>Ga0209454_1000068_pt1 | contig 77187 bp, 54 predicted proteins | sample WorMetHERISLAND1_2_FD_187400 | JGI IMG/M metagenome (GOLD analysis project Ga0209454, IMG submission 187400) | Marine gutless worms symbiont microbial communities from Max Planck institute for Marine Microbiology, Germany - Olavius geniculatus... | ecosystem: Host-associated > Annelida >... | reverse complement strand
TTTGCTCCTGAAGTAAAGCAGCTTGCTGAATTAGCTAAATTTTCAAAGAATATCAACTAAATTTAAAATTTTTAAATTACAATTTTGTAATTTATTGCCTGACAATTTGAGTTTATGCGTACACTCTATAGTGATTGACGAACATTTCCATCATTTTTTATGCAACAGCTGAGTCAACTCAGAGCCGGAGTATAACTCATTCGCAATAAAAAAGAAATTATATCTTCTTACGTAGTTGTTAAAGTCTTTTCATTGCTAGTCTTGGCAAAAGTTTTTGAGAACCGGGTAGACTCAATGCGACTGCGGTAATTAAAATTGGTAAAACGGCTACTGAAGCCAATGAATACCAAATTCCATAAATATCAGCTATTTTACCGATAATCGGCGCAGCGCCTCCTCCTATTGCGACAGCGAGTCCCAGTGTCACACCCGATGAAAGCCCAACACGATTGGGAAGATAACTTTGCCCCAAGACTATTGTTGGGCTATAGGTGATACTGAGCAATAACCCAATCGGGATCAATAAAAGAGTTAATAATTGTACATCCTTAAACAGAATCAACATGGGAAGAAACAGTGACATACCGAAACACCCTAACACGATAACTGTCTTTGGCCCCATCCGGTCTGCCAAACTGCCGCCTAACAGGGTTCCAAATATTCCGGAGCCTGCAAAAATAGTCAGTGCCATGGCTCCCGTTGCTTTTGATTGGTTCAAGCCATTCACCCAATATATCGGAATAAAAGTATTTAGGGCATAGAAAAGAATTGATTTAACGATGACTGTAATGGATAATAGCCCAAATGCGCTCCAGTTTTCATTATAAGCATTAGCGTCCGTTGCACTCAGCTCTCGATTTCTATTTGCTTCCAGAGACTCAAACGCTGAAAACCGGCTTGCAATCACCAATGACATGATGGTTACCGGCACAATGAGGATAAGCGATCCTTTTAAACCCCATTGAAGCAGTGCCGTGGTTATCAAAAGCGGCCCAATGGCAAATCCCGTAGTCCCCCCGACACCAAAAAGACTCATTGCGGTCCCTTTCTGGGCTCCCGCCGCAAAATTGACCAACCGTGCGGCTTCAGGATGGTATGCCGCGATTCCTATCCCACTGACGACAGCCAATGTCATTATCCATCGGTAGCTCTGAAATATCCCGGTGAAGCCAAGGCCAATACCAGCCAGCATTAGACCTATCAATAACAACCAGGGTTTTGAAACTCGATCAGCTGCATGCCCAAACAACGGCTGGACAATACTTGATGTCATATTTGCAGCGAAAACTATACCTGCAGCGGCTGCATAGGAGAGATCATATGCGGCAATAAAAAAGGGTAGCATCGCCGGCAAAGCGCCTTGGTTTATGTCCGTCGCCAGATGCCCGATTGATAATAGACCTACATTCCGATACTTCATTCTTGAATCCCCAAGTTTGTTATTTTGTCGCTACAAATTGCGATCCTTACTTGTTTGCGATTGAAAATAACCTGAAAAAGCGTTATCTTGCTTGCGCTATGACGACAAAATATATCTCAAACAAGACAAATTCCATTCCATTGGACCCGGTAGAGGATTTTTCCAGTGTTCCTCGACCCATCGTTGCCATGGCATATGAGTATCCGTCTGGACACCTGATCCCCTACCATCAGCATAAAAGATCACAGCTGCTGTATGCCTCATCAGGGGTTATGACGGTTACAACCAATATCGGTATTTGGGTTGTGCCTCCGCTGCGTGCCGTATGGATACCCGCCCTTACCGGTCACCAAATCAATGTATCCGGCCAATTATCGATGCGAACCTTATATATCGAAGCGGACTTTTTTTCCGGTCCGAATGAAACCTGCTGTGTGATCAATGTTTCTCCTTTATTGAAACAGCTCATACTTCACGCTGTGAACCTGCCGCGGCTTTACCCGTTAAGGGGGCCGGAAGAACGCTTATTGATGGTACTGCTGGATCAAATCAAAGATATGAGCATTACCTCGCTGAATCTACCGATTCCAGTAGATGCTCGGCTCAAAAAGATATACAAACAGCTTTCCGCTAATCCCGGGAACAATCGCACATTGGAAGATTGGGGAAAGAAAGTTGGCGCAACCGGACGCACATTAGCCCGGCACTTTCGTGTAGAAACTGGGATGAGCTTTGTTCAGTGGCGTCAACAGATTAGGATTTTGGAAGCGCTGGAACGTTTAGGCATGAAAGAACCGGTCACGACGGTGGCCATAGACCTTGGATACGATAGCCCGAGTGCTTTTATTTCAATGTTTAAGAAAGCACTTGGTAAAACTCCCGGACAGTATTTTGGTGAGTGAATTTCTGCAGCAAAAATATAGTATGCAGACCAATGGTCGTATTCCTTATTATATCTTCTTTCAGGAGCAATTAATCTTAGCCCAAGAAGCATAAGGGCTGCGCCGGACCCAATTCTGAATTTTCCAGCGATCTTTTACCTTTTAAGGCTAATCAGCGACCTTTTTCATAGTCTCGGTGAGAAAACATGATGCCCCCAGAGCCAACAGCGCAAATATGAAGTATAGCAGAAACGCCTTGGAATAGGCTTCGGCGGAGTATCCTGTTGCGGTTTTGATCTGGGCCTCCAAAATAGCCCCCAGAATTGGAGGTGCCACCGCGCCTCCCAGGAAAGGGAAAAGGTTCGCCAGCCCCACCGAGGTACCGGCGATCTCCACCGGGAACAGCTCCTTGGCCGAAGTAAAGGCCACCACCACGATGGCGCTGTTGAACAGTCCCAGGAGAAAACACAGCAAATAAAGGGCGGGGCGGTTCATGGCGTCAGGAAAAAAGGCCAGCGGAATGGTCAGGCACAAGGTAATCAACGAGGCCAAAATAATGACTTTCTTCCGGGATTTGAAAACCTTGTCCGACAACCAGCTCATGATGGGGCTGCCTACTATCATGGCCAGTGCCAGCATTCCAAGTATGTTGCCGGCCTCAGCTTTGCTAAGGCCATAGATATGCATCAGATACGGTCCTCCCCAAAGCCCCCCAAAGCTGAAAAATATGCAGAACGAAAAGAAAAACCAGGTAGACAGAATCCAGAACGAACCTGAGGAGAGGACAATCTTCACACCCTGCACGAGTCCGATGGACTCGGTCTTCCCAGGTTGGTCCTCAGCAGGTCGGTTGACCGCCGGGAACCCCATGTCCTGGGGTGTGTTGCGCACCAGGAACCAAATAGCCGCCGCCACGATTAAAGTTACGGCCCCGATGGCCACAAAGCTGCCCCGCCAGCCCAAAATGTCACTTAACCAGGCCAGGGGCCTGGAGGCTGTATACGCGCCCAATCCACCCACCGCCATAAGTATTCCGGTCATCCGGGCGAACTCATCCGCTTTGAACCATTGGGTCATCACCTTCATGGTGGGAACAAAAAGCATGGCCACGCCCAATCCCACCAGTATACGGGCCAGGATTGCCAATCCCAGCGAGCCGACCATCCCCAATAAAATGGAAGCTGCTCCTGCCAGGGCAAAGAAAACCGTGATCGTTTTGCGCGGTCCCCAGGAATCGGAGAGCAAACCCGATGGAAGCTGCATCAGGGCATAGGGATAAAAATAGGCGGCGGCTAGAAAACCCAATAAAGCGCCGCTGGTCTTCAGGTCGGCTTGCATATCCAGGGCTACCACCGCCGGGCACAGCCGGTGGAAATACACCAACAAATAGCCAACGGCCAACAGACTGAATACGATCCAGCGATATCCGGAAGGTTTTGCAGCATTTTCGGTTTGCCTCATGAGCCACCCCCCAACCCGGACAAGCCGGCAATTAAGATTGAAGATTGATTATTGATTATTGATTATTTGTGGTTCGCCTTGTCTCAGCTGAGCTCGACGCAGGTCGGCGGATCTATTTTATTCTACCGCCACCGTCAAAACTGCTAAAATCTGATTGACAGATACCCAACCGGGACAAGCTAGTATCATAAAAATACAAAGAAACGATATAAGAAATTTTGAGAGATAGTTAAAGTCCAAAATAGATCTTGCAAAAAATATATTTTGTACGTTATACTGTACAAAATTTACAAGAAAAACGAGGTGTAAAATGCAAAGGATAAGAATTGATCAGGATATCAAACCATTATCTGAAGTCCGGACAGGAATTGCGAATTGCATTAAGCAGGTCCATGATACAAAAAGACCATTAATTATTACCCAACATGGCAAAGGCGTGGCTGTGCTGTTAGATGCCCATGAATATGAAGCGATGCAAGAAAAACTTGAGCTTTTGACAGATGTACAGATTTCGATAAACCAGATCGAAAATGGGCAAGGAATTGATCATGAGGATGCAAAGAACAGAATCCTGAAGAGAGTTTTAAAATGAAAATAGTCTGGTCTCCCTTGGCCATCGATAAGGGTATTGAAATTTCTGAGTATATCGCCCAAGATAAACCCACAGCAGCAGAAAATTGGATTAACACAGTTTTTTCGAAAGTTGAGCAGCTAAAATCTGCCCCTGAAAGCGGTAGAATTGTTCCAGAAATTAGAAACGACCAATTTAGAGAGCTAATCTACGGAAATTACCGGATCATATACCGTATTGAACAGAAAAGAATTTCTATTTTTACGATTCGTCATGGTAAGCAAATATTGCCAATCGATGAAATTTTGGCATAACCGCTCACTTAAGTGGAATGAGGAAAAAATTCAACGTTTTTGAATTACTCCAACACCAGGATTTCAGTCGGGACGAAAACCTAGCTCACCTCCAGGATATTCAACACGGTATTCAGATATATCCTCGCAGTGGGTACCAGCGAATCCACCTCCAGGTATTCGTTGGCCTTGCAGGTATTGCCCCCCTGGGGTCCGTAAAGTAAGGTGGGAATTCCGCCGTAGACGGTGAGATGGGAGGCGTCATTCACGCTTCTTCCGATCACGAAGTTCGGCGGTTCGTTGAATTCGGCCTGAATCTGCCTGTCGACTTCCTTGACAATGGCGGCGTCTTCGGCAACCAGGTAGGCGGATGGCGCCGGTGTGGGACGTTCGTCCCACGCGATCTGCACGGTGGATTTAATGTCCGTCTGTTCGATGATCTTTTGCATCTTCTCCGCCTCGGACGCGGCGGTTTGCCCGGGGATGGTGTGGCGGTCCAGGTAAACATGCGCCCGTTCCGGAATCAGGATCATGGTGGATCCGCCCTGAATCGAAGTGACTGCCAGGTTGCCCATAATATTGTAAGCGTCGTTGACGCCCAATTCTTCTTGCGGTACCTGATCCAGCGCGGTCACCAGTTTGGCCGCGTCTACCACGGCGTTGATGCCCTCGTCATGATCATATGAAGCCTGGATGGTTTTGCCCTTCAAGGTAAGATGAAATACATGCCGGCCCCGCTGGCCGATCCGGACCTCGCGGCGCGCGGTCGGCTCCGGATTCAATCCGCAGCTGCAGTCTTTCAGCAGCCCGCTGTTGATGACTTCATGGGCACCGCGCGACCAGTTTTCTTCATCCGTGGTGGCGACGATGTAAAGCCGCCCGCCCAATTTCATCCCGGACTGAACTATCGCTTCCAGAGCCCCCAGAATGCAGGCCCCGCCGGCCTTCATGTCATGGATTCCCAGGCCGAATAGTCGGTTGCCGTCACGGACGGTTTTAAAAGGATCGAAATCCCAGCCGTCACAGACGTCGAAGGTGTCCAGGTGAAACAGCAGCAGCATACCGGGGCCGTCCTGTGCTCCCTCCAGCCACGACACGATGGTGTCGCCGGAATCTTCCACCGGCAGACGTTTGACTTCATCCATCCCCAGGGAAGTTAAATAGTCAGAGGTCCAGTCGGACAGAGCATGCTCCCGTCCGGTGACGGACGGGATCTCCACCAGGGTTTGGGTGAGCTGGATCAGACGTTCCTCGTTAATCAGTTCGGCTACGTTGTTCATGGGACCCCCCTAGGAATGCTAAAAATTAAATGTCGAATGTCGATTGACGATTGTCGAATTAAGGTATTCTGTCTATTTATTTTTTTTGAAAGGGTCAACCAGTCCTCGCTAAAAGGCTTCGTCCCGGCAAACTGGATTAACTGGATAGCGTCCTGCCAAGTAAGTAAATCCGGTAAATCCTGTTATCCTGTCTAAATCATCGATTTAAATTCGATCAATAAAGTGTAAATATCGAACATCGAACACTGAACGTCCAACATCGAATAATGCAAACAGTCAGTCAAATTTAAAGACTGAGCGAAGCGAATCCATCATTCGACATTCGTCAATCGACATTCGACATTTGTTTTGACTCATACACCAACCGCCCCCCCGCATAGGTCTGCAACACCTTTATCGACAGCAGTTTCTGGGTCGTGACTTTGCGAACGTCATCGGAAATGACAATAAAATCTGCCAACATGCCCGGTGCGATTTGTCCTTTAATGCTTTCTTCAAATCCGGCATAGGCCGCCTCGACCGTATAGGCTTTCAAAGATTCTTCGCGGGTCAGACATTGCTCCGGATACCAGCCTCCTGCAGGCAAACCATCCGCCGTCTGTCTGGTTTCGGCACAATACATGCCGAAAAAGGGATTGAGTTCCTCACCGGGATAGTCGGAGTTAAAGGTGAGGTGGACGCCGCTATCCAGGAACGACCTCCAGGCATACGCCCCTTTGGCCCGCTGCGGCCCGATGCGGGTTTCCACCCAGGGCATATCCGATGTCGCATGGGGCGGCGACATGCTGACCACCAGATCCAGCTCGGCAAAGGCGGGAATATCCTCCGGTACCATGACCTGGGCGTGTTCGACCCTCAGGCGATGATCCCCGGCATCCGGTACCGCTCGAAGCGCCCGCCGAAAGGCGCTGAGCGTGAGGCGGTTGGCTCGATCACCAATGGCGTGCACCGCCACCTGAAGCCCGGCTTTCAGAGACCGGACCGTGGCCTCGTAGAGTGTTTCCTCGGAGGTTGTCATCACGCCCGTTTCCCGGGGCGCATCAATGTAAGGCGCCATCATCAGCGCACCGCGGGAGCCGAGCGCGCCGTCGACAAATACTTTGATGCACCGCACGGTCAGCATGCGGTCATCCCGGATCTCCGGGCCGTTCTCGAAAAAATATTCGGCCAGTTCTTTATCCGGCAAATCAACCATAGCATAAACCCTGCTCTTCAGCTGACCTTTGTCCGCCAGCGAACGCAGGGCGTCCAGCATCAAAGAAGTGGTTCTGGCTTCATGCAGGCTGGTCAGTCCGTGGGCGAGGCATTCATCGATGGCCCGCTTCAACGCCTCTTCATATTTGGCCCGGGTCATGGATGGGATGTGTTTTGAAACCAGGGACTGGGCCTCGTTCAGCAAGATGCCGGTCGGTTGACCATTGGCAGCGTGTTTCAGGATCTCCCCTCCGGACGGGTCGGGGGTTGACGCATCGATGCCAGCTATTGCCAGGGCCCGATCGTTGTACCAGCCGGCAAAACCGTGCAGACCACGGAGACAGACCGGGTGATCCGGCGTGGTTTGATTCAGTTCGGTATTGTCGGGGTAATCAGCAGCCCAGGCGCCGTCATCCCAACCCCAGCCGATGATCCAATCACCGGGAGCAGTTTCCGATACACGCCGGCGAACCTGATCCAGGACGGCTGCCGGTGAGTGAGCGTCCTTCAGATTCAGCTCCAGCAGGCTCTGGCCCAGGCTCAACAGATGCCCGTGGGATTCGATGATACCCGGCATGACAGTGCGGCCATCCAGGTCGGTAACCGCGGCCGCCGGATAGGCAGCTTTCAATGCCGCCGCATCGCCCACGGCTTCGATAACATCGCCTTTGACCGCCATCGCCCCGGCCACCGGCCGGGTGTCGTCCATTGTAATGATGTTGCCGTTGATAAACAACATGGTCCTGGTATGTGTTCTTGAAATTTCCGTGGTTGATTTTATCAAGTAGTCATTTCTCCATTTAGAGAGTTTCGTGATGGAAAATCCGAATATCGAAATTCGAAATCCGAAACATTTTCAAAATATAGATGTAAAAAATTCAAAACAAAAACGGCAAAGACATTCGATCTGAAGTACTTAATAATTAATGATTCTTTGGGCAATTCAACGACTGGGCGACTCACTTCTGAGAGCCCGTGGTATATCGTTTTGGTCATTAATATTTAAGTCATTGGGTTTCGTTTCGATTTTCGGATTTGAACATCTCTGAAAATCATGTGACCAGATGTTTGAGCTTCAGATTGTATCCTACTCCTCTTGCTCCGGCAGCCCCTGTTTCCCGGTCATGGAATCGATCTCGATTTTGACCATACAGACGTCTTTCATACATGTTCCGTATTGATGCTTTCTTCCCATTTCTTCTTCGCCGAGATATTGATCCATCAATACGTCGGCAGCCTGTTTTTTCTCCCGTGCGTCTTCGATAATATAGGCCTTGCCGTAGCCGATCACGCTTCTGTAAAAGGTCGTGCAATCCGGGACATGATCGGCATTCAGCACCCGGACATCAACTTCAGTCTGAAAACAAACTGTATTATGGCGCTTGATCAGATCGAGTTTCTTGCCTTCCCGGGCGCAATGGAAATATATAGTATTTTCAGCATAGCCGAAATTAAGGGGGACGATATAGGGCCGATCGCCGTCAAGCAGACCGAGGTGGATAATTTCCGCGCTTTTCAATATTGCTGCTATTTTCCGGGGATCTGTAATCTCTTTGTCATTTCTTCTCATCGCACAAACTCCCGCTCAACAATGCCGGTCAAGCAGCCCACAGCCCCGGCCGCTTTTCGCAATTCGCTGACATCCACCGTGTGGCATTTGATGTCCAGGGATTCCAAATAAGCCTGGGTCTGAGGATTGCCGGCCGGCATCAAAATTGCGCGCGGCCCGATGCAAACAAAGTTAAACGCCGACCCGTTGCGCAATTCGTCCGAACGCGGTACGAAGGCCACCTCGATACCGCAACGCTTCATCGCCTCAACCGCGCGGTGCGCCAGGCGGTTGGGGTAGGCCAGGCCCAGGTCTTTGTCAGCAAACCGCAGACTGCCCATCAAATGCATCGTGCCGTAAGGCTGATCGACCTGGATGACTTCAACCCCCATTTCCGTCAGCACCCCAGTCACCTGGGCCAGGCCTTCATCGTTGGTCCGCAGTCCGCGGCCGATAATAGCGACATCCGGCCGCAGCCATATGAGGTCGGCCCCCTCGAACGTGCCGGTTCCGCGCACCGCCTTGACGATGGGCGCCCCGATATCGGCCAGGCGCCGCGCCACCCAGCGCTCTTCGCCGGCGCGCACCGTAGATGCAGGCCGCGCAACGATAATGCCTTCGGGGGTGGCTGCCATCAAATCGGCCACGAACATCTGATTGGGCGTGGCCGGCTCCTCCGGCTTCACATAGAATACTTCGACGCCCAAGTTTTCATAGGCCCGGGCCATGTCGTCGTGCTGGGCCTGTGCTTTGGCAATATCCAGCGGTTCGAGCATCTGGGCCGCGTCATAGTCTTCCAACGATGCTTTCAGTTCCTCGCCGGGCGCGTGGAGCAGTACCTTTTTCAGCGGCGCCCATTCGCTGTCGATCCCGCAGGCACCCCACAGGCGGCCGAGTTCATCGTGCAGGCTCTCCACCCGGGGCGACCAACCGTCACCGCCGTAGGTGGCTTCAAATGAATTCATTTTTGACATTTAAATATTACCTCCTAGTTTCGTAAATTGGTGATCAGATATAGCAAACAGCCAACATGAACAAGAATCTCTGCTAAAAGGTTTCAGGTGTCAGGTGTCAGGATAAAGTGTATTAACTAACTGACAATATGAACCTCTTATAAAACTACGCCGATACTAATCCCAAGAAAGGGAATTTAAATCGTGCTCGTCCTCGTACTCGGGTTTGAAAGCGGCTCAAAAGCTTCGAGGACGAGGACGAGCACGAGGACGAGTACGAAACGGCAAATGAGTTAATCGAAACTGCCTATATTTTGCGCAATTTCTTTTCCGATCAGACCGGCTGTCCTTTAGCCGGAGGCTGTGCTTTTATGAAACTTCAGGGAATGACGAATGGCGAATGTCGATTGACGAATGGTGGAATCGCTTCAGCCCTGGGGCTTCGCTCTTCGAGCTACGACCCCACGCGTCGCCTTCGGCTTGGGGCTTCGCCCTTCGGGCTACGACCCCACAAGACGACCCGACACGTCGCTTAGTCGTTTTAAAATAGACCGTTCGACAAGAGACTCACGACAGGCAGAATTCATCACTTCGACATTCATTATTCCTTGTTCGAAAATCGATAATTATCCGCCTTTGGAGGATTCGATTTTTCAAAATTTCTTATTCGAATTGATTTGGCGCTGACGGCAATCATCGCGATTGAATGCTGACACCTGACACCTGAAACCTGAAACCTCAGATATCTTTTCGCAACAATTGATGAAAAATCTCCCAATTACTCTAACTATCCCCTATTAGAACCTCCCCAACCGAAAGGGACTCAGATCGATGGACGGCGGCCTACCGTCGATAATTTCACTGACCAGCTTGCCGGTGATCAAGCTGTGGGTCATGCCGAGCATGTCGTGGCCCGTTGCCAGTACCAGGTTGTCATAAGTCCGATTGCGTTCGATAATGGGCATGGTGTCCGGCGTATTGGGTCGGAAACCGCTCCAGATCTGGATCAGTTCCAAATCATCGATGCCGGCTAAATACTGTTTGACCGCCCGGCGCGCCGCCGCCACCCGGCGGCGATTGATGGACGGATCGTAGCCCACCAGTTCCAGATTGCTGCTGAACCGAAGCTGCTCACCCATGGGCGTCACCGCGACCTTGTGATCCGCCAGTGACAGGGGAATTTCGGAACAACCGGCGTTGCGTTTGACGGTGATGCTGTAGCCCTTGGCGGGCTGGATTGGAATCCTCAATCCCAAATCCCTGGCGATCAGGGGCGACCAGGCTCCGGCCGCCAGCACAACCTGGTCCGGGCTGAAATCACCCCGGGTTGTGACGACACGGGCAATCCGGCTGCCGGCAGTCTCAAACCCGATCACCTCCGTTTCGGTTTTTAGGCGGGCACCCCTATTTTCGGCAACACGCGCCATGCCTTTCACATAGCTCTCAGGCAGGACATGTTCATAGTCCGGGTAATAAATGCCGCCAACAACCGAAGCCTTTAGATTGCGATCCATTTCGCGAACAGCCTCGGCGTCCAATATTTGGCCGCTGACACCATATTGACCCAGAAATTCCAAGGTTTCGACGCCTTCCGCGAGACTGGTAGTATCCTGATAAACCAGCAGGCGTCCTTTATTCTGCCAGCCCAGGGATTGCTTCTCCGCGCCCGTCAATTCGCCTGCCAGTTGTTTGCTGACCTTCCGCATGTCCAGGGTCACATCGATGGTGCGGTGCATCTGCTTTTCCTTGCAGGCCGTCCGAAATCCCAGAACCCAGCGCAGCAAATCCAGGTCGAGCCGCGGCTTGATGTAAAACGGGCCTTCAGCATCCAGCATCCAGCGCAGCCCCTTTTTAATGACACCCGGTTCGGCCATGGGAATCGGGTTGGCGCATGAAATCAGGCCGGCATTGCCATGGGAACTTCCGGAGCAGATCTGATTTTTCTCCACCAGGATCACATCATGCTGTTCGGCAGCCAGGTAATACGCGATGCACACGCCGATCACCCCGCCGCCGATGATTAGAATTTCTTTATGCTGAGTCATTTTGCGTTAGAATTTTTTCTATCTCGAGGATCTCTTCCCGCGAGAGGGATATCCGGCCGCCCAGGGCATTGGACTCCAGTTGGCTGACGCTGGAAACTGAGGGAATCACAGGGCCCATGCCCGGTATGGCAAGCATATAGGCAATGACAAGCTGGTTGAGGGATAGCTCCCACTTTTTGGCTAAACCTGCCAGTTTTCTGATGCGCGGAAAATAAGGCATCTCGCGGGCTGTCTCTAAAGTTCCTTCATCGAATAGTCGATCGCCTCTGCCGACAGCGGCCATATCCTGATATTTGTCCGTCAGCAGTCCTTTGAGCAAGGGAGTCCAGGCAACAAAGGACATACCCTTCCGGGCACAATAATTTATAACACCGGGTTTTGCAGGATCCTCCAAGCTGACAACGTCGAATTTATTTTGAACCGCCAGGATCCGAATCCGGTTCGAAAACCGGGACTCACAAGACCGATACTGCCTCAGCTGATCCACCGTAAAATTGGAAACTGCGAAATAATAGATGACACCTTCCCGCACCAGGTCCTCGATGGCCGCCAGACTCTCTTCAATGGGAGTCGTTGCGTCATACAGATGAAAATAGAGCAAATCGATATGGTCAACCTGCAGCCGTTCGAGACAAGCATATACCGAATGCATGATATTCAGGCGCGACAGCCGGCTGTGATTGGGTGAAATGCCGTCCATCGGCGCATAAATTTTGGTAGCCAGAATCACATTGCGCCGCTGGGACGGGTTCGATCGCATCCAGGTGCCGATAACCCGCTCGGAATTGCCCGAGGCGTCGTTATAGCGATTGGCGGTATCCCAGAAGGTGGCTCCGATCTCCATGGCGCGGTCGAAAATCCGGTGGGCGGTTTGCTCATCCACCCGGGCGCCGTCACCTGTCTCAGGGTAGCCGAATTTCCAGGTGCCGATTCCGACGTTGGCCACGCGCAGACCCGAATTGCCCAGCCGCCGGTAAGGCATCCCGTTGAATTCGTCCGCGGTCCATTGGTCGACCGGGGATATTTCTTTTTTTGGGTTTATTTTCATTCTCGGTCTTTTGCGCTTGTAAGTAGTTGGTATGGGTTTCAGGTGTCGGGTTTCGGGTGTCGGGGAACAGAGGTCAGAGGTCAGAGGTCAGTCATTAGTGACCAAAAACCAGAAATCTACTCCTTCATCTATATTCTGCAGGCCGTGGTCTATCATTTGTCATCCGTCTTCTGCGTGCCGCGATATAGCTCGCAGTGCGAAGACGGATCTTCCGTCCGATGTCTTCTGACTTTTACACCAAACTCCGATCAACTCCAACCAATAATCAATTACGAATAACAAATAACTACTATTTTCTGTCCTCTGCGTGCCGCGGCGTAGCTCGGAGAGCGAAGACGGGTCATCCGTCCTCTGTCCTCTGCCTTCCGTCCATTACTTTAATTGCGGGCTTCTATTCATTTAAATCCGCATTCCGCAATCCGAAATCCGCAATCGAAGCCCTCTGTCATCTGTCATCTGTCATCTGTAAACTCTACAGCTTCAGCGTCTTCAGCCGCTCCATCGCCTCGACCAAATCTTCCGTCGGCAGCGTGATGCTGGCGCGCACATACCCTTCGCCGGCCGGCCCGAAGAAAACACCCGATGTGATCCAGACGCCGGTCTGATCGAGAACCCATTTTGAAAATTCCAGTGAATCTTTATATGCCGGCGGCAGCTTGGCCCAAACATAAAGTGTTGCCCTGGGACGCTGTAACTCCAGCCCGATGGCCCGCAGGCCGTCCACAAGGATATCCCGGCGCTCGCGGTAAAGCTCGTTGCGTTCCTCCAGCCAGGTTTTGTCAGCGGTCAAGGCCTCGATCGCGGCCATCTGGGAGGGGCCGAAAAGCCCCATACTGGTATTGAAGCTCACGAAGGCCATCGCCCCCAGCAAATCCGAGTTGCCCACCGCCATGCCCAGGCGCCAGCCGGCCATGTTGAAGGCCTTGCTCAGGGTGTTCAGTTCGATGCCCACCTCCTTGGCGCCGTCGACGGACAGGAAGCTGGGGGCGGTATAGCCGTCAAAGCACACGTCCGAGTAGGCATTATCGTGGCAGACCCAGATTTTGTTCTGATTCGCAAACTCCACTACGTCTTCGAAAAACGCGAGCGGGGCAATAGCGCCGGTGGGGTTGTTCGGATAGTTCAGCCACAGCAGGCGGGACCGGTCAAGCACATCTTGCGGGATGGCCTTCAAATCCGGCAGAAAATCGTTTTCCGCCTTCAAGGGCAGCGGGAAGACTTCACCACCGGCAAACCGGGTGATCCGGGCGTAGCTGTCGTATGCCGGGGCCGGTATTAAGGCGACGGTGCCTGGCTCCATCACGGTCATCACCAGATTGCCGATGCCTTCCTGGGAGCCCGCGATGGGGCGAACTTCGGTCAGGGGTTTCAACTCAACGTCAAAGCGGTCCCGATACCAAGAGGCAACAGCCTCGCCATAGCTTGTTTGGAAGCTGAAGGGATACCGGTGGTAGGTCGGGTCCCGCAGCGCTTCGCGGGCAGCCTCGACGATAGCCGGCGGGGTCGGCAGGTCCGGATTGCCGGAGGCCAGGCTGATGGTTTTCACCCCCTGGGCCTCTTTGGCGTTAATCAGTTTTCTGACCATGTGCCAGTGGACGCGTTTTACTTCCTCTATTCGGCTGGAAAATTGCATAAACTAGACGCTCCTAAGCTGAAATTGAAAATTGAAGACTGAAAATTGATGATTATGAATAAAATCGAATTCATCAAGTGTTTGGTGTTTCGTGTTTCGTGTTTGGTGTAACAAATTGCATTTCATATCTTTCAGTCGTAGGGTGGGCTTTGCCCACCAAATAGCGCTGAATCTATTGGTCGACGGTGGGCACAGCCCACCCTACAACAAATACTACAACAAATACTGCTACTCCCCATACGGTTAAAAAGTAGAAATAGTTTAATATTTTGAATGACTAAAATGAGCTAAAGCTTAAAATGACTAAAATGAACTAAAATTGGAAAATGACTAAAATTATGGTGTCACTTCGCTCCTTCCATTATAAAATTGACAGAATACCTCAATTTTAGTCATTTTAGTCATTTTACAATTTTAGGCATTGCTCCGGGCAAATCGAATGTTCCTTATAAATTCTCGCCAACTAACTGGACAATATCAAATTCTAATCAGCCATCGCCTCGAGCCCGGCTGCTAAAAGGGCCGGGCGATCGGGCCAGCAGTAGCGGTGATCGCAAACCACGTCTAGTAATACGGTAGAATTGGCAATCCCTTCCAACGCGCGGTCTGCGGCCGCCGGCAGGGCCTCCGGCGTCTCGACCCGAATGCCGACTGCGCCATACCCTTGGGCAATGCGGGAAAAATCGATGGCGCCGATTTCGTCGCCAAACGACCGGTCGAAGTATTCATGCTGCATGGTGGAAATAATACCGTAACGGCTGTCATTGAGCACCACGACCAGGATGTGGGCTCCGCTCTCGACGGCCGTCACCAGATCGGATATGGCCATTTGCAATGAGCCGTCTCCCGTAATCACCACCACCTGGCGATCGGGATAAAGCAGTTTGGCGGCAATGCCGGCCCCCAGTTCACCTCCCATGGCACCCCAGGAAGCTTCCTGAACGAAGCTTTCGCGATGCCGGATGGGAAACATCTCCCGGGCCCAGATGTTGTGGTGTCCCACACCGGCTGTGATGATCGCGTTTTCGTCCACGCGGCGGGACAACTCCATACAAACCCAACCGAAGTGCAGCGGTTTCGCATCAGTGAAGGTAGCCATGTTCCGGGCCAGACCATTTTTATATGCCATGCGGTGCCGGACAATCTGCGCCCGGCGGGCTGAATCAATCGAGCCGTGAAACTCATCGCGGTATTCAATCATCTGTGACAAAAACAATTTCGAATCAGCCGCTTCAACCACTGCCAGGCCCGGCACCGGCTGCAGGGTAGCAGGTTCATCCAGGGCCGCCAGCATGGTGTTGGACGGGCCGTGTTCAACCAGAATATCGGTCAGCAAGGTATTGGACCGCATGCCGACGGCCAGCACGCAGTCGGCTTCGGCCAACAAGTCATTGACCATCGGGTTGGGGGTCCATTCGCTGATGCTGCCGGCAAACAGGTGATGGTCCTGGTCGATGGCCCCCTGGGCGTATTCGGTGCAGATCACCGGCGCCCCGATCGACTCTGCCAGAGTTTGCAGCTCAGGGCCGGCTGAGTAGGTCAGCACCCCGCGCCCGGCACACAGCAGCGGCAGTTCGGCGGATTTAAAAGCAGCCCTTGCTTTATCGATCAGGGTTGACGGGGGTTCCATTTTTTCCACCCGGGCGGACTGATACGCCGGCAGGTTCAGATCGGTGGCCCGGGCAATATCCAGGGGAATGTCCACATGCACCGGCCCCGGACGGCCGCTCACGGATAGCGCAAAAGCACGCGCGAGCACACCGGGGATGTCTTCGGGCCGTTCGATGCGCACGGACCACTTGGTGATGTCACTGAACATCCGATGCAGAAAGTCAACCCGATCCACGCCGTGAAAGGCCTCGTTGCCGGCCTTCAAGGGCACGTCACCCGAGATGTGGACCATGGGAAGCGAGGCGGCATAGGCTTGCGCCACGCCCGATATCGAATTCGTGGCGCCCGGCCCGGCGGTAACCAGCACCACACCGGGGCGACCGGTCAGATAGCCGTACATACCGGCCATGTAGGCGGCATGGCTCTCGTGTTTGCTTACGATATGGCGGGTTTGGGCCACGTCAACCAGTTCATCGGTAATGGCAAGCACGTGGGAGCCGGTGAGTCCGAAGACATACTCCACCTTTTCATTGATAAACGCATCTATGACTGCCTGAGCAGTAGTTGTTATATTGTTTGTCATCTGGTATCCTCGCCTTGGATTTAGTTTAGGACTGTTAATTAACGATAGCCTTATAATCCTAACACTATAAATTCAGTTATGAGGTGTCAGGTGTCAGGTGTCAGGTGTCAGAATTCAGAGAACAGAAAGGTCATCTGTACTCTCTTCCGTCCTCTGTTATCTGCCTCTGCCTTCAGCCAACTGCGTTCAAACCTCGATTTACTCCAACCAATAGCCAACAACGAATAACGGATAACTGATAACCACCTTTTTTCTGACCTCTTGCCTCTGTCATCTGTCCTCTGCCATCTGTTTTCGATCCTCCGCCACCTTGTATGAAACTTCAAAAAATTCATAATTGTCAAGTTTGAAGTAAGTGCTCGGTGGGAGTGGCCTCGATTCGACTGAGCTCGTCGCAGGCCGGCCACGATTGCCAGGGGAATCGCGGTTAAAAACCGCTCCCACAGTCCAAAAACAGCCGACTCAAAGCTACAGAATTTCTTTTTCGATATGACCGGCCGTTTGTTTGGTCGGCGGTTGGGCTGACACCTGACACCTGAAACCTGAAACCTTGTCTTTGAATTTCGGCTAAATATAAGAAAGGCCGTTAACAGACAACCTCAGCATATTACACGACCGCTACTCTATTCACCATTAAACACCACCTTCCCTCCCACGATGGTCTGCAGCACCCGGATGTCTTTGATCTCACTGGCCCGACACTTCATATAATCACGGTCGATGACGATGAAGTCGGCCAGTTTCCCGGCGCTGATCGAACCTTTGAGATCTTCCTCAAAACCGGCGTAGGCCGCCCAGATGGTATAGGATTGAAGGGCTTCGGCCCGGGTCATATTTTCTTCCGGGTACCAACCGCCCGCAGGCTCGCCATCCCGGCTTTGGCGGGTCACCGATGCGAAAAGAACGTGAAAAGGGTTGACCTTCTCCACCGGGGCGTCCGTGCCGTTGGGGATGACCGCACCCGTTTCCAGAAATTTCCGCCAGGCATAGGCGCCCTTGATGCGCTCGGGGCCGACGCGTTTTTCCGCCATATTCTTATCGGAGGTCGCATGCACCGCCTGCATGGCGGGAATGACGCCCAACTGTTTGAAACGAGGGATATCTTCCAGAGCCACCACCTGGGCGTGTTCGATGCGGTGGCGGTGATCAGGACGAGGGCTATCCGTTAACACTTCTTCGTAGACGTCCAGCGCCTGCCGGTTGGCCGCATCTCCGATTGCATGAATCGCCATCTGGAATCCGGCCTTATGGGCCTGCCGCACCACATCCAGCAGCCTTTGCCGGTCTACTCGTTGGAGGCCCAGGTATTCATCGGACCGGTCGGAAAACCCGGCAAGCATCAGTGCACCGTGCGACCCCAGTGTTCCGTCAATGGATATCTTGATGCCGCGGATGGTCAGCGAGTTGTCGTACAGGCCGATCTGCAGGCCGGGGGCATAGAATTCTTCACCCAGGGTTGTACTGCCGTCCGGAATTCGCATGAATTCATAAAGACGGATGCAGAGCCGGCCGGCTTCATAAAGCGCCTTCATGCGCCCAATGGTTTCCGGTTCGCAGCCCGCATCATGTCCGCTGGTGACACCGTTGGAGAAAAACTCTTCCTGCGCCATCTCCAAGGCTTTCAAGGCTTTCTGCTCAGTGAAGGGCGGTATTTTATCAGACACCAGCAGTTTCGCTGTATCCACCAGAACACCGGTGGGCATACCGTCGGCATCTTTGACGATTTCTCCGCCCGGCGGATTATCAGTTACCCCGGTAATTCCGGCAATCTCAAGTGCTTTCGAATTGACCCAGGCAGCGTGGCCGTCGGTGCGTTCGAGATAGACCGGATGCCCCTGGGAGACGACATCCAGATCCATTCTAGTGGGATAATCCGGTGGATCCCAGACTTCCTGATTCCAGCCCCGTCCTTCGATCCACTCTCCATCTTCAGCAGAATCGGCTGCTTGGCGAACGGCGTCAATGATCTCCGGCTTCGGCTTCCAGAAGTTATCCAGCTTCATCTTGATGTTGCCCACATTGCCGAAATGCATGTGCGCATCGATCAGCCCGGGCAATACGGTTTGTCCTTGCAGGTCGAATATTTTTGTATCGTCACCGATGTAGGTTTTGGCAGCTGCGTCCGATCCGACGCAAATGAATCTTCCCTCGGCGATGGCCATGGCGGTTGCGGTTGAGTTTTTCTCATCGACCGTGTAGATATTGCCATTGAGATAAACCGCGTCAGCCGAAGGATTTGATTGTGTTGATGTTGAAGAAGTCATATGTCTGAACCTCCCATTATCGCGTAGGTGAATCTCAAACTGCAGAGTAAGTGGCCACAGGGTGTCCCTTGAAAGGAATCAGGAGACGTTTCCAGCATTTTAATTTCGAAAACCGAATATCGAAATCCGAAACAAATTCAAATGACAAAAAACTTCAATGACAAAAGCATAACCCGCGGTGCATGTTAGACCAGGTATATATTCTTGCATGAACTTAGCATGACGAAATACTTCCAGACATCAATTTGCTTTTTTTGGTTTTGAACATTTAAACATTGAAATTTCGGAATTGTTTCGAATTTCGGAATTCGGATTTCGAAATTTAGAAATTACAGTTTCTCCTCGAAACGATAGATACTTTTACTTGACTACTGCAAAAAGGAACAGATTCAAATCAAATTAAGCCACCCCCGACGGGCGCCTGGGATCGGCACCCCCTTCGAGCCGCCCGGTTTTTTCATCCCGCTTTATGGCGCAGACCGCACCGGCCCGCCAGTCAAATTCCCGCCATTTTTTTACCTTATGCCCGGCATGTGACAGAAAGTCACAGATATCGGCCGGGAAGCGGTCTTCGAGCAGAAGAAGATCCTTGTGATATTCGTGCGGGGTCGATGTTTGGGGAAAGCTCATAGTTGCAAACCGCGGGGCCTCGATGGCCTCCTGAACCGGCATTTGATGAAGATGGATATGCAGCAGCACCTCGGCCAAGGCCTGAACCTGAACATCATTGCCGGGAGTTCCGAAGGGCATGGCCCAACGGCCCGGGTCGATGACGATGGCCGGATTGGGCGTGAGGCGCGGGCGCTTTCCCGGTGCCAGACAGGCCGGATGGGAAGGATCCTCAAATGACTGACTCCCGCGTGGGGAGGGTATCAATCCGGTGCCCGGAATGATGGGCGCGGTGGAGTTCACGTCACTGGGCGTGGCGGCAAAACAATTGCCCTGGCAGTCGACCACGCAGATAAACGAAGTATCCCTCTCGGCCGGTCGGTGGCCGTCCTCTACAGACGATCGAAGTATTCTGGAACCGTGATCGAGTCCTGCAATTTTACCGGCCGCCGGCATCCCTGCCCAGGCCTTTTCAGGACTGATTTCGGCGGCCCGCTGCCGGGCGTAGACCGGGCTCAACAGGCCCTGAAGAGGCACATCGACAAATCGTGGATCACCGTAAAAGGCATGGCGATCGGCAAACCCCAGTTTCAGCGCTTCGACAATGGTGTGGATATAGGCCGGCGCTCCCGGGGTAATATGATGAATCCCGCCGGCCTCCAGGATGTTTAAAACCTGCGACAAAAGGGGTCCCTGGCACCAGGGTCCACAGGTGTAGATCTCGAGGCCGTAAAAATTGGAGCGTGAAGCCGGCTCGACTTCAACCCGGAATGCGGCGAGGTCATCAGCAGTCAGCCAGCCATTGTGGTCGGCATGGTAGCCCACGATCTTGCGGGCGATATCCCCCTGGTAAAATGCCGCTCGCGCCGCCTGCAGTCCGGCCGCACGCCCTCGGGTGGCGGCCGCTTGTTCCTCGTCCGCCATATACTGCAGAGAACCGGCAAGGTCATCCAGCACCAGTGTTTCGCCGGCCCGGGGCGGACGGCCGTTCGGCAGGTAGATGCGTTCATTTTCAGGCCAGCGCCGGAGTTCTTCGGCTTCAGCGGCGTAAATCTCGGCCGACAAGCCGCTGACGGCAAAGCCATGGCGGGCAAATTGGATAGCCGCCCGGGCGACTTCCCCGAAAGACATGCTGCCGAATTGCTCCAGGGCGGTAATCCAGGCATCCGGGGCCCCCGGAACAACGGTCCTTAAAATCCCCAGGGGAATTTTGCCGCCGTAGTCGCGCTGAATTACCTCCAGCGACGCCTTTTGGGGCCACCAGCCCAACCCGGATATGGTAAAGACTTCGCCGGTCTCATGCAGACGATAAATGATGGGCGCCACCCCGGCAAAATTAACGTACTCCGACAGGAGCACCGCCAGGCATATACCGCCGCAAACCCCGGCATCCGCAGCATTACCGCCGGTATCTAATACATCACGGGCCGCCTCCGCCGCCAGGCGATGCCCGGCCGCAGCCATGTGGTTGTCCGAGAAGCGGGATTCCGCTGTCTGAATTTTTAGCGTATTACTACTATCCATGTTTGATAAAAAAACAGATCTAGCTACGATTTAAAGGATAATGCCATTTTATCCCCCTCCCTCAATCCCTCCCACCGGGGGAGGGAAGTTGACTCCTCCCCCTTGATGGACTGCGACAAGCTCAGCCGAGCGGGGAGGCCGGGTGGGGGTGAAATAAAATAGATAAACTGCGTACCTTATTTTTGTATATAGGCTCGATAAAAAATAATTGAGGAATTACTTGTTGAATATATTTTTTTTGAATTTATGGTAGACATTTTCACTAATGCCCACTCCTGCCCGTACAAATCGAATTGACTTCCAAATTGAATATTTTCCAGCTTCCGCATTCCCACTTCCGCATTCAAACCATCCCTCAATACCCAACACCTAATACCCAATACCCAATACCCAATACCCAACACCTAATACCCAACACCTAATACCCAATACCCAATACCTAATACCCAACACCTAATACCCAATACCTAATACCTAATACCCAATACCCAACACCTAAGCCCGCACCATTAGTCCGAATCCATCGAAACGGTAAACCCGGACGTCACCCTCGGTTTCATAGGGTGCCGTATCGGCCAAAATCTGCTCGAACGCCTCCTGCACCCAGACCAGGGCCCCTTTGTCGACATATGCCTCGTTGTGGGACGGGCAAAGGTGGTTGACCCGGGGCAGCAAATCCACCAGGTAGTCAATCGATTTTCGATACAGGAGGAAATCAGAGTCTTCAAAGTGGGCAAACATCATGCCCGGGTAATAGGTGTCGCCGGTAAACAACAGGTGGTCGCGGCTGTCCAGCAGGCAGATGCTGCCCTCGGTGTGGCCGGGGGTATGGTGGACGGTCAGGCTCCGCCCGCCCAGCTCGATGACTTCCAGGTGCTGCAGCCGGCGGGTCACCGGCGATGGCCGGATTTCGTAGGTCGACGGATCAAAGCCCTCCGGCAATTCCAGAAAGCTGCCGGGCACCATGTACCGGGTGCATTCTTCACGACTGCGACCCTGCTCGATGCGGGCCACGTCGCTGTCGGCGTCAAAGGCCCACACCTCACTGAAGCGATAGTTATCGCCGACGTGATCGTAGTGACCATGGCTGACAACGACAACCACCGGCAGATCGGTAAGCCGGTCGACCTCAGCTTTGAGGTCGGCAATGCCCATGCCGGTGTCGAGCAGCACTGCACGCTCGGCGCCGAGGATCAGGTAGGAAATCGCCTCTTCCGTGTGACCCGGTTCCAGCACGGCGATCACGCCCTCGCTTACCCGGTAAATCTCGAACCAGGGCGACAAGCTGTCCAGCTTTTCCAATCTCCGGTTGCCGGCCCTTGGCAAAACGTCCGGCCACATACTTTGATACATGTTCGTTCCCCTCATTTATTGTCGGGTTTGTTATTTAACTGCTGATACCACCTATGAAATGTCGAATGACGATTACGGAAGAAGATAGTTATTTGTTATTGGTTATTCGTTATAAGTTTAAGAAAATTGAATGCTGTCTAATTAAATTCCTTACTTTGCGGGAATTAATATTGTAGGGTGGGCTGCCGTTGGCCGCGGCGAAGTCACGCTGCAAGAGTGACGAAGACGGGCGCCCACCAAATATCGCTGATATCATCATTCAAAGGTGAGATGGCCACCCTACGGAACCGCACAAGAGCGAATCGTAGAATTTCAAAAATCCCCCCAGCCCCCTTTAGGAAAGGGGGAGTCTCAGTTGGAACCGCTACAATCTGTTCTTTTTATGAATTAAATAGAAAGAATTCCTTAATTCGACATTCGTCAATCGTCATTCGACATTTGTCACTATCCCTTCCGCTCCCAAACGATGCTGCCGGCAACCATTGTCTTCTCTACCCGGATATCCTTAATCTCCTCGTCCGGCACCGTAAAGTAGTCACGATCCAGAATCGCCATATCGGCCACCTTCCCCGCTTCAATGGTGCCCTTGAGGATTTCTTCACCCGTGAGCCAGGTGCCGTTAACAGTGTAGGCTCGCAGGGCTTCCTCACGGGTGACGGCCTCCTGCGGGGCCACCTGCCGGCCGAGGTTGTTTTTGCGCGTCACCAGCGAATACAAAGCAACAAAGGGATAGGCCGATACCGTGCTGGGCACATCCGAGCTTGCGGCCACGACGATTCCACGATCCAGGTACGTGCGAACCGGCTTCCAGTTCAACGCCCGCTCTTCCCCCACATCGTCAAAAATTGCGTTGCCCTCCCAGTAGATAAAAGTCGGCTGGACGACGACGGCGAGCCGGCCCTCGGCCATTTGATCCAGGGCACGCGGTGAGGGGAAATAGCCGTGGATAATGCTGTGGCGGGCATCCGGTCGCGGCATCTCGCGGATGACCCCGGTGAGAGTGTCCACGACCATGTCCTGGGCATGGTCGCCGCAGCAATGGATACCGATATCCCAGCCCAGTTCCTGGGCGGTGCGAAAATACCGGCGCAGTTTTTCCTGGGGGATGCGGTTGAAAGCCACCAGTTCGCTGTCCCCAACGTAGGGTTCATACATAAAGGCCGTGTGCGGCGTGGTACCGCCGTCAATGAGCATTTTCAGACCGCCGATGCGCAGCCACTCATTTCCCAGACCACTGAGCATGCCGGAATCCCCGGCAAGATGGTCCAGCACCGCCTCGCCAACCTCCTCGTTGAAGCCGTGCCAGCTGGGCATCAGGTTGACCCGCACGGACAATTCACCGTCACCGTAAAAAGACTGATAAGCGCGTATCTCCCGCGCCTGGAGCCCCGGCTCGATGACACTGGTGATCCCGTGGCGGTTGGCCTCGGCGCAGGCCAGCCTCAGGTGCTCTCGCATGTCATCGGCCGATGGTTCGGGCAAAAGCCCACGGACCAGCAACTTGGCGCTAGCCCGCAGAATGCCCTTGGGCTCTCCGCCGGCATCGCGGCCGATTCGCCCGCCTGTAGGATCGGGCGTCTCCCGGGTCACACCGGCCAGCTGCAGTGCGCGGCTGTTGACGACATCCGTGTTAAAAAACCGCATCAGAATCACCGGGTGATCGGCCGTAGCCGGATCGATGTCATGGCGCGTGGGCAGCCGGCTTTCGGCCAAATTGCTCTCGTTAAAGCCCTGGCCGATGATCCATTCGCCGGGAGGCGTATTCCGGGCCCTTTCCCGGACCAAATCCATCATTTCTTCCAATGACCGGCATTCGTCCAGGCGGATCGCCGACAGTTTGGCCCCCACCGACATCAAATGGTGATGGCTGTCAAAAATACCCGGGATGACAGCCCGCCCGTTCAAGTCCAGCAATTGAGTGTCCGGGCCTGCTATTTCCCCAACTTCCGCATCCGCTCCTACGGCCACAATCCGGCCGTCTTTGATAGCCACGGCCGAGGCTACCGTGTTTGCCGGATCAAGGGTATAGAAACGACCGTTGTTCAGAATGAGATCTGGGGAGAGGTCCTTGATTTGCATGTTTATCTCTCCAAATTTAAAAGGTTTGGGATTTTAGATTGCGGATTGCGGATTGGCGGTATCGCTCCGCTCTTTCCAATTTTAAAACAGATAGAATTCCTTAAATCCAAAATCCGCGTTCCAAAATCTAAAATCAGATAAATTCCTTAAATCCGAAATCCGCAATCCGCAATCCAAAATCTAAAGCTTTCCTTCCTTCATAAACCGCGCATTGGTGCCGTTGACTTGCCGGAATTCCGCGGCTGCTTTAGGTCCCAGAACTTCGGCGGCGGCCTGCACGGCCGCGACAACTTCCGATTCATCCAGGTGGGTCAGCTTTCCGTTTTCATAAATAACTCGGCCGTCCACCGCCGCCAGGGTGACCTCATCGCCCCGGACGCTGTAGACCAGGTTCGGCACAATGTTGCGCATGGGTTCGGTGTAGACCGGCGCCAGCGTTGGGCGGGACAGGTCCACCAGAATGAAATCAGCCTTTTTGCCGGCTGCCAGGGAACCAACGGAATGGTCGAGGCCCAAAGCCCGGGCCCCGTCAATAGTGGCCATGCGCAGCACCCGCCAGGCCGGCATGACTTCCGGATCCTGATATCGTATTTTATTGAACAGGGCCGTCAACTTCATTTCATTGATCATATTGTGGTTGTTGTTGCCCGGTGCCTGATCGGAGCCCAGGGCCACCATCCCGCCGGCATCCTGAAAGGCTTTGGCCGGCGGCACCACCCCGTCGATGATCCCGATTGAGCCCGAGCACAGGGTCATGGCGGCGCCCCGCCGGGCCACAAGCTGCGCTTCATCTTCATCGGCATCGGTCAGGTGCACGGCGATCAGGTTCTCATCCAGGTAGCCGATCTCATCCAGCCAGGCAATGGGGCGCTTGTTGTAGCGCATCATCATCTGGGCCGTCTCGCGATCCCCCTGCTGGGTGTGCATATGAATTTTGGTTTTTCTCTCCCGGGCCAGTTCCTGAATCCGTGTCAACATTTCACGGCTGACGAAGTCAGGTCCCTGGGGGCCGAAAAGCACCGTAATCCGGCCGTCGGCCGCGTGGTTGAAACGGCTGAAAACATCCAGGCAGGTCTCCAGCGTGCGCTCGCCCCGGGCGGCATCGAATTCGTACAGTTCGCCGGGGTTATAGATGCGATCGACCGCCTCCCGGATGGTGACGGTGAGCTGCGCACGCGCCCCCACCTTTTCAAACAGCGGGACCAGCAGATCGGGCCGCCGGCCGAACTCGCCGAAGGTCGTGGTGCCGGCCTTGACCGCCTCAGTAACCGCCAGTTGGGCGCCCAGCAGGCCGGTTGCGTCGTCCATCTGGTGCGCAAACGGCGCCAGCCCGTACATCATCCAATATCCGGTGTCCTGGGCCAGACCCCGCAGCCCGCAGATGGTTATGTGCATGTGGGCGTCGATGAAACCCGGCAGCACGGCATGACCTTCGGCATCGATGGTTCGCCGGCCGCGGTAAAGGTTTTGCATTTCATCCCAGGGCCCGACGGCCAGTATCTTGCCGCGGTCGACCGCCATAGCGCTGTCCGGGCAGTAGCCGACACCCTCCCCCTCCATGGTAAACAAATGAGGCGCCTTAACCAAGAGATCTATGTTTTCCATGATATACAAACTCCAGTCAAAACTTGCTTTATATTTCTATCCTCAGTGAACTAAAATAACAGGTCTCATACCTTTCAACCGAATACCCAATACCCGGTACTGCATCACTCCAATACTCCAGCACTCCAGTACTCGATCACTCCAGTTACGTAATGTCGATACAGCCCTTCAAATGTAGACCGGCCTTTTAATGTTAGATGATGGCTATCCATACAAGCGGCAGGCGACAAAATGCTCTTTATCGGTTTCCTGTAAAGCGGGCGAAATCTCATCGCAACCGTCAAAGCGCGAAGGACAGCGGGGGTGAAATGAACACCCGGACGGGGGATTGCGGGGACCGGGAACATCTCCCTCCAGGATAATTCGTTTGGTTTTCTTGCGGGGATTGGGGATTGGTATTGCGGACAGCAGGGCCTTGGTATAGGGATGCAGCGGATTCTGGTAAATGCTTCGGGCCTCGGCCAGTTCAACGATCTTGCCCAGGTACATGACTGCGATGCGGTCCGAAATGTGCTCGATAACCGCCAGGTCATGGGCGATAAATATATAGGAAAGATTGAAGTCTTTTTGGAGCCTGATTAGCAGGTTGATCACCTGGGCCTGAATGGAGACGTCCAGTGCGGAGACCGGTTCATCGCCGATGATAATATTGGGCTGCATGGCCAAGGCCCGGGCGATGCCGATCCGCTGCCGCTGACCGCCGCTGAACTGGTGGGGAAAACGATGGCCGTGCTCAGGCAGCAAATCAACACGGGTCAAGACATCGGCGATGCGCTCCTCCCGCTCTTTGGGCGGAACTCCGTGGACTTTCAGGGGATCTCCGATAATTCGGTTCAGGGTCATCTTGGGATTCAGCGATGAATAGGGATCCTGGAAAATGATCTGGATTTTCCGCTGGATTTCCATTCTTTCTTTGAGCGGGTATTCATAGATATTGGTGATGTCGATATCTTTGTAGAAAACGGAACCCGCCGTGGGGGCCAGCAAATTGATAATCGCCAATCCCAGGGTCGTTTTGCCGCAGCCGCTTTCGCCCACCACGCCCAGCGTCTCGCCCTTTTTGAGTGTAAAGGAGACACCATCTACGGCATAGACGAATTTCTTCTTGAGCGAGAAATAGGTTTCCTTGTAAGGAAAATGTACCTCCAAATCTTTTACGGTTAAAAGATTTTCAGTCAAGATTTTCTCCTCGGACTAAGTTTGAATTTAATTTTGGTCTTATGTCGTACGGACGCTTGTTGAAAACTTCAACTCGCTGAATAAATGACTAAAGTTGCAAAATGACTAAAATGACTAAAGTTGAGGTATGCTGTCGATTTTATAAAAAGACAAAGCGCAGCGTTTCCTTAATTTTAGTCATTTTGAATTTTAGATCATTTTAGATCATTTTATTTGCCGCCTCGTCCAGGTCAAGACCGTTATACAATATACACCGGACCTTGCGTTGATCATTCGTTAAGACTATCGGAACCGCGGCTTCGTTGCATTCGGGCCGCGCGTCAGGGCAGCGCGGATAAAAGTTGCAGCCCGGGGGCAGCGCATACAGGCTGGGCACGATGCCCTTGATTTCATTTAATTCCACCCGGCCCTCCTTCTCGAATCGCTCACCGAGTATGGGGATGGATTTGAGCAGCGACCGGGTGTAAGGGTGCAGAGGATCATCGAAGATGTCCTCCACAAGCGCCTCTTCCACGATCTGTCCGGCGTACATCACCGCCACCCGTTCGGCGACTTCGGCGATGACGCCCAAATCATGGGTAATCAGGATGATGGCGGTATCATAGGTTTTTTTCAATTGCAGCATCAGGTCAAGCACCTGGGCCTGAATGGTCACATCCAGCGCGGTCGAGGGCTCATCTGCAATCAAAATCTCCGGATTGCAGGCCAGCGCCATGGCGATCATGACCCGCTGCCGCATGCCGCCGGACATTTGGTGGGGGTACTCCCGGACCCGGGCTTCCGCGTTCGGGATCTGGACTTTCTTCAGCATCTCGACGGATTCGGCCAGCGCTTTTTTCCGGTCGTATCCGTTGTGCCGGATAAACATCTCGGATATCTGGTTGCCGATGGTGTAAAGCGGATTCAGGGATGTCATGGGCTCCTGGAATATCATGGAGATTTTATCGCCCCGGATATCCCGCATTTGCTGTTCGGTATAGGTCAGCAGGTTGGTGCCGTCGAAAATAATTTCACCCTCTACGATTTTTCCGGGCGGCGACTGGATCAATCTGACAATCGACAGCGAGGTGACGCTTTTGCCGCAGCCGGACTCCCCGACAATGCCCAGAATTTCGCCTCTTTTCAAGTTAAACGAGACATTGTTGACGGCTTTGGCAACACCATGGATGCTGTAGAAGTACGTACTTAATCCGTTGACCTCCAGTATGTGGGACCCGTTATCAGGTGTAGTGTTATCCATGTAGTCTATCTCTGACCCTTATTTTCTTTGTGAGGTGTGAGGATCGAGTAAATCCCTCAAGCCGTCGCCAAACAGATTGAGACCCAGGACCGTCAGAAAAATGAACATGCCGGGAAAAATCGAGATCCAGGGCGCGGTAAAAAGCTGCTCTCTGGCGGTCGCCAGCATGCCGCCCCAGCTCGGCGTGGGCGGCTGGGTTCCCAGGCCCAGAAAAGACAACGAGGCTTCAATTAAAATTGCACCCGAAACGCCCAGGGTGGCAATTACCAGAATGGGCCCGACAATATTCGGCAGAATCTGGGTAAACATGATATTGGGTTCACTGTAGCTCAGGGCGCGGGAGGCATTGACATAGTTCAAATTTTTTGTGTAAAGCGTCTGCGAGCGGGTGATGCGGCAGGTGTAGGACCAGTTGGTGAATCCCAGCGCAATGAACACATTGATTAATCCGGGACCCAACAGGGCCATAATCGCCAGGGCGAAGATGATGCTGGGAATCGAAAGCATGATGTTGGTCAAGCCCATGATCAAATCGTCGACCCACTTGCCAAAATAGCCGGCAATCAATCCCAGGGTGATTCCGATGATACTGTTCATCAGCTGACTGATCAGCCCCACGCTGAGGGAAATGCGCGCGCCATAAACCACCCGCGAAAAAATATCCCGGCCCTGATCGTCGGTGCCGAAAATATAAGATGCGCTGGGCGGCTCCTCGGCCACCATTAGATCGGCATCGTAGATGGGATCGTAAGGCGAAATAAGGGGTGCGAACAGCGCCATGATAACCATCACCACGGTGACAATCGATCCGATCACCAGGTTTTTTCTTCTTGTAAATGCCGCTAGCTTTTTCAAAGTGTATCCTTATTGAAATTTTATCCTTGGATCGATGACCGAATAGGTTAAATCCACCAGGAGGTTCACCACTAGAAAAACCAGGATTATGATTAAAATGCAGCCTTGGGTGATTGGCGTATCCCGCTGAAATATCGAATCGACGACCAGTGAGCCGATCCCGGGCCAGGAAAAGAGTTTTTCGATCACCACCGTTTGGCCGATCATCGATCCGAATTGAAGCCCGGCGGTGGTTAATATCAGAATCATGGCATTGCGCAGCACGTGTTTATTGTAGATCAGGAATTCCGAGATGCCTTTTGATCTGGCAGTGCGGATGTAATCCTCGGTCAGAATTTCAAGTACGGCCGCCCGGGTGGTGCGCGCCAATAACGCCATGTAGCCCAGGCCAAGGGTAATGGCCGGTAAGACGATGTTGATAAAAGCACCGTCCCCGTAGCCGTTGACCGGGAATAGCCGCGCCTTGACGCATAAAAAGTACATCAGCAACAATCCCAGCCAGAATTGTGGAAAAGATACACCGGATACGGCACCGACCATGCTGAAGCTATCCAGCCAGGTACCCTGCTTCAGGGCCGAGTAAAATCCCAGCGGGATCCCGATGCCGACGGCGATAATCATGGCGTATATGGCCAGGCGCAGGGTGGGCCAGATCCTCTCTTTAATGACGTCACTCACCGGTTCGTCCCTCAAATAGGAGGTTCCCATATCGCCTTTGAGCAGACCCCACATGTATTTGGCATAGCGAACATGAACCGGATGGTGAAGACCCCACTTTCTTTTGAGTTCTTCGATCGCCTGCTCGTCCATTTCCCTGCGGCTGTCACCGGCCATCAGGGCCGCGTTGCCGGGCAGGACGTTCAACAGCAGGAAAATGATGAGGGTCACACCGATAATCGTGGGGATGAACTGCAGGGTCCTACGTATAAAATACGCAAGCATAAGATCTCCTCAAATCAGCGACCACCAGCTCTGTCGGGGGGATGAGGAAGGCCCCGGTAATGAGCTGGACCATACTCGACAATGGGTCGCTGATTTATCAAAAAAATTTTTGGCTTCTTCCAAGCGTGCACACGGAGAAAACGGTACGTGCGGAGCAGCCATGGCGAAGTATAAAAATAAAGGTTTCAGGTGTCAGGTTTCGGGTGTCAGAGGCCAGAGGCCAGAGATCAGAGGTCAGAAGTCAGAGACCAGCTACCGGGTCCATCGTCTGATTTCTGTCTTCTGTTTTCTGACTTCTATCTTCTGCGTGCCGCGGCGAAGCTCGAAGAGCGAAGACGGGTCATCTGTCTTCTGACATCTGTCATCTGTCTTCTGTCATCCGACACCTGACACCTGAAACCCTTTATCAACGTAAGCGGCAACATTAACAACAATTTGTCGATAGACTGCCGCTGAACGCCGATTAGCTACATCTTTTTCGCCCGTGGTGAGCTGTCTTCCACCCACACGTTTTCCATGTACTGATACATGTGCTCGATCGCTTCCGGCCTCAGGCCATGGACCCAGGGCTGGTAGGCGATAATGGCCTTGTTGTAATTGAAAAACCAGACCGGCGCTTCTTCGACGAAAATCTCATGCGCCGATTTCAGCAGCGCCAGTTTTTTATCCGGATCCATCTCGACGGCCGCCTTGTCCAGCAGCGCATCGTATTCCGCGTTGTTGAATTCAAAGTAGTTGCCAGAAGCATGCGGATTTTTGGAGTGCCAGCGATACAGCACCAGGTAGTCATTGGGTCCGGAAGTAAAGGAGCTCATGTAGGCCTGATAGTCCATGCTGGTATAGACTTTTTCCGTCATCACGGCGCCTTCCACCTGCTCGATGATCACGTTGATGCCGATTTTCTTCAGCATGGGCAGATAGGCCTGGACGATGCCGGTACCGTAGGATTTGTTGTTCACCGCCATGACCTTCACGTCGAAACCGTTTTCATAACCGGCTTCTTTCATCAGGGCCTTGGCTTTTTCCAGATTGTAGGGATAGCCTTCCATCTCAGGATCAAAGGCTTTGGAGGAAGTGGGCAGCCAGCCGATGGCTGGAACCGCTTTGCCTTTCACGAATTTTTTGATGATCAAATCGGAGTTGATGGCATAATTCCAGGCCTGGCGAACCCTTTTATCCGAAAAGGGCTTGTACTGCCGGTTGAACCCGGTATGGCGCGTATACATCTCGGCCACTTCAATCATGTAGGGCGCAATATCGGGATCCTTCAGATAGAGCGGGTATTGGTCGGCACCCACCAGAGTGGCGTCCAACTCTTTGGCCCTGAAAGCCAGATCACGGGCGGCACCCTCGGTCATAATCTTAAACACCAGTTTGTCGAGATAGGGCTTGCCGGGCTGGTAATAATCCGGATTTTTTTCCAGGACCACTTCACTGCCCTTGCGCCATTTGGCGAACTTGAACGGCCCCAAACCCACCGGGTTGGAGCTGAAATCCTTGCGGGCCACTTCTTCTTTGGGCAGGACACAGGTGGTCTGCCAGTAAAGGCCGTAGGACAGATCGACCAGTTGATCCAATTCGATCTTCAACTGCCAATCACCGACTTTGGACACACCGGCCAGTTTATCGGCTTTGCCGTCCACGCAGTCTTTCAGGCCCTTGATGCCTTTCATATGGCGCACACCGGTAGGCGATGGCTTCAGGGTCGCAACCCGGTTGAGACTCCAGATGATGTCATCCACCGTCATTTGACGGCCGTTGTGAAATTTGACGTTTTGCTTGATGTCGAAAACGTAGGTCAGGCCGTCGTCTGAAATGTCGACCTTGTCGGCCAGTTCCAGCACCGGCTGTTTTTTGAGGGCGTCCCAGACATACAGACCGCGATTGATCTGCATGGCGATGATCTCATCCTGGGTGCGCCGGATCTGATGGCCGTCCAGGGTGACCAGGTCTCCGCCATAAGGCGCGACAAAATTGAATGTCCCGCCACTGCGCGGCGTTTCAGCAGATACGCTGCTGAAACTGAAAATCAGAAACAATGCTGCAACGGAAATCAACAACAGTCCTCGCTTCATATAATCCTCCTTTTGAAATAAAAATAACAGAAAAGATTGTGAGATTCTCTCGATATCCACGATTCAATCATTCACGTCAACTGCCTGGAATGAAGGTCGAATCGCGCATACCGCGTTGAATCCCGATTGATTGTTGTTTAGCGTGAAGGCGGCCAAACAACGTGAAAATATAGTCAGACGGTATTGATATTCCCGCCAAGAATATAAATAGTAGATATTTCTATTTCAGCTGGATTGTAAGCGCCTGCCCCCCTACCCCCTTACAATCGGAAGTCGATCGTTTGGAATCCTTCATATGACGTTATCGATATTCAGGTCAAGAATAAATTTCAAACAATTTACTATTTTAATGCCCTAATATTAAATGAATTATTCTCAAAAAAATATTAATAGCTGAAAAAAATATGGTTTTATCGTTTATCGTTCCAACCGATCCTTGACCGGAAATGCCATGGGCGCAAGCTGGTCCAACGTTCGATTTTTAAAATCGATGGCGGGTACATCTCGAATCGAACGCAATTGAGCAGCATCTATTTCACTCAAGGCACTTTCATAGTCGAGGTTCAGAATCTCACCATCAGCCACAACCGGTTGCCCGTCAATGTAAACATCTTTGACGGATCGCTCGGCGGCAACATTGATTAGGTTGCGCAAGGGCTCGCGGCCCGGCCGCATCAAGGGATGTTGGAGATCGACCAGGACCAGGTCCGCTTTGGCGCCGGCCGTCAGCCGGCCGATATCATCCCGCAGCAGCGCTTGGGCGCCACCCAGGGTGGCGGCCTTAAATACGTCCGTTGAAGTCAGATCATGAACGTTGCCGGTGGTAATTCGGGCGTAGACGCCGGCATGGCGCATTTCTTCGAGCATGTTGAACGGGAAGGAGTCGGTGCCGATTCCGAGGTTGACGCCGGCTCGCACATATTCGCCGAAACTTTCCAGGGTCATGCCGGTGCGCCCGAAAACCGTGGGACAGTGGGCCACCGTTATTTTCTTTGCTGCCAGCAGGGGCAGATCGTCACGGGTATGCAAGGGCGTCCAGCTGTGATGATCTAGGTAAATGCAGTGTCCCAGAATGGTACGCTCATCCAGGATGCCCAGGCTGTCCAGCCACTGGACCGGGCTCATGCCATGTCTGCGCATCATTTCACTGAATTCATGCATGGTCTGGGAGGCATGGGTCTGAAAGGGGAGTCCGCGCTCAGCGGCGGCCGCATGCGCCGCCTTCAGCAAATCCGCCTGGCAGGTGTCAACCTGGGAAGGAAAAATCATGCCGGAAAGCCGGTCGCAGCCGCATTTTTCAACGGCATCCATGGTTTGCAGCGCCCGGTCGAATCCCTGCCAGCCGGCCTCGAGATCCCATTCATAATCCACCCGGTGATCCCAGACGTTCATCCAGCGCGCCTGCCGGAACCCAGGCGCCAGGACCGCCCGTACACCGCTTTCAACCAGCAAATCCAGCCATTCGTCATAGAATCCGGAGTTGTCCACCACCGTCGTCACTCCGCTTTTCATCAACTCAGTCAAGGCTATGACGGCGCCCGGCTTCAGCGCCTGTGAATCGGCTCTCAGCAGCTGGCTGTAGGTATACAGGGCGTTGCCCCAGAGGGCGGGGCTGCCGACTTCATCAAAAGTTCCTTTGTCCAGGGGGCCGCCTGAAAGATGAGAATGGATGTTGATCAGCCCGGGCATCACCATGCGCCCCCGGCCGGATATCTCATGCTCGAAGGGGCCCGGGTAATTGCGACCGACAAACGCAATCCGGCGGCCGCTGAATGCCAGATCGGCATCGGCCAGGTAGGTATGGGTTTGCATCTTCTCATCCCAGGCGATGATCCAGTCTGCCTGCCGAATGACCGTCGAGTTTTTCATAATTGCTCCTTGCTGAAAAAAATTGATTCAAGAACCACGAACCACACGAAATACACGAAAATGCCAAATGAGCTTTTTGGGATTAAGTGTGTTTCGTGTATTTCGTGGTATAATCGTAGTTTAAATTGTAGAGGACGCAATTCAGGGCTGCCGGCTTTATTTTGATTTCATATTGTCCGGTTTTGTGCTAACTGTCCCTGCCGGATTCTTATAAAACGCTTAAGCTAAATTATCAAGGTGCCCTCGATCTCTATTTAGGAACGCCCTGCCTGGGAGGAGATATAATAGGTCCAATAAGTCTTATTGGTCCTATATGACTATAGGTCCTATAGGTCTATAAGTCCTATAGGTCTATAGGTCGTATAAGTCTTATATGACCTATTTAAATCCCAACCTAAAACGCACTGATGGTTTAACGAACAATGTCATGAAGTCAAACATACCTTCCATCGACAATAAAACCGCCCGCAAAAGGCTGACCCTGTTGTCCATCACCTTTGCCTTCAACACCTTGGCGGGCTCCATCGTTTTTCCATTCCTGCCGATCTATCTGCATTCCATGCGCGGCTACTCCATGTCCACTGTGGGATTGATATTTCCCGTCATGGGATTGGCGAGCATCATCGGTTCACCTTTTTCAGGATACCTGGCCGATCGGTTCGGCCGGCGCATCGTCATGTGGGCCGGGCCGGTACTGCGCAGTGTGTCCCACTTGTCCCTGGCCCTGATGGTCGCCACCCATGCACATTTTGTGGTGATCACCATCGGGCTTTTTTTTGCCTATTTTCTACAGACTTTTTTTCAAAATTCAGCCAATGCTTACGTTACCGATTTAATCCACGCCAAGGACCGTACAGTGGCCTTCAGCAAAATCAGGGTCGGATTGAACATCGGCTGGATGATTGGCCCTGCAATTGGTGCTTTCTTAGCCCGAACCCCTTTTTCGCTACTGTTTATGATGACGGGCAGCTTTTGTCTGCTGACGGCCCTGACCGTTTTGCGAATGTGTCCGGAATTACCATTGGACAATGCAGGCTCAACAAGGAGCGGCAGCCCTCAGCTTTCATTCCGGGAAATTTTAAGGCAAGATCGCTTTTTCCTGCTGTTCTTAACGCTTTGCTTTCTCCTGTTTCTTTCCGTGTCGCAATTCGTATCCACCCTTTCCATTTACGCCACCAAAATCGTCGGCATCAGTAAAAGTCAACTGGGACTTTTGTACACCTTAAATGGGGCGCTGGTCATCATGTTTCTGGTATACATCAACAAAAAGCTCCAGCACAATAACATCTTTCTGCGGATCGGCCTGGGGGCCGTCATCTATGTGCTCGCTTTTTTGGGATTTGGCGTCAGCTTAAGCTGGTATCATTTGATTTTATGTATCGGATTAATGACCCTGGCCGAAATGATGTCCATTCCGGCCACAACCGCCGCCACCGGTTCCCTTGCGCCCGAGGACCGGGTGGGTCGTTATATGGGATTGTACGGCTTGGTTCAAGGCATTGGGTGGTCACTGGGGCCGTTTCTGGGATCCCAGCTTTTTGACGTGTATGCCGGCCAGCCGCTTATTCTCTGGGCCATGCTGTCTATTGCGGCCCTGATGGCCAGTGCGGGGTTCTTGTGGATCGGCTTCAACAAGTTGCCGTTGAGGCAAAATCAGAAATTGATGAGGACCTAAAAATAAGGATTGAGGGATGAGGACCCGTCTTCGTCCGTTGGACTACGCCGCGGCAAGCTTTAGGACTGAGCGTCACGGCCTAACCGCCGTTCGAATTCCTATTAACTTAGTCCCAACTCCGACAAGTTGGAATATACGAATGACGAAGACGGGCCCTCATTACTAAGCACTCAGCACTGCGCCCTCAGCACTCAGCCCTCAGCACACAGCCCTCAGCCCTCAGCCCCCAGCACTCAGTCCTGGCTGTACATAATTTTCCCGCCGATAATGGTATAGGCTATTCTGGTGTCGAGAATATCTTCTTCGGGAATGGTCATGATGTCCTGGGACAAAACGGTAATGTCTGCCAGCTTGCCGGGGGTCAGGCTTCCTTTGATATTCTCTTCGAAAGCGGCGTAGGCGTTATTGACGGTATAGGTTTCCAGGGCCTGCCGACGGGTCAGCCGCTGCTCCGGAAAAAAGAGCTCGCCGTTGGTCATTTCCCGCGTAATGGTTCGATAAAAGTTTTCGATCGGACTGATGCCTTCCACCGGGGGATCGGTGCCGTTTATGACGGTGACACCGGATTCCACGAGCGTTCGATACAGATAACCCCGTTCACGGGCCCGTTTTTCACCCAGTCTTTGGAGGACCCAGGGCCCGTCCGAGGTAGCGAATACACCCCTGACAGAGGCGATGACGTTCAATTTTTCAAACCGCACCAGGTCAGTGGGATGAATGACTTGGCAATGTTCGATTCGCCAGCGGGGATCTTTCCGGTCGGGGTTTGCACGGAAGTTCTTCTCATAGATATCCAGCAGCTCACGCGCCGCCCGGTCGCCGATCCCCTGGATGGCCATCTGGAAGCCGTTTTGAATCGCCAGCTCGGCCGAACGCCGGATGTCCTCCAGGGGCACCACATTGAATCCCGTGCTTTCGGACATGTCGGCGTAGGGTTCCAGCAGCCATCCGCCATGCACGCCCAGGGCTCCGTCAAGGACCTTTTCTCCGATGGCGCGCACGGTTAAATAGTGATTCCCATGGCCGACCAGCCGGAAGTCAGCCAGCTTGCCTTCCATTGCGCTACTGGGCTCCTGAACACACACGTAGAGCCGCAGGGGCAGATTCCCCTCGTCGGCCATTTTGCGGTAAAGCGCAATCGTTTCAAACGTCTCTCCCATATCGTGAAAGCTGGTGATGCCATTGGCGATGGCTTCCTCGGCGGCGAGCTTGACCTGCAATCGACGCTCGGCCTCGATGACGTCGGCCGGACGCTGCGCCAAGTTTACGGCCAGCGCTTCCCGGGCGAGATTTTGCGCAGTTTCACGCAGAATCCCCGTCGGATTTCCCTGAGTATCGCGGACGATCTCGCCGCCCGCCGGATTCGGCGTATTCCCATGAATAGAAGATGCTTCTAAGGCCGGGGCATTGACAAACACGGCGTGTCCGCTGGCATGAATCAGGATGACGGGATTGTCCGGACTGATTTCACTGAGACGGTGGTGAAGGGGAAATCCTTCTATATGCGGTGTCGGCCGCCCGTCCCACTTGGCCTGGTGCCAACCGCGGCCGACAATCCAGGCCCCCGGCTGCGCCGTGCGCACCGCATCGGCCACCAATTCGACAATCTCGTTCCACGTGCGGGTGGCTCTGAGATCCAATCCCATCAGCGACTCGCCCAACGACATGTAATGGCCATGCCCCTCGATGAGGCCGGGCACGGCCAGTTGCCCCGCCAGATCAATAACTGTGGTTTGGGAAGAGATGCAGCGCTCGATTTCACGAACACTCCCTACAGCGATGATCCTGTCATCCCGCACCGCCAGCGCTTCCACCCGGGGGTGAGCGGCATCCATGGTGATGATCTTTCCGTTTTTAAGAACAAGGTCAGCTGATGCGGGATGGGATTGTTTATCGCTTGTCATAATATAGTCTCCATTACTCCATCATTCCAACACTCCATCACTCCAATACTCCAACACTCCATCACTCCAACACTCCATCACTCCAATACTCCAACACTCCATCACTCCAACACTCCAATACTCCATCACTCCAATATTCCTTTTCTACAAAAAGATAAGGCACTACAATAACCTTCTTTTGCTCCATAGATCCGCAAAAAAGATCAATCGTCCGCCTTAATAAACGCATATATCTGCTTGTCGCGCGCTGAAAGCGCTTGCCCTTTTTCGTAAAGCTTGTCGAAAAAGTAGTGGTAAAAATCGTGGCGCAGGCTGTCGCGGTTGGCCGTCACAAACCAGTGGTTGCGGGACCAGATAAAGGGCGAATGATCGATTTTGTCCTTTTCGAATATACCGGCCAGGGCCTCGGATTTGTCGGCGATAATGTCGATGGACTCCCCCCCGATTTTCCCCTTGATCTGGTCATAATCGGGATGGAAAACCTGAATGTCATAAACGAGGTCCATGGGTCCCATGGATATATAACGCAAACCGACGCCCCGCTGCACGGCCCGATCGAGATGACCCCGCAAACGCTCCCAGGTTTGCGGGAAAAGTCGCAGATACAATTCCTGTCCGGCGGAATCGATGATGTCCCCGGCTTTGGATATGACTTCCTCGACACCGTTGAGAGTGAACAGGTACTCGAAGCTGGACTCCCCGACCATGGCCTCGAGCTGTTCTTCCAGCAGCATGATGTTGGATTCGAATTGATTCCGCAGACGCTTTTTCAATTCCTCGAACGGCAGGGGTACATACATGCCTTTTTCGATTTCAAAAATGACCTTCTTCTTAACCAGGCCGCGCAGGACGTCATAGATTCGCGAGCGGGCGATACCGGATAGTTTACTCAACTGGGAGCCGTTGGCCGGGTGCCGGGTAAGCAGTGCCAGGTAGCAGGAAGATTCATATTTGGAAAACGCAAAATCCCGTAAAATAGCCGTGATATCCACTGGATTCCCTTCAAAGTTGCTAAGCAAGTTGCGACATGGCTCTAATGCCGGATTATCCGGACGGTCAGAATAGATTGCAACATGGACTCGTATCCGTCAAATCGAATAATGGAAGTCTTCAAATATCACTGCAACGGCAGTTTCGGCCAGAATACATCAATTCGGCAGTCTTGTCAATTTTCCTAAAAAAATTAATAGGTTTTTGGATTTCCGAGACATTGATCGGACAAAATATATTGACAATTTATTGCATTTTTCGATATAGTTGCTATATATATAGCAACATTTAAAATCGAATGACAGGAGGGATCGCCATGTTGAATCAGCCGATGAATTTGTACGGTCGACCTGTTTTTGGATATTCCAATGCAAGCGATGAAGAGGTATATGATCTGGAGGCCCGGGCCGGCGCCCACCATTACGAACGGCTCAAGGTTGTGGTCCGTACTGCCCAAGGCAGTTGGATCACGGATGTCAACGGAAAAAAATATCTGGATTGCCTGGCCGCCTATTCTGCCGCCAACCTGGGACATCACCATCCAAAAGTCGTCAACGCGTTGATTAAAGCCCTGGCCGGCAACTATGCATCGGTTATATCCAATGTGGTTTATACGGATCCGCTGGCCCATTTCTTGTCCACGGCCGCCCAATTCGTGCCCCAGTTGGCGCCGCGTTTCGGCGCTGACGGCAACAAGGTCATGCCCAAAAACGGCGGCGTCGAATCGGTGGAAACCGCCATCAAAATGGCACGCTTCTATGGCTGGAAAGAAAAAGGCATCCCCGACGGCCAACAGGAGATCATCGTCTTTGACAATAACTTTCACGGTCGCATGATTACCGTCATTTCTTTTTCATCGTCATCCAAATACCGGGAGGGTTTCGGGCCCCTGAATCCCGGGTTCGTATCCGTCGAATACGGCAACCTGGAGGCGGTCGAGGCGGCGATAACCCCCAATACCTGCGGAATCCTGGTTGAGCCCCTGCAGGGCGAAGGGGGGATGATCGTGCCGCGTCCCGGGTTCTTGCGGGGACTGCGCAAGCTGGCCGACGATCATGATCTGCTGCTGATGCTGGATGAGATCCAGGTTGGTCTGGGGCGCACCGGCAAAAACTTCTGCTTCGAGCACGAAGGCATCGTGCCCGACGGCCTGGTACTGGGCAAGGCCCTCTCCGGCGGACTCATCCCGCTGTCGGTATTCGTGACCAACGCCCGGTTGATGGATCTTGCCTTTAAAATCGGCTCGGACGGATCGACTTTTGGCGGCTATCCGCTGGCCTGCGTCGCCGGCGTGGCCGCCCTGGAAGTACTGCAGGAGGAAAAGCTGGCAGAACGCGCACGCATCCAGGGCGATAAGCTAAAGAAGAAGATCATGAAAATCGCCGCCCGCTCCAAGCATGTCAAAGAGGTTCGGGGCAAAGGCCTGTTCATCGGCATCGAAGTGAAAAAAGGCGATGCCATGAAATTCTGCCACCAATTGATGGACCTGGGCATCATCGTCAATGACAGCCATGGACACACGATACGGATTTCTCCGCCACTCAATATCAGCAACCAGGAGATCGCCTTCTTAACTGAACGTCTCGAAAAAGTTTTAATTGGATAATTGGGGATTAAAGAATTGAGGGATTCAGGAATTGAGGAATTTAGGAATTGAAGGATTCAAGGATTCAAGGATTCAGGGATTTAGGGATTTAGGAATTGAGGAATTCAGAGATTTAGGCCTATTTATTGAAATCCCATCATGTTTGCGCAGGAATTTCAACATATCCAGAGTTAAAATTTTATTAACTATATCGATTTATTTTAATTCGACTGAGCGCAGCGAAACCATAAATCATCAATTTTCAATATTCAATATTCAATATTCATTTCCGGCTTCGCCGGGTTAGTGCTTGAATCGTCTCCCAGAGAATATCAACAGCCCACTGCATCATGTCCTCCTCAAAATCGAATTTTGGATTGTGATGGCCGCCCTTTGTAGGCGACCCCAGGCAGATGTAGGTCGATTTGCCACCGTGTCTATGAACCATGTCCCCCAGGTAGAAGGCATCTTCCCCGCCGGGTGTCAGAAAGAAATCAACGATATCCGCTTCCGCCACTCCCAGGCTCAGCACCGACTGCCTTACTTTTTGCGATAACTCCGCGTTATTGTCCAGCGTAATCGCTTCTCCCTCCAGGATTATTTCTGATTGGCAATCGTGCATTTTCGCAGCACTGTCGATGATCGTGGAGGCTCTATCATATAGATAGTTGCAGATATCGTTGTTTTCTCCGCGCAGCTCGAAAGTGAATTCTGCATGGTCGGCCACTATATTGGTGGGATTATTACAATGGAACCGCCCGGCCCCGATTCGTTGCATGCCTTGGCTGTGGCGTGAAATGGCGTAAAGCTGGCTGACCGCCACACAGGCCGCCAGCAAGGCGTTTTTTCCCAACTCGGGAGAGACTGCGGCGTGTGCGCCTTCCCCCTTGAACTTTACCTTGAACCACTTGCAGGCCAGAAATTTACAGTTGGCGATGATTTTTCTTTCATTGTATATTCCCAAATGAAGCGAAATCAAGAATTTTAATTTTTTGATCTCGGGGATGTGTTGAAAAACTTTTCCGCCGCCCAAACCTTCTTCCGCCGGCTGAAAAATCAGATATACATCCCCTGCCAACTGATCCCTGTTTTTCGCAAGTCTTGCCGCCAAGCCCAACCCGATTGTTATATGGCCATCGTGCCCGCAGGCATGCATGCAATCATTGGTCGACGCAAATCCCTCACTTGCCGGCACATGATCAGCATCCGTCGACTCCTTGACAGGCAGCCCATCGATATCAAAACGAAAACCCAATATGGGTCCAACCTTGCGTCCCTTGATATGGGCGACAACACCGGTATATCCACCATCTTGGGCGGCCAGCCACTTATTTTGACCCAGCTTTGCGCGGGCTTTTTGAAACGAGGTATTGAGATCCGGCAGCCGGTTAATGAAGTCCTTTTCAACGGACACGTCCTTAATCTCCGAATACAAGTCTCTTCCATATTTAAAATCGACACCCAAGGTATCCAAATACTGACAAATTCGGGCAGTTGTCCAAAACTCCCGGAATCCGAGTTCTGGATAGCGGTGAAACTCGCGTCTGTTTTTTTTGAGCTCGTTTAGTTCCGGATTGCTGCCTTTAAACGGCAGTTGAGATTTCATATTTTCACCTCGCTGGGATCTACTTCTTTGCAGCGATCTGTATTTAATGAGCTATTCAGACCGGGGCGCCAGCCGGGCATTCAGTCAAGAGTTGACAGGAGACGGATGATAATCGCCATCCGTTTGACAATCCAATCCAGCGCGACAAATTCATGGACGGCATGGGCGCCGTCACCGACCGCCCCGATCCCGCACAACGTGGCTTTGCCCATGGCTGCCGTGAAATTGCCGTCACTGGCCCCGCCGCTGAACCGCTCCGGCAGTTCTAATTCAAGGTCCTGCGCCACCTGCCGGGCCTTTTGATACAGCTCGACTACCTTTGCATGTCTCTCCAGAGGCGGCCGAAACTTCAACCGGGTGGCCATGACCTCGAATCCTTCGCACTTGGGTTTGATGTCCGCCAGAATCTGCTGGATCCGGTCCGTTTCCGCAGCCGAAGCGGTGCGGATATCTATTTTGGCCCAGGCATTTTCCGCCACCACATTGGATCGGGTGCCGCCTTGGATGAGACCGACATTGACCGTGGTGCCTGCCTGGTAATCGGTCATTTCTTCCAGCCGCAAAACCTGGCGCGCCAGTTCACTGTTGGCATTCCGGCCGCTTTCGTGGTTGGCCCCGGCGTGGGCGGATCGGCCTTTGACATCGAGCCGGTATTCCATAACCCCTTTGCGAAAGGTATTGACCTCTCCCCCGGGCAGATCGCCGGGTTCGAACACCAGGACATATTTGGCCTTTTCGGCCATGGCTTCAATCAGGCTTTGCGAACTCGGACTGCCGAGTTCTTCGTCGCTGTTCCACAGCATGCGAATCGGCAGCTTTGAGGGGATGCGTTCGCGCTTTAGATAATCGATGGCATGAATGGCCAGGGCGATGCCGCTTTTCATGTCATAAACACCGGGACCGGTCATGCGGTTTTTTGCGATGCCCACCGGCCTTTTGGCCAATTCGCCCATCGGCCAGACGGTATCGTAATGCCCCAGAATGAAGATCCCCGGTGTGCCCTGATGGTCTCCCGGGAACTCCGCCACGATATGGTCACCAAAATCCGGTCCCGCAATTCGCCGCACAAGCATGCCCAACCCTTCCAAGCGGGCTTGTAGATAATCGGCCAGGCGATTGCAGGCCTGCCTGTCCGTGGTCGGCGATTCGATTTCCACCAATTCTTTGGTGGTCCTCAGAATGCTGTCTGTTTCTTTAGCGAGTTTTTGGAGCAGGGGGTGCGGCATGGTTATATCCCTTGGTTTATTCTGACAACAGCCTGAAAGGAAAGAAAGGTTTCAGGTGTCAGCGCGGCCTCCGGTCGCATGCGTTCAGTCAGATCATAGAAAAGAAACTAATGAACGTCGAACATCGAACGTCCAACATCGAACATCGAATAAGGTATTCTGTCTATCTTATTAAAAAGACTGAGCAAAGCGATTCCACCCTTCGACATTCTGCGGATCGATATTCGATATTCTGCGGTTCGCTTTAAATGTAGTTTCACACGAGCAGCGGCCTCCGGCTAAAAGGCAGCCGGTCTGATCGAAGAAAAGAAACTGCGCAAAATCAAGGCAGTTTCGATTAACTCATTTGCCGTTTCGTCCTCGTCCTCGTCCTCGTGCTCATCCTCGAAGCTTTCGAGCCGCTTTGAAACCCAAGGACGAGCACGAGCACGTGGACGAGTACGATTTAAATACCCTGCTTTGGGGTTATTATAGATGTAGTTTCATAAGAGGGGTGCGAAGGGCCCGGGTCTGACATCTGTCCTCTGTCATCTGTCTTCTGTCATCTGCCCTCTGTCATCTGTCCCTTGTTCCCTGACACCCGAAACCTGACACCTGAAACCTTCAGTTACTGACAATATTGGCCGGCACTTGCTTGCCCATGCTGATTCTCTTCTCGGTGCGATATCCGTTGGCCAGGTAGAAACGTTCCACGGCCTCATTGCCTTCCATAATCTGGAGATTGATTTTCATACAGCCGATTTGGGCAAGCTCGCGTTCAGCAAAATCCAGCAGCGCAGATCCGATGCCTTGCTTGCGGTATTGCGGCGAGACTGCAATGGAGTATATCCAGCCTCTATGTCCATCATATCCTGCCATAACGGTGCCAATCACGGCCTGATCGTCAAGCGCAACAAAAAACAAGCCGTCGCCAAAATCAAGCTTTTTGTCAATTACCAGCTGGGGGACATTGTGATCAGCTTCATACCCAAATACCGCTTCCCACAACGAGACGACTTGTTCACGATACAATTGATTGTCGAATGTCAAAATCTCCAAATCCATATTTCAGATTCTCCTTTGCGACTGCTTTTATAATGAAATCTGCCCAATTGAAAAGCTTTATTTTGCCAGGAATTCCGATCACACCTGCATGTAGGGTGGGCTGTGCCCACCAATCGATAGCCAGGAGAACTCAGGAAGAGGCTAAGACCATTGGCGCAGATTGAGTTCCAGGTATTCTCTATCCGGAATCCAACAACCAGTATCCAGTAATCAGTAGTCAGCCCAGCCGCCGGCAAACTACCGGCCGGTCAAATCAAAAAAAGAAATTTATGGAGCACGGTTCTGAAATCGTCCTTTGTTGGGTTTCGCATATCACACTCGAACCGGGAAATAGTAGGTTGGGTTGAGTGTAACGAAACCCAACAAAGATTTGAGTAGGCTCAACCCAACCTACAAAATGTGCAGTGGCCCAGGATAGTAGAACCAACTCCAACTCTTGAAATGAAATTTCATACAAGTATTCAGCAACAAGCGACCAGCACCCAGTATCCACCATCCAGCATCCAGTATCCAGCACCCAACATCCAGCACCCAACATCCAGCACCCAGCACCCAGCACCCAAGATCCAGCATCCAGTATCCAGCATCCAGCATCCAGCATCCAGTATCCAGCATCCAGCACCCAGTATTCAGCACCCAGTATCCAGCATCCAGTATCCAGTATCCAGCATCCAGTATCCAGTATCCAGCATCCAGTATCCAGTATCCAGTATCTAGTTTCAACTCTGTTTATCCAGCAAATTATATGATAAGAGAGTTGAATCTTGCATTACAAATTAACAGGGAGGAAGTAAAATGACCGGAAAAGCATTTATCAACGGCAAGATTTACACGGTCAATAAAAAACAGCCGATCGCAGATACGGTCGTTACCGGCGGCAATAAAATTCTCTTCGTGGGGACGAGGGAAGATGCGCGAGAATTTATCAACAAGAGCACTGAAATAATCGACCTGGACGGTAAATTGCTGCTGCCGGGCTTTATCGACAACCACACTCATTTCACCTGCGGGGGATTTTACCTGCTGGGAGTTGATTTACGACCTGCCCGATCAATTGAGGAATTCAAACGAATCCTGCGGGATTACGTGCATACGCATAAGGGACAATGGATTACCGGAGGAAACTGGGATCATGAAAAATGGGAACCTGCGGCTGAGCCTGTCAAAGAGATGATCGATGACTTCTCGCCGGACACACCTATTGCCGTGGGCCGCTTTGACGGCCACATGCTGCTTGCCAACTCGCTGGCACTTAAATTAGCAGGGATCACCAGAGATACGCCCTCGCCGGACGGCGGCCTGATCGTCAAAGATCCGCAAAACAATGAGCCGAATGGAATACTGAAAGACAAAGCCATGGACTTGGTGAAGTCCGTCATCCCGGAGCCCACGATCGCCGAGCACGAACAGGCGGTAATGGCCGGATTGGATGAAGCCAAAAGTAACGGTATTACCGGCGTTCACGATATAACGAATCCCCGTGAATTGATCGTCTATCAGAATCTGGAAAAGCGGGGGGATCTTACCTGCCGGTTTTATGCCCGGCTTCCGATCGATGAATACAGAAGCCTGGCAAAGGCCGGCATTAAATACGGCTTCGGCAGCGACCGGTTGAAGATCGGTTCGATGAAGGCCTTCGCTGACGGATCCATCGGCTCGAGCACGGCCTGGTTTTTCGATCCATACCTTCATGATCCGACCAATTGCGGCCTGCCCATGGATATTGTCAATACCGGTGAGCTTCGCAAGTGGTGCCTGGAGGCTGATCGCAACCAATTGCAGCTATCGGTTCATGCCATCGGCGACAAGGCCAATGATGTCGTGCTGGAGGTGTTTGAAGAGATAGTCAGAACCAATCCCAAATGGGACAGACGATTCAGAATCGAGCATGCTCAACACGTAAGACCCGAAGATTTTATCCGCTTTAAAAGACTGGGTGTCATCGCCTCCATGCACCCCTATCATTGTATTGACGACGGCGTTTGGCTGGAAAAGAAAATCGGCGACCGCGTCAGAGGTGCCTACACGTTCAAATCGTTTCTGGACGACGGTATCAAGGTTTGCTTCGGCAGTGATTGGGAAGTCGCACCTTTAAATGCTTTGGCCGGCATATACGCCGCCGTGACCCGGCGGACCCTGGACGGAAAAAATCCAAAAGGATGGCTGCCCGAACAAAAGATCTCCGTGGAAGAGGCCATCCAATGCTATACCATCGACAGCGCATATGCCGCCTTTGAAGAAAAAGAAAAAGGCAGCATCGAACCGGGAAAGCTGGCCGACTTTGTCGTTTTGAACGAGGATATACTGACCATAGATCCCGCTGAGATCATCAATGTCGAAGTCGATCAGACAATATTTGATGGACAGGTGATATATCAAAAATAAAGGATTTGAGAAATAGTACGGTTTCCGATTGGACGAGATTCGATTGAATTAAAGATGGCATTGAAAGCAATAACCATGACAAATCAGGAAATACTGTCCGCTTTATCCGCCATTCTCAAAAAATCTAAGCATTTCGGGGCACATCTGGCGGGAATTGCCAATGTAGACGATCTGAAGATGGCACCATCATTTGAAAGATGCCGCAGTCATGGCCGGGTTGGGCTGTATTGGGAAGAACAATTTGGTGGTGACGCCTGAGTTCGGCCCCCGAGTCCGCTTGCGTGCCATGGCACTCAGTTTTCCCATTCCGTCTACCGGGCCTTCAGGATTCGATCCATGCGTTCAGTGTGAAGATCTTTGTCGCAAGGCGTGCCCACAACGTGCTTTTGATGAGTCAATTTATTCACCAAAGACTTACAATCTGGACATATTGCCGGGAAGAGATGGCAACTACGCCCGACCAACCTGCCATATTCAGATTCGCAAAAATAACAATGAAGCCAAAGAGCAAGTCTTGAAAGGATTCTCAAAATCGGTTAGGGTCCTTAAATTTTGCCGAAATTGTGAATGGAGTTGTCCTGTTGGAAAGTAAAAATATTCGTCTAACGAGTCGCTCTAAAGGACGACAAATCACCCACGCTGAGCTTAGCGTTAATCAAAATATGTTGCCATTCGTAACTGAGCCGAAATTCCAGATTTCTGTACCACAAACCGAATATCTTGCGCTTCTAGTAAAGAATCCGAGCCCAGAGGACCCGGCTTTGATTTCGCCCCAGAGGGGCAGAGTTTATCTTAGACTCTGAATGGAATAATGGAATGGTGGAACAATGGAATATTGGGAATCGAAAGCGGATGGCGCTCTGATATTATGAACTTATCCGGGCCATCTTCATAAATGAATGGTATCATTCCAATAAACCCAGCATTCCAACATTCCAGTATTCCAGCATTCCGTTCCCGCGTGCAGCAGGGTTTACGGCAGAGCCGATTGATTCTGACCCCCGTAAAGAACACGGGATCAACGACTGGCCCCGAGGACCAGGTTTTCCGCGACAAAATAAATACCGATACTTTAAACCTATCTAACTCCCAGAATAACGCAAATGCAATTTATAAATTTATCAAAAATCATTACCCAGGTTTCAACACTCTGCCTTCTTGGATTTGCCACGATATCATTTGCATCACAATTCAAAATCACAGGCGTCTCTGATGGTGATACGCTAACGGCCGAGGGCCAGGGAGCTAAAATCACAGTCCGCCTGGTTGGCATAGATGCTCCGGAATTATCCAGGAAAAAGCATGTCCCCGGACAACCTTTCAGTCTAAAGGCAAAAGACCATCTTGCCGCCCTCGTTCTAAATAAGACGGTTACAATCAAATTCTATGAAATGGATCGGCATGGACAATCATTGGGGGAAGTCTTTGAAGGTGGGACCAACGTAAATCTTGAAATGCTGAAGACTGGGCTGGCAGAGGTTTACCGGGGCCAGCCGGCTAAAGATCTGGATATTGCCGCCTACCAAGATGCTGAAAGAGCAGCAAAGAAAAAAGCGATAGGGATTTGGGAACTCCGTGATCAGTATTTTTCCCCGATGGACTGGCGGGAAGTATACCATTAATGAAGCCCAACAGATAAAAATTTGCATAGATATATTATTAGAAAAGTGGCAATTACCATTTGATGTTCGGAAGAATGATGGAATCGTGGAATATTGGAATATTGGAATATTGTGAACTAACCCAGTACTTGCATAAATACCGATGGAAATGTAAATCAATCCCCATAAATACAGGTTTGAACCGATATTGTAATGGTATTGCTGGATCTCCCCCCTGGTTGATTCTTGTGTTTTTATTGTAGGGTGGGCTGTGCCCACCTTCGACCTTTAGAGTCAGCGCTACTTGGTGGGAACAGCCCATCCTACAATAAGAAATTATTGCATCTTTAGTGCTAAAACCGGTTGATGTTCAGTTTTGAACATCCGATCCACGCCTCCCGATTAAAACCGATCGCGTTCCTTTCAAATCATTTTCCAATAACCAGTAGCAAAAATTGAGAACCTTTCACAAAGCCCAGGGCAACCGATATTATAATTTATAAAGGCAATCGCTCTACCCCATGACGGGTTCTAGTATCTGGGGCAATTGAGCCAGATCAACCGAAACAGGAGCAATATCAAACTCCTTAAGTACGGGCGGATATTTCAAACCGCTGCCGGTCACGACGACTACCACCCGGGAGTCGAGCGGTATCATGCTTCGATCGACAGCCTGCATCAGCCCGGCCAGGGCGGTGGCCGAAGCCGGCTGGGCGAAAATTCCTTCTGCTGCCAAATGCTGCATGGCCATTAAAATATCTTCGTTTTCGACTTTCAGAATTAGACCGTTGTTCGTCTTCAATTTTCGCAGTACTTGGTTGCCGCTGGGTGGATAGGGGTTTTCCAGCACGTGATCGAGGGTCAAAGAATTTCGGAATCGTTCAATACGGTCGGCCCCTGTTTCAAATGCATCCACGATCGGTGAATTGCCGGTTGCCTGAACTCCGATAAGCCGGGGAATTGCCGAAATCATCCCGCTGTCTATCAGTTCTTCAAACCCCTTCAGAATCCCCCGGCACAGCCCCCCGGAACCCAGCGGAACCGCCAAAACATCGGGCAATTGACCGTCCATCTGCTCAAACAGCTCAAACGCTAGACTCTTATACCCCTCCACCCGCAGGGGATCGTCCGAGAGGCTGAAATAAATTTGGTGTTGATTGCCGATGTCAAGCAGCCGGGCGTAAAGTTCACTGTAATCGCCAACCACCTGAAAAGCCCGGGCACCGTAAATCGTCAGGGCATCGATTTTCTCCCGCGGGACATTGTCTTTCAACATGATGAATGTGTCTATGCTAGCGCGGCTGCCGTAGGCGGCCACCGATGCCCCCATGTTGCCTGATGAAAGGGTGCCGAAACGCCGATAACCAAGGGCAAAGGCGTGCTGGATGCTGCAGGCCGTTCCGCGGTCTTTGAAGGTCCATGTCGGGTTCTGGGTTTCGTTTTTGAATAAAAGTTCTTTTAGGCCCAGGTTCTTTGCTGTAAAGAATGAACGAAGCAGCGAGGTTTGTCCCTCCCCCAGGGAATACATCGGGTTAGGGTCCAGGTAAGGATAAAATGAGGCAAAACGCCGGGCAAAGAAGTCGGTACGCTGAGACCGAAACCAGTCGCAGGGCACAGTGCTCAGGTTGAACCTTACTTCAAGGGGCTCATCGCATTCATGGCACCGGGCATTCACCGTGCGCAACGAATAATCCCGCCCGCAACCGACGCACTCCAGATGAGGTTCGTTCATGATACGCTCCAGTATGAGGGAATTGAACTAAAATTTAAAATGAACTAAAATGAGCTAAAATTTTGGTATTCTTTCGGTTTATAAAAAGACAGAGCGCAGCGTCTCCTTAATTTTAGTCATTTTAGGCATTTTAGTTCATTTTAGTCATTTGTACCAATTATCAACCTTAAAGGATTGCTCTGCACTGACAGATCTATTTTGTAAATACCTGCACCGCGCTAAAGCCTAACCTCCCCTTCTTCCAACACGACCTTGCCGTCGAGTTCGATCGTGGCCCCGTACATGAGCAGGTCATAGTGAATTGCGGCCTTGACATGTCCTCCCAGGGTGATGTTGGTGCCGATACCGATATGAACGCTGCCGTACACCCCCTCGTCCTCGAGCATGATGCCCTGCATGATGCATTTGGGATTAAGACCCACCCCCAGCTCGGCCACGTTGTAGACCTGGGGATCATTGCGGCTTTCGAGATCGTCTGACAGTATTTTAGCCTGATGTCCGCCTTCGATGGCGGTGATCATGCCCTTTTCCACCGTGGCGGTAACCGGCTCGGTTAGAACACCGATGTCGATGTAGGGAATGCTCGCGTCAGCCACGATCACCCCCTCGGCACTGCCCTCGGTGGGTGAGAAGTTGGCCTCCACGTTGGGCGACGGCGACATTTGTCCCGGTTCGACAATGCAGTAAAGAGCATTGCCGGGCCGCCCCTCTTTGCGCATCGTCAAATGCGTACCCCCGGTACTGGTCAGCAACGCTGAGTTGCTTGCTTCAAAAGCCCGGGCAAATTTCAGGCACATCGCCTTGGTCTCATAAAAATCGGCGTCCAGTCCGCCTTTGATGAGCATGTGTTCCCGGTAATCGGTCAGGGCGATAATACGGCTGCCGGCTTCACAGGCCTCTTTAACCGCCCGGGTGTGGGTGATGGAATACGTCACCGGGGTAAAGATAACGTCGGCCTTTTTCATGGCCTCTGCAATGGGCAGCGGCGGCTCCTGGCCGTGACCGCTGCGCGGCAAAATGTTGCTGATCACGACTTCCGCCCCGACCTGGTAAGCTGCGGCGGCCACCGCTTCCGCGATGGTCGTCATCATAAAATCCGTTACGATCAGAACATTTTCCCGGGGTTTGACCCCGGCACAGACTTCAACAAGGGTTTTGGCGCCTTTGCTCATCAATATGCTTTTCATATTTGCTCCTAATGCTGGGGTGCAAAGAATTGAATTGCCGATCAAATTGACAGTTACCAAATCAGTATTTCACAAATTGAGAAAAAAATTGGTTGGTATTTTATTAAAGTACTAACAAACAAGCACCTATATGATTCGAATTGAATTCAACTTTTTGTATTTTTATGATATCAGCCAGTCCTGGCTGGGAATCTGGCAATCTAATATCAGCTGTTTTTACGTTGGCGACATAATAAAATAGATTAGCCGAAGGCGTACCACAAATATTCAATCTTCAATCATCAATTTTCAATTCCGGCTTGCCGGGTTGGGTTGTAATTTTATAGATACTTATATACAAGATGTCAACATTGCAGGCCAAGGACCAAGACTGCGTTAGACCCAATCCGGATAAACCGGAAAGAGCAGCCAGCAAGGCACCAAGACACTAGGAACAATATTTAATGATTAATCTTTGTGCCTTTGTGTCTTGGTGGCGAAAAAAATATGTTCGAAAGATCCTTTGCAATGGTTATAAGTTTCGTTATCTTTCTTGGCGCCTTGGCGTGAGGTTTTATTCTTAGAGAGGAAATATAATGGAAAAATCAACCAATCCGCTGTTGTTTACCCCCGGCCCGGTGAGCATATCGCCCCGGGTGCTGGCGGCCGGCAGCCGCCCGATGCTCCATCATCGAACCACCGAATTTCATGTCATTCTCGAAAATGCCATCGGGAAAATGAAACAACTATTCGGCACCGCGAACGACGTTTTGCTGGTGCATTCCACCGGCCGGGGAGCCATGGAAGGGGCCCTTCGCAACATGCTCTCCCCGGGAGAAAAGGTATTGTGCATCTGCAACGGCAAGTTCGGCCACATGTTTGCCGACATTGCCGAGGCCTGCGACTTGAAAGTGCAGCGGATGTTCAGCGAGTGGCTGAGCCCGGTCATGACGGATCAAATCGACCGCGCAGTCGCACAGGACAACGCCATCAGAGGCGTTACCGTCATCCACAATGACACTTCAACCGCCATGATCAATCCCATCGCTGAACTCGGCGATGTCGTCCGCCGACACGATCGCCTGCTGCTGGTCGACTGCATCAGCTCATTGGGGGCGATGGAGTTCAAATTTGATGACTGGCAAGTCGATGCGGCCATCACTGCCTCCCAAAAGGGACTCATGACTCCTACGGGTATCAGTTTTGTGGCTGTCAGCCCTAGAGGCTGGTCGGCGGTTGAGAAAGCGAGCAAACCCGGCTACTATGTCAATTTTAAAAAGATAAAAAAATTCTTTGATGAAAAGCATGAAACGCCCGGGTCGACCCCGGTTTCACTGGTTGCCGCCGTCAATGAGGCGCTGGAGATGCTGTTTGAAGAGGGGCTGCCGAATGTTTACCGCCGACATGAGACATTGGCGCGGGCCATCCGGCACAGTGTCAAGGCCATGAACCTGGAGCTGCTGCCCCAAAGCGGCGACAACCGCTCCCATACCGTTACGCTTGTCAAGGCCCCCGCCGGCGTCAGACCGGCGCACATTCGCAAATTGGCCCGCGACAAGTACGGAATAATGATTGCCTCCGGTCTGGACGAATTAAAAGAAACGGCCTTCCGAATCGGTCATCTAGGTATTATTACCACCCGTGAGGCCCTGCTGGTGGTCGCAGTCCTGGAACTGATTCTTCTCGAATTAGGGGTGATTGAAAAGCCGGGTGATGGTCTGGCAGCTTTTCATGCCTCTCTAAGGTAGTCTATGAAATAGCTTTTTCACCGCAGAGTCGCGGAGGCCGCAGCGCGGCAGAGCCTTAACCAAACAAGCTTTTAATCCACAGATTTCGCAGATTACACAGATTTATATGATAAATACTAAAAACAATCCGAAATCGATTGGCTTCCATGATTTGCCTGGTAAAAATTAAAGAATTTACATGTTAGTATTGCAGAGGTGGTTCTTCTCTTCACTTTCTTATAAGAGGCCCCACTCTTGTTCGGATTTAATTTAAAAGATTGAATTATTCGATAATACTCCGGCACAATTTTAACGCCAAAGCCAACAATTTGTGAATTTACCCCGACAGATTTCGCAATATCCAACTCACCATCTAATATAATCTGAGTAATCTGCGAAATCTGTGGACTAAAACCATGAACCAAACCATCGTCGAAAAAATCATCAGCGCCCACTGCGGGCGGAGGGTTTATGCCGGAGAAACGGTGGTCGCCGACATCGATCTGGCCATGGCCACGGACGGTTCCGGCCCATTGACCATCGATCTTTTTCATCAAATGGGAAAAAGCCGTCTTCATGACCCGGCCCGAATCATGTTGGTTTTGGACCATTACGTGCCCTGCCCGAACGACAAAGTCGCCCGGCTGCATGACAAGATGCGCGGCTTTTGCCGGGAAAACGGCTGCACCTTGTTCGATCTGGGCGAAGGCATCGGCCATCAACTGCTGCCGGAAAAAGGCTGCATCATGCCCGGCACTATTGTCGTCGGGGCCGACTCCCATGCGGGCACCTACGGGGCCCTGAATGCATTGGGCACCGGAATCGGCTCATCAGATCTGGCGGCGGTGATGGCCACCGGCAAGCTGTGGCTCAAGGTTCCGGATACAATCAAACTGGAGCTTAGCGGACGCCTGGCGGATCAGGTTTCTGCTAAAGACCTGGCATTGTACTTAGTAGGCCGGCTGGGCAGCAGCGGCGCCAATTACAAATCTTTGGAGTTTTGCGGACCACCTCTTCCTGATTTCGATATGGACGACCGTCTGACCATCTGCAATATGATGGTCGAAACCGGGGCCAAGTGCACGATCATGCCGTTTGATCGCATCACTGAAGATTTCCTTTCCCGAACTCAATCAAAGGACTTCACTCCGGTGGCCGCCGATCAGGGTGCGACTTACGAAAATAAAATCAGCCTCGATCTGAACGAGATCGCACCTCAAATCGCGGCGCCCCACCAGGTGGACAATGTTCACCCCATCAACGATTTTAAGGATACGCCCATCGACATGGTAGTCATCGGAACCTGCACCAACGGCAGGTTGAAGGATCTGCAGCAAGCCGCAGCAGCGCTGAAGAAACACGACAAGGCACCCGGAGTAGAATTGCTGGTGGTGCCGGCGTCCCGGCAAATTTTCAGCCGGGCTGCCGCCCAGGGCCTGCTGGAAATATTTTCCGACCACGGCGCCATGGTTCTGCCGCCGGGGTGTGGCCCGTGCTGCGGCAGCAGTGCCGGGATTCCGGGAGACCACAAAAATATTTTTTCAACCGCCAACCGCAATTTTTTGGGACGCATGGGTAATGTCAGGGCAAGCATTTACCTGGGCTCTCCCATTTCGGCCGCTGCAGCCGCAATCACTGGTAAAATCACCGACCCGAGGAGGATGAAGTGAGGTCGACTTTTGAGGGGCGTGTGCATAAATTGCACGACAACATAAACACGGATTATATTATATCTTCCCGCAGGAAGCGGGATACGCTGGATCTGGATGTTCTCAAAAACTATCTGATGGAAGACATCGATCCCGAATTTGCCGGCCGGGTTCAAGCGGGTGACATTTTGGTGGCCGGCAGTAATTTTGGCTGCGGATCGGCCATGGAAGTTGCTTCACTGGTCGTAAAAACAGCCGGCATCCGGGTGATTGTCGCCCAATCTTTTGCCCGGACATATTACCGCAATGCCATCAACGGCGGGCTGCTGCCCATCGAGGCCGACACCGGCAGCATCGCCGATCAAGACCACCTACGAATAACAGTGGAAAGCAGCCGTATCGCCATTCACAATTTAACGACCGGCCACATGGGGACGGCCGATGCACCCGACGGTTTGATTCTAGACATATTTGAGGCGGGCAGTTTGGCAAACTATATCCGCAGAAACGGCGGTTTTCATTCTTAATCGTGTTCTTGTTAAACTACTTTAAACGACGAATGACGAATGGTGGATTCGCTTCAGGCTTGGGGCTTCGCTCTTCGAGCTACGACCCCACAGGTCGCCTTCGGTTGCGACCCGACGCGTTGCTCAGTCAATATTAATGTAGACAGAATACCTTAAATCCAAAATCCGCATTCCAAAATTTAAAATTTGCTTTTTGAAGTTCCTTTTTTTCGATCAGACTTAACGCCTGCGGCCAGACGCAACGATCTCATTCAAATTTGCGGAAGCATATTAAATTCAGAAAATACTCGCGATATTGAAAGACCCCGCTGAATGGAGCGAGGTCTGATTTGTATTTGCGGTATTAAAGCTCGCGAGGATCACAAAGATTGTCAGAGCTGTGTGCAACCCTACCACAGCCGCCACAAACAAACTGCCCATTGGAAACCAATTTTTTCCACTCTTCAAAATTATCCTTCAACAATCCTTCTCCGTGCAGGGCACAAAGATGCTTATCATGTCCCTCATGTGGCATTTCACTGTTGCTCATAATAACCTCCGTTGTATTGAATAATTCAGCTGCTCATTCAAGTTGTGGATCAACCATCGTTAGCGGCTATTCTAATAACCTCTGAAAAGGTAATTTGCTGACGGCAATTTGTCAAATGCTTGGAGAACTGATATTGAATATGGGCAAAAAGCTTACGGTAAAAGCCCCAGATGAAAACCATAAGGGGTCAAGTCTGCTCTTGACTCTTATGGCCGTACTCACAAGAGTCAAGAGCAGACTTGACCCCTTTACACAGGAAGCTGGCTGATCAATGCCAAAAAGAAAATCTTGATAGGGAATTCTTATTGATTGTTCAATATGTTGCTGTGGGCCCTAGTATTAAAAAACAGAATTCGGTTTGGAAACTAAATACTCTATGGGAGGAGGTGAGTAGATCATTAGGCTGGATGCCTTGTAACCAGAATACCATCTTGATGAAAAGGAGAAGAAGACACTATGAAAAAGAGATTATTGTTTGCCTTATTGGCATTAGTCATGTGTTCCACATTTGCGTACGCCGGTGCGGCTTTCGAGGATGATTTCAGCGATAGTTCCTTAGGTAATTGGCAACAGACCTGGCAGTACTATCCCACCTATGCACCCAACCCCGTAATTTGGATCCTCAGTGCAGACGGTGGTGAAGTTACCCCTGAGGAAGATCATATCTCGCATCCTGTCCTGTCAGGACATATAGCTCACACATTTGGTCCGCTGACAGCTACCGAGATTGCATTTGAGGCTACGGTTCGATTGGACGGCAATTCGCCCGGAGATCGGTCGGATTATGTGGTTATCAAGCTGGGCAGCACAGATATTTTGAATAACAGCTACTATGCCATAGATTACGGGATTCGCGCCGGCTCTGATGATCAAATTCTGTTTCGGTTCAACAGAAGGACGGATGTATTCAACGGAACCAGTTGGAGCACACCGGATTACGCATATCTATTTCAGACTGCGGTACCATTCGATACAGATTACCACACCATCCGGGCGGAAAGGGATATCTACGGATATTGGGGGTTGTTCGTTGACGACGTTTTGATTGGTGCTGTATTCGACGATCAATATACCTCTTTTGGAAGTGTCACGGTTGGAGCAAACAACAGAGGAGGGTATATTTCAAGTGTCATGGTTGAAGATTCGTATGGCGACCCGATCGAGACTTGCGACGGCTATCCCAGGAATGTTCTCGAGACCTTCCAGGTAGATCAGAACCCATCCGACATCGCAGTCCTGCCGGATGAATCATGGGCGTACACGGCTGGGAGTACAGGAGACCACTACATATCCGCGGTCAATCTCTCGGACGGCACCGCCTCCAAGATCACCGTAGGAAACACTCCATGGGGTGTTGCAGCTACCCCTGATGGTCAGCTGGTGTATGTGTCGAATTACTATGACAATACAGTAAACGTCATTGACACATCCACAAACACTGTGATCGATACTCTCCCCGTGGGTGATGGTCCTATTTGGCTTACAGCGACAAACTTCTATATCTACGTGTCCAACTATGATGCAGGGTCTGTGTCCGTAATCCGCAGGTGGGATAATCACGTCTTTGATCCTATCCCTGTGGGTGTCAAACCGCAGAGCATTCTTGTGACACCTGATATGAGCCGTGTTTACGTCGCAAACCGTGGGGGTGAATCTGTCAGCGTAATCGACGCATCTACCCTTACCGTATTAAAGAACATTACAGTGACCGGGGAACCGGCCTATCTGGCAATCCACCCAGATGGCAGCAAAGTCTATGTATCCCAACACTTGCTGGATCAGGTCTCGGTCATCGATACAAACAGCATGGAAATCGTCGGAGCACCTATCGAGGTTGGGTTCAGGCCAGTCTGGGTAAAGGTTACGCCGAATGGCCAGTATCTATTTGTCATGAGACACTACGCCGACGAAATCGATGTGGTTGATACAGAAACCCAATCCATCGTCGATATCATTTCTGTTGGGGACGGTCCTTACAGCATGGCCTTCTCCGAAGACGGCTGCCGGTTGTATGTACCCAACAACCATGATGGGAGGTTGATGGTACTGGGAGAAATCAACCAACCACCCATAGCCGACGCTGGTGACGATCTGACCATATTCGCACGGGAAGTTGCGGAGACAACGGTTACCGGCAACGGATGGGATGAGGACGGCGATAATCTCGATTGCCGTTGGTTGCAGAGTGGAAATGTGCTGGTCGACTGGGCACCTGTTGGCGTGAACGGGGAATGCCCGCTTGATCTGTATGTTTTCCAGCCCGATGTGGGCGAGCATATCCTGACCATGGAACTTTCCGACGGTTCAGACGTATCGACGGACTCCATGTTACTGATGGTAGAGCCGAACACAGCAGTTGGGTTCGGCCGGCATGTCAAAGTCAAGTGGGATAAAAACGAAGTGGACATCAAGGGTAATTTTGTACTGCCGGACGGGATGTTTATGGAACATTTCTCCACCGACGGGTCTGCTGTTGTCAGTCTCGCAGGTATCCAACTGCCTCCGCAGGCTGTTATCTTCAATCCCGACGATAAGAAGCCGGACAAATGGCAGTACAAAGCCAACGACAATCTGCTCGGAAGTATTACCAAGTTCGAAGTCGACTGGAAAGGGCAGAATTTCAAATACAAAGATCCTGAAAAGATCGAACTCAAGACCGAATTCATTGGTGCTGACAACACTGTGCTCAAGGTGAAAGCCGGTAAGATCAAAGGCGACTTCACTGTCTACATTGGTGATACTACCCTGACCTTTGTGTATGATGAGGCCAGCAAGCGATTCAATATCACTGCAGACGGAGCGACCATCCTGGAAGAGAAGAAAAAGGAGGGAACGTTTGCGCTGCCCTTTGCACTCACACCGGATATGACCTTTGAAATCACCGGTACTGTCAACCACACTGTTCCAGTGGTGGACTATTTCGAGGAAGGGTCATCCGCGTTCAAGCTGAAGATATCCTTCGATCCGGCGGATTTCAACGGGACCGATACCCTGCCCGATGTGGTGGAGTTCACGATCACCATCGGATCCGATGTCCAGGTGCTGTTCAGCGATGTAATCGGTGTAGAGCCGAAACCGTGGACAAAGACAGATGACAGGAAGTGGGAGTACAAACGGTAGCTAGCCCCTTGGGCTCAGTTGCACAACATTAAACCCAGGACTCGGGCTTTACCCAAAAAGCTCCACGGTTTTGCCCGGGCCCCATACTAACAGCCTGCAACATATCGAAAAGCATACCCTAAATGAAGTAAATATTTCCTTGAAGCTTGAAATAGCGACCAAGCTGGGTTTCACATTTTTATTGAAGAACAAGTTCGCTGATGCATTTAAGACAATCAGTCCATTGCATGACTTAATTGAAGAGAAACTATATCCGAGAAGCGCAGGAAGATTTTATGTAATTGCCGGGATTAAAAAGGCGGCGATTGATTTGGAACTGAAGAATGGCGCCAAATTAATAGAAAAAGCAATTGAACTCTCTAGAAATACTAATGATATCCCTGCGCTCAGTTTCGGGGTCACTTACCTCGGATGGCTATTTTTACTTAATGGCGAAATTCTTAAAGCCAAAAACCTTTTTTGCGACATCGCTCCTATTTTGGAAAAAAGGCAAAGTTGGTATACATTATCAATTCCTTTCTCAACCCTATCGATGATTTTTTGCGATGCAAAAGACAAAAGGGGTCAAGTCTGCTCTTGACTCTTTCAATTGATGATTGACATGTTAACTAAGAGTCAAGAGCAGACTTGACCCCTTTTTTACGTTGATTGGTGATGCTGAGGCAGGGATGAGAATCGTCAGTCTGAATTGGGTGGCTGCTGCCGGAGAATTCGACTTGTCAGGTTCCCTGCCCGCATCATAAGTGATTTACTTTTTTCTTGGCATATTTCCTAGCCAGTCTGCAAACCCAATGAGACCGGCGGCAAATTGTATCTACATCAAAATTGGTAATTTAAGGAAAATTGTAAGGTAAGTCAGATGTTGACTAACCTCAGGGGTTTGAAAGTGCTATCCGCAACGGGGCCAACTGCCCCTATCATCAGCCTTGGAATCCTCGGTGTATGAATTCAAGACCTCACTTCAGGAACTCTCAAAGGCAGCTCTTTCCGGGAGAGACTTTGAAAACTTTTAGAGTATCCTTTCCGTGGATACTTCCAAAATATCCCTGAGGGCAGACCACTTAGCCATTCTTGGGTCAAAGAAGAAAGCGATTTACTGACTACATGAACAAGCAAGAATCATGCAATCCTAAAGATTTAGAGTTTTTTTCCAAAATTTTATATAATTTCATCAAGATAGCGCGTGCAGGCCATAATTGCATCTCCTAAGCCTGTGAAAAAAAATCTATAACTCTAAGAAAAAAAAGCCACACTATACTACTTTATCGGGAGTCAAAAGCCTACCCGACCAATGTGATGGAAAAATATCATATACAATTCGTATTCTCGAGGTTTCCAATAGATTCGATACAGGAGTTACAAAGCAGAATAAAGCAGAATAGTACCAATCCGGAACTGATACAGTGGTCATCGACCTATGTAAAGATATGGTCTGAATATCATACGGTGTTTATGGCTGCTAATCATTGGGCTATGTAGCAGGTATCAAAAGGTCAACATAACTTCGAGCTTGAGCTACGGCCCATATGAGTATCGATTCTGCACGGCCTTAACGTGAAACCTCTATCTACACGCCGTCAGCTCCAAGCTTTTTGTTGTGTGTTGATTCACCGACTAATACAAACATTTTTGGGTTGAAAAAAAATTTATAAAGATTTCCTCTTAATACGTTTTTTTGCGAGCTCATTTTCATGCTTAGCAGTCAATAAATGTCGTTTAGATAGGTTGAGTTCTTCTTTTGCCGTCTCCAGATCATTTCGTAAAATTGTTAGTTCTTTTCGACGAATTTTATAGGCCTTAACTTTTTCTTCAATATCCTGTTCTAATCGTCCTATTTTTTTCTCCAGTGAAAGGAGTGTGTTTTTTCGAACCTCATCCTTTAGCTGCCTCACAACCTCTCCGTCAATTAAATCACCTAACCGATTCTTGTTTCGCCTGCTATAGAGCCTGCGGTCCTCCTGTGTCATCACGTTTTTAGGTCTCTGTGGCAGTGGGGCGTTTTGTGATGTTAAGTGCCAACCATTTCTTTCTTCGCAGGGGTATACGTTAATTCCAATCCCGTCGTCTCTTCTGAGTTGAGCCACCTTTTCGGCTTCTTCTATACTTAGGTACTTTTTCTTCAGTTTACCTTTGTGGTCGGTGCAACAAGGTTTCATATCAACTGGTCCCTGGTATCTATCATTGTTTGGGTTGAGTTGGTCAGAATGATTATCCAAGCTGTCCCAATAAGCCTGATTGTTCGAATTCATACTGTCACGGCGATCATCATTCGATGTTCTTCAACCCATGGTACTCTCCTCCTTTAATCTGTTAACTAAGAATTTTGTGATAGTATTGGACGATTGCTTAAAGAAGACGGGTAGTAAGCAGAAAAAGTTTACATATCTTGCATTATATGTAATTCGAATATTATCGAACTTTTTGAAGATATTATTCAAGTATCAATCGGAGTCAGGGGCTGTCAAATTCTCGGCGGCTATCTGAAATAGCGCGCCCGGGTTGTGGCGCCGATGAAATTGAGAATCAACTGTCCGGCCGTATGTGACGATATACCATTGACATCCCTTTTGGGTGTGATCTCGACGATGTCCATACCCAGCAATCGGCCCTTTTTCACGAGACCGTGAATTAGCGATCGCACGTGGTAAAACAGCAGCCCACCTGCGGCTGGTGCCCCAACCGCCGGCATTACCGCCGGGTCAAGCCCGTCTGCGTCGATGGTAAGGTAATAACGCTCATTGTCCGGGATTCGGTCGAGGATGGCATCCATGCCTTTTTCGTGGACTTCATGGGCCGTGATGATATCCGCTCCATAAGCCAGCGCATCCTGAACTTCCTTTGCACGGGCACTGCCCTGGGCTCGCATCCCGACTTGAAAGATGCGGTCGATATGGGAGAGTTCGGAAGCACGGCGAATGGGGCTGCTGTATCCTTCGCGAACGCCGTTGATTTCGTCACGCCAATCAATGTGAGCATCTACCTGAACGAGCGTTATGGGGCCGCGACCTTCGAAGGCCCGGAACACCGGTATGGGGACACCATGGTCACCGCCAAGGACAACCGGGAGGGCATTTCGGTTCAAGATAGTCTTCACTACTGTTTCGGCGATCTGGTAGTGCCCCCTGATATTGGCAGGATCACCAGGAACGTCTCCACAGTCGACGACCCGAATGTTTTGCCCGTCGAACAATGGTCCGCCCAGATCAAAATCCCACTGGTCCAAACCATAGCTTAGTCTGGCGGATTCGAGGCGAATCGCCGAAGGCGCATTGGTTGAATCATTCGTGACTTCGTCCATGCTGTACGGGTCGCCGTAAGGGATACCGAGGATGGCAACATCGGCCTCTATGGAATCAATTTCCGTGCAAAGCGGAAAGTTTAAAAATGTGCCTGATGAAATTCGTGGTGGGATTGTTTTTAACATGGGTTTCCTTATTTCTTAGGGTCTCCAGATTGAACGAAATATAGGCGTCGCGTCTTGATAAGTAATTAACGAGAAACTATGATTTATTGATCGAGACTTGACACCGGTTTCCCCCTTAAATATCTCAAGCTTTAAACCCGACACGTCCTAAAGATGCCAACATAGGACTTTTTCAGTTGAGATCATCGTCTTTATAGTATTTGGTCCCCTTGCCGGTTAGCTCCAGGGCCAGGCCGTCGTCGGTCAATTGATACAACCAATGACAAAAACAATTCCGATCCAATGGAAAATCTGGCGATCAGCGCGTTGAGCAATTCTTCTCACCGCTTTTACCATCTGGTCTTGACCGTTTTGATCATTTGGACATTTGAATTTGAGATTTGTTTCGGATTTCGAAATTCGAGTTTCGTATTTTTTCAAGCATCAGTTGTCTCTCATCGGATCGGCGGAACCTTTTCGGCTCCATCGCTGGAAGTGGTGGTTGAATGCCGGAATTATCGTTCGCGTCTTAGTTCCCATCCACAAATTCCTTTGACCACCGTCGCAATTGTGCGATGGTTGATGTTACCCCGCCACATACGACCACCAGAACTGAGCTGAAAGAACGAAGTTCCGGCACGTTATCATAGACAGCGGCAAGAGATGCCCCGCATGCCGGCTCTGCGACCACTTGATGATCCTCAATGAATCTTTGGCATGCGGCGATAGCTGATCTATCCGATACGACCACATTCTTGATCGGGTGCGTCTTAGACCACATGTAGGCTTGATTGCAGACTTGTCGTGCCCCCAATGAAGTCGCAATGCTGGTAATTGCCGGCAACTCGACCAAACGACCCTCACGAACCGACGCAGCGTATGATTCCGCCCCTTCGGTTTCGACTGCCACAATAGGTACATCAGCCCAGTTGTTTCGCTGCAGCCCTTCGATTACTCCGCATAACAATCCTCCCCCGCCTACAGAGAGCACAATTGCCTCAGGTTCGACACCAGACACCGCTATTTCATCGATCATACTGGCGTGACCTTGCCATAGGAGGGGATCATCAAACGGGTGAATAAAAAAATCCGTTTCGCTTAGCATGGAGAGAGCCAGGCTGTTGGCCTCTTGCCATGACGTGCCGTGAACGATCACTTCGGCGCCTTCATTTTGGATGAACGTCTTTGCCCGGTCGGTGGTGGTTTCGGGAACGATGACCACAACCGGGACGGAAAGACGGCGGCCCGCGTAGGCGGCCGCTATGCCGGCGTTTCCGCCGGATGAAGAAATAAAGCGCTTGGCTCCCTGACGAACATACTCCTGGTAGGCCAGCCCAATCCCACGAATTTTGAATGATCCGGTGGGCTGCATGGATTCGAATTTCAGCCAAATATCTTTTCCTGACCGAAGCGTCAATGGCCGGGATTCAAGCAGTGGTGTTTCAATGTGTAGATGTGGCATTTTGTATAATAATTTTATAAAATCAGCCTGATAATGATGGAAAAGTTCATCAATCCCTATGAGAAGGGGGACGACCCGAAATCGCAATGCTATGGCTGGATCTCACAATTGCTTGATTATCATTTTTTGTAGGGTGGGCTGTGCCCACCTTTGACAGTTGGATTCAGCGCTACTTGGTGGGCACAGCCCACCCTACGACTGGGTTCAGTGGAATGGAATCTATTTGTATAAGGATGTCACGGATCAGTTCATAAAATCAGACCGTCATCCGCTTTCGATTCCCAATATTCCATTATTCCACCATTCCATTATTCCACTCGGAGTCTAAGGTGAAATCCAGCCCTTATGCTCGAATTCTTTACTTCGACTCAGAATCTTTTTCCTCATAAGGCTTTAATCTTGGAATCCAGCGCGGAACCGACTCACAATATTGCTCGTATGTCGAACCGAATTGCTCTGCTAACAATTTTTCCTTAAGAATGGAATTATCACAAGCAGGAAAAATAGTGTTCCAAGCGAAGCAGGCAGAAGTTCAGCTAGTTTGGACTTCATTTCGTCGAACCTCTAACTTTCTTCTCGACATTGATTCAGATAAAACCTCAACTTTTGTGAAGTTCCTTATTTCATGATCTGATATCACAGACTTTGCAGATCGGTCAATCCTGAGATTAGTTCCAGGATTATTTGGGAGTCAAATCCAAGTTTGACTCCACCCTGACGATGCAGAAAATCCTTTTTGTAGGGTGGGCTGTGCCCACCAAATAGCGCTGAATCTAGAGGTCGAAGGTGAGCAGAGCCCACCCTACAATAAAAACACAAGAATTAACCAGGGGTGAGATCCAGTAATACCATTCCAATATCGGTCTATATCCGCATTTATAGGGATTGATGTACATTTACGTTATTATTTATGCAACAACGGGGTCCAGTTAAAAAAACCAATGGTCAAACATCGACATGATCCTCAATCCTTTTGATAGAAGGCGGAACCTTAGGCATCAAAATTCTAAGAAATACGAATTTGGGGTTGTCAACGCGGGGGGCACCTACTATACTCCCGGCGGGTGAATCAGATGTCCGCCAATTCAACCTGTCACGCTTGGAGACCGCAAATGAAGTGGTTTAAAGTCTTGTTGGGATTATTTGCCCTTTTTCTTCTGGCAGCCGCCATCGCCGTTGGGATCATCATCAATCCCTTCGGCGCCTCCCCTCTGAACCGATACACCCAGGACGGTGACCTGTCCCTGCCGGGTTTAAAAGAGCCGGTGACGGTCCGCCGCGATGAAAAAGGCATGGCCTTTATTTATGCCCGGAACCTGGAAGATCTGTGGCTGGCCCAGGGATATATCACCGCCCAGGACCGGCTTTTTCAAATGGAATTGACCCGGCTGTTTTCCTGCGGCCGCCTGACGGAACTGGCCGGGGAAAAGGCAAGGGGCGTAGACGTCAGAATGCGAACCCTGGGCTTCTACCGCCATGCCAAAAATCATGTGGCCCTGCTCAGCAACGAAACCCGCACCGCTATGCAGAAGTATGTGGACGGCGTCAACGCCTTTATCGAAACCCGTCCGAAGAACATTCATCTGGAGTTCCGGCTGGCCGGAATCCAGCCCAGTACCTGGACCCTCGCCGAATCTCTGACCATCCTGTACTTTATGGGCTGGGGCAGCGCCGCCAACTTCAAAAGTGAGCTTTTAGCCCAAATGCTGGTCGAGAAACTCGGTCCGGCCAAAGCCGCCGAGATCTTCCCGATCAACATCAACCCCGACGACGAGACCGGGCTCGCTGCGGCTGTTGCCGATTCGAACTTGCAGCGTGCCCGCCTGAATTTAACGTTTGATAAATTATTGCTTTCCTATCTAAAAAACGGTGACCTGAGAATCGGCAGCAACAACTGGGTTGCCGCTCCGAAACTATCCCCCGGCGCCCGGCCCATCGTCGCCAATGATCCTCACCTGGAAGCCTCGCTGCTGCCCGGGCCCTGGTATCCCTGCGGCCTGATTGCACCGGGTTTTCGCGCGATCGGCGTCACGATACCCGGATTCGGGGGCATGACCATCGGCCGAACCACCCACATATCCTACGGGGTGACCAATGCGTACGGCGACACCCAGGACCTATATGTTGAAACCGTGGATCCCGCCAATCCGGCCAATTATCTCGAAGGCAGTGCCTCCATACCGTTTGAGGTGATCGAGGAAACCATCAAAATCAGGGATAAATCAGCTTCCGGCGGGTTCAGAACAGAAAACATCAAAATCCGCTCAACCCACAGGGGGCCGGTCATATCCGGTGTCATACCCGGACTGAAAACTAGTAAAGTTATAACGGTTCGATGGTCCGGCTTCGAGGTCCAGTCACCCTCCATTGGATTCGAGAAACTGTTGTTGTGCCGCACGGCCGAAGAAATTCGAAGCGCTCTTGCGGACGTCAATCAAATTGCCCTGAATTTTGTTTATGCCGATACCGGAGGAAACATCGGCTGGCAGACCACCGGCAGGTATCCCATCCGAGCCCATGGCAAGGGGCTGGTTCCCCATGTGGTCAGGGACAGCGCGGACAACTGGATCGACTGGATACCCTGGCAGGACATGCCCCATGCCGAAAATCCCAGGCGCGGTTGGCTCGGCACCTGCAACCATCTGACGGTCGGCCGGGATTATCCCTATCATTTCACCACCCACATTTCACCGACTTACCGCTATCGGCGCCTGATCCAGCTGATGGATGCCCCCGGCCAAAAAACCGCAGAAGACCACTGGGCTTTCCAGCGGGATGCGCTCAACCTTATGGCCCAAACAATTGCACCGATCATAACCCAAGTGCTTCTGGCCCATGAGGACACGAAAAAGATGGGGCAGGTGCTGGCAAAGTGGGATTCTATCGATTCGCCGGATAAGGCCGCACCAACCGTTTTTCAGGCGGTCTACCGTGAATTTGCCCGGCTGGTTTACACCGACGAGTTGGGTGAGGATCTGGCCCGCACCATGCTCAAAAATTGGTATTTCTGGCAGGAGCGCCTTCAAAAAATGCTGCTTGAAAACCGTTCATCCTGGTTCGACAACATCAACACCGCCGACAAAAAAGAATCCCGCGAAGATCTTATCCATCAGGCGGCGTTGTCGGCGGCTGAAGACCTGGCGACCACATTGGGCCACGATCCGTCAGAATGGCTGTGGGGCAAGGTGCATGTGCATGAGTTCGTCAGTCCGATCCGGCGCTCGGGCGCCGGCAAGGATTGGCTGGGCGGCGGTTCCCATCCGGCACCCGGGTCCGGTGAAACGCTTTATCGCGGATTGTACGATTTCAACAACCCTTTTAAAATTACGGTTCCAGCATCCCTCAGGATGGTGGCCGATCTGGCCGATCCCGATAAAATACTGGCGGTTTTGCCCGGCGGCGTACCCGGCCGCCAGTTTGATCCCCGCACTAGCGCCCAGGTTCAGTCATTCATGAACGGCAATAAAGCCTACTGGTGGTTCAGCGATAAGGCCATCAAGGAGCACACCAAACATACCCTGACGCTGAATCCGAACTAATTACGCACAGCAGCATCTTTTCACAATTGGTTGTCGATGTTAATTGAGTCATTGTACTTCGACGGTATAAATGAGCTAAAATTTAAAATGACTAAAATGAACTAAAATTGTGGAGTCCTATCTATTTATATAAACCGTTCGACAAAAGACTCACGACAGGCAGTATACCTCAATTTTAATAGCTTTTTTTCGTGCTTTCGTCATTTCGTGATTGATCCTATATAGTACCGGCTTGTCCGGCTTAGGCCGTTCCTTGCATTATCCGCTTTAATCTCTGTGCAACAATGTGCGCTTCTCCCTCGCGCAGAAAATAGGTGTCGATGATCCGCCAGGCTTTATTGGTATAATAATTTTCGTAATGCCTTTCTTTTAAAAAAACCGGCGGATCTTCAGCGGCCATGGCCCCGTCGAGCTGTTCGGCGGTCAGGCCAAGCTCAGCGGGATCCCACTGCAGCAGCACTCGCGGCACATGGGGCACGACCGGATGTTCATGAAACGACTCATCGTTGGGGATAATTTGCACCTCGATCCGGTCGATGCCTTCAAGTTCTTGAATCAAATAACGCGCTGTCTGCAATTGCTGTTCATACTGGGCATCTCCCTCCTGAATAAAAATTTCAAGCGCCGCCACCAGACCGGCGATCTGCTCCTTGCCGATCTTGATTCCCCGGGCCCAGCCTTCGTGGGGATAGGTGTGGTTGCGCACGGCTTCGATGATTTTTGCGCCGCGGCCCTGTCCGAGCATCATGCCGCTGCCGGCCGGTCCGCGGATGCCTTTGCCGCCGCTGAAAATGACGATGTCCGCGCCCATATCCGTGAATTGTTGAAGGTTTGCAACCGGCGGCAATAGGGCGGCAGCGTCTACAATTACCGGAAGCTCGTATTGATGAGCCGTATCTATAATTTCGACCAAAGGAATCTGCCCCCGGGCTGGAGTGTTGTAAGAAAGCGTATAAGAAAGACAGCTGGCTTTATCGGTGATGACGCTTTTCAGTTCATGTCGAAAGGACTTCAGGGTACCTGACTGCCCGTACTCGACTAGTTTAGCGCCGGCCGCGGTCCATTGGGGCGCATAGGCCTGGTAGTGGCCCCGGGGAAAAACGACTTCATTTTTTATGCCTTCCGTGGCGGGCAATCGATGCCACTTTCCGAAATCATTGCCGCACATACAGCCGGCCACAGCCAGGGTAATGGCCGCCCCGGCGCCGGGCGTCACGTGGGCGTCTTGCACCTGACACAGTTCGGCAATCCGTTTATCGGCCTTGCGGTACAGTTCATGCATATCGACAAAGGAGCCGGACACCTCATTCATAACCTGCAAAACCCGGTCATCGATCCAAGCACCGCCGATTGCAGAAGTCCAATTGCGGGCATTGATCCAGGATCGAACCCCGAGCTGGTCCAGGAATTTGCTTCGGTATCTGTACTTCACCATGATTGGAATGAAGAATTATTGCATTCTATCTTTTTCAATTTTTTATCAACCAACACCAAACGACAGAGATCAGAGGTGAGTCATGGTTATTAGTTATTCGTTATATGAGGTTGCAGTGCGGGTGGCTAAAAACCTTCAGATCAATTTCAGACACCACGGATTTCCCGCCTTTATCCTTTAGCCTTTCACCTTAGACCCTACACCTGACACCATTTACCCTACGCCTTATGCCTACAGCCGATCGTTATTCCCTTTCGCCGAATACCGAATACCGAATGCCGAACACCGATTCTTAAGCTTTCACCTTTGAGCTCTGAGCTTTCCTGCTTTCACCTTTGAGCTTTGAGCTTTCAGCTTTCAGCTTTTGTGCTTTGAGCTTTTGTGCTTTAAGTTTTCCCACTTCCGCCTTCCCACTTCCGCATTCCCACTTCCCACTTCCGCATTCCCACTTCATTTTAAACCTTTCTGCTGCAGCATTTCATCCAATCCCGGCCGGGTCGTCACGCCGGCTTCGATTTCCGCCAGCCGTTTTTCTTCCCGGGCAATTACCGTTTTAACCTTGTCGGCGATGCCAGGTGCATGTTCCCGGGGGACCACTACGACCCCGTCATCGTCGGCCACGATAATGTCACCGGGATTGACAACCTGCCCACCGCTCTGGATGGGATAGTTGATCTCACCCGGCCCTTCTTTCATGGGCCCATTGGGATTGATGCCGGCCGCAAATATGGGAAATCCGGACGCTCTGATTTCAGCCGCGTCCCGGATGCAGCCGTCCACCACCATGCCCGCCAGCCCCAGCTTGATGGCCGTCGAGACCATCAGGAATCCGAGCAAGGCCCAGGAGTGATCGCCGCCGCCGTCGATGACCATGACGTCGCCGGGCTGCACCAGGGTCAGGGCTTTGTGGATCATCAGGTTGTCGACAGGCGGCACTTTGACTGTCAGGGCCGGTCCCACGAGCTTCATCCCTTGCGAAAGCCCTTTGATCCGGCAATTCATCGCCGCCCCTCTCCCTAAGCAATCACCGACATTGCCGGTCAGGCAGCCGGTCTGATCCATGAGACCCTTGATCTCATCGAGCAGCCTTGAGTCGGGCCGCTCGAAATCGGTTCTGTATCGAAAGCCCGGTTTGCCAATTTCTTCAATAGTCATGTTGTTATTCTCCCATTAAAAGCAGGGTTTGCCGATATTTTTTAATCCGCTTTAGTACCGTGAGTGATTAATGATATAAAATTCCAAGCATCAAAAAACAAATCTCAATAACCCAAATTCAAATACCCAAACTAAGGAACCATGCCCTCTTTTGTCCGTCAATATCGTCCGCAACTTAATACTGAAAACGGTCTGCAAATCAATACGATATGCGGTAAGAACTTTTGGTCATTGATTATAGTTATTTGATGTTTGTTTGTAATTTGATTTTTGATATTTGGGATTTTTTATCTTAACAACGGTACAACGGCTTTATCATACCAATTGGTTGGCACCTGAGTATCCTCCATTAGAACAGTGAGGATCCTTCTTCCTTGAACCGTCCGATGATGATCAGCAGCGGAACAATGGCTGATACGATCAGTATCGAGGCAAAGGCCGAGGCCATTCCCATGTCATCGGAGAGGATGCCCTGGAACATCTCCACGGTCATGGTCGACCAGCCGGGCGTTTGCAGCACGATGGTGGAACTCAGTTCGGAGATGGTCGTCACCCACGTCAGGATGGCGCCGGCGATGATTCCGCCGGCCATCAGGCGGATGGTGATCTTGAAAAAGGTCTTCATGGGATTGACCCCCAGCGAAATACTGGCTTCCTCCATTGAGGGATCCAACTGGTAAAGGATGGAGGAGCTGGACCGGGCGATAAACGGCATTTTGCGGATCGTGTAGGACAGCGCCAGAATCATCCAGGTGCCGGTTAACACGAGAAATCCGGTATTGAACATCACAATCAGGGCAATCCCCAGGACGGTGCCGGCAATGGTAAACGGCAGCATGATGGCAAAATCCAACGCGTCGCCCATCACGGATCGGCGACGGGTCAGAATATAGCCGGCAGGCACCCCGATCACCACCGAAACCATGGTCGCCACGGTTGCCAGAAAATAGCTGTTGAAAATCGGCCGGGCCATATGCGAGAAGGCGTAGCTGTAATTCTGCAGGCTGAAATTGGGATGGATCACCGGCCCTCGCATTTCCATAAAGGAAATTATCAGCGCCACGAAAAAAGGAATCAGCGGCACCAGCACCACCGCAAAGCAGTACCCGGTGGCCAGACGCCGGGCCCCGCCGCGCAGTTCCCTGATTTGCGGCCGTCCTTTGGCACTCTGGATGAAGTTGCGTTTGCGCAGGTAATAGCGCTGGGCCATCAGCGATGTCATCGTCACCAGGATCAGGATGACGCTGAGGGCATAGGCCATCCCCGGATGCTGGCCGATATCGGAAGTAAACTCCACGTAAGCCTGGACGGCCAGAAACGGCTTTTGCTCGCCGATGACCATAGGCACCCCGAAATTCTCGACCGCGGTCATGAAAACCAGCAGCGTCCCGGACAGGATGCCAGGCAATACTAGGGGCATCGACACCTTGATGAAGGTTTTGACCGGTCCGGTTCCCAGGCTGCGGCCGGCCTCCTCGATGCTTTCGTCAACCGAGTTGAAGCCTGACAGGGTCATCAGGAAAACATACGGATAGAATTGGACCGTGAACACCATGATCACCCCGGTATACCCGTAGATCGATTGAAACGGTATACCGATGGATTGCAAAAAGCCGGTGACAATTCCCGCCCGGCCCAACAGGACAATCCAGGCAAAGGCACTGATGAAGCTGGGCAGCATGAGCGGGATAGTGCTCAGCGCGATGATGAACGCTTTGCCCCTGATGTTCCAGCGAGAGACCATAAACGCCAGCGGCACCGCCATCACGATCGTCAAGGCCGAGGCCGCCAGGCTGACGCCGACGCTGTTGGACAGGCTCTTCCAATAGGTGCGGTACTTGACGAAGGATAGAAAATGCTCGAGAGTCCAGACGCCGGCTTCCTCGGTCTGCAGGCTGCCGAGCAACACCCGGCTGACCGGAACCACCAGAAAATAGATTACCGCAATAAAAATCAGCACCGCGGTCAGGTCCCAGAAAAGATTTTTGCTGCGCAGGATGTTTTTCACCGCGACGGATCCTTTCGAAAGATCTTGGCACGTTCCAGGGGATAAGACATTTTTACTCGCTGACCGACAGTCCTGATCCGGTCCGGTTCAGCATCATAGCTAATCACCAGCAGGGCAACATCGTCGGCCAAGCCGACTTCATACTTGATCATGCTGCCCAGATATTCAAAGCGGATAATGTCACCCTCCAATAGCCAGTGGCCGTCGGGGGCGGCTTCATCGGAATGCCGGATGGTGATGGCTTCGGGTCGCAGAGCCAGTCGAAGCCTGTCCCCCGGAGCCAGGCTGTCGGACCGGGCCAGGCCGAACGATACCTGCCGGCGGGCGGCGATGAAATGATCGGCCGCGGCGTCCGTCACTTCGCAATCGATCATATTGGTCGTGCCGATGAAGCCGGCGACAAAGGTGTCTTCCGGCCGGACATATATTTCCCACGGTTTGCCGACCTGGCGTACGATGCCGTGTTCCATGACCGCGATCCGGTCCGATATGGAGAGGGCCTCCTCCTGATCATGGGTCACATAGATCGTGGTAATGCCCATTTTTTGCTGGAGCATGCGGATTTCGCCACGCATTTCGACTCTCAACTTGGCATCCAGATTGCTCAGCGGTTCATCCATCAGGAGCACTTCGGGTTCAATAACCAGGGCGCGGGCGATGGCGACCCGCTGCAGCTGGCCGCCTGAGAGCTGATTGGGCAGGCGCTTTTCGAGGCCCTCCAGTTGAACCAGAGAAATGGCCTGCCGGGCCCGCTCCTCCTGCTCCACGGCCGGAACCTTGCGGGCCTTGAGCCCGTATTTAATATTGTCTTCGACCGACAGGTGGGGAAAGACCGCGTAGTTTTGAAAAACCATGCCCACCCCGCGTTTGTGGGTCGGAATTTTGTCAACCCGGCGCTCGCCGAAATAAATCCGGCCCTCTTCCGGGTCCAAAAAACCGGCGATGCAGCGCAACAGGGTGGTCTTGCCGCAGCCGCTGGGGCCAAGCAAGGTGAAGAATTCGCCCTTTTCGATTTCCAAGTTGATGTCGTTGGCGGCCACAAGATCCCCGAAGCGTTTGACAACTTTCCTGATCGAAATTCCGGGCATGTAAATTAACTCCCTAGTATTGCGGTGAGATGGGTTGCAGGATTAGTAAATGTTCGTCTTTGGCCAAAAAATCAGATTATATTTGTACCAAGTACTTCAAAATTGACAAATGATCTAATCCGCCTGAGGCGGACTATAATTTTAAATAGACCGTTCGGCAACAGACTCACGACAGGCAGCATACATTAATTTTAGTCATATTAGGTAATTTAGTCATTTGTCAGTTATACCTGCGCCATTGCTGCCCCGCTGAGGCCACTTTTTCCGATTGTAGTCTCGGCAAAAGCGTAGGCCCCTAAGGCTATTTATCTGAAAACATGTTGAAAGTTTCGGAAAATGTCAGTGTTCAGGTGTCAGCCCAGCCCCAGGCCAAACAAACGGCCGGTCACAATGAAAAAGAAACTAATGAACGCCGAACATCGAACGTCCAACATCGAACGTCGAATAATGTATCCTATCTATCTTTAAAACAACTGAGCGACGTGTGGAGTCGTCTTGTGGGGTCGTAGCCCGAAGGGCGAAGCCCCAAGCCGAAGGCGACCTGTGGGGTCGTAGCTCGAAGAGCGAAGCCCCAAGCCTGAAGCGATTCCACCACTCGTCAATCGACATTCGACATTCGTCATTCATTTCATACGGGCTTTAGTACGTCGGTTCCCTGACACTCGAAACCTGTCTACGATCCCATCTGTAGCGAAGCGGAAGCGGGGACACCTGACACCTAAAACCTACAGGCTGCGTCATTGCTGCCCCGCTGGGGCCAATTTCCCGGTCGCGCATAAGATAAAGCCTAGCGTCTTATTTGACTCGCAGCAGGATATCTTTCACTCTTTTCAAAGCTGCGGGTCTTTCTTTGGTCCAGCGGGCCTGGTCGTAATTTTGGATCTGATTGACCTGGGACAGGGGAACCATGCCCGGCACCAGGGCATTGAAGTCGATATCCGGGCGGGCCGGGCGGCGCATGAATTGAGAAACGATCTTTTTGCGTGCTTCCAGACTGGATGCCCAATCCATAAATATTTTGGCATTTTCCAGATTCTTGGCGCCTTTGATGATCGCCGCGCCCTCGGTGTACGCCACGGTGCCATCGGCCGGATAGACGACTTCTACCGCAGCACCGCCCTTTTTGTAGCGGTATCCGGCATATTCCATGGTGATGCCGGTCGGAAATTCACCGGAAGCTACGCCCTTGTACACCAGGGAGGATTGCTGGGTGACCTTGGCATGTTTTAGCAGGGTTTCAACTTTCTGCCAGGCGGCATCGCCTCCGCCCCAGATATCCAGCATTACCGTCAACTGGGTATAGGCTGACCCGGAATTGTTGGGGTTGCAGTAGGCCACCCGGTCCTGCCATTTGGCATCGAGAAAATCCCCCCATTTCTGGGGTGCTTCGGCCGCCTTCACCTGGTCGGTGTTGTAGACAAAGACCATGACATGCACCATCTGCCCGGTCCACAGGCCGTTGGGATCCTTGAATTCTGCAGGGTAGACATCCCAATCTTTGATTTTGTGGGCATGCCAGAGATCCAGGTTGCCGTTCAGAAGGATTTTGGAAAGACCCAGGGCCACGTCGCCCAGGGGGCGGTCTTTTTCAGCCCGGATGCGTTTGAGCGTGATGCCGGAACCGGCCCGAACCATCTCGCATTTGATGCCGGTGGCTTTCTCGAATTCGGCGGCCATCATATCGTTTTGGGCCTGCTGGTTAGTGCTGTAGACTATGACCTTGCCTTGGGCATAGACCCCCGGAGTCACCAGGCAGGCTGCCAGAATCATAAATACCGGATAATAAGCTAGTCTTTTCATTTTTCCCCCTTTCATTTAATGCCTTCGGTTAAAAAATGGACAAGATACCTCCAAACACCAGACCTCGAAATTAGTCCGGTTATACATACAACCAGCCAATTCGGCCTGTCAACAGAAAGTTAGGACACAACCAGGCAACGACCAGGTGACTCCGATGATACTTCCGCTTCTGGATGTATCAAGCTGATATGGCAGGACAGTAGACTGCCTAAAATGATCTAAATTGACTAAAATAACTAAAATTAAGGAAACCCTCCGCGATGTCTCTTTTTAATAAAACCGATAGAATTCCTCAATTTTAGATCATTTTAGATCATTTCAAATTTTAGATCATTGTTTCGATCAAGGGTTACATACGGAGTACGTTTGTATTTCATTCTTGGGCTGGCAGAACAGCTTTTATCGGCAATTTAACGCCCGGCGTCAGGATGTCGGCCGGTATGCGACCGCTTAGGCAGTCGATGATTTTATCCACGGTCTGCATGGCCATGGCCAGGGAGGCGCCGTCGCTCAGGCCGGCGATGTGGCAGGTGGACACCACCTGCTCCAATTCAACCAGGCTCCGCAGGCGCGGGGGTTCGGCGGCGTGAACATCCAATCCCGCCCCGCCGATCAGGCCCCGGGACAGGGCCTGGAAAAGCGCGTTTTCATCGACGATCCCTCCGCGGGCCGTGTTGACGATAATGCCGGTGTCTTTCATCAGGCTCAGACGTTTTTTATCAATCATGCCGCGGGTGGAATCATCCAGCGGGGTGTGGAGGGTGACGATATCCGCCCGCTGCATGACATCCGCTTTGGAAACCATCTCAATCCCGTTGGCTTCGGAATATTCCTTGTAAGGCAGGATGTCGTTGGCAATAATCGACATTTCAAAGCCCCGGGCCCGTTTCACCACGCGTCTTCCTATCCGGCCCAGCCCGATGATACCCAGCACCTTGCCGTGCATGTCCAGGGTTCGTTCCCGCTCCCAGCCGCCGCGCCGGATTTTACGGTCAAGTTTGGCGATTTTTTTCAGCACCGCCAGAATGAGGCCGATAGTCGTGTCCGCTACGGAATCCGCATTGGCACCCGGGTTGTGGGTCACCACGATGTCAGCTTCGGCCGCCGCCGCCAGGTCCGTGCCGTCAAAGCCGGAGCTTCGGAGCGCAATCATTTTCAAGCAATCGGCGGATTGGATCACCCGGCGCGAAACGGGAAAACTGCCCGTGGCCACCAGGACATCCATCCCCCGGATAAGCTCAGCCAACTGCTTTTGGCTGATGGATCCCGCGGTGTCGCAGCTGCGTTCGTGAACCCGCAGCCCGGCGTTGACGAGCCTGTCTATGGGTTCTCTCGAGACTTCGGCAAATTTTTCGGTCATGATCAATACGTTCGGTTTTTTCAAATCGGGCTCCTTTTAATGCTACGCGAATTCATAGCGAAATATAATTTTGTTTACAAATCCTACCCAACAACATAAATCAATATAAAAACATACCCAGCGTTCAGCCTATTGGTGCCTAAGCGTTTGACTTGGAATCAACCGAAAAAGAACCAAAATATTTAGATTGTTGCGGTGCTGGGTATGTTGAATATGTTTTTGCGATGCAAGCAGATTAAATTGAAGCATTCTCAAAAATCAATAGTAAACAGGCACTGGATAAATTCAAAGGGACGCAAAAACATGGCAGCTGATATATTACCGCGCTATTACCAGATAAAGGCTACCATTAAGAAGTGGATCGTTGAGAAGGAGTACAATTTTGGCGACAGGATCCCTTCAGAAAATGAACTGGCGGCCCGTTTCAACGTCAGCCGCCTGACCGTTCGCCAGGCAGTGTCACAGCTTGTCCAGGAAGGCTTTTTGACCACCAGGCGGGGGGCCGGCACTTTTGTCACGAAAAACGAGGAGCTGATAAACAGCTACAATATCGAGTTCAGCGGCTTCATGGATGATCTATTCTACCTGGCATCCAGGTCCAAAACCAAAAGTGCCGTCATCAAACGGATTAAAACGCCGAAATTCATCCAATCCAAGCTGCAACTGCCGGAGGGAAATGATGAAATCATCCGGATAAAACGGGTACGCTATATCAATGATCGATCATTTGCCTACACGATCAATTTCATCCCCCTGGAGGTGGGCAAGAAGATAAAAAAAACACAGCTCTTAAAAAAGCCGTTGCTGCAAATCCTGGAGCAGGATTTGGGGATCGAGTTTACGGAGGCCTTTCAGACCATGGAAGCTTCTTTCAGTGATCAGGCACTGGCCGCCAAATTGGGCATACCGCCGGGTTCGCCCATTTTGTTTGTCGAAAGGATTATGTACATCGAAAATAGGGTACCTTTCGAGGTCGTCCAATCATCCTATCGCGGAGATCTTTACAAGTATGTGACCCGGCTGAAACCCGTTAAAAGAAAAAAGGGAAGCTACTGGGTGCAGGACAGTGAATATGATCTGCCGCACAAATGAGGCTCCCATTGCGCGAATAGCGCGCAATGGGGCGTTATTGGTTATTCGTTACTCGTTATTTGTTAATTGTTATTGTTATTGTTACCTCAGCAGTCTCAGTGAAAATGTTGAAGATAGTAATTGTCCACAATAATTATAGAGCAAGCGCACAAACATAAAATTTTCAATAAAAACAGTGTGATAAATTAAAATACTACTTGATTTTTTTTGCTATAAATACTACTAAACACTTAAATTTTAAAGCAGATTGCCCTAAAATAGGG
>Ga0209454_1000067_pt1 | contig 78829 bp, 54 predicted proteins | sample WorMetHERISLAND1_2_FD_187400 | JGI IMG/M metagenome (GOLD analysis project Ga0209454, IMG submission 187400) | Marine gutless worms symbiont microbial communities from Max Planck institute for Marine Microbiology, Germany - Olavius geniculatus... | ecosystem: Host-associated > Annelida >... | reverse complement strand
GTAGTGGCGGGGTTTACAGGCTGTCCAATAACCTCCAACAAGCTGAGTCAACATACTATATATAGCTAATTTTTCATTTACTACCACAACATATGGTAGTAGTAAAAGGAATATTAGAGGTTGTTGGACAGGCTGTTTATCCCCGCCAAGAGCTTGGCCACTATCACTGATAAACTCACTCAACCGATTCGTTGGTAGACAACGGCGTTTCCGCCGTTTAGGCGGGGATAAACCCCGCCACTACATTGTCGATCAAATCCATCGACTTTTGTAGTTTCAGACAAGGTGTCAGGACCTATAACCTTCTATCCCTGACACCCCTGGCCCAGACCGTATCAAATGTGCTCAGGGTGACAAAATGGAATCATTGTCCCTCCCAAGGTGTTCAGCTATTCTCAGTTATATCGCACCAGGGCGGGCCGAAACCTGCTTGCCGCGGTGAAGCTCGCTAGAGCGAAGACGGGACACCTGAAACCAATGTATCGGCTACGATTGAATTCAAACTTTTATGCAACTATGGGGATGACTTAAGCATCTAATGGCCTCAAACGTCATCATAAGGAGGAAATATGATCACACTTAATGTGAATGGAACAAAAAGACAAGTTGATGCAGACCCGGAGACCCCCTTGTTGTGGGTACTGAGGGACAACCTGGGGATTACGAGCGTGAAATACACCTGCGGCATTGCCGAATGCGGTATTTGCACGGTTCTCATTGACGGCGAAGCTCAGCGTTCCTGTGTTGTCAATTTGGAAGACGTCCAGGAAAGCGACATCACAACCATTGAGGGCCTGCCCGAGGACCATCCGGTAAAGGTTGCTTGGATCGAAAAACAGGTGCCCCAATGCGGATACTGCCAGCCGGGTATCATGCTCCAAACAGTTGATTTGTTATCACGGATGCCGAATCCAACCGAAGAACAGATCAACGATGAGATGGACAATGTGATTTGCCGTTGCGGTACGCATCCCAAAATGAAAAAGGCGATCCGGCTCGCTGCCGAAATGACTGCCAAACACGGAGGATAAACCATGAAAACAGATATTTCGAGAAGATCCTTTTTAAAGAAAAGCAGCCTGGTGATTGCCGCAACCGCGCTTTCAAGTCCCTTGAGAATGTTTTATGTTGCTCCGGTAAAGGCCGCTTCGGAACTCTCATTCAAACCCCATGCTTTCCTGGAGATTGCGACGGATGATACCATTACCGTCTGGATCGGCCAGACCAATCTCGGCCAGGGCACCTTCACCGGTATTCCCATGGTAATTGCCGATGAACTGGATGCGGACTGGGAATCGATCCGGGTGAAGCCGGCGCCCGCGGGCGAGCCGTTTAAAGACCCGTTATGGCATGCCCAGTTTACCGGCGGAAGCACGAGCATCCGGCACCGGTGGGATCTGCTGCGGACGGTGGGGGCGGCAGCACGGCAGATGCTGCAACAGGCAGCTGCCCGGGAGTGGGGCATCCCGGTTGAATCATGTACTACAAAAAACGGCAGGGTGATTCATCCGAACGGGAAGGCCTTAAGCTATGGAAAACTTGCTGCAGAAGCAGGGAAGCTTGAGGTCCCTGAGAAACCGGCACTGAAAGATCCGAAGGATTATACGATTATCGGAACCTCAAGAGACCGGGTGGATATCCCGGACAAGGTCATGGGCCGGACCATTTACGGTATGGATTTTACTGTGCCGGGCATGTGCATTGCCGTGGTGGCCCGCGGACCCGGTTATGGTGCAATCCCCGAATCCCATGATAAGAATGCAGCCATGGCCGTCAAAGGGGTGGTCGCCGTGGTCCCCCTTGAGAACCGGATTGCGGTATGTGCCGAAACGACCTACGCCGCCATACAAGGCCGGGAGGCATTGAACATAAAGTGGTCCAAAGGCGCTTTGCCTGAGATGGATGACGCCTATTTGGATCGGGTGTACAGCGAACATATGGAAAAGCAGGGTGCGACCGCTAAGGACGAAGGGGATGTGAACACTGCGTTAGGAAAAGCGGCAACCACCCTTGAGCGGTCCTATAAGATCAATTACATCTCCCATGCCCAGGTGGAGCCGATCAACTGCACCGCATCCGTGGAAAAGGATCAGTGCCGGATCTGGGCGCCCACCCAGGGCGCCACCACATTTCAGATGGTTGCGGCCAAGTTGACCGGCCTGCCCGTTGAAAAGGTGGAAGTGAATATCCTGCCGGCAGGCGGGGGATTCGGCCTGCGGGGGGCGCCGGCGCATGTGACGGATGCGGTATTGCTGTCCAAGGCGTTGAAGCGCCCGGTCAAGGTCATATATACCCGTGAAGATGATTTTGCCAACGACTATTTCCGTCCGGCAAGTCTGAGCCGAATAAAAGCCGGATTGGATAAGGACGGCAGGCTGGTCGGCTGGTCACATAAGGTTGCTGCACCGTCCGTCTGGGCCAGGGTAGCCCCCCCGATGGTGAAGAACGGTGTTTGTCCGGATGCCGTTTCGGGCATCTGGGATATGCCCTATTCCATCCCGAACCATCTGGTAGACTATGTCATAGTGAATCTTCCCATACCCGTGGGATTTTGGCGATCGGTAGGGTTCTCCGTTAATGCGTTCGCTGTCGAATCCCTCCTAGATGAACTGGCCCATGCCGCCGGAAAGGATCCAGTTCAATTCCGTCTGGCTAACATGGAAAAAGGATCCAGACCTTACAATATCCTGTCACTTCTGGCTGAAAAAGGTGGCTGGAACCGTCCACTGCCTGCCGGCAGGGCGAGAGGGGTTGCAGTGAATGCTTGTTTTGGATCATTTGCGGCCCATATGGCAGAGGTATCGGTGAACGCAAACGGGGCGGTCACCGTTCACAAGGTGGTGTGTGCCATAGATTGCGGTACGGCCGTATACCCGGATGCGATCCGAGCCCAGGCCGAAGGCGGTGTCATTATGGGAATGAGTACGGCATTTCATGAAAGGGTTCGTTTTGAAAACGGCGGTGTGAAGACCGTCAATTATGACGATTACCCTGTTTTGACCATGTCGGAGGTGCCCGAGATCGAGGTCCATATTGCAAAAAACAATCTTAAGGCCGGCGGCGTGGGTGAACCGGTACTTCCGTCAGTGGCCCCTGCCGTGAGCAATGCTGTTTTCAGGGCAACCGGTGTGAGGCTAAGAGAGCTTCCCTTTCAAAGTGAATTGTTGATCAAGGGGTAAGGGAAAAACAGTGAAGCTGATACCCGTAGATAATGCTGTGGGAATGGTATTAAGCCACGACATCACGGAAATCGTGCCGGGCCGCTTCAAAGGCCCGGCTTTTAAACGTGGCCATGTCATTCGGCATGAAGATGTGAACCGGCTGCGGGATCTTGGCAAGGAGAACATCGCCGCAATGGATCTCGCAGCAGGTTGGTTGCATGAAGATGATGCTGCCCACCGGCTTGCAACCGCTGCCTCCGGTGAGGGTATTGCCCTGAGCGCGCCATCCGAAGGCAAAGTGAATCTGATTGCATCGTGCGACGGATTGTTGAAGATCAATGTCGACCGGCTCAATGGTATCAACGCCATTGCCGACGTCATGATGGCCACCCTGCACACCAATCAGTTGGTAAAGAGTGGTCGAATCGTAGCCGGTACACGTATCATTCCCCTGACCGTCAAAGACGAAACCATACAGGCGGCGGAGGCCCAATGCACGCCAAATGACCCCGTTGTTTCGATAAGGTCTGTTAGAGCGCACCTGGTCGGGCTCATCACCACAGGCAGCGAGGTCTATCACAAAAGGATAGAGGATCAATTCGGTCCCGTGATCAAGAAAAAGATCTCATCGCTCGGCAGCCGTATTCATCGGCAGATATATGTGCCTGACGATATCAGCATGACGGTTGCCTCCATTGAGGCCTTAATTGGGGAGGGCGCCCGGATCGTCTTAATCACCGGCGGCATGTCGGTAGATCCGGATGACCTTACCCCAAGCAGCATCCGTGCGAGCGGTGCCGAAGTGATCACTTATGGCGCGCCGGTCCTGCCGGGTGCCATGTTCATGCTGGCCTACCTGCAAAACATACCCATCATCGGACTTCCCGGATGCGTCATGTATCATGAAACGAGCATATTCGATTTGGTTATGCCGCGTATCCTGGCCGGTGAAATACTGACACGGGAAGATATTATCACTTTCGGGCACGGCGGTTTGTGTCAGGTATGTAACGACTGTCGATTTCCGGTTTGTGGATTCGGCAAGTAAAGCATGAATGTATTCCTCGCTAAAAGCGGGGTCATGATAAAATGCATTTCCAATATAAAATAAATACATATGCGTATAATCATGAATGTCCCCATTAGCCTCTTTTGGGTGGATTCGGCAGGCTCAGGACACCTTTTTGCCCTTCGGCAGATTCGGCAAGCTCACCACAAGCAGGCTCAGTACACTTATTGCCCTTCGGCGGTTTCGGCAGGCTCACCACAGGTAGACTCAGGACATTTTTTTGCCCTTCGGCAAGCTCAGGACACCAAATTTCGCCGGAGGCGAAATTTGGTGGAGGCGGCGGGAGTCGAACCCTGAATTAGGGTGATGATAACCGATGTTATGATAATTATTATTGAATCAACGAATATTGAGAATCGGATATCACAGATTATTTTGGAAGTTTTTTGATCAGCTTTGTGTACAGTATCAGTAGTCTTGAGAGTCTCAATCTTTACAGATAAAATGCACATATCGGTAACTGAGGCTCTTCTGCGATTAGTTGGAGATCTAATCTATAACCTCTCTGGTTACTGCCCATCGAGTATATTCATAAAACAATTTATTTTCTTTTTTGTAGACCCAATTTGTCGGAACCCAAAGAACCTTTTCCAAAGCACTCATGGAAACGCCTTTAAAGATAAAATCATCAGATAGGGAATCATAGGAAATTTTGGCTTTTCCTCTAAACTTCCACTCTTTGCTATGCCAAAAACCACTTGCCTTACCTAAATCGTTGGGTTTGTAATCAAAGGAAAAGTATGCATATTCCTTGTCTGGATAGATTCTAACAATTTTTAAATTTTCATTTACCCCCATAGCCCAAGCCACCCGATCCTTCGATGCGTTATATGCGTGTGGAATGGTTTCGCCCTTATCTGTTAACTTAACAATAATAAATGTAAATTGGCCATCTTTTGACTCTTCTTTCTGATAATTTATTAAACCCATTTTCTTGAATCGTTCGCATTTTTTCAGCATCTTTCCAATCTTGATTGAATCGACAGCATTAATATATCTATGACTCCCATATATTACAGACGAATATAATCGACCAAAATGTTTTTTAATAAGTTCGATCGCTATATTGTTATCGAGTTTAACCTTATCTGTATCAGCTTGTAATAGTTGAGGTAAAAACAGAAAAACCAATAAACCAAGACAAGAAATTATTCTTCTCATAAAATCCTCTCGACTAACTGAGAATTATAAAATTTATATATACTGAGACAACCTGTGGAAAACGATACCTCCGAATACCTAATAAGCTTGCCTTTATCTGTAGACAAAGCCGAGAGAAGGATGCACACAAAATATTGTGGCTGGATGAAATATGATTTAATGGCGTTATGCAGGGTACCGTCATCTCAAGGATACTTGTATCAACCATCAATGGACAACCGATAATAACCGGTTTTGAATTGTACTGGTATTCTAGAAAATATCGTCCATTGAATATTCCACTTTCGGATAATTATTCTTGATTTGCGACGTAGTCGCGTCGAACCGTTGTGCCTTAGCCGCGGGGCTTCTTGCGTCGGTTGAAAGCGCCTTGTCGGGTTTTTATTTCATGGAAATAAGATTTGAAAAATAGGGATCAGATCTACACTTTAACGTTTCAGCAACCTCACTGTTCCACTATTCGAATTCTCTGTCCTTTTCCAACCACTCACAGATACGACAGCTGGCTGGGTAACGTTTTACATCAGAAATCGAACTTTATGTCAATGTGTAGATCTGACTCAATGCTTTATTCAAGCTGCTAAAAATCGCATGCAACATATTTCTATTAAAGCTGCGGATTGATCCTTGCTATGGTATAAAATACGATAGCCTTAAATGATAGCCATCGTATAGCTGCTCCGGCCAGCATACTACCCCCTTCGCTCCTCATTCAACAATATTGTGAGCCCTCTCGACCCAGTATTCTGGATCAACTCGCCAACGCAAGACACGTCCATCATCAGCTGTAGAAATCAGGTACTTACCATCTGCCGAGAATCGTACATTCCGGATGATAGCTTGAATCTGGTTATGGTCATGTCCCCGCAGCGGCACGCCAACAAGTTGCTCACTTTGAATATCCCAGATAAGAATCTCCTCATCGTAGCCTCCCCCGGCTAAGCGGTTTCCGTCTGGACTGAAGTCTAGTACCAATGGAGGCCTTCCGTGTACCTCAAGGGTCGCTACCTGTCGCCCGGACGACACATTGATTATGGCGACTTGCTGGTCGTTGGCGAGGGCAACGAACCGTCCGTCTCGAGAGAATGTGGCTGAGTCGATGTCCCATTCCCATGTCATCGTACGTATTTCCTTGCCCATGAATCGCCACAATGTCACGGGAAAACTGCCCGCCACCACAGCTTGCCCATCAGGACTCACGGCTAGTGATCCTGAAGAGATCGCTGTCAGTTGAATAGGATCATGTTTTAGCTCACCGGTCTCAGTTTCCCACAGATGGATAACCGATTTGTCGTTCGAAGTCAAAAATACGGTCCCGCTGGCATTGAACGTAAGCTGGTTGATCTTTCCGTGGTCTTCATTGAGCATCCATGTGCGATTCTCCGAAGTTAACCGAACCGCACCGTTCTCACCTTTGATCGCCACGAAAATCCGCCCATCAAGGAACGCCATATCAAGCACGCTACCCTCTGGAGCCTTTACTGGGGGAAGAGAGCGAGTAGCGGAGTCGATTTGCCAGACCGTAATCCCGTCATTCAAAAGTACTGCGACTTTTGACTCGTTGTGCGAGGTAGCCACGATCGGAGTGTTGCCAGCCGAGTCCCGATCAAGCACCTCCGCTAGAATCTGGAAGTCATCGACGTCCCAAAGACAGATCCCGTCCTTTCCTCCTGTAGCCAAAATCTTCGAATCCTGCGTGAAAGCAATCGCTCCTGCCAAACTCGAGTGCCGTTGCAGAACCCGGCGATCCACAGCAACAACGTGCTCTGTCAACGCTAAAAGCACAACATCGCCTGCTGAAGTACCGCATGCGAGCCATTCGCCGTTCGGACTATGGCCCAAGCCGATGATTCCACTATCGTGCAGTTTAAGCGATTTTTCGATCTGTAACAGCGTCTCCGAATCATACCAATGAACATTACCGCTTTCAGATGACACTGCCAGGCGCTGGCGTGTGGGATCATAGGACACCCGCCAGAGCTGATTCGATGGCTCTAGCGAGCGTCGCGTAGCCTGCGGGGGGTTATCTGCCAAGTTCCACAGCGTGACCTGCCCCCAACCAGTGGAGGTCAAGCGTGTCGCATTTAAATGATCAAATGCAACGTCAAAAACAGCAACGCCACGGTCCGCCGTATCCTTCGAAATTCCTTGATGAAGTGTGTTTACAACCCGCCGAGAAGCGAACTCCCAGATCTTAATGACGCCACTTATGTCACATGTAGCTCCAAATTTGCCATTCGCACTTATTGTTGCGCCCTTGACAAACGCACTATGCTTGATTGCGCCGAGCATTCTCCGACTCGCCAAGTCCCATAGTAAAACTGATTCGTCGTCACTAGTCGAAACGAGAGTCGTTCCTTCAGGATCAATAACGAGATCGTTGATCGTAGCAACATGACCTTTAAGAACACCTGCCGGGCGGTTGGACACAAAGTCCCAAATGCGAATCGTGCGGTCGTGTGCAGCCGACACGAGCAATTTTCCATCATTGGTGAAAACTATGGCGCTAACAGAACCTGAGTGTTCTCGTACAATGTTGATTAGTGCTGGACGATGCTGCAGCGTCGCCAACAGTGCGCTCTCAGATTCGAAAATTGTTGCAGTTTCGTAGCTCTGAATGGCAAGTTTTAGCGACTTCTCGAGATTAGCGTCTTTTTCGGCGAGCGACATAGCTGCCAAACGACGAGATTCTCCAACTCTATCGACGAAATAAGCGTACCACGAGACGCACAAGAGACTGATCAGAATGATACCTGCGGTCCACATTGCGAGCATTCGTTGCCGTGCACCGCGGAAGCTTTGTTTGATATCCGCGACCAGGTGCCGCAACGCCGACTCACCGTCTGTGAAGGAATAGCCATGGAATTCACTTATCCATTCCCACTGGTCAGGCAGAGTGTCCACCTGGACTGGAGGTACGAAGATTGGCATCACTCTTGAGCGCTTCCCATGATGTTCGCGGTAGAATTCAGCCTCACGCTGTACCCATTGGGAGTTTATGGCCTTCTCAGTCAAGATCACTGTCAAAAAGCGAGCGCGCCTGAGGGCTTGCTCTATACGTTCCGTAAACCTCTCGCCCGCATGGATGGCTCTCATATCGATGAACACAAGGTATTTACGCTCAAGTTCTGGAGCGATTTGTTCAACTATCCTTCGTCCGTCATCTCTAGCATACGAGATGAATATATCGTGACCAAAGACCCATGCCCAGACCCGCAGGAAGAGCCGTGCCATAAGCTTGACCGGATTCGCTGATAAATTGATTCCCATACCGTTCTTCATGCTGCTCCTGCTAGCTCAACAATGACTATATGGTTTCTCTGTAACTTCCCTGATTGTTTAGATCTTGTTACAACATTCTGCACCACGAAATACCATAAGATCCTTGATTGTTGTGTGTTATGGCAATCCTTCCGATTACTTCGCAGGTATATTTGGTTTCTGCATGACACCCCACTTTCGCAGGTCGTCAGTGGGACTCTTGGTGCCCTCGCCTCCCCCGGTTATGAAAATATGTAAATAACACCATGGTTTTCAATGATACTTGCATTATCAATTGTTCGATTTCTGATACTATCAGATTTTGAATCGTATCGGTATCCTTAAGAAAATTGGGTCTCGGATACTCAATTTTCGGATAATTATTGAACCCACGATTATTGAGAATCGGAAATCACAGATTATTTTGAAAGTTTTTTATACAGCTTTGTTTACAATATATGAAATTTTGAAATTACAAATTAATTACAGATACCATAGTAACATATGTGCAATTTAGGATCACCTGCGATTCATTGGAGCTATCATCAGTTGGGGACCGTCAAGTGAAGCGGCGAGCTTCAGCGAGTCTTTCTTAAACGCCTAGTTATGCGTTTTATATCTAACATCACTGTACAAGTTGTGCTAAAACTTTTTCTAATTGATCTTTGATTTGAAATTCTAAGCTGGCAATTGAATCGTAGTATGTTGGATAATGCTCGACTTCATCCACAAGCATTCTTTTAAATTCTACTAAAGACTTGAGCTCATCTATATTTATCTTAGTTGTTTTAATTGACATTTCTTTAAAATAAGTATAGATAAACTTCGGCCTTTTTTTCTCTTTGAATGCCCCATATGCTACATGGAATTCTTCTTTGGTATATTTGCCTACTTTTGTACCAAACAAACCTATAAAAATATCACAACCGAGTATAGCTTTGTTATATTCATCTTGTAGTCTTGTTTCAGAAATGGCATCTATAAAGTTTTCCCATATGACCAACTCTAAGAAAACTCTTTTCTTTACAAACTTTCTATTCTCTCTACTAATGAATATTTCAATTTGCTTCCGGTCCTCATGTAATTCAACAGATGAAGCCAAAAACAAACGAATATTTTTCAATTCTTGAATATTGGCCACCTCATGCTCATTGTAATCTTCCACGAATTTAGTTATTCTTAACAAGTGCTCGATATTAACTAACAAGCCACTCTCTGGACATTGTGATGTACCTACTTTTTCTCTTAATCTAATAAGAGCTCTATAGTTATGGAATGATGGTTGCTCTGACGATCTACATTCGTCACAAATACATGGTATAAGTTGACTATATTCTAAATCTCGAAATGGTTTAATAATAGTAGTAAAATGTTCACGAATGACTGCTAAAAGTTCTTGCTTTTCACTTCCTGCTATTCGAATGTGGATCGTATTGCCTTTATCATGTGGTACAATAATTTCCGCTTGCGTATTGTCAGATTCAATATTAAAGCCTCGATGCCATACTTTACTATGATCTACAATATATCGATGCAAAGAAACTATTAGCTGAGACATTAAGCCTTCTGGCATATAAGTGGTGAACTCATATATAAAGTGCAGTAAATTGTCTTCCGTGATATATTTCCATTCATCATATGGCTGGATAATGGGTAAATGTTCAGGAACAATATAATTATCAGTTTTAATTACTTGATACATCAATCCAAACTTATTCATTAATCCAATAAGTCTTTTTGTCTCCAATTTGAATTCACTACTTTTCCATATTTTTTCAATGTTTTTATGATTAATTCTTCCATTTTTTTTCTTTATTTCTGGATTGTCCAAAACCTCATAGACTGTTTTTATTAACCAATTTGAATTTAGATATATTCTTTCGGATAAAAATAAATCATCTATATAATGAGTAAAAACGCCAACTCTAGTGAAATATTTGCTCAAAGTATGGATAGTACTTGCATCATCTATGCTATGACATGAGCATATATCCTTGAATCGATCAAAGGTAATATAATCCTTTTTCTCTCTGGCTAATTTTTTCCTTATTTCAACCCAAGATGGTGGCAATCTATCTCCTATGTTAGGGAGTCCTTTTAATTGTTGCTGAACGATATCCCTTAGTTTGGCTAGTTTTTTTCTATCAGTACTAAGGTCAATTTTTAAAACATCGTTTATAATTTCACCAAAAAATCTTTTGTATCCTTTATCATCAAATTTAAAATCATGTCCAAATTTCTTATTTAATACGATTAACACACTACTATCTTTACCTGCTAACTGCTTAACAGTATTTAACCAATAAAAGAAATCAGTATTCTGTTCTCGTGTTTCCGCTACTAATACATAGTATGACTTCTCAATAAAAAACATCTGATGGGTCCCACGATAAATTTTTTGTCCACCGAAGTCCCAAATATTAACATTAAATTGTATTTCTCCTAGTTCTGATCTTTCAGGAAATACCGTTTGATAACTCCATTTGTCCACATCAATTCCTAGAGTAGTATCTCCTTCTTGAGGCATTTCTGCATTGGAATCTATAATTTTCCGTTTGAAAGTAGTTTTGCCTGTCCCACCATCGCCTATTACCATAAGTTTTGCTTCGAAAAGCAGCTCCGATTCCCCAAATTCTTTTTCAACTTGACTAAAAAAATCGACGATAGCTTCTCTTCCTTCTCGAATGATATCTAAAGGCGGAGTGTCAATGGGATTATTTGATAAAATTAATCCTTTGTATCCACATCTATTGCCGTCTACGATTATTGGCAAGTCCAAATCTAGAACCGACAAATCAATTTCTCGAATCTGATTATTACTTAACGAGAGTCGTTTTAACTTTTCTAATTTCTTAAATTCTGGAGACACATGTTCAATTTTATTGTATGAAATATTGATACTCTCAAGGTTCTTCAAGCTAAACAGAAGATTAGGTAGGTTCTTTAAATTTAAAGAATTATCATCTGGAGCCAATGCTAATCCTCTGACATTGTTACCATCTATAAAGGCACCAATACACTGGGATGATACCATGTCTTTATAACCAATATCCCCTATTGCATTGCCATTTCGAGAAATCTTCCAGTTTATATCACTCATCGGTATTCGACAACCAATATAATTTTCTAAATTTTTGATGATCGCAAAATCGCCACTCATTTATGATTTCCTTTGTTTTTCTATGACTTTCAGTATTTATAATTGTCGTATAACAAGTTATTGTGTGGTAATGAATATCAACGCAATTTCAATGTTATCTGACCAAAATTGTCCTTTGCAAGCCACTCTCAACGTATATTGAGATTATCGGCAAAAATTCGCTTCTCGGAAAACCATTGGTTTCATAAATTATCACAACTTGCCCCAAATTTGGAATAAGTAGATGATATGTTTAAATGAGCGAATTTTTGCCACAGAAACAAAAACCCCACCTCCAGATCTGGAAATAGGGCTTCGTCATTCATGCATATGCCTTCCCTTGGTTAAAGGTTAAAGCAGTTATAATGAGTTGCCAGCATATTCTCAAATTTTTAACAAAAAATCAACACCTTGAATTTGATGCGATAATAAATTAAATTTTAAAGAGGTTAGCTCAAATTTAATTGAATTGCTAAGTATTATCTCGAGACAATTTTGGCAAATTGATATGTGAATCAAAAAGGGTATGGGAGGCCGAATTGTTCCTGGGGGCCTGGGGTCGGGCCACAGAAACCTATTGAAAAATAGATAGAAGTTTCCTAAAGACACCAGAGACGTTTTTAAGCCCTTTTATACGCAATGTCAATTACTTGGCCGTAGTCCGACCCACTGCCGTTAACTTAAGGACCGGTGGTATCTTTGTGGGAGCGGCTTCCAGCCGCGATTAAAACTTTAGAACGACTTTTTTCGTGGCTGGAAGCCACTCCCACCGGAAAATGATGTTAAGTTAATAGCATTAGGCCCGACCCAAGCCCTTTCTGTCAAGACTCTTTTCGTGCAAGGCGTTAACCAACATAAAAATCGGCCCAATCAAATCTAAGTCTGGCTTCTTCAAGGTAAACCGCAGTTGAATCGCTATGGGGCCAACAAAACGCTCCCTAGTCAATCCATACTTCGACCATATCCGAATCTGTGTGGCCCCGGGCATCGGTGAACGTGATTCGCACCCAATGTGGTCCCGGCTCAAGACCCGTTGTGTCCCATTGGGCCTGCCACCCATCCGAACCTGTGTCGTCGGTCGAAATCGTCGTCCATTCCGCCGTCGTGTGAGCCGCATTCCTGCCGGACCCACTCCTGCGCGCATCGTTACCGGCTTCTCCATATAAAGCCGCAACATTTGGCGCGCTTCCGGCCTTCGCAAAAAGCAAAGAGCCGCGCGACCCGTTTCCGCTTCCGCTACTTCCCGGAGTGTTCACGGGGCCTACAATGAGGTTGGCCCACTGAAGTTGGACAGCACCAAGGGTCGGATGCGTAAAAGTACCGTCCTTGGCCACATCGACATCAAACTCAGTACCGGTCAAAGGATCCATCAAACGTAGTTTCCCGCCGCCGCCTTTTTTGTTTGTGATCGACACAACGGCGATAACATGCCCGGGATCCTTTGGCTTACCCCTTTTCTTTACGTGCACCGTAACTCCTTTGTACTCCAAACGTGGATTTTGAGGTTTCCCTTCCACCTTTTTCTTGAAGATCGGAAACTTTAGCGCACCTGCTTCTGTGCCGACAAGCTCGCATCCCCAAAGCGGGCCAATGGTCTTAAGAAAACTCTTGCAACCCCGCTGTTCATTGCTTCGGGTTGTACCGCCTCGATTGGTTCCTTTTAATTTGGCGAGCTTCCAAACGAGTTTTTTTAGAACGTTTTTGCCCCGGAATTTAGCTCGAACCTCTGGAATCTCCCACAAAATAGCTGCTTCGCTTGTCGGGTCACACATCATTTTCCCGCGTGCGCGATCATAGGGGTAGTCCGTCTGTTTCAGCCCTTTTACCTTGTACGGATTTGTCACGGTGCCTTTTCGAGTCTGGAACACGGCTACCGTTCCGTCAGAAGGATCCGCTAGAATCGAAACCGTGCCCTTAACGTCCTGGCCAAAGACAGGAGTCTTCAACAAAGCAGTCGGAGGAGTCGGGTCGATATATACTTTTCGCTTCGCCTCGAGCAACCCGATCCGGCTTGTAAGGCGGACTAATACTTCGTAATGACCCTCGCTGAGCTTCTTTGTCTTCCATATGGTGGCCCAGCCGTCTCCGGTAGGACCGTCTTCGGATTGAAAACAGTTCGCGACCTCATCCTGTCCTTCCTTATCCAAACGGATTGATATCCATTCACCGGCTTCTGCGGTTCGATAAAGGAATTCCGCCTGGGTGACGTTCAGTCCGGCGACGGCCGGTCCTGCCCTTAATTCGATATCGCCATTTGCCCAGTCCCTTTGAGGATCAAGAAAAATCGCCATATTCTCAGGTATAGCTACAGCTGTTGAATACGCCGCACCCGCAGATCGGATTTCGAGTTCGTAGACGGCGCCCGGCTTTACATCCTTGACCGTCAGCGCGTGACTCGTGGTCTTTTCTTTTAAGCTCACTCGTTCGGTAGGTTTCTCAATGCCATAAAAAACTTCGGAGTCAGCCGCGTGGTTGGTTTCCCACTCGACCAGTAACGTGGTCTCGTTGACATATGTGATTTCAGGGAAATCGACAATTGTCACGGCGCAACCCGACGCGTAGAAGATTGACACGATGACCCCTATATACAGAAGACAATTGCAAAAGTGTTGAATCCGCCAATTCTTAAGCATATCGTCCTCCTCCCATACCGGATTGCTGATTTAAGTGCTAACCCTTCCTGTGGTCCGGGTTAATGGTACGTTGTTGGGCATCTATTAGATGGCCTTTATAATTTGCTCACCTTTTTCTACAATTTTATTCAGCATCATCACAACCAACTTGGAGCTGTATCCTGCTGCAAAGCTTAGAAGTGCAGGAATATTTGCTTTTAGTGCTTTTAGATTTGAGATGTCACCTCCAGTTCCACCACTTGAAAAGAAAATAACAACTAATACCACCGGAATGATTACTGCAAATACTACATGCACAATTAAGTTCCTCTGTGTTAACTCACCATCCTCCGTTTTTTGGCCTTTTTTGGTTATTCCTTCTGTCACAAAGAATACAACTGCTCCGCAAACTCCTAATATTATGTATTTGACTGTGCCAGTTACACCAAAGATTTCATGCAATACATTTTGTATGTTTGCCCCAAATTTCCAGAAAAGGACACTAATCAATAAAAAAACAGCAATGCCAATGATCCAAATTTTCCGCCGCCCCGCGCCCTTCAATTTGGCTAAATCCCTTTCGAAATGCATAAGTTTAGTTTCAACACTCTCTCCATCTACAAGTAGAATATCTGAATCACCTGATTCTGCTTTAATTTTCTCTTTTAATTCTAGACAATTTTCACTAAGTTCCACGAACTGCTTTTTTCCTGATGTCAGAAAAGAACGTGCTTCTTCTTGTGCGAATTCATGCACTTGATTAAGAAGTTTACTGGCCCTATCCAACGCTTCTTTCTTATCCATAATAACCTCCTTTTCATTGCCAAACATTAGTAGTTAAGAAGAAATATCGTTTTTAGACGCAAACTGATACTCCGCGAACCCATTGCCTTAGTCCATCCTAATCCATATTCCGTTATGAGTACCTCCAATCAATAGTTTCACTACAGAATAGTCGTTTCGCCGTTGGAATTGTGTCAATAAACAGGTATCGAATAAAGCTGGGATAATTTTATCCGGGCCTTCACGGCTCCGAACGCCGGCCTTAGGTTCCCGTTGCCATTTTCAAACATAGAGCGCAATTAATATGCCACATTGTGATATTTATGATTTTTTTCGAATTGGTGAGTTTAAGTGTTCGGAATGTTATTGAGTTTTTTTTGAGACAGCCTTTTCAGGAAAGCTGTCCGGGCTTGTTGGACTCAGTCCAATGTAAAGCGGATTTACAGTTTTGAAGATTTTGCTGCAAATTTTCGGCATGCCCGTATCTGTCCATTATTAATTATGCGAGTCCCGCAATACTGCATAGGCAATGCTTGTCGGACCAAATTAACAATTTGAAAATTAATGGTATAGATGCTAAACGAGGAATTGTTTTGGGTCTTGGAACTATCTTTTTGATTGCAAGAAAGTGGTTTTAAAAAAAACGAGGGTTTAAGCCGCAAAAGCTAAACTGGGGTAAGCGACAGGTCAAATCTACCAGCGCAAAGGAAAACAAAGGGGTCGCGTCTTCATTCTTGACATCAAGTGAGGAATGAAGACGCGACCCCCGCTTTTCCACATTCTTCGACCCCCAGCTTTTCCATGATGGTGACGGCATACAACATGAAGCTCAGGGATACGCCTTTTTTTTGAGGACCTTATGATAGAAGGTTCTCTGGCGCCAGTTAATCCGTTTGGAGTTGATTTGGAGAAGGTTTATAGGATAAAGGGTGGGACACAGTTTTCGCAGCCACTGAATTACTATTAACTTACACAGGTATTTTTTCAGTACATTGGAATTCGGAAACTGTGGAAATGGGATTTTCTTGTATTTTCTGAATTCTTATGAAATTAGTTATTTCCGTATACAGGCAATTATCCCAAATAGCACCACCCGCTGATATTTTCGATTATGATTGACTAACCCCATCTAACTTGGTATATTTCTATCTTAAAATATGCTAAGTTTCTAATTCCCTCTGACTTAAAGCCGTCCTATACATTCTGATTCGAATCCTGTTATTCATCTGATTCTGCGTACCTTTGCTTGATCAATATTTTAATTTTTATTGATCAAAACCTTACCTCAAGAAGAGGATGCCATAATGGCAAAAGAAGGTTTTGAAGGTAAAATCCACGCGATTCTCGGCGCCGTTGGCGTATGCACCCGTTCCATAATCAGAGATTATTCTGATCATAACCGATATAAACTCATATGTATTATATTTGGGCCTCAAATGGAATAGGTTATAAAGTTGTTAGACATCAGAAAGAAAGGATATAAGAATTGCAACAAATAAATGGACAAGGCAAAGAAAAAAATTGGTTGCTTTTTAAAAAAATGCTTAAATGGGCTTATGATGGATTAGTTTCTATCATTATTGCTTCCGTAATTTTTGCTATAGTGGCGTTTTTTGTTCCAGGGTCAATTCTTAAACTATTTTCTAGTTATCATCCGTCTCTAAAGAATGCATTTGAAGAAGAGCGGGACCAAAGATTAGTGTTAGCTAAAACTATTTTTTATTGTGTGGTTGACAAAAAGAAACTACCAACGGTGGGCCTTGAACAATTTGGGCAACAAGAATTAATCGAACGAGCTTCTGACTTCGATAGACTAAATGGTGAAATATCTCATTTTAACAATATCTATGAGATGTTATCGAGGGGTTTAACTATGTTGGAAGCAGGAGATGGATTTCTCAGCAGATACGTTGAAAACCTTCAACAAATAGATACAGGCATCGTCTTGTCTTATCTGGAAGATACTAAGATCATGATAGATATGGTTAATAAACAACCAGATTCCCCGCTTGTTAGAGAAATACCTACTTTACCAAAACTCAGAAGTGCAATAAAAAAAGATTATGAGTCCATAGACAGATATTATACTAAGGCTTTCCAGATCATTGAGTCAGGTAATGCCCAAGAAATAAATAAGAGCATTGATGATATTAAAGAGAAGGTTATTTCAACAATAGATAAATACCAAAATGAAGTACAGAAAAGGAAGGAGAAATTATACGGTGTGATAAACCACCTTCTAAATGTCTATTAGTACCTCATATTTTAAAAAACCATAAAAGGATGAACCGATGACTAAAAAGACTTTAATTATTCTATCAATTCTATTAACTTTATGTATAAATTTTACTCCAAAGATCGTCAAAGCCCAAGAGAGTATTAAATTAGGCTGGGTAGGTCCTTTAACTGGTCCACTTTCCAATTTAGGCTCCTCTGCTAAGGATGGCGTAGCGTTGGCTTTAAAAAATATTAACGATAGTGGAGGAATCAATGGGCAGCGCGTAAAAATAGTTACGATGGACACTCAGTTTAAAGTAGTTCAAACTATTGAAGTTATGCAGCGCCTAATTTATGCCCAAAAAGTTGATGCAATTATTGGTAGCTTATCTTCGGCGGGAAGTTTAGCATCCATGGAAATTTTGAAAAAATCGAAGATTCCCTTATTGTCCTGTGGCATTATTGCACTTGAACCTCAGGAAAAAGAGAATCCTTTCGTTATCCAAATATCAGGAAACGAATCAGATTTAACAAATGCGATAGCAGACTTCGCAATTAAATCACTAAATCTTAAGAGATTTGCTGTCCTTTCACCAGATAATTACATTGGAAGGTTTAGACGAACAATATTTAGAAAACAATTATTAAAATTCGGGACAGGAGAAATAGTTACAGATGAAACATACCCAATTAATTCTTCGGATTTTGTCCCTTACCTTTTTAAGATAAGAAAAACTCACCCTGATGCCATTATGTTAATGGGGTTCAGTCATGATTCTGCTTTAATAGCAAAACAAGCAAAGGAAATAGGTATTAAGTCACAAATTATAGGGACTGGGTTAGAACAGTCGGATAAAGTCTTTTCAATGATTGGCGGAAATTCAGTTGATAATCTAATCGCACCTACCTTTTATTGTCCCAAAGCCTACTCATATAGAAAAATAGTCGAATTCGCAGAAACATGGAAGAAAGAAAGAGGCGAAGAACCAAACTTTACAGCCGCAAACGCTTACGATGCGGTAGTGCTCTTGGTGGAAGCGATTAAAAATGTTGGGACTGACGGCAAAGAAATAGCAAAAGCTCTCAAAACGCCGAGAGAATATAAAGGAGTTTCAGGAATCATAAAGTTTATTAAAGGTGGCGGAATAAAAAATAGTATTGTTATTGGGATGTGGATAAAGGGTAAGTTTATTCCTAAAAAAACTTATTTTTAGAAAACCCTTTTTATATTTCTCTAACCAGGTTTGTGCTCTGTCAATGAGCAATATCGAAATACCCACCAAATTTGTGTTTTAAAATATCAAAGAAAAACCAACCGCAAAAATTCAGCTCTTCCTTCATCGATAACCAGAGTCGATATTACCTGGCAAGTTCTATGAATCAAGTTCCAAATTCATGATTTCTTCAATTCAAAGATGCATATAAATTCACCCGACCTTGAGCCACTGTTTCTGATATTTTAAGTTGCAACCCGGGAATCAGGATCTTAGTGCCATCGGATTTAGAATTCAAACCCGACCTTCTACGCCTTCAATTTTTCCGTTTTCAGTGTGTTTTCGGTAGTCGTGCGTAACTCAATTTTTTTATTGAGCAAGCCGTAGGCGGTTGCCATCCTAACAGAACCGACGCTGGACCAATCCCCACCGACTTCAATACAATAGCATCAAGAAAATGGCTCAGATCGTTTCAGTTTGCAATTAATCGTTGGATGCAGGCAGAGCTTTTGTGTAATTCCAGGGCATCCAAGAATATTGGGGCCATAAAAATATAACTTCGTATTTCAAATTTACTGTGATATTTGAGGGCTATGCCACGTAAAGCTCGTATCGATGCCCTCGTTGGGGCTTTCTCATGGCTTTCGTCACCCAACCATCGATGGGCATTTTAGTAATGCGCGGCTGCTAAAGCCGGGGGGGTTGATCTTTTTGATGACTGAAACTTATAAATTTATGGACGTCCCCGATGGTCCTCCATCGTTTCATTCCCATTTCCAGTATCATAGATAAGAAGGTGGATATGATTTGATGTGACGGTAAAATTCAGAATGCAAAGCTCGAAGCGCTTTTTGGCCTCAAACAGCCATTGCATCCACCGTTGTTTATCCTTTGGAAACTTTAGAAGAAATTCGCGTTTATGACAACGATGGGTCAGGTGCCAGGCATATCCGGATGTAAAGTGTCTATTCGCTCGGGCCATCTTAATGCCGTTGTCACTCAAAAACTAGTTCGTAGTCCCTTAATACCTTAAAACGGTGTTTTCAGCCCTAAAAAGTACCTTCTAAGGCTTCATAGAGCACTATTTTTTAATGCTTTCTGCGAATTATCAATCTGTTAGCTTGGTCCGACCGTAAACATTCGGATTATTTTTTAAAGCTTTCTGCGAATTATCAATCTGTTAGCTTGGTCCGACCGTAAACATTCGGATTTCCCTAGCGGTAGCTCTCTGTTCTTCGCCCATCATGTCTCCAGCCCCACGTGGTGCTCTCCGACGCAAAGAGCAAGCGTCGGAAGCAGCACATGGTTATGCTAAAATCAATTTTTACATATAATCTTTTCTTGGTGGTGAAAAGAAATCAATTACTGTTCCCGTTTCAAGAACTTCGATAGTGTGCTTTACGTTTTCTGGAATCGAGTAGCTGTCACCTGGTTCGAGAACCTCATCAAATTCTCCGAATTTAAATCTAAGCCTTCCAGAAACAACATAACCACTTTGTTCATTAGGATGAGCATGCGATCGAACTAAGTCGCCTTTACAGAAATTCATTTTTGTAACCATCGACTTTTCGCCAACCGCAAGCACATCAAATGAAATTCCTAAAAACTCTTTCTTCTTCCTATCAGCCGATTTTACAATCATATAATCATCCTCCATGGTTAAGTATACCGTTAAAGTGAGCTGCGGCCCCAATAAATAAAGAGTATGCAGGGCCATTTACGAGAAACCGCGATCCTCATGCCGTCAGCTTCACTGGTTAGCCGTCATCCTTTCTATTCTAAAGCATGAGCCTTAAAGTAGGTGTAGCACAATGTGCCGTCTGCTTCAGTTGGGCGAACTGGATTGAACATATTAAATGCATGCATTCCGACTCCACTCAAAATGGCAAGATCACCTTGTGCCTCAACAACAACCCGGGTACATGCAGAAAGAGTATGAAGAGAGGATGCTACAAGCCCATTGAAAATTGAATTGTTTGCTGCATTTTCATCAATATAAAAAAGCTGTGGATCAAATTGATTAGCAAAACTTATGATTGACTCTTTTGTCATGAAAACAGGCTCACACTGGAGGCGATCCCCCTCAGACAAGTCTTCAAAATATTTGGTTCTCATTTTTACCCTGTGTTTTTGATGGCCCAATAATCGATCAATTGTCTTCGGGATCGCACTGCATAAACCCGTGGTTCGTTGAAGGAATAGTCTCGATTGCACTATCGACCGACACCTTGCACGCGACCGTGATTTGATTGGGGTATCTTGTTGTATCAAACCCTATTTGATTGAATAGCGATTGGGTTCCTTGAAGAAATTTGTGTTTGCAGAACCGGTAAATATCTTGGCAGAGTGCTTTACCCCTTCAGGGATATGGTCAACCGTATCTCGGACGTATCCTGGCCTTCTCACAATAGGCTTCAATACCTTTTTTCCTGATGATTTCATTTATGGTAACCCAGCCTTGGTATAGACTGTCATCGAAATTGGTACGGTCGCATGGGAATTTATCACATTGATAACAGAAATCAACGCCCATCTCCTGGTGGCATGGTCTTACTCCGCAGTTCTTGAAAAGTTTGCATTGTTCATTTCTGCATCCATGACAGTTTTCGGATGCAAAATAGTCGAGCATTTCTTTAAAATCAGGATATTTCTCGAATATCGGTTCCTCCAACAGTTTTTCAAACCGCTTCGCATTGATGTGGAAATTACCCAGTTTCTCCTTCAGCTGGATACTAAGTATTCTGATATCACCCTTAACATGGGCAAAACAAGTTTCGCAGCACAAGCCGCACGGGGCAATGGCTTCTTTGATATTGTCGTCTGTCATGTTGCATCTCCTCAACGGTTCAGTTCCAAATTTTCTACATTATAGCCATTGCAAATATGAAACGAAAGTGGCATAAACGACAAAATAATAGGCGATATCGACACTATTTTTAATGTTCAGAGACGATAAATGCAAAAAGTAAAAATCCTTGGAACATACAATACCATGGCCACAACCATTTTCGGGCCGATGGACATACTGAACCAGGCAGGTCGATTATGGAACCGTGTTAACCACTCCCCCCCGGCGCCTTATTTCGACGTAACCATCGCCTCTGCAAGTGGAAAGGTCATCCGATCCTTGAACAATATCCATATACAGCCCCACTGCGGTATCGCGGACATTAAGCAAACCGATCTGATTATCATCTCCTCAACCACCAACATTGAGCAAATTCTCGAAAAAAATCCCGAACTGGTTCCCTGGATATGTCGCCACCATGAGAAAGGGACCCACGTTGCCAGCATATGCACGGGTGTATTTTTATTGGCGGAAACCGGTCTTCTCAATGGAAAATCCGCTACACTCCATTGGGGGTTTACAGAAATGTTCCGCAAGAGGTATCCGCATGTGGAATTGGATCATGATCGGATGTTCATTGACCATGGCCGGCTATATTGTTCGGCAGGCGTAAGCGCCGGCCTGGATTTAACCCTATATCTCGTGGAAAAATTTTGTGGCCGGCGCGCTGCTGTCGAGTCTGCAAAGACCATGGTTCTCGATATGGGCAGGGAAAGGCAGGCGCCCTACGCGCGCTTTTTGACGCCGATAGACCACGGCGACCCGCTAATTTTCAAGGCACAGAAATGGATCGAACAACATCAAACCGAGCAAATTGATTACGAAAGGCTGGCAAAGACATTTCGCATCAGTCGCCGGTCCCTGGAGCGCCGTTTTAAACAGGCTGTGGGAGTAACCCCATTAGGTTATCTGCAAAAATTACGGGTTGAACATGCAAAACGCTTACTGGAGGAGGGTACCCGGACATTCAATGAAATTACATATCAGGTCGGGTATGAAGACATTTCATTTTTCAGAAGAATATTTATCAGGTTGACCGGCTTGAGGCCAAAGGAATATCAGCAGCGATTTACAGGATTTTCCCGCCCCCCTGCTACAAAATGATTCCGCTAATGAGTGTTGGAAATACTGGGCCTTTACGTGGGGAAAATTGCCAATATGCCTCGGCCAAGGTCATTTAATCACGACCAAGTATTGCATTTTATAGTCCCCTCATTCAAGGCCTTTGATTACCGAGGGTAATGTTGTCAAATTGGGATGGGACGAAACTCAAGGATACTTGCATCTCTATAAAGTATTTTCTGCCATTTTGTTTTGTATATCAATCAATCATCTCTTCTAGCAGTGGACGGTTCAAGATTTCAATCCCCTGTTTGTCAAGCTTCAATATCCGTTGATTTTCAAGGTCCTTTGTCTTTCGATAGAATGTCTCATGTGTCATTCCGAGAAGGGTTGCGATTGCTTTTCGATGAACCGGAAGTATGATAGTAGAGGTGTTCTGTATCTCTGATAGCAGAATAAAATAGCTCGCGATTCTCGCCTTGGGGGATTTTATGGAAAGCTCTTCGATGCGATGGCAGAGGTGGATGATCTCAAGGGAAAGAATACGTATCCATGTAGCAGCAAACTGGCTGTCCTTTTGAATCATTTCTAAGAATGCATCTTTTCGTATCAGATAGACCGTACTGTCCTTCAAAGCTTCTGCATAACAATTGTAGAAATCCGAAAAGAGGCTAGCCCCAGCAAAGGTGCTTCTAGCGCCTGCAATCTGTTGGGTGATCTCCTTGCCACCGGAAGAAACTCTGTAGACTCTCACGGCCCCGTCATGCACCGCGTAGAATCCCCGTGTTGCATCTCCCGGAGCAAAAAGGATTGATCCTTTTTTAGCAAGGATCTGCCGAGTAATCCCTTCCAACTGGGACAAGTATTCTTTTTCGAGACTGGCAAAGATTGGGAATTGTTCCAGCATGCAATGCCCATTTTAAGTTTTTAAACTCTATTCTACAGAGAATATTGAGGCGTATGATCCGGATCATATACTTTTTAAATAATTTATTCAATCTTATATAACTGGAAAAAAGTTTATAGGCCTCATCGGTTTGCCCGCAGTTTTTTTTTACAAATAATTTTCAAGCGGTTAGGATACTATAATAAAAACCAAGCTGCAGAATTGCTGATTCTGCGATATGAGGTGAGATATGCAACCCGATCTCGGCACCGGTTGGTGGACTTATATAAGATACGATCAAAAATATGATCGCCCCAAGATAAGTTGGACCCTGTTTCGTCGCGTGTGGGGATACGCTAAACCCTATCAACTGAAGGTTTTGGGGCTATTAACAACCATCTTTACCATTACCGGCTTAAGCTTGATTCCACCCTTGCTCTACCGTGATCTCATCGACAACGCCATCGTAAAAGGAGACACGACCCGACTCAACTGGCTGGCGTTGGGCATGATCGGTATACCACTTCTGAGTGCGGCAATAGGCTTCGGGCAGCGTTACCTCAGCGCAACCATCGGTGAGGGTTTGATCGCTGATCTGCGTAATGCCCTTTTCAACCACATGCAGCGTATGAGCCTGCGCTTTTTTACCCACACCAAAACAGGTACGTTGATGAGTCGGCTCAACAACGATGTTGTTGGCGCCCAGAACGCCTTGACGCGGACCTTTATCAATATTGTCACTAATCTTGTGACCGTTGTCGCCACCATGACTATTATGTTCTCATTGGAATGGCGCCTGACTCTTTTGAGCATTGCCATCGTGCCTTTATTTCTGGCACCGACGAGGCGGGTGGGGCGAAAGTTACGCAAAATCCGCCGTCAGAGCCTTGACTTGAATGCCAAGATGAATGATCTCATGCAGGAGACTCTCAACATAGACGGAGCCTTGCTGGTCAAACTGTTTGGACGACGAACCGCTGAAAGGGAGAGGTTTCGGCATCGCAGCACAGCAGTGGCGGACATCGGCATCCGCTTGGCCATGGTGGGGCGTTGGTTTTTTATGGGTTTGGGGCTGATCAGCGCAGTCGGAACCGCAGTGGTGTTTTGGATTGGTGGGTATATGATTTTACGGGATATTTTCACGGTGGGGACAATTGTTGCCTTCGGTGCCTACCTGACCCAACTCTATGGTCCGCTGAGCTCAATCAGCAATGCCCATATCGAGTTCGCCACTAGTATGGTCAGCTTTGAGCGAGTCTTTGAGGTGCTTGATTTGCCAGTCGAAATCCAGGATAAACCTCATGCGATCATACTGCCAGACGTTACCGGTGAAGTCTCTTTTCATGACGTTACCTTTAGCTACACAGAAGGCGGAAATGGCGGTTCGAGCTTATTAGGACTGAGGAATGATCGGCATACGCGAGAGAATGCCTTGGCTGTCCCGAACGTAACCCAAAAACCAAGCCGCCAACTGGCCTTGGAGGCCGTGAGCTTTGAAATAAAGCCCGGTGAACTAGCGGCCCTGGTCGGACCAAGTGGTGCCGGGAAAACCACAATCACTTATATGTTGCCACGTCTGTACGATCCTACCGGCGGCAAGATTTGTCTGGACGGGCATGACCTGCGAGATATGTCTCAGGTCTCTTTGACCAAGGCTATCGGAATGGTCACTCAAGAAACCTATCTTTTCAACGATACGCTGAAGGCCAATCTTCTCTATGCCGCACCTAACGCCTCCCAGGCTGAGCTTGAGGCAGCATGCCAAACGGCTAATATTCATCATTTCATTGCAAGCCTTCCGGATGAGTACGATACGGTGGTGGGAGCGAGAGGTTATCGCTTGAGCGGAGGTGAGAAGCAGCGGCTCGCTATTGCCAGGGTAATTCTCAAAAACCCGCGCATCCTGGTGCTGGACGAGGCCACCAGCAGTCTCGACAGCCAAAGCGAGACGCTTATACGGGAGGCCCTGGAAAGAATTATGAAGGGACGCACCAGTCTGGTCATTGCCCACCGGCTCAGCACCATTCTGGATGCAGATGTCATACTGGTATTAGATCAAGGTCGTATCGTCGAGCATGCCCACCGGTCCAAAAGCCATTCCGCTAACGAACAACTTCTGAACCAAGCAGGGTTGTATGCGAGCCTCTATCATACCCAATTCCGGGATGCAAATCCTTACACTACTATTCAACGCTAATTCTAAAAAAATTCTAAATGGGAGCAAAAAAATGGAAAATCAACTTCAGATAAAAAATGAAACAACGGGTTATGTTAAGGAGTTGAAAGAAGCAATACCTGATATTTTATTTGCACATGTTGAATTCAAAGAGGAGATTTACAGAGACGGATATATAAATTCAAAAACAAAACATTTAATGGCCATGTCGATAGCTCTTGTCAGGGGTTCCATGCACTGTTCAATAAGCCATACTATTCTTGCTGTAGATCTGGGGGCAACAAAAGATGAAGTGTTGGAAGCTTTTGCCTTTGTCATGGGGGGAACACCCGTAATGGCCCTGGGGACAAGAGTAATGAAGGTGCTCCAGGAAAAGGGGAAATGGTAAACAACCATTTTTGCGCACGGTTTAACCGTCAAAACCATATATGAGTTTGAGATGATTCATCAACCAAAACGATCTAATATTCAACAGCTATGAAAACCGATCATACAGAAAGTTTGAGAAACACTCTTTTAAGATTCGTATCGCAGGATTCAAATGCTGTTCTTGATATCGGTTGCGGTAATGGCGAATTTACATTTATCCTTGCCCAAAAGGCGAAAAAAGCTATCGGGATTGATCCTGATGAAAAATCAGTAAAATCAGCACGTCAGAATTACAAGTGCAAAAGCATCTCTTTTCAAGTAGGTTGGTGGGAATCTCTTGATTTTTCATCAGCTTCATTTGATGTAGTTGTTTTTTGCCAGTCTCTTCATCACATACCGGTAAAATTCCAATTAAGATATTCGTATTGAAGAGACATGCAACGGATTTGAAGACCTGTTTCAAAATAGTATCCAACAAAAGCCCTCTGCCAATTGGGACGATTCTTTAAAGAGCGAGGTCGTAAGAATATTAAATAGGTGTGATAAAACTTCTAACGGTGAGATTATTATGGAATACTTTGCAACTGTTTAGCTTTTGTATAAGAAGATATAGTACCGTGTATCAAGGTGCTGCACCTGACCGCCAATAGCACAAATATATTTAAATGCACTACCTCGCATTAAGGAATGTGGTTTTCCAAACTCGGTATTCCACATGATTGTCGGCAGATGACCTTCAACATTTGGCAAGTAAAATGATGGCAAATGAAAGCTGTTATCGAAGCTAAAAGGCTAACACGTAAGTTTGGTAACTTGGTAGTGGTAGACCACGTGGAATTCGAGGTTTACCAAGGCGAGATCTTCGGGTTTTTAGGTCCTAACGGAGCTGGCAAGACGACGACTGTACGCATGCTCACAGGCGTGATCGATCCCACGGAAGGTACGGCGACCATACAAGGTCACGACATCCGCAAAGAGCCGTTGCTTTCGAGAGCGCACATCGCCGTCGTCCCTGAAGAGGCGAATGTATACCTCGATCTCTCTGTCTGGCAGAATATCTTGCTCATGGCGCAATTGCACGGTGTTGCACGGCATCGATACCTCCAGGAAGCAGAGCGCCTGCTTGACGCACTCGGACTGGCGGATAGAAAAAAACAGAAGGCTCGCGCTCTTTCCAAGGGGCTCAGGCAAAGGCTTATGCTTTGCGCTGCGTTGGTAACGGGCCCGGAAGTAATATTTCTCGACGAGCCCACCAGTGGGCTGGACGTCCAGAGTGCAAGGCTGATACGCCAGACAGTGGGCGATCTGAACCGGAAAGGCCTCACTGTTTTTTTGACCACCCACAATATGAGCGAGGCTGGTGATTTGTGCTCACGTGTAGCGATAATCGACAAAGGATGTATTGTTGCCATAGACCCCCCGGAAAAGCTGCGCTCCACCATAAATTCCCGTCAATACGTCGAAGTGCGTTTTGCGAGTGCCGTGCCAAAGCAGAATGAGCTAAAGTCGCTGCCAGGTGTGTCACACATTGACGTGGACAATCGCACTTTTCTGCTGTACACCAAGTTGCCCGACCAAGTGGTGACCGAGGTCGTGCGATTGGCGGACAGGAAGGGATTGAAGATCACAGATCTTAGCAATCGGAAACCTAGTCTGGAGGATGTGTTTCTTCACTTCACGAGCGGGTGCAAGGAGGGAGAGTTTCAATGACGGTTCAAAGAGAGAAGGCACAGACTTGGCGGCGGCAGTTGCATGGTTCGCTGGTCATTCTGAAGAAGAATGCACGCTTGTACTATCTGAAACCACCCGTGCTGATCTTCGGTGTTCTTTTCCCAGTGTTTTTCTTTCTTGCGTTTAAGATGGGGCGTCCTATCGCGGCTGAAAACGTTGTCCCGGGCATGGTGGCCATGGCACTTTGGTTCACGGCGAGCGCAGTTGGGCCTTTGGTAACCCCCTGGGAACGGAGCGCCAAGACCTACGAACGTCTAATTTCAACTCCTGTGTCACTGCACGCGATACTGGCGGGAGATGTGATCAGTGGGTTCGTCTACGGAAGCTGTCTTTCAGTTGTTTCGGTACTACTGGGGCTCGTATTTACAGATGCTTATATCGCGAGCGTGCCACTGCTCATTGCCGGAATCGTGATGGGCGCGCTGAGCTTTGCTTCTTTGGGCGTGCTTCTCGCCGCACCTCCTGCAAGTAGTCCGGCAAACATCATGCTGTTGTCTAACATGGTCCGGCTACCGCTGCTTTTCGTGAGCGGAATATTCATGCCGATTGGACAAATGCCCGTCTGGGCTCATTATATAGCACCTTTGTCGCCGTTATCCTACGCAAGCGCTTTGATTCGTTCTGCTTTTGGGCGATCCGCGTTCTTTCCGGTCTGGCTGAGCTTGCTTATGCTGGTCCTGTTTACACTGACATTTTTTATGACGTCCTGCAAATTCCACAATATGTGGCGAGCAAAGGGATTGTAAGGAAAATTCACGGGATGCCGATCAGGGCGCTCTGTCTGATCTCTATTCCACTGCGTTTCTAGACGGCAGGCGGGCTTGGTTATAAGGTGGTATGTTACTGACAATTAAAAATCAAGAACGAAGGTAGATATGTTGAATTTAACTATCAAAGAATGTAATGATATTTTAATAAAGACAGAATATGGAATAGGTAAGTCCAATTCTTTAATTGATTTGTGTATGGATTTTGCTTTTTCAGCATAAGTACGTTTTTTGAACCTATGTTGAAAACTATCCAATATATTATGTTGTCCTATGGGAAAAGCAATGAAAAATGCGCTGGAGAGTCATTTAAGAAGGTGTTCATTTTATTTGATGGGAGGGGCAAGTTGGATACTTGAGTTTGAAGGCATAACTATTGGCTGCGACCCCGCGTTAGCGCCGGCGGGGACCGAGTACAATCCTGGGAAACGGATTATTGACCCAATATTGCCCCTTGATGGAACAAACCAAATTGATTACTGGCTGTTGACACACAACCACGTAGATCATATCGATGAAAAAGGAATTAATTATATCTCCCCTTTGTCTCGGATAATCGCTCATCCGAATCTGATGCCTCGGGTAACAGGACTACGGGGTCCGGTTACTTACCTGAACAGGGGAGAGGAAACTATCTTTGAACACCACGGATATCGGCTGATAGTGAAAGCGATGCCAGCTGTCCACGGAAGTAGCCCAGAGATGGTAGGAAATATGGGGTCCGTCAATGGCTATCTCATAACTCTTCTCAAGGCTCAACACAGACTCACTGTTTACATTACCGGTGATACTGTCACCGACCCTCGTATCTATGAGGCGTTAAATACTCAAACAGTTGATATTTTGATTGCGAATTTAGGTAATGCTTACGCCTCTCAACTGGGCGGACCAATTACATTGTCTGTAAACATGTTTGAGGACATCCTGCATTGTATAAAGCCGAAGATAGCCCTTCCGGTTCACATCAATGATTTTGATTGGTTTGAAATGGCGAAATCCGATATAGCTCGATTGCCTGAGCTTCCTGGTGTCACGATGCCTCAAATAGGAGCCTGGACTGAGTTAAAAAACCTACAACATGAAAGCTAAAGAGGACAACCAGGTGTTCCAACCGTACCGGGTGAGTCTGCGCCACTCAAGTCGCTTCATCTATAAACACCGTTCCAGGCTCCAAGTAAGGCCGTGTTTGATCTGCCCGGCCGCTCAGATTGGTTGTTATAACTCAATAGAATTGAATATGGGAACCACAAATTACGAAATCGAAATCGAAATTTTTGAAGGCGCGGGTTGTGACCAACATCGTTTAGGTCAAAAATTCAAATACCCCGAAGATATCGGAAACATATGCCCATGCCTATTGGATAGTATTAATTCTTTGATTAGAGTTCTCCAATTTGGTGGAACTTTACCATGGAAATATAATGGGACCAAGTATGAAAAGATTATTGATCCCAATGGAACCACGACAGAATACATACGTTGTCCTGATCCAACTGACGCTGGTGTTGTGGCCAAAATCAATCGAAGAAAACTAAGTGAGCCAAAAGAAGTTGGGTGGTTATAAATTAGCTTTGCGTTATAACCAGAGGTTGGAGCTGAAGGTAAAAGCTAGGTGGTTTTCGTAAAGTTCATAGGTTCTCAAAGTAAGGTGGGCTGCAGCTCATCCCTGGTTAGGATACAATATTGAGTATACAAGATTTCATATGCATCCGTATGTTTCGCGTCTCTGATACAGGAGTAGTTCGGGAATTAATCCACCACACAATTGATGTGGCTTATTCCCCCGTTTACCCGCCTCGGGCTGCTCGGTTTTTCAAAGACTTTCATTCTGAAGTGAAAATCATTGAGAGACATCAGAATGGCAAGATTCTTGTTTTGGAAAAGAATGGAAAGGTGATTGGCACCGGATCTGTTGTCGACGCTGACATTTTCGGCGTTTTCGTTCACTGAGTTTCAACACCAAGTGCATGGTAAGTCTCTTATGCAAGAGCTCGAGAAGCAAGCAGTTGTCAGTGGTATTAGTGAGGTTGTACTTAGCGTCTCTCTCCTTTCGAGAAGATTCTATGAGAGTCTCCGATATGAGATAATCGATGATCGCACCATAGATGTTGGCGAGAGTCAAAATCTGGACTATTGGGAAGCTAAAAAGTCACTGATAAGAAGGGAATCAACTGGATGAAGCTGATGTGAAATATCTCACAGTTTTTCGTAAAATTCCGTGCATATTCGAAGCGTATCAGGCACGCAGCTTGGCCGAAATGCTGGGCGGGTACCACCTTGCCTTAGTCAACAAGGGGTAACACTTATGACCTCAACCGAAACTACAACACCGTCACTTGATGTTATGGATGACCTGGATTGGTCGGGTCTCAAATACACTGCAGTGAGGGTAGCACTGGAATTGGATATCTTTACAACAATTGCCGCAGGACAATGCACACTCGAAGAGATTACTGGAACTATCGGCGCTAGCAAACGCGGATTGCGAATCCTCCTGGATGCCCTGTGTCCCCTCGGACTGCTTCACAAGGATCAGGGAATATATTGTTTGACACCTACATCTGAAGCGTTCCTTGTTCGCGGAAAACCGACTTGGAGCGCTGACGCCTATCTCGTCATTTGGCGCGACCGAGACAAACTAATGCAAGCTGTACGCATGGGTACAGCGACCCTTGACATTCCGAGACTAACGGCCGAAGACTTGTGGGCAAATTGGGCCGCACCAGCTTTGTTGACTTGGCCAAGAAGTGCTGAAACAGCCCGCGAGAGATGGACTCAATTGGGCATAACCGAAGACACCAGACCAGGTTGGCTTGTACTCGACGTTGCATGTGGCTCTGGGGTCGGGAGTTTTGTCCTTGCACAAGCAGATCCCACAACTCGCGTGTTTGCACTCGATTTTCCGAAAGTGTTGGCCATTGCTTTCCAAGTCGCGGAGATGATGGGAATACGCGAGCAAGTAAACTTTTGTCCCGGAAACCTTCTATTGGATGAGTTCCCGGATGAGCAGTTTGATGTGGTTTTGTTTGGGGCAATTCTCTACTATTTCAAATCTGATGACGTCACTGCGATCCTTCGGAAGGCATATCATGCTCTCAAGTCAGATGGGCTTGTCGTTATTAGGAGCCTCATTGCAGATGAAGAGCGGTGTCAAAACGAGAAGGCATTATTGGTGGCCCTCGAAATTTTCCACGACGCTCCACACGGTGAAGTATACACATTCTCGGAGTACAAGGGTATTCTGGAGACAGAAGGCTTCACAGATGTGACCCAACGGGGTGAATTCTTGATTAGTGCGAAGAAGTGAACGTTGAATTGTCGAGCCGCCCAATCGGGTAACCGGGGGTTTTTCTCCCCCGGTCCTCATACCACCTAGCATGCGGGTCCGCACTAGGCGGTTCGCGAAGAAAATCGGGCCGCAGCCGGATAAAGACATTATCTACCGTTCTTTGAAAAGTGGTCACTGTAGAAAAAGGCTCAGAGATCAGTTAATTCCATAACGCGCTCTTTAATAGCTCCCCTGATCAGGTTCATCGCTGATAGGGGCAAATGGGGACTGAGATCCTTCATCGCGTTTGGTCCTTCAGTGGGGTGTGTCCTCCCCTCGTCAGGTCTCGTTTCCAGCCTCCACAGCACTGGGTGAAGGCGTCCTACCTCTGCTGACTTCTGCCCGGTCACCCTGCCTGTTGCCACAAAGGGCGCTTGCGCATGGTGCGAACGCGTGCCGGACAGATCTCCCCGGATAAGGACGTGAACTGTCGCTGCACAACCGCGGCATTTACCCTATCTGCTGAATCCGGGGCTTTGTTATGTTGTGCTAACTTACCCGCAGACTGGGCCTTGTATGCCGTTTCTTTTCGTCGGCTCACAGCTTTGCACTCGGGCTTCCTTCAGACGGAACCTCGCGGTGCCGCCCTTGCCGTCGGCTAATACTTTTGTTAATCTATTAAACACCTTAACAGGATTCACGTATAGGGGACTTGCACCCCATAAGCTCACGCCCATGCCGGGCGTACACAAGCGAGATGGAGCTGACAGGAAAAGCTTTGGAGTTTTACGTAAAGTCCATTGGTTCTCAAAGTTAGGTGGCCTGCAGCTCATCTCGGGCATTATGCGAACTTTTTGATAACTATTTATCACTGATTTGTGAAACGCTTTAAAGCCTGCGATATTCACTTTATACCACAAGCGCATTAGTCGCGAAATTCGTCTCTTTCCAATTTATATATTAGAGGTCGCAACCCACACTTTCACTGAAGTGTAGATTTCGGCTAGACAATGGTTATAATTTAGCCTTCCCTTATGAAATTCAAAAGCAGGCAAATTTTGGATGTGGGTTGCAGACCTAAAGAAATCGGGCATCTTGAAATGGGGCTTTTTGAGAACAGCTATAAAATGATGTCGGTCGTGATGAGTCGAGACAACATAACTTGCATGATACTTGAATCATATGGCTATGAACAATACTGATGGTATTATGAAAAAAACTTCTTACTGACTTTAAACACAATATATCGCGATAGGCCTTCCTATTGCCAATTTGTGATAAGTTTTCATTACATATACTTTTGAGAAGGTAATTTTTTTTTATAGTAAGGGATATCTACAATTTCAGCTCACCAGTGATAAGTTGGAGAACCGTCAAGTCAAGTATACGTTTGTCTTTACGCGGCCTTCTCCATATGGTTTATCATTACATTCTTGATGTCACCCCAGTAGGCGTTTAGATTCGGAATAACATGCCCCATACCCTTCACAACCATGAATTCTGCATCTGGAATCACTTCAGCCGTTGCCTTTCCCCCAGCTAAAGGTACGAGAGGATCTTCGTCACCGTGTACAACCAATGATGGTATTTTAAGCTTTCCAAGTTCATCCGTTCGATCTTTTTGGACCATAATGGCAAGATATTGGCGGCCTGTTCCCTCTGGGCAGAATGATCGATCGAAAGCTTGAGCTGCTAATCTTTTATGAAATTCTTCATCGAATGGAAGCCCTGATCCATAGATTAGCTTTAAAAAATCAACCGTGTACTCAATAGCGCCATCTCGATCTTTTGGGATTGGCTTCATCATTGCTTCCATAGCCTCTTGTGATGGAAGAAATTCACTACGGTTCCCGCAATGACTGTAAATGGAGGTCAAGCTAATCGTCCTTGAAGGATTATTGATAGCGAATGTCTGAGCAATGTATCCGCCCATAGACATTCCACAGATGTGCGCTTTCGCTATCTTCATTTCGTCAAGCAAACCAACAGCGTCACGGCTCATATCCTCGATTGAGTAGGGTACTGAAACTTTTTCACCCGAGAATAAAGCCATGACCTTTTCCATAATTTCCTCAGAACTGAGTCCTTCAAATTTCGTTGACAACCCGGAGTCTCTGTTATCGTATCTGATAACGTAGAACCCATTATCGGCAATCTGTTGGCAAAATTCATCTTGCCAGTAGATCAACTGGCTTCCAAGCCCGATGATTAGAAGCAATGCAGGGTGTGATGATTTTCCAAAAGTATCATACTCGATCTGTATTCCGTTCGCATTTGCTGTTGCCATTTTTGTCTCCTTATGTCGACTTGATGATTCATTGCACAGCACACTCATCCCTTGACCACTTTATAAAAACTTCTAACATCCATCCCATACTCAAACCCACTGTGAATGCAAATAGTCCAATGGGGTGGCAATCTCATGTGTCTTCACGGTGTCTATATTGAGATAATCTGCAGAAAAGGGCATCTCTGAGTACCTGTGATACCATAAACTATCATAAGTGTTCCCAAAGTTGGGATACGTAGATGATATATTTAATTGAGCGAGTATTTACCACAGAAACAATAACCCCACCTCCGGATCTGGAAGTAGGGCCTTGTCATTTATTCATATGCCTTCCCTTGGTTAAAGGTTAAAGCAATCATAAAGAGTTGCCAGTATATTCTCAAATTTTTTAAAAAAAATCAACGTCTTGAATAGGTGCGAAAAAAAGAAAATTTGGGACATTCTATATTCATAATGTCAATCAAAAATTTGAAAATGTATTAAAAGCCTAAATAACAGCATGTTATGTTGTCATACAATTTTGGCACGCACGAGTCCCTGAAGATCTATCATCGATTTCGGCCCCTCCCTTTTAGGCGGACTTCCCAGCTCATTGTTACGTTTACCCGACCTTTTTTATAATTTAATAAAGGCCTATCATTCCAAATCCAGCTTTTGAGTCCAAAGAGAGGCCCTGAATAGTCCCTCTCGAGATCCTTGTGGTCTCAACAGGTATGATCAGGCTATCTCGCCGAAATCTTGAAAATGATATCGCTTCAGGCTTGGGGCTTGGGGCTTCGCTCTTCGAGCTACGACCCCACACGTCGCTCTTTGGTCTTCGCTTTCAGCTACGACCCAACACGTCGAGCTACGACCCCACACGTCGGTCTTCGAGCTACGACCCCACAAGTCCTATTCAGCTACGACCCAACACGTCGGGCTACGACCCCACAAGACGACCCGACAGGTCGCTTAGTCTGATATTAATGGGTTTTTTAAGGCATGTGAGATTATCATTTAGCTAATTGGGTCCGGCAAGAATTCCTCCGTGTGCCTCCGTGTAGTGCCAAGATCGCGGCCCAATTCTATTTTTTTAATAATGTGTTCACCCCCCACTATTCCCTCAAGGTATCCAACCGATGACCGATAACCAATCCGGTACCTTTTAAAAGTCATCCGAATATAGGCATCGATAATTTTTCATCCATCTGGACGGGCAAGCTTTGAACCATCGGCAATCTCCTTGCCAAGCGCCGGCATGGTTATATGGATCATTCGCTTCGGAATAAATAAAATAGAATGAAAACAGAAAGGTAATCCTGACATGAAAACTTCAATCGCGTTGGCCCCGGCCGAAAGAACAATTGACCGCTTCCGGGAATGCTACGAAGCAATTCAGGAAAATATGGGGCGGGCCCTAGTGGGGCAGGAGGAAGTCGTTCGACTGCTCGCGGTGGGCGTGATGAGCGGCGGTCATATGCTGCTGATCGGTGTTCCCGGTCTGGCCAAAACCATGATGGCTAAAATGATGGCCCGAATACTCGGTTGGGAATTTCGACGAATTCAATTTACCCCGGATCTGATGCCGGCCGATATCACCGGAACGGAAATTCTTCAGAGCGATGAATCCGGCGCCCGCAGGGACCTTGTATTTCGCAAAGGCCCGGTCTTTGCCAATCTGATTCTGGCCGACGAGATTAATCGCACGCCGCCTAAAACCCAGGCGGCCCTGCTGGAAGCCATGCAGGAGCATTCCGTCACAGTCGGCGGCAAGACCTACAGTTTCGATCCACCTTTTGTTGTCATCGCCACTCAGAATCCCATTGAACAGGAAGGCACCTATCCGCTGCCGGAGGCCCAGTTGGATCGGTTTTTTCTCAGCATTCATGTGGACTACCCGCACCAGAAGGCTGAACTGGAAATTGCCCGGCGGCCGGCCAAGTTCGATGCCCCGGATGTCAAGCAGGTGGCATCCCTGGATGAATTCAGGGATTTTAATGATATCGTCGACCAGGTGCCGGTCACGGAACGGGTCCTGGAGTACGCCGTATCGCTTTCCGCCGGCAGCCGTCCCGGTGATCCGGCGGCGGATGAGTTCGTCCAAAAATACGTGTCCTGGGGGGCTGGTCCCAGGGCAACCCAGCATCTGGTTACCGCTGCCAAGACCGCCGCGCTGATGGACGGCCGCCCGTCGCCTGAGATCGAAGATATTCGCAAAATGGCCGTAGCGGTGCTGCGCCATCGAATCATTCCGAGTTACACCGCCCTGGGAGATGGCATCGATGCTGCCGCCGTAGTGCTTCATTTGCTGGAAACCCATAAATAATGCGATTTACGCGATGATAGCCGTTAATCACCCATATCTGGATCTGGCAGCCCTGGAATCCCTGCGCCGGGTGTCCATCACCCCCCGCAACCTGACCGAAGGAACCTGGGCCGGGCCCTACACTTCCCGCTACCGGGGCACTTCGGTGGAATTTGCCGACTACCGCAATTACGTGGATGGAGATGACATCCGTCTCATGGATTGGAAAGTCTACGCCCGCAGCGATCGCCATTATATCCGATTGTTCGAAGCCGAAAGGAACCTCGTGGCCTATTCCGCTGTGGATACCAGCCGCTCGATGGCCTATGCCGGGGCGGAAAAAAAGACTTTCAGCAAATTGGAGTACACCTGCCGTCTAACCGCGGCGCTGGGTTACCTGATCGTTCGCGACGGCAACGCCGTGGGGCTGGCTCTGGGATCCGACACCACCGATGAGTATGCCGCGCCGACCAATAAATTTGCGCACCTGTCGCATATTCTCGAATTGCTCCTGCAGGCGGAGGCCCGGGGCAAAACCGATCTGGGCGGAGTATTGGACGCTTTGTTTGCGCGGGTTCGCCGGCGCGGTGTGTTGATGATATTCAGTGATTTTTTTGATGAAAACGAAAGGCTGTGGCGCATGATCAACCAATACCGCCGATCGAATTTTGATGTCATGCTGTTTCAGATTCTTCATCCTGAAGAATTCGACTTGCCCGAACTGTCGTCCGTACGTTTTGTGGACCTTGAAGATACCAAATTGCGCTATCGGGTCGATGTGGCCGCCGTTCGGGATGCATATCGGCAACGCATTGCGGCGTTTCTCAAAAAAATCAAGGAAAATGCCGCCATCAGGGGTTGTGACTATTTCCTGATACGCACCGATCAGAATCCGTATCAGGTGATTAAACAATGTTTTTTTTAGAGCGATGCCGTGCCGGCCAATCCAGCCGGCCTACGGCGAACAGCGAAAATTCAATGGTCTTATATGATCAACTTTACCAATAGCGCTTTTCTATGGGCAACGCTGGCCGTGGGGATTCCGGTGCTGATTCATCTGATGACCCGGCGGCGCTCCCGCCTGATCGAATTTCCGGCCGTGCGCTATCTCCGAGAAGCGGCGGCCGGCCGGCAGAGGCTGCATCGGCTCAGAACGGCCCTGGTTCTTGGATTCCGTTGTCTGGCGTTTGCCGCTTTGGTGCTTCTGTTCACCCGGCCGTTTTTTGAAGCCCGGAAATCATCCGATGAGATACAGGCGCGCCAACGGATTGCCGTCGTTATCGACGCCACTTTCAGCATGCAGCAGATAATCGGCGGGGTATCGCTGTTTGACCGCGCCAAAACAGAAACCGCCGATCTCTTGCGGGGCTTGCCCGCCGGTACCGAAGTCGTGATCCTCATCGCCGGGGCCGGGGTTCATTCCCTGCTGCCGACCCTTTCGGCCAATATCCCGGCGCTGCACCGCCGGCTGGCGCAGGTCGCGCCGACCATGGCCCACGGTTCCCTCAGCGATGCGACGGCGGATGCCTTTCGACGACTGGGAAATGCCGGCTCCGTATATGTTTTCAGCGACTTTCAACTCCTTTCCTGGCAGGACGCCGCCCTGGCGCCACCGGAAGGCATATCGGTGTACCTGCGGCCGGTCGCTGATCAGCCGGCTGAAAATCTGGCGGTCACCCGCGTGGCGGTATCACCCTCGTTTCCTGTTGTTAATGAACCGGTGATCCTGGAGGCAACGGTTCTCAACGGCACCGACAAACCCTTGCAGGAGACGCTCATTTTAAAATTGGCCGATGAAGCCCGGCGCAAGCGGGTACGGTTGGATCCCTTCGAGACCGGTACCGTGCGCTTTCGTTTTACGCTACCCGGGGACGGACAGTTTGCCGGCTTGGTCAAACTGTCCCGCAACGACGCCCTGGATGCGGATAATACCCGGTATTTCTCGGTTCAGGCCCGGGCAGCTTCAACCGTATTGATCGTCAGTGATCAGAATCCGCAGAATTCGGCTGCGGCGCCCTACTATTTAGCGGCGGCCGTTGCGCCCTTTCAGAAATCCGGCAGCGGTACCCGGGCGGTCTGCCGTCACAGCCAGGACCTGGATGCGGCGGTGATTGACGCGGCTCAGGTATTTGTCCTCTACCCCCCGGCGACCCTGGCTCCGGAGACCGCGGCCCTGATTTATCATCGGGTGGCCGGCGGGGCCGGCCTGCTGACTTTTCTGGACGGCTCCGCTTCATCCGAGCTTATAAATTTGATGCATTCGGTCTCCAATGGCCGCATGGCGCCGCCCTTTGAGCCCGGCCCGTTTTTAGAGCCGGGTCCCAATGGCGGCCACGCCTGGGTGGACATCAATTACGGCCGCAAGCCTCTCAAGGTGTTCAAACAAGCCGCCAACCGGGGACTGGCGAAGATACGCGTCCGGCGCTATTTCCGAACGTTGCCCTTTGAATCCGACGGCGGTGACATCCTGGCCAGCTACGCCGATGGTTCCAGTGCCCTGGCGGCCACGTCCGTGGGCAGCGGTCGGGTGCTCTGGGCCAATTTCCCGGTGATTCCGGACCGCAGCAACCTGGCCGCCTCGCCCCTGCTGCCGGCCCTGATTCATGAGTGCATTGCCTTTTTCGGCGACAGCGCCAACGACAATGAAGGACGTCCGGGTAAAAACTGGGAGATCATACTGCCCCGGGCCGACAGCAACCTGATACCGCGCGTGGTCGCAGAAGACGGCCGGGTAATCGAATCGCAAACCATATCGCTGGGAGATCGCCGAAAACTGTCGATACAGCCGCCCGCTAAGCCCGGTCTATATCAGATTCGTGACAATGACGGTCTCATCACCCGGGCGGTGGTGAATATCGATTCCCGCGAATCGGATCCCCGGCGCATCGCAGCCGAAGATCTGGTGGTTACCCTTGTCAAAAAAGAAAGCCGCACCCGGGCGGTCACGAACTCTGACCGGGAGATTGAAGATGCCCAAACACCGCTGTGGCACTGGGCCGGTCTGGGCGCAGCGATTTTCCTGCTGGTGGAAATGCTGCTGCTGTCTTTCTGGCGTCAGCCGCGGTCAGGGATCTGACGGTGAGTAAAGAATCCGAGCCCAGAGGACCCGGCTTTGGTTCACCCCGGAGGGGTGGAGTTTACCTTAGACAACGCATGGAATGATGGAATTGTGGAATAATGGAATATTGGGTATCAAAAACGGAAGATGGTCTAATTTTAAGTGCTGGCCCGCACCATCATGATAGGATCAGATCACAATCCGTTAAACCCAGTATTCCAACATTCCAGCATTCCATTATTCCGCTTACGTTTGAAGCAGGATTCACGGCATAGCCGATTGTCTATGACCTGGCCCAGAGGACCAGGTTTTCTGGGACCAAATAAAGACTGAGCCCGACCGGACCCACTAGGGAATCCGGCAACCGCTCATAAACGAGAAAAGAATTTAGTTCGCTTCGCTCACAATTGGAATGATGGAATACTGGAATACTGGAATAATGGGTACGGCTCACCCCATCACGTTTAAAAATACGACGATTCAGGGGATAAATAACGCCATGGATCGCAAAAACATAAATAGAAAGCGACACCCATTTGTATGGGAATGCCATGATTGCCATAATGGGATAGTAATTCTTGGAACCTATAAAAATATCCATGGAGAAAACGTAAAAATTGATCCTAACACTCTTGATCCAAATACAGAAGTCATGCGGTTCTAACCAATATTCCAGTATTCCAGTATTCCAACATTCCATGTCGGTTGGACAAGGCTTGAATGTAGATAATAACTTTATTCCAATAATTTATAGAAGCTCCGAGACAACGAATTATGTGGACATTTGAACCGGTAATGCAGATCAAATGGATTTTGCTCATCAGTATATTGCTGACGGCGTCGGCCGTGGTGCAATTGCTGCGCGAAGGCGGGGGGCGATACCGTACCGGTCTTTTTCTGATGCGTCTGGTTGCGATCCTCGCCATTGGCGGATTTTTGCTGAATCCGGCTATCATTGACACCAGCGCAAATCAGACCAAATCAAACCTGGTCGTTTTACTCGACACGTCAGCCAGCATGGATACTAGAGACCATGGCGACCATACGCGCTATGATGCCGCCCGACAATCCGTTTTCAGCCCGGCGGTTCTGCAGCGGCTGACCCAATCGTTTAACCTGGAATTCTATACCTTTGACAAGAGTTCTCAAGCCGCTGATGTGCCCACCATAACCGGCCGGGAGCCGGTCGGCCGCGGGTCCGACCTGGCCGGTGGAATTCGCCGGGCCGTTGATGCGTTGTCCCAAAAAGCCGGCCAAATGGAAACCGATGCCGCTAACGGAATTTTGCTGATTTCCGACGGCCGTGCGACCGGCGGGGATGTTGCCGAAGCCGCCCAGCTGGCCCTCGCCCGATCGATTCCGATCTGGACCCTGCCTCTCGGCGGCCCCGTGCCTCAACAAGACATCCGCATTGAAACCGGATCCGAAGAAATCCTGGCCTTCGGGGAGACCCCGGCCGTGCTGTCCGGCAGGGTCCTTCAAACGGGTTTTAAGGACCAAAGCTTCCGCATCGAGCTGCTGGAGCAGGACCGCGTTCTGCAGTCTAAGGAGATCATGCCGGCCCCGGTGGGGGACGGCCGATTTCGTTTCGAAGTGACGGCCCCTAGCCGCGGCGAGCACCGGTATGTCCTGCGGGTCGATCCCCAGCCCGGTGAAGCCAATCCCTGGAACAATCAGCGCGCCGTATTTTTGAGAGCGGTGGCGGAAAAGGTCAAGGTGCTGGTGGCCGAAGGGCAACCCCATTGGGACACCAAATTCCTGGTTCAGGCCTTAAAGCGGCATCAACGGGTGGACCTGACCGCCGTATACAGCCTCGGCAACGGACGCTACTCGGGCATCGTATCGAAACAGGGCAAGGCCCATCGCCGGAGCGGCAATCTGTTTCCGCAGACCGCCCGGGAGTTTTTCGATTTTGACGTGATCATCCTGGGGCGGCAATGTGAAATATTTTTCGGTCCTCAAACGGAAGACCTGCTGACTCGCTTTGTGGCTCAAAGGGGCGGCGGCTTGATTTTTTCAAGAGGCAAGGCCTATGGGGGTCGCTTTGCGCCCCTGGCCAAACTCGAACCGGTTGTGTGGAATACCAGAACGGCTGCCGACGTATTTTTTAAAATATCGGAAACGGGCCGGCGTCATGCTTGTTTTGACACCGAGTTTCTGGCCGCTGCCGCCGCCGACACCAATGCCATGCCCCGGCTTAACCGCATTCAAAGGACGCACGGCAAAAAGCCCCTGGCCAAGGTGCTGGCCCTGTCCGGGCCGGCGCAGGGCGAATCCGGCAGCGGAAATATATTAATGGCTTACCATCGATACGGCCAGGGGCGCGTGATGACATTGAATACCGGCGGCATCTGGCGCTGGGCCTTCCAGGATGATTCCGGGTCCGACCACGATGGCGCCTATTCCAGGTTCTGGATGTCCCTGATCCGGTGGCTGATTTCGACCGGTGATTTTATGCCGGGAGAAGACATTGCCTTGAGCACTGACCGCAGGCATTATACCGAAGATGATGCCGTGACCCTGCGAATCGCCACCAAAGCGCTGTCGCGCGAAAACTACCGGCCGGTAATGGAGGTCAGCGGGCCGGCATTCGCCGAATCGATTCGCCCGACGCCCGATGCCGATGGACAGCACACGGCGGTTCTGGGACCCTTTGCCCCCGGTACCTATCACGTGATTCTCAACAACAATATCGGCCGACCGGCCGAGATCCGCACCCTGGTTGAAGTGACTGCGGCCGAGACGGAATTCAAGGACTTAAGCGCCGATCCCGACCGCATGCACCAGATTGCCCGCATCACCGACGGGGCCAGCCTGACCCCGCAGGACATCGGACGCCTGCCGGAAATTTTTCAAAAATGGCAGCACCTTCGCCGGCTGGCGGACGAACCCCGCACCATCTGGGACAAATGGTGGATCCTGCTGGCGGTGGTCGGTCTGCTGGGGGGCGAGTGGTACCTGCGGCGACGGGAGGACCTGCTATGAAATCCGGGATCATGCGACCCATCATCGTCAAACTGCGCCGGCACCGTCTGGGCTGCGCTTTACTGTATCTGCTGGCCGCAGCCGGTGCCCTGATCTTCGTGACGTTTGTGCTGGATGCACTGCTCATAATCCCCGCGTCCGGGCGGATCATCATCCGGTATGCCCTGCCGATTATCCTGGGCGCAGCGGCCATTGTCATGGGCATTAGCGCCCTGCGCGTCAATCCGTTGCATTGCGCGTTGTGGCTGGAAAAACGGGATCCCCGCCTCGGGTCGAAACTCTCCAATGCCGTGCAGTTTGGCGATCCGGCCCAAGGTTTCAAGGCCCCTGGAGATACCGCCCAACTTCCGTTTCTGGGCGTGCTGAGGGAGCGCGCCATCGCGCTGGGAAATCGAGCGGCTGCCGGTATCGATATGCGGCCGGTTGTCCGCCACAAAAAAGTCATTGCGCTGCGCTCGTTCCTGGCGGTCTTGCTCGCCCTGGCAGCGATCGGCTGGCTGGCCCAGGATGTCGTCAAAGGCGTCCTGCCGCGCTTCATCGACCCGGCCGGAGACCACCCGCCTTACAGCCGTCTGAAATTTGAGGTCGCACCGGGCGACATCAGTGTTCTTTTCGGTGAGGATTTTGAAGTACGGACGCGGACCCGGGGAAGGCCGGTGCCGCGGCTCTTTCTCGTAACGACTTCAAGATCCGGTATGCAGCGGACCAAGCTTTTCCGATCACCGGACCGCAGCTACTTTCAGACCTTGTCGAACATTCGCGAAGATACCTTGTATTATGTTACCGATGGACGGGCGCGCAGTCCTAAATACAAGATCAACGTGCGCTACACGCCGCAAATAGCCACAGTAAGGGCCCACTTGACCTTTCCGGAACATACCGGACTGCAGCCGATGCCGCTGGATATGATGGAAACCGATTCCAATCTGAGGGTGCCCCGCGGCACCCGCATTAAAATCGAAACGGTCAGCAACCGGCCCCTGGCCCAAGGCCGCCTGTGGTTGACGCCGTCCGACGGCTCGCCGGCCCGGGAAATTCCGCTGGAAGCCTCCGGTTCGGCTCATACCGTGGACGGCCGTCTGACAGCCGATAGCGAAGCCGGCTTCAGGATTGAAGTCACCGACACGGACGGACTGAAATCCGCCGATGATTTCAGCGGCCGCATTTTGCTGAAAGCCGATCAACCGCCGCGCATCACCGTCGTGCAGCCCGGCCGCCACGCGGTGGCCGTACCCGACAGCATCATCCCGGTCCGGGTGGAAGCCGGCGACGACTATGGAATCCGCCGCATCATCTGGTTCCGGGGAATGAATCAGTCCGTGGAGCAGCCGCGCGAGTTGCCGGTCCAAAGCCTGGCGGGCAGCCAGGCAGCCCAGGCCGAGGCCATGCTGAACCTCGGCGATCTCGGAGTCCGGCCCGGTGATGTGATCGAGTATTTTTTCGAAGCCATGGACAATAATCCCCATCGCCCCAACCTGGCAACCAGCCGCCCCTTTCGTCTGGAGATAATTTCCCTGGATACCTACCGGGACATTTTAAAACGCCGCCTCGCGCAACAGACGGTGTTCAAAACGTATGAGTCGCTGGGAAACTACCTGCGTCGACTGTCAGAGCAAGCCGCCGACATCGCGGCCCGCTCGGCCGCAGACCAGGTCGTTGAAAAAGAGTTGCAGGAGCTGATGCTGCAAATCGCCGACTACCGCCAGGCCCTGCGGGGCGTCTTGGCCGCGCCGGTGCAGTTTGACATCGAAAAATCCCTGCACCGGGAACTGGCCGGGCAGTTGCCGGTTCTGGATGAAATCCTGGCTCACGAGACTGATCCGGGCGCAACGGCGGGCAAGAAGCCCGCGGCCGGCGCTATTGCCGAACGGCTAAAGCGGATGGCGACCCGTGAAGCCGAGACCATCGCCGAACCCATTCGGCACATCAAGGCCGTGGCCGCCATACTGGCCCGGGCCGATCGATTCACGCAGCTCTACCAGCGTCAGCTGGAACTAAATCGGATCGCACGCCGGTTTGCCGAACGTCCGGACCACGGTTTCAACCGGACCCAGCGTCTTGAACTGCAGGAAATTGCGGTTCGGCAGCGGCGTGTCCGGGATGCGCTGGATGAACTTCTGGGTGAACTGCGGCTTCTCATCCGCAAGATTCCGGAGGATTCCCAATATGCCAACCTGCGGCAGACCCTGGATCGGTTTCTGATGGAAACCAACGGATTCGATATCGTTCATGACCTGGAGACCGCGGCGGACGGCTTCGCCACCCTGCTGGCTGCGGAAGGGATCAGCGCCGCCCGGCGGGCCGCCGCGAACATGGCCGAGCTGATTCAGATGTGCCAAACGGCTCGGGACCAGGGCCGGCAATGCCTCTCCTTCGTACCGTCGCTGACCCGGGGATTCGGCAACACCCTGGATCAGGTTGTTGCGGCCATGAACGGCGACGGCGGCATGGGATCCAGCGCAAACGGCTACTCGCTCATTGCCGAACAGGCGCTGGTCTTTGGACCGCGGGATGAAGTCATACCGGCAACCGCGGCGGCCGGCGGGCCCGTTGCGGGCAGCGGCGGCCGGCAGGCTTCCGTGATGTCGGCGGGCGCCGGCCGGATGTCGGAGAATTCAGTTGGTGCATCGCACAATGCCCAAAGTCCGGAGGACCTCTGGGTACCGCCGCGCTACCGACGGCTGGCCGATGCCTATTTTCGAAAAATAGCGGAAAATCAGCCGGAATCCAGGAGATCGAAATGAAACCGATGAAACGAATATATTTACTATCCGTGTTGATAATTTGCCTGGCCCTGGTGCCGCAAGCCGGCCTGACCGATGGCGATGATTTTGTGGAATGCGCCAATCTGATCTATGCCGGCACCAAAAGCAGTATCTGCTTCAGCGAATCCTTTCTGTCGGATGTCTCCCGTGAGACAACCGTCCGGGCCAGCCGCAAGTTCAAAGCGGTGAAACTGGGCGGAGCCGAAGTCTTCGACTTCCCCTTTGCCGTCATGACCGGCGAGGGTGAGTTTTCGCTGACGGCCAAGGAGCGGTCCAGTCTGCGCCGCTACCTGGAAACCGGCGGTTTTCTGCTGGCTTCCGCCGGGTGCAGCAATCAGGACTGGGACCGGTCGTTTCGTTCCGAAATCGAACAGATTTTTCCGGAACACACGCTGACCTCAATCCCCGGCGACCACCCGATATTTGCCACGGTTGCCGAAATCAAGACGCTGGAAACCAAGGGCGAAGATGCCCATTTGGAGGGTCTGTCCATGGGGGGCAAACTGGTACTGGTTTATTCGCCGGACGGGCTGAACGACACGTCCAGTATGCACGGTTGCTGCTGCTGCGGCGGAAACGAAATTCTCAACAGCAGAAACGTCAATGTTAACGTGATTACCTATGCCCTTTTGCAATAAAGCGAAATACCCGGACAACCGGCCCGGCGCGGCCCGGGCGAAAACCGCCCGCCGGCCGCGGCACCGCCGGCAGGCGCAGGGGTGCCGGCGGACGGCCCTCCGGTGGCTGGCGGCGCTACTGATTGTTTTAATGCCGGCCGTGGGCGCCGCAGCGTCCGACACTAAGAAACCCGAATCCGTTCCGGCCCTGCTGCCGGTGGAGACCAGCCAACCCACCTATCACCTGAGCCTTGAGGCAGCCTATGCGGCCGCCCAACAGGACCAATGCCCGGTTTTGATGGTGTTCCGGGCCGAGTGGGACGTTTTCAGCCGGGCCTTTACGGAGCGGACCCTCGATTCGGAACTATTTCAAATGGTGGGTCCCTGCGCCCACCTGGCCTTTCTGGATGTGGAGCGGGATTCCGATCTGACGGCCGATTATCGGGTGACTTTCTTGCCCTATCTGGTTTTACTGACACCGGACGGCAAGATCCTGGCCGAGCGCAAGGGCGTTCTGACCCCGTCCGAGCTGGCCGCCTGGATCGAAAATGGTGTCGATCGCATGCAGCGGGGGGAGTGGATCGGAATTTCGGCTTCGGGCGCACTGGGAAAATTTCTGGAAAAATTTAACAGCGGAACCGACAGCACCGCGGACCGGGAAAAGCTGATTGCTTTCCTGGGGGAGCGGCACCCCGGCGAGCGCAGCCTGGCGGCGGATATTATCATGGCCGATCCGCGCCGATTTATGGATCAGCTGATGTCGGCCGCCAACGACCTCCACCTGGGAACCCGCCTGGGCGCCGGCGAGTTGATCGGACGCCTGTTCCCCGAGGCACCCCGGCCGGATCCCTGGGCATCCAAATCCCGTCGCGGGGAGGACACGGCCCGGCTGCACCGCTGGTGGGATGCCCAACGGCGAAAACCGGGACTGTGGCAACCAATTGTCCGGCCGGAAAATGCCGGGCCGGCCGACCCGGCCGCTAAACGGCCGGCGCCGGATGCCGTCCGCGCCCTGATACGGGAGGTTCAGTCCGGTGATGCGATCCGGCGCACCCGGGCCATGACCGAGCTGGCACATATGGGATTGACGGTGGTGCCGGCCTTGCAGCATGCCATCGCTGAAGCCCACGCCCTGGGAAAGGAAGACATCGCTTTATTGCTGGAAGATACCCGGTGGTCGATTGTGGTCACGCCCGACGTCGCGCAGCGACTGCCCCAGGCCCGCCGCATTTTGGCCCGGGGCACCAGCAAAGATCGCCAGGATCTGGCCGCAAGCCTGGTGAAACTGGGCCGGCCGGCAATGCCGGTTCTGGCGGAAATGACCCGTGAGGACGACGCCCTGGTCCAGGAGAGTGCCGTGCGCGGGCTGGCGGCAATCAACAGCCGTGAAGCGGTCCAGGCCATGGCCGACCTGCTGTCGTCTTCCAATGCGAATTTGAGAATGATAACGGCCCAACTGCTGGGAAAAACGGAACAGATCGAGGCCGCCGCATACTTGAGGCAGGTCCTGCAGGACCCAAACGATGTTGTCGCCGCCACTGCAATTGCCGCCCTGGAGGAATTGAAGGCCGTGGCCGAGGGCCCCGCGCTAATGGCCTGCCTGTCGGACAGCCGCTGGCGAATACGAGCCGTGGCAGCTGAAGTCATCGGAAAGCTGGAAATTGGAATCGCCGGCGGCGACCTGCTCAATCTCCTGGACGATCCGGACCCTTTTGTGGTCCGGGCGGTGCTGCAAGCCCTGGATGCACTGAAAATTCATGCCACTGCCGAGCAGATTCGAACCCTGGCCTACCGACATCCCGATCTGCTGGGGGGTGTCATCGCCCATATCCTGAAATCCCCGACGCCCGAGTTGTCGCAGACGATTGGAGACCTCTACCAAAAAACCGACGCAACCGGCAAGGAACAGATATTGACGGCCCTGGCACAGGCCAAGATCAAAAAAAAGAATTTCGATCCGTTTTGGATTGATTTCTTCAGTGGCATCATGGCAACTGACGCTTCCCGCACCAGGTCCCTGGCGCTGCTGGCTATGACTTCGCTGTGGATTGAATTGACGGAACCCTATATTGCAAAGGCCCTGTCCGATCCGGATTCCCAGGTCCGATCGGCCGCATTGAAAGCCGTGCTCAAAATTGCCTGTTATCATTACGGAGCGGCATCATCCAACCGAGGTCCGGATTACGAAATCCTGCGCTATCACGATAAAACACCGCAAGCAATTCAAGAGGAGTTTCGCAATCGGCATGAAAGTCCGCCGGAGAATCTGGAAGATAAAATCGAACGGGCCGACCGGATCCTCGAGCTGCATCGCACCTGGCACGGGTTGATTGAATCCCGCCTGGGGGACTCCCCGTCCATGCCGGCAGTCATGGCCCTGGGCCTGACCGGGAATGCGGACCGGGCTCTGGCAATGCTGCCCGCGGCCATCACACCGGAGTTTTTGGGACGGCACAAGAAACGCTCCTATATATTTTTCGCCCTCCGGCAGATCCTCGCCAAATTGGAATGGCCTCAGAGCCGGAGCCTGATCAGCGGCCTGATGCAGGATCCCGCCACCTGTCTATTGCTTCTGGCGCATGCCGACAAGGCCGAGCGTGGGCTGACATCCTATATGCTCGGCAACCCGGATCTGATCCCGGCCCTGGCCGATGGACCGCAGCACCTGCGCAAACTGATCATGGGTAAATTCATATCCTCCAACGACCCCATTTCGCTGTTGCGACCCCAAGACGTTGCGATGGAGACGGCGGATGCATTTACAGCGGTCGAAGATCCATTTATCAAATCAATGGGCATCTGGGCGGCCGGGCACCAGCCGGCAATCCGCACCGAACGCCTCGCGAAATTTCTGGCGGACCCGAATCCATGGGTGCGGCGGTCGGCGGTGGTTTCCCTGATTCGGAAAATCGAATCACCTGCTGAGCGGGGAAAATTGCTCGTGCCGCTGTTGGACGACCCCTCCGAGGATGTCCTGGAATGCGTTTTAATCGGTCTGCTTTCATCCAGGCTGCGCAAAGAAAGTTCATTGATGCGACAACTCAGCGAATTCAGGTTCGAAAATTATGACGTTTTTGTCTATGAATACCAATACGGCGATGTAGCGGAAAGTACCCGGCCTTTCTCTTTTCCGGATGAATCTCCCGTTTGGCTGGATCAGGTTCGCCGCAGGTTCGATCAGCAGGCATCCTTGGGCAACCTCCGCCTGGCCGATTTGATGGCACTGGTCCTGGCCCAGTACGGTGATTTTGCGGCCTTTTCATCGAACCTGGCGCGATCGGATCAGCGCAAAGGCAGTCAGCTGAACTCCATTCAAATTTTAACCATCGCCGTCAGCCGCAGTACCGAATATCTCGGGGTATTGAATCGCTATGTCCAATCCGCCGGGAAGTCATCCGAATTGGGCGTTGTTCTTCAAACCGTGCGGCACATGAAAGGACGGAAAGTCCGCCAGCTGAGAAAGCGGATCAACCGGCGGCTGAGAACCATGTAAGCCAAATTGAGTGCCGGGCCCTCAATTGGCTCCTAACCGAAGCGGAAGATCAGAATGAAAATTTATGCACAAGGAAAACGCTACACTACAAAATTAGTTGTGATGATCTATGCGGCCATTGCCCTGTCCTCGTGCTTTGACGTCAAAGAACACCTGGTGGTTCGGCCGGACGGCTCGGGCCTGCTTTCAATTGAAGTCAAAGGGGAGTCAGCCCTGTATGAATCATCCGCCGAATTTGGTTTAGACCGTTATTTATCTGAATCCCGGTCGCATTACCCGCCGGCTACCATGGAATCAATGAAGATTCTCTTTCCGGGTGAATCATTCGATATTCAAAGGGTGCCGGATGACGCCACGGATCTGACAGTCCAGGTTGAGTTCAAAGATATTAACGATTTTTTAAGCAGCCCCTATGCCGCCCTCAAGTCAATTGACATGGGCGTCGATCAGGGCAAGTTGCATATCCGCGCCCGGACGGGCTTTGACGGGGTTGCCGCATGCCGGATGACAGAAAAACGGGAAAGGCATCCATACTACGGCGTCATGATGGAGGAACTTTGCGCCAGTGCCGGTGAAGCGAAACATCAATTTCGCGTGACGCTGCCGGCCGTGGCCGCAAGTCAAAACGGGAATACAGGAGGGTTCGATGTCACCTGGGATTTCGCCAATGACCTGACGGATTCGACCGGTACGGATTTTACAACGGTTATGAGCGCAGCCTGTTCGGCGGAAGATATCGGATTTACGCCGCGGAGCCCAATGCGGATAGACTTGCAGCCTTTCAGCGCCTTGACTTCAGCTAAAACACCGCTGAGGGCCGACAAGCCCTCGGCGGCAGACTACCGGGGAAAACTTCAGTTTCAACCGCTGGAGCTGTCGGTCACGAACACTTTCTCCTATACCGCTTCGCTGCACCTTACCAATATTGCCGGTCTGATCGGGTTGGCCTCGGTTCCGGCTGATCTGGCACCGGATCAATGGGGATCTGTCCGACTGGTAAGGGCCGTCGACGGCGATGGCACCGATCTGTTAATTCCCGATAAAAAAAGGCAGGAATCAATCGGCCCGCAATCCACCGAATGGTTTGACGGCAGCCGGGTAAATGGCGGTGATGCGCATCAGAAGCACCATCCGCTAACTCTGTATTTCAGACCACCGGCCTGGAACTCGAATAGAATCTCTTTATTGAGCGCGGAATTGAATCTGGTTTTTTTTACCAGCGAGAAGCTGGTCAAAATAGAAAACGCGGTACCGGAGAATATTATCCAGGATCAAACCCGGCGGGATTCAGGCGGGTCCGGCGGTCGCAAGACCAAAAGAATCATCGCGCCGGAATTTGAAGACGCGGGCATCGAATTGTTCGTGGAGGAAGCCATCGACCTGGGAACGGCACTCATGATCCTCGTTAAAATCAGGTCGCCGCATGCAACCATAAATGACATTGGTTTCTTTGATCGGCACGGCAATCCACCGTCTCGTATCGTATCCGATGCCCCGGCCGGATGGGGGGATGACCGCCAGGGGATTATCACAATTCTGCCGGGCCACCCGGAACCACCGTTGTCGATGGTCTGCAGGATTCGCTATGGCGGCGAGCCGGTCTCCGTAACTTTTGATATCAACAATCTGAGCATGGCAAACACCAATACGGACTCATGAAAATGTATTTGAATAGTCGCCTAAGATTCTTTTTGCTTATCCTAGCATGCCTGACGCTGGCTGCAGGATGCCGCGAGCAGCATATTCTGGTTGAAATCAAACCTGACGGGACTTGCGCGGTTACCAAGGACACGGTTTTCTCCCGGTCCGTGGTCAAGAAGCAGATAAAGCGGATGGCGGACTACATAAAAATGTCCGGCCAGAAGTTCGATGGGCTCGATCCCGAATTATTTGAGGAACCTGAAAAAGCCAAGGGCGATAAGGATAGCGACGGAATCCCGGAGAAAGAAAAGGAAAGGATGAAGCAGCAGATCCGGGCGATATACGGGGCGTTTTACGCACAGAAACCGGACATCTCACAGATGGAGATAGGCGATAAAGAAGTGCGAATTCAGACCCGGACGGAATATCCCGGATTGACTGAACTGATCGAAAATCCCGAATTTGCCTACAACCTGGGCTATGACGGGATTCGCCTAGAAGCCCGGGACGACGGGTCGGCAAGTTTTAGCATGTACCGGGATTCGAACAATCCCAGCGATCTGAAACAAACTTTGGAAGAACTGTCTTCCCGGAAATTTGCCGGGAGCGTTAAATTCGCATTCCCCGGAAAAATCGTTGATGCATCCCTGGACCACATCGAGGCCCACGCGACCTGGTCAGCGTTTACCGCCCCTGATGACGAACTGACCGCCCGGCAGATTGCGGCTTTGGATGCAGGGGTAACCATCTCATTCGAGACAGGCGGTTTATTGGTGTCAGGTGTGTTGGATTCCCGGGAATCGGAAGCACTGGCTGCAGAAGCAATTAAGGTCGGCGGCGCCATTGCGTTAACCGCCCAGTCAGAGGGCTATCTTGCGGAGCCGCTATCCGTTACCGCCACACGGATTATTGCCTTTGAAGGGTCTGAAGCATTTTCAGGCGATACAAAAAAGTCGCTTTCCGGAAGCGCCGACGGCATAGCCGTTCAGGCCAGGTTGTATGCACCCGAAGGACGGCAGATTCTGGCCCTGCATAGCCTGAAGGTGGTCCAGGCTGTAGACGACAACAAACGGTCCCTGACGATTCCCGACAGAGATTTGTCCACAACGGTATTGAACCAGGATGCCATGGAACAGCGTTCGATAAGCGATCAGATCGATGTGGTTCTGCCGCTGCCCATGCCTGAATATGCGATTCAGGCCATCGAACGCATCGACATCGAAGCCGAAACCGTTACTTGCGGCGGCTGGCAAACTCATCGCATTGACGGCAGTTCACTGGAAAAAGGAAAGGCATACGACATCGATACGTTACTCAAAGACGGTGAATTAGAGATCAAGCAATTTCACTTCGAATCGGCCGTCAACGGGCAGATCGAGTTCGAAGTCACCGGTACCGGCAATCCGCATGAATTGGACTTTGAAATGGAACTGGACGGGCAATCCCTCGAAGCGCACATCTACGAAGATGAAGGCAATGAGAGAAAAGCAGGCCGGCGCAGGGTGCGTCTGAGTTACTTCGATTACCGGCCGTCGACGAATGTGCCGGAGGGGCATCCGGACCTGATTGTTAAATCTCCGTCGGACATGAAAAGGGAAGTCGTACGATTTGAGCTGTCGGAAGTCGATCTATTTTAGTAGATATCCCCAATAATCCGGCGTTTCCTCCTCATATGGGGACAGCCGGGTCGCCGATAAAACTATAATTTTCTCGATGCAACGACCTGAAAAGTTATAATTATATGGTCTCTCTTGTCGGATGTCGGATCCGACAAGGATTGTCCAATAGAATAGATAGCTGGAGTTTTCCTATCCGGTAAATCATACGGTACCCTTGTCAAGAAACAAAAGAAATGCGCAGAGCTGCTAAAGCTTTCATGATTTCAGAAACACGAGGCAGTCCCTCAGCCGAGGCACCAGCAAGCCTGGCTTTTGCGCGCTCGAACACAACCACCGCCGGCCGGTCATTGAGATGTCGAGACATGTAGTAAATACCGTCAACACATTGCGGGTGGCGGTGAACGGCCATGGCCCAACGTTGGGGAAGATCGTAAGGAATGATGGTTGACAGTGAGCCGTGACCTCCCAGGGTCTTCAACGAGACCCCGGTGAGTTTAGCCAACATAAGTGAGCCGCGTTTGAACCTTACCAGGTAGCGGGATGCAATCTCTGTATATGCAATAAAGAAGGTACCTTTAACAGGCATCTCGTCATGTAATACCGTTTCTGCGATGGCAGTCTCCAGATCGAGTCCAAAGTAGCAAGTACCAAATCGTCCCTTCTTTGGCCTGGACCGATCATCAAAACGGTTGTTGGCTGTTTTGCCGAAATACGGCTCTCCAGACGAATAGCGAGAAATGCGATAAAGATCTTTCACGCTGACGGATTTGGTGGTCAGTGGTATACGTGAAAAATTTCGGGGTGGCGGTTTGAGAGACAAAGCTTACCTTTCCGCAAACCCTTCAGCGGCTGTCTTCACATCAGCAACTTTGCCCTTGGCCAACGCCTCTAACGGAGTGAGCGAACCGAGAGAACCTTTGGGCGTTAACATGAACTGCAGCCTTGATGAACCGGGCAGATCACCCAATGCCTTGCTAACGGCTTCAAGCTGCCGCCGCTCGAACTGCGGATCTGCGAAAAATGCGGGGTAGTAAGGCTCGCCCTTAACCTCGACAGAGAACACGCGTTGTGCTTTGCGTGCTTTGCTCAGCGCCTGCCGGGTCCATCCCAGATTGTCCATGAGCTCCTCGCCCTTGATCAAGGTGCCTTGGCGCACCATGCGCTCCAGGTTTTTCACGGCCTTGTGCCGTGACTCTTTTGCCCAAATGTCAAGTTTTTCGGCCATCAAGACCTGACGCACCATATCGAAGAAGCTCGAGACTTCGTCGAGCCGCTTCAAGATTGCCTTTCTTTCGGCGCTAGGTTTATTTTGAACACCGAGCTGCTCGCTGAGTTTGTCGAGTGAAAGGGCCTTGATCCGGTCGGCCTGGGGCATAACTTTTGCCAGCGAGTCCATAATATCCTGAAGCGTTGGATAGCTTTTTTTTGTTGCGGACTTTCGAGCACTGATTGTGGACATAGCGTTTCTCCTTACAATTTGTTGTAATCTGAACACACTATATAGCAGAATAGAGGGCTTGTCAACCAAGTCAACCAGGTAAACCAGGTCAACCAAACAGATCAAAACTTAAAGTTCGCGTTCGACGACTCCTGTTGGTAGGCGCTTCCTCTAGGTTCCAAGCGACAACTTAGCCGGCGTTCCGAGCCGTAGCTTGGAATATTTTCTGGCTCTCCGGAAAACCGAAGTAAAACCGAAGGGTCAAGTTTTCACGGAGTTGACCCCTATGTTTTTCTCTTACAGTGCTTAGGGGACGCCCATAAAATTATAACTTTAAGGGCCGTTGGACTAAGAAACTTATAAATTTATGGGCGTCCCCAAAAACACAAAGATTTTTATGTTTTGGCTTGGAAGTTTTTATTTTATTTTGAATATTTCCTTGCCGGAATAGCTCACCTGGAGCAAGTACAGGTGACATGTCCGTCACCGTACTCAATGCAAACGAGTTGGCCCGTGTCGACCAAAATATAACCTGAATCATCGCTATTATTAGCGTAACCGGCAATTAAATTACCACAATTTGAAGATTCAACTTGGCAACCGAGGATAGTCATCAGAGTCAGTAATATCAAAATCACTCTTGTCGAAATCCTTACAATTGTTTTCATCGCTTTTTTCCTTCAATTAAGGGTTGTTGTTTCTCCGGGGATTTATTTTGTCGCAGAAAACCTGCTCCTCTGGGCCTCGTCAGAGACAATCGACTTTGCCCTGAATCCTGCTGCCGGCGGGAGCGGAATGATGGAATACTGGAAAGCTGGAATGTTGGGTTTAGTGGAATGGGATCTATTTATATAGGGATGGTATGGATCGGTTTATAAAGTCAGACCGTCATCCGCTTTCGATTCCCAATATTCCACTATTCCAACATTCCAATATTCGATCCGGAGGTTAAGGCAAAATCCACTCCTCTGGGATGAAATCAAAGCCGGGCCTCTGTGCTCGAATTCTTTACTCCTCGGTTTTGAGGTTAGTATGGACAAGGGATGTAAAGGATTTATGTAATTCGGGGGTATAATTGTAAAAATTTTGTAAAGTGAAATGTGATAAATAAGTATGTAACGCAGATCTTCACAGATTTTCGCAGATAATTTATTACAGGTCCGCCCCGCGGCTGAAGAAGCAATGAAGCAAAGTCTGCGAGTGTAATTAGTTTTTTTTCGCAAAAGGCGATGGAGTTGATTGGTTTTAAAATCTGCGTACATCTGCGAAAGTCTGCGTCCTAAATTGCGTATTTCGATTTTGCAAAGGCTCGGATTTTTCTCAGCGGATCGGCAGAAACTATCCGGGTCCTCCACCAGATGTCTTATTTCAGACTAATATTTGTCATTGGTGTTTTGACAAAGGATGCCGAGAGAATAACTATATAGGTTGCTAATGGATTTCAGAAACCGGCGAATCCGTGGCGTGGTCTGAATCATGTGCTATGCTTGCATGCTGCAAGGCAACCGATTTGTAAGGCAAGAATCAATTAGACAGTTACCAATTCAGTTTTGTGCAAAACATTTGTTGGCATCTTTGTAAAGCACTAACAAACAAGCATTTACAAAGATTTGAATTGAATTCAACTTTGCCACGACGGTAGTTTCGTTTGAGAAATTTGAATTTTGGAATTTCGGAATTGTTTCGTATTTCGATTTTCGAATTTCGTATTTCCAGTTTATCCGGGTTGGGAGATAGAAGTTGAAAAAACTATTCCTTTTCATATTGTTTGTGGTCACATCTTTCTCAGTAGTCCATTTAGCAGGTATTCTTCGTTCCGGACCTACGTTTGGCCATGTGAATGCTGCCCGTTCCGGTCAGGAAAGGCTTCCCATTTTTGACACGCATGTCCACTATAACGAGCCTGCCTGGGAGGTTTACCCACCGGATTCGATAATAGATCTTCTAAAAAAAACCGGGGTGGTGAAGGCCCTGGTTTCCAGCACTCCGGATGAGGGTACGCGCATGCTATACCAAGAAGATCCCGAGCGCATCATTCCATTTCTCCGCCCCTACCACGATGACATCAATTCGGGCAATTGGTATTTAAAGGAGCGGGTTTTTCCCTACATCTTAGAACGACTCGAAATGCCGGTTTATAAAGGCGTTGGCGAGTTTCATATCCACAACCCCTTTGATGCGGATTCACCGATCATCAAAAAGACCGTGCGATTGGCGGTTGAGCGTGATTTGTATATTCATGTGCATTCAGACCATCGTGCGGTAGAAACCATATTATCCTATGAACCTGATGTCAAAATTCTATGGGCCCATGCAGGAATGTCCGATCCCCCTGAAGTTGTAGCGAGGATGTTCGATCGCCACAAAAACCTATGGGTTGATATCTCTATTCGTGAATATGAGATTGCACCCGATGGGAGTCTGTCCCCCGAGTGGAAAAAGCTTTTTCTGGAATATACCGATAGAATTACCATTGGCAGCGATACCTGGGTAAATTCTCAATGGGATAACTACGAAGCAATCATAGAGTTTGATAGAAATTGGTTGGCCCAACTCCCCGACGAAGTGGCCAGGCAGATCGCCTTTGAAAACGCAAAGCGATTATTCGACCGGTAGTGTGCGCTAATTGGTGCATTTCTATCCGGTCGCAAAAGGGTTGGCTGCAAACAGAGTTTGTCATAATAGTATTTTTACTTCACTGTTTTTCGAACGATTACATGATTATCCAGCACAACATTGGAAGACCATATAAATTTGGCTTTTTTCCCTATAAACAGTTCAGTGAAGTTCATATAAGCTGGTTTGTTTTTCACACCGATCGTGTCATTGGCGTATACTGTCGCTGAAGGCCAGGAGCTGTCGTCAAAATCTTTTTCAATCCAATCTTTTGGAAGTGACCAATGAGCCGCGAAACAATCTTCCCGGCATGTTAAACTTTTCACGCGAACTTTTGATGTATCCCGAATAGTTTGAACGATTCGAACATTCGATGGTGAATCGATCGGAGCTGTATAAAAAGTCCGGGCTTTCCAGCTTGCATCTGTTACGGTGCCGTCCGAGAAACTCGCTACAAATCCGCCGTCACCGGCATGATATTGGTTTCCCCGGCTGTACTCGGTTCCCAGACCTAAATTCTCCTCCCAATCAACCAGCCTGACCGCATAGGTGATCGGTCGCCTAACTCTAAAACGAACCACACTGCTGTTAAACGGTGTAAAAGGGATAGCGTCGACACCAATTAAATGGCCGTTTACATACAGCTCAAAATAATTATCTGCGAATATAAAGGCTGTTATCACTTCACCATCTTGATCGATCTCAATGATAGGAACAGAATCAATATTCACATCATCGATAGAGCCAGGCGTGATGTCAGTACATTGATTATAGAGATCCGGCGCTTTCCGGGCATTGGGAAAAACGACTGCGGCGGGCACAATCCATCTATTTTTAGTTTGATCAATAAAATGGCCAATACCACTTTTACGATAGCGCTGACCGCATTCATATAGGTTTTCAATATCAGTGGCCGCCCGTCCCTGTGTTATGAGCATCTCATCTGCATAGGAATTGATAGTGGTAAAAAATAGCAAAGTTAATAATATTGTTCGGTGGATATGCATTTCCAAAAAGAGACCTCTTTTTTTTACGGATCTAACCACAATTGAAAAGATAATGCCATTTTATCCCCCTCCCTCAATCCCTCCCACCGGGGGAGGGAAGTTGGACTCCTCCCCCTTGAAGGATTGCGACAAGCTCAGCCGAGCGGGGAGGCCGGGTGGGGGTGAAATAAAATAGATAAACTCCGTATCCTAATTTTTATATATAGGATCGTTTTTCTACTATACATTTTTAACAGGCGCCATGAGTCCAAGGCAAGGGTTTTATATGACCAATAGCGCGTAAAGATTTTGTAAATCTGAACCGGTCAATAGCTTCAAATCTGAGATTGTAACGCAATTGGACACGAATATCCTGGGGGTCGATTTAGGGATGTTCGGTGGCAACCGGCTTCTTTGGGTCAGTGCAGTGCTGACCATGGCCAAAGATCCCTGATGCTTCCAGGCCGTGACAATAGTGCTTAAGGGACGCCCATAAAATTATAACTTTCGGGACCGTTGGATCGAGAAACTTATAAATTTATGGGCGTCCCCAAAGACATTGTCAAAAATAGCCATAGGTGATTGCCAATTTTCGTTGGACACGTATGGACACGCTATACAACAATTACAGAGTTAACTTCAGTATTCCGTGATATAGCTGTCGACCCACACATCTGAAAATACGCAGATGCCTCAGCAGCACACTTTTCAGACTTTCTGGTATTTCCTATCTCTTTGTAAAAGTAGGCCCATTTCTGATAAGCTTGGCCCAATGTTGTTTTGGAACCAATTTGTTCAGCCAATTCAATGGCGTTCTTAAAATAGGCGTCTGCTTTATCGCTGGCATATGCAGCATATTTTGGAAGATGCCTGAGCCGCGCTCTCATAGCAAGATCCGCATATACGCTTGCCAGCATCGAGCCGAATGCTATATGGCGTAGCTTGTAGCCATTTTGTCTCCACTGCTGACAGCTATCTTCAAGAATCTTCAATCCATGCCTTATCTGTCCTAGCCTGACCAAAACGATACCATGGAAAAAATTCGCAGGTATACCGGCAAATTCTGCGCCATATTGCTGGCTGAACTTTTGGATTTCGGCAATAAGATTTTCAGCCTCGTTAACTTTGCCGTTGAGAATAAGACCATAGGCCATTGCCAATTTAGGAAAAAGTGAATACCAGGGATCAACTGAGATCTGAACCGCTTTTACGAAGAGTTGATTCGCCTGGATCAGCTCCCCTCCAATTAAATAGCTCCAGCCTACGCAGCAATATCCCATGACCACCGCGCGGTAATTATCCTGCTCGCGACCAAAGTCCAACAAAGCGTTTCCGACCTCAAAGGTCTTCGTCTTTTCTCCGCTGTGCCATAGAGCATATCCCATCCCGGACATGGAGCTCACATAAATGTAGTCGTCTCTGCGATCGGTTTCGAAAATCATCTGAGCTCTTTCTGCATATCCTATAGCATCATCAAGCAAACCAAGTTCCGTACAAACCCAGCTCAACCAGCAACAAGCATAACCAACGATCGTTAAATTATTATTATCTTCACCAAGAGCTAAAGCGGATAGCAAGTGCTTATGCGCTTCATTAAACCGCTCTCTGTGCCAGAGTGCACAACCCAGCCAAGCGTAATACATGCCGCGTTTGGCGTTGTCAGGCAGAGAATCCACCAGTGCCTTATGATCTGTCAGCAAAGTCAGCATGTCCTTGTAGCGTCCTCGATAATAGTACACAAACGACCACTTGTTTAAGAGGTCGATTAGCAGGTTGTCGGTCTTCTCCAGTTTTTCCGACTGCTTTTTTAATAAGGTATAGGCATCATGAAAGTACCGATGGGCTTCCTCCAGAGCATATCTTTCCAAACTTTTTTGACCTGATTTAACCAGATAATCTATGGCCTTATCAATAGACTGACCGCGTTGAAAATGATATGCGAGCACTTCATAGTATTCGGGAAGTCGATCCGTAAAAAGTTTTTCCATCACCTGCCCAACTCGTTCATGGATCCTTCTCCGGTTGTCTTTCACCAGGCCGTTGTAAACGACCTCTTGCGTCAGCGCGTGTTTAAAAATATACTCAACCGCCGGTCGATAGCTGCGTGCCTTGATTAGATCCAAGGTTTCCAGACCGCTTAGATATTGCCAGAGGCTTTCCCCATAACTGCTGATATGGCTAAGAATTTCATAGTAAAAGTATCTGCCGATAACGGAAGCCTCCTGCAAGATGCGCTTCATCTCGGCTTCCAGGCGATCGATACGGGCGGCAATGACACTGTGTATCGTAGTTGATATTTCCGAGCAGGTGATAGATTTTCGCAATTTCCAGTTGGTGTCTTCAGATACTAAAATTTCCGACTCGACAAATGAATTGATGAGTTCTTCGAGATAAAACGGGTTTCCTCCAGTCTTATCACGGACCAAGCTTTTCAATTTCAAAGGGAGTTTTTCAGTTTTCAGCAAAGATCCGAGCATTGTTTCGGTTTCGGCAGCGGACAGATCTTCGAGCCGGATTTCAAAGTAAGATTCTCCGAGGTTAGCGATCTGCTGATTGGTGAGTAAAGTCAGGGTGGGACGGTAGACGCAGATAACCAGGGCGGGATACCTGAAATCAGACAGCAAAAAGCGAATCAATTCCAAAGAAGATGGGTCGGCCCAATGCAGGTCCTCCAGACAAATAATCGTTGGTGCCCTTCTGGCCATCACGTTCAGGATTTCTAAAATGGCCTTCTTTAGCCGTGATCTCCAAATCTCCGAGCTAATGCCTTCCATCTGTTCATATTCTAAATTATAGAGGCTGCCGACGTATGGAACCACATCATCCTTGTGTTCGACGAATTTCAGACCTGATTCGATCTTTTTTCTAACAGTTGCCGGTAAATCCCTCTCTTTGATTCCGAAGTAACGACTGAGCAAATCAATTAGCGGATAGTAGGTGAAATTGCGTGTGTAAGGATAACATTGGCCCTCGCGCCAGTTTATTTTCTCGTGATTTAAGGAGGATTTGAATTCTTCCAGTAGTCTGCTTTTTCCGGTTCCCGCATTACCGCAAAGCAACACAATGCTACCTTTTTGACCCCGAACTCGGTTAAGGGCTTCTTGGAGCAGTCCAAGTTCCGGATTACGTCCTATTAAATCGGCCCGTAACCCGTGAAATCGGTGGATCTTTTTTGGCTGATCAATTCGTGAAATGACCCTGTAGACCGGGATCGGTTCCGCCACGCCTTTTAGTTGGACCGGTTCTTGAGAATCAAAGTTGAAATAGCCAATGGTTTGGTGATAGGTTTCCGAACCGACCAGGATATCTCCCGGCTTGGCAAGACTGCATAAGCGTGCTGCCAGATTTAAGGTAGCCCCGGTAATGCCGTGGGTTCCCTTGGCGAAATCCACATCACCGGTAACAACCAATCCGGTGTTGATGCCGGTATGCATCGCCAAAATTTGTCCAATTTGCTTTTCGTAATCGGAGCTAATTGCATTGACCAACTCGTGGATTTCTCTACCGGCTCGGATAGCCCGAGTCGGATCGTCTTCTTGAGCTCGGATGGCGCCAAAAACCGCCATAACGGCATCACCAATGTATTTTTCGATAAAACCTTCGTACTTGGTTACGACTTTCGTTGTTTCATGAAAGATTCGCGCTATGATTTCTTTGACTTCTTCAGGGTCAGTGCGTTGCGCCAGAGTCGTATAGCCGGAAAGATCCGAAAAGAGAACGGTTACATATTTTCTTTCTCCTGCAGCAGCGTGGTGCGGTGTGATCCTCGCGGCGTCGGGTAGAAGTTGTGTGGGCATCTTCTCGCAGGAAAATAGTTCGTCGGATTTAGGCAAAAACTGCCCGCATTGATGGCAAAAATTACTTTCCGGCAAATTTACAGTGTTACAATCTATACAGAGTAATCCACTCCTCTGTCCGCATTTGCCACAAAAGTTGACCCCTGAGGGATTCTGATGAGTGCATTTTGGGCATTTCATAGCTAACTCCTGTCACGCAATGGCCAATGAGCTTAAAATGATCACTCAGATTGATATTTTGATTGTTAAAGAACAGAAAAGTAGAAACCTGTCCCGACTTTGGTGCTAACTGGATAACACGCTCAATGAGGAACCCAAATCAGTCGATGTTTTCAAAGGCATGCCGCTATTTTCGAAGACAGAAACGGAATGATAGAACCCGGATTCACGGAAAGAGATATAGACCTAGTTTGCATGATTAGCGCTTATAAATTCTTAATATTGAATTTGATTGCAGCTATCAAAAAAAGCTTGTGATTTCAACCTGGTTCAGCAGCCAGTAGGAGTCCGAGATTGCATTTTACAATAGAAATTTAAGTAAACTAATAAACACTATCCGCAAATTGAGTGCCAACTGGATTGGAAATTCTAGATGTATGCATTGAAAACAGATAACATCATAATTTTGTTAATAAAAAAATGAGTATATTTTTTTTGCGGTAGGCAAAAGGGTGGTTTGGTATTGTGAAGTCTATGAACACTTTTGTAGCACGGCTGTAAATCACGTTGACATGACATATGAATGATGGAAGATTCACCTTGAAAAAACATCTCTTATCGTCCGGTACCAAGGGCTTCCAGGTGCAGCAGATAATGATAGCGGGCCATTAGAAGAGCCCCCTCGGAGTTCAGGTTTTGAAGATCTGCATCCAGCAGCAAAAATCCGGCACCGGCCAAATCCACGGCAGGTTCTGGCATCCCTTTGTCCCGCGCCTGAAAACCGCTTTCAGCGGCGGCAAGCAAAAAATCATCCACGGGTGAAAGAAACAGCGCGATATCGTTTTCCCCGGCGGCCGCATTGGCGGCATCGTCCTGCGTGAATTCCGGCAGGGGAACGAACGGCCGAATTTTATCCAAAAGCAGTCCTTTCCAATTTATTTTTTTCTTGGGCAGCGGTGTGAACAGCAAATCGGAGATGCTGGTGTCCGGATGATGCCGGATTATCGAAATGGGGAAAATGCCCTCAGCCGGTTGTTTTGTATAATAGCCGACCAGGGCCCGGCCTGATTGTCCGGCATACCGGGCCTCGAGATAATAGACCGCGGCCTCGGTCCATTTTGTAAATGGCAGCTGCAGAAAAACTTTTTCGTTTTCTTCATCTTCGAGGGGCACGATGAGCTGTTGTTCGATCTCGTCAAACACGGGTTTATGCCAACTTAGAGGTTGAATCACACACAGGGAATCCAGCGGAGTACCCCGGCTGAGTCCCAGTTTTTGGCTTTGTTGCATGGCATCCCGCAGTTTCGACCAACGGGTGAACGGCTTGGGCAATAGCGCGGGTTCTATCGGCGAAGTTAATTGGTTTACCCGGCATCCCTGATGACTGCTCAAGCGCCGCTGTGGGTTGATTTTGGGATTTTCCAGTATAAATGAACTGCGGCCGAGGTCTTTCAAACGTTTTCCGCCGCTCCAGGGGGATTCTTCATCATACCGCCGGTGGGGCGTAAAACCGCCCCTGGCATGATTGGGACGGCTGTCGCTCCAGCTGAAATATTGCGCCATCTCCGGTGACCAAAAAAGGGCCGTCAAACCGGTGAAGCCGGAGGCCGTCTCCCAGGGATAAATTCCCAGGCCCACCAGAGAAATCGCGTTGATAGCATAATAGGTTGATCGCGCCGTTCCCGTCAATTTCTTCGGTGCATGCGGTGCTTGATTGGCCAGGGAGGCGGCCAGCGCATAAAGGCGGGCCATTTTATTGAACAATCCCGGGATATCGGCCCGGGCATGGCGGTTGATGATCCATTCAATTTCCCGGGCGCAGCTTTCAAGCTCCTTGGCCGGCCGAAACAGCCGTCCGGTGCGGCACAATAACGCGAGCTGGTGAATGCGCTGCACGAAAGCCGGGGAAAGATGATTGAGGCCGATGCGAATCATCTGCCCCAGCAGCTGCTGGATGTCGCCGACCAGTGATACATCGACACGGTTGCGGTCAGCGGTATCCTGAAAACCGGGTTCCGGCGTGAGGCCGTGCTCGATCTGAAACGCCAATACCGCCGCCGTGGCATATGACTTCCGTTCTCTGGGAACGGCATTGGTGATCAATCCATCCAGGCCGGCACCGGCTACGAAACGGCATCTGATGCTGTTTTTGAATTCAACTTCCTGGATCCCCACCGCGGGTTCATGCGTTTCCAACAGGCGCCATGCCTTGCGATAGGCATCCGCGCCGGCCCATTTGCGAAGTGTGCCGGTCGAAATTGCCAGCCATTCGGCATTCGCCGGCGATTGATTCGTCTTCGAATCATTTCCAGCCGGCTTTGTAGCAGTTGGTTCGATCTCCTTTGGATCGGATGCCGCCAGGGTGTCCAGGTGAAGGCAGGCCATGAGGATATGGATGCAGGCATCAGGGGCCGGGCAGGTGCACACAGATTTCAACGGTCCCCGGTCTCCCATTTTCACTTGATGGTCCCCCACCTCGAAAACGATCTCGTCGGCATTCGCCTCTATCCGGCGGACATCAGCTCCGGCGTCCATGTTTTTGCGGGCCCGGCGCAGCAATCCTTTGCTGGCATACGTCAGGTAAGCCGCCTCGTCCAGAGCGCGAATCATCTCCGTCAGCTTTTCTAGCAGATCTTTTGGGCCAGCCATTCTGCGAATTTCTTGGGGGTTGAGGCCGTGATATCCATGCCCAGGGAAACGAGTTTGGCGCCGATTCGTTCGTCAAAAAACGGGGCCGCCTCGCTGTCCAGGGCTGCCAATCCGACTAGGGTCACACCCGACTCCTTGAGCCGCTTGACTGCGCTGTACATGCGCACCACCGGCGCACCTTCACAAAAATCACTGATGAGTGCCAGAATCGTCCGGTGCGGAAATTCAATCAACCGTTCACAATAATCCAGGGCCTGACCGATGTCGGTGCCGCCACCCAGCTGAATGCTCATCAGGACCTCAACCGGGTCTTCGACATACTGGCTCAAATCCACCACCGCCGTGTCAAATACCACCAGTTTGACGTTCACGGCCGGCAGCCCGGCCAGAATGCCCGCCAAAACCGCACTGTGAATGACGGAATCGAGCATGCTGCCGGATTGATCCACGCACAAAACGATCCGCCAGGGCAGCCGCCGTCTTTGGCGGGAGAAAAATTTGACCTGCTCCAGCACCAGTCGGTTTTCATCTTTTTGCCAATTTTTTAAATTGTGTCTAATGGTCCCTTTCCAGTCAAAATTCTGCGAAACCGGCATTGGATTGTGACGATAACGATTTAATTTACCGCTAAAACTCAGCCGGACATCCCGGGCCAGTTTTTCTGCTAATTCCGCCACAATCTGCCGGATGATTTTGCGGGCCGCGTTCAGCACATCGGCTCGCATGCGGCCTTTGAATTGAAGCATCATCTTGAGCAGTTCGGGATTCGGTTCCAGGTTTTCAAGGGTCTTGCGGTCGGTCACCAATTCACTGAGGCCGTAGCGCTCCAAGGCGTGTTTTTCCACCACCCGGTGGGTTTCTTTGGGAAACAGGCGCCGGACCTCATTCAACCATTTCGGAACACTCAACTGGGAGCCGTCCAGAGAGCCCGGGCCTTTGGCACCGTCGACCCGGTCCCGCCCCCGGATGCCGCGGCCCTGGTATTCCCGTCCATAGAGAAAATCCAGGGCCTTTTCCATGCGGGTGGCCTCCCGGGCCATGGCAGGTTGAATGCGATTTTTAGCATAGCGCCCCAGAATCAAGCGCCAGCGCAGCAAAGCGGCTTCATCTCTCATGGGGTTAGGCAATCCTCTTTTAAACTCTCGACGACTCTGGCCGCCACGGCCGCACAGCGGGCAAAGAATTCTTCATCCAGATCGCGGACATACCAATCGGGTGAATCCGTGGTCTGAAGGATGCGGGCCACCAAGTCGGCCACCTGGTCGGTTTCCTGGGGAGTGTGGGCTGCAAAGGCCAGCCGCATATCGGGCAGTTGCGCATAAAATTCATGATCATTCCATTTCGAAATTATGTTGCTGATCGCGGCAATAATCTCCGACTGGTTCCAGGTCGCCTCACGGCAGAGGAAAAACAGGCCGTTTAAAAAACGGGCCAGGCGGTTTCCTTTCTCATCCCGGCTGGATGCCTGGGCCTCGATGTGGTCGCAAACCGCCCGGGTGGTGCATTTGCCGGCACTGAAGCACATTCCCAGCAAGCCGCCTTCGAGGCCCGCCTCCAACCCGGACGTTGCCCTGACGGTTTCAACGGACTGCCAAAAAAGCGCAACATCCAAACCATCGGCATGGTGGCCGGCCGTGATCAGTTCCCGGCATTCCGGCAGGGCCGCCAGGGCGGTTTTCTGGCGGTTGCGGGGCAATTTCGCCAGGTTGGCCAGCAAAAAACAACTGCGCCGGTAGGCGGTCTCCAAAAGCCGGGGAATTTCCACCAGGCGACGCGTCTCCAGGGGGCTTTGGAATTGCTGCAGCCGATCCAGGTGCAGGCAGGCGTGAATTCCGGTTTCAAACCGGTTTTCAGCCTGAATCGATTCGAAGACAAACGGCACGAATTCCCCGGCGATATCGTGCAGTCCCAGGCGACAGCTCACCAACAGCAGACCCACGGCTTCGGCGCTGCCGGCGGTCGCCTTTTCGTTTTGGATCTTCTCCAGACGCTCCCGCAGACGGTTTAATACGGCCTCCCCGATAGTGGCGCCGTTCAAGGACAAATCTACCAGGGTGCTCTCCGTCAAGGGGCTCCAGTTATATTCCCAATGTTCGACGGTAAGGGTCAGTTCAGTGCCGGCAATAAAATCCGGCCCGGCCGTAAAGCGCGCAAACGGGATATCCAAAAATTCCAGCATTCGAAAAAAACGGCTGATGGCGCGGTGTTTTTCTTTTTTATAGATCTCAAGTGCTTTGGGTTGGCGGCGGGTGGTATCGAGTCTCAGCCCAAGTTTTTGCGCGCGGCTGCGAAAGTCTTCGATCAGCGGATGGGTGCGGATATGTTGCGGCAATGAACCCACGGCATTTCCGCAGAGGATGTCGCGGGCCAGCGCCATGACCACATCACCTTCGGCGTCCAGGGCGCCTTTGGTAAAGCTGGCGCGAATGCCGTCTAAAATGTCCTCCCGCATGGGCCCCGGATTGCCCCGAAAATGGGCCAGATCAACGGCCATCTGGTTGGCGCCGATGGCGTCCGCCGTTGAAAGTGGGTACGGCAGATTTTTCGCGCGGCTTTCCCGGGAAAGTTGGACCAGAATGTCGCGGCTGACGTGATGAAGGTCGGCCCGGTCCGCCTTTTGGGCGGATTCCCAGATTCGCTGGTAAAAACCGGGGGACGGCATGCCGGCCGCATAACCGTTCAAGGCATCCAGTTGCCGATAGCTGTAAGGAATAATGGCATGCGGCCGATCCTGATCGTCCAATTCAATCGCCGGCAGGCTCACTTTTTTAAGCGCCGACTGACCGGCGACCAATGACGGGGTGTGGAACCCGCCGGTCACGACCAGCAACGGGCGGTCGGCTTTGCGCCGCTTCAATCTTCGGAGCTCGTTGCGAATGATGACGGACATCCGTTTCTCACGGGCCAGGGTGCCGTCTCTTTGCATTTCCCCGGGCGGGGTGTTGCAGCGGGCGAAAAAACAGTAGGACGCCACCTTTTGCATGTAACCGACGGTGTCTTCGCGGCAAAACTCACTTTCAAACAACCGGTCCCATAATTCATTGGTGTCCCGGCAGCCGGCCCGCTGCGCGAGTTCCTGCAGATATCGGTTCTGGGCCAGGTAGTGTTCGTCAAACATGCTGACCGCCGCATGGGCCGGTGAGTCATTCATCAGACGATGCTCGACAATTTTCTGAATGGCGAAATCCAGATCACAGAATGCAATTTTGGCCTTCAGTCGGGTACCGGCCCGAATGGCCACCAATTCAGGGGAGTAGTCGCACAAGGGGTAAAAGGCGCCAAAGCGGTTGGGGGCGGATCGTGACGTTTTTTCCGATCCCGGGGCGGTCCGGGTGTACCCTTTGTGGTCCACGTATTGCGAATACAGTGCCACCGGTGCATTGAGTTCCGGATCGGCCAAGTGGGGGATAAAATGGTTCAGGCTTTCCGGCCCTTCGATCAGGATGGAGGCCGGTTTGTGGATTTCGATCAGACGATTAAGATGCCAGGCACAGGCCGGGCTGTGGTGCCGGACCGGGAAGTACAGGACGGCTTCCTGAATCAGCGAGGCGTTCAGACGGGCCAATTCCTGTTGAATCGACCGGCCCTTTGGTTTGGTGGAAGAGGCTGCCATGATGATTAGGCCAGAATATGCCTTGACTCATAAAAAGCTTTCCAGGCGCCGCCTTTTTTGGCCCTGACTTTGGCGATGACATTAAAATAATGCTTTAGTTTGCCGATATCATTGGGATCATCCTTAAAGACGGTACCCTTCAACTGCCGGGTGATGTGGCCGCCTTTGATGTTGGCATCACCGAAATAATAGGCATCGAGCCCGGCCGAAAAGGACACCGCCACGGCCTCGGCGGTGGACATGATGGTACCGGGCTTTTCTATGGCGGCACCTTCTTCCGTGCGGCCGCGGCGTAAATCCTGAAAGGTGGTGATCAGCAATTCCAGAGTGTCATCCGGATAATTGACGTTCACGTCACTGTCGCTCAATAGTTGCTCGGTTTGTTGCCGCACAATCTCCATTTCCAGCTTTTTGTCCTGGATGGGATTGACGGTCTCAAAATTGAACCGCCGTTTGAGAGCGCTGGACATCTCATTCACCCCGCGATCCCGCAAATTGGCGGTGGCCAGGATATTGAATCCCCGCTCGGCAAACATCACATTGTCCGCTCCGGCGAGTTCCGGAATATGAAGGCATTTGTCGGACAGGATGCTCACCAGTGTGTCCTGGATTTCCGGCTGGCAGCGGGTAATTTCTTCAAACCGGACAATGCGGCCGGTTTTGAGGGCCGTAAAGATTGGCCCCGGCACCATTGATCGGCTGCTGGGCCCCTCGGACAGAAGCAGGGCGTAATTCCAGGAATATTTGATTTGATCTTCGGTGGTGCCGGCCGTCCCCTGTATGGTCAACTGGGAGTCGCCGCAAATAGCGGCGGTCAATAACTCGGATAGCATTGACTTGGCGGTCCCCGGCTCCCCTACCAGCATGAGTCCGCGGTTGCCCAACAGCGTGATGATGGCCCGTTCCACCAGGACATCATCCCCGAAAAACTTCGGGCTGATGACCAGTCCATCCTTTTTGCTTTTTTGAGGCCGGGGCAGTTTTTCCTGACGACTGCCGATGATAAAGGTTCTGACGGCGGAAGGGCTTAAATTCCAGCCCGGTGGCCGCACGCCGGTGTCATTGGCCTTCAGCACCTCGAGTTCATCCTGGAACAATACCTCGGCCGGCGGCTTCATGGTTGTATGGTCTTTGTTCATTAATACTCCGTCTTTTTTTCCCAATCTTCATCATAGCCCGGGCCGTCATCGGCCAGCAGCTTTAAGTCATTGGCACATTCCGTCAACATCACCTCCGGCAGTTCGGACAGTTTGAGCGGACGGTGAGCATAGGCATAATCATCCTGCTGGTCATCCTTCAAGGCGGTGAAATAAAGCTGAATCAACCCCACGGTCCGGTTTTCCTCGGGCAGCACATTGCCGGTAAACTCGATAACGGCCTGGAGTTGGCGGCCCGGAAAGTTCTTGTGGTAGGTATAAAACCAGCCGCCGTCCTCGGCCGCGCCGCGTGTGTATCCCAGCGCGTTCATGCGGCTGCGCAGTTTAAATGAGTTGATCAGATACCCCTCAAAATCCTTAATCTCCCGCTGCTGATCACTTTTCAGGGCGATGCCGGACTCCGCTTCCCGGAATTGTTCAAACAGGGGAACGATCTCGTAATCCGCCAGGTGTTCTCGCCATAACCGGCCGTGATCATCGGATAAAAAGGATTGATGGGCGATTTGGACGAGATGATCCGGTTCTAGGGTAACGGGTTCGTCATTAAAGTCCGTCAGGGAACGGTCCGCCGTGGGCCGAAACGAGCAGTTAATATTCAGGGCATCTGGTTTCCGGCGCATCTCTCCGTTCGTGTGGCGGGCGGCCCCGTCCGGCTCCAGCGCCATCCACACCAGTCCCCGGCAATAGCGGCTGATGATGGGATGGTTGTTCAAATAAAGGTTCCAGTCTTCGAATCGCCAGGTTCGTTCCGTGCACATGGCCTCATATAGCCGCTCTTTTTGATGCTTGAGCACCTGTTTGATTTCTTTTTTGGCCGCAGAGAAGTCTTTTTTGGCGGCTTTGATGTCATCTTGATTCTCGGCTTTATTGGCGGCAGGCAGATTTTTAATGGTCTTGCCGCTTGGATTTTCAATCTGAATGGAAAAATCGCTTAGCAGGCGGGCCGTGAATTTGCGCGTTCCGTAGTCGATTTCACGAATTCCGTTGATATCAAAGCCGGCGTTGGGAATGGTCCTGTCCGCCATTTCATCCCGGGTCCAGCCCTTGCGCTCGGCAATCCGGTCGGCGCAAACGGCGGCTTCTTTTTGGATGCCCTTGGTACGAAATCGGGTGGCGGTGGACAATATCAATTGGATGGCCAGGGGGTGATCGACCCAGGAAAGCATTCGAATCAGGGCCTTGCACTGGGCCATGCGGTGGCCGTACCATTGTTTCAAAAAGCGTTCCACCGGCGCCACAATCTCCGATCCGCAGCAGGCGGCGCTGACGGCCAGAATGCCCTTGCTGGGATTAGCGGAGCCGCGGCATTCACTCAGAAAGTAATTCAACCGGGATTTGCGGAATTGCGCTTCGTCAAAATCAGCATAATGCTGGGGATACTTTTTCACATACTGCAGTGTTTGGGCCACATCCTGGTCAGCCAATTCCGAGGCCTCTTCATAGTTATATTTGGGAGCGGTATCCTGGGCCAGCCACGAATCCAGAACAAAATTGCCCAGTTTTCGTCGCTCATCCGGCCGCATGAGATTGAAATACCGGCGATGCAAAGGACCGGGCTCCGGATTCTTAAGTTTATGGGCTTGCACAACAAACCACCGCATGGTTTCCGGCGCCACTTTCTGTTTGTTTTTATCCCAGTGCACCTCGGGTAATCCATCAAATGGAAACCAGGCCAGATCCTTGGGGATGGCTTTTTTAAGACCTTTTTCCGCTTCAGCCTGCAATTTTTTGCGGTTGAGAAACCGGTCGATGTCGACCCCCAGAATTTCCAGGGTTTCCATCATCTCGGCCTTGGGCTCATCGAATTTTTCCTTGTCCAGGGCCTTGCGGATGGGTTTTACGGCATCGACAATTCTGAGTTCACCCAGCCAGCGGGCGGCGGCGGCGCGCACATCCTTGCGGCCGTCGTCAAGAGCCGAAATGATCAAATTCTCGTGCTTGGGAAAATTCACCAGGCAGGCCTGGGCCAGGGGCCGCTCGATTTTGCCGGTGCCCAGCGCCTGCTCCCACAGCAGTGTGGCAAATTTTTGGGGCGGTTGCGGAAAAGTGGCCAGAATCTGGAAGGCGCGCTTGCGGTAATCCGCCTTCAAGTAATCTGAAATTTTCAGAACCTCACTGCTGGAGCGCCCCAGGGCTTCTTCCAGATAATGGGGATATACCTGATAAAACGGCCATATTTCATCATGGGTGAGATCGAGCGGGTTAGGGCTGCTGCCGTACCCTGGTTTCAGGTAGAGCTTGGCCGGCCAGGCCTCCGAAAGCCCGGCCGCCGCAAAAGCGGATCCAAGATCAAGGAGTGAAAGGTCCGCATCCTGCTCACGCTTATAACCGGCCAGCCATTCAGCCATATCATCCTGGATGCGATAAAGCGAATAGCGATTGCCGTCATCACTGAAGATCAGACCGAATAAAAAGCCGAGCCGAATCATGGGGACCAGTTCCAAATTCTGACGTTGGACGACTTCTCCCAGCAGTGGATATAGAAGATGGGCATAATTAATTCGGCCGACCGGCTGCTTTCGCTTTTTTATCAGCTCAGAGGTTTGGATCCCCTTGCAAATGAATTTTACCGTGTTGGCACTCACGGGCGGTTTAATGGTCCGTTTGCCTCTCCGCCAGCGCGGATCGGTTCGATCCCAGGATTTGGTGTGCTGTTCCATAGCCGTCAGATTAAACTGTTGCACCGTTTCCAGAAGATCTTTTTCCAGTTCCTTGGACCAGTCGTATTCGCGCGGGTACGTTTTGGGCTCCGGCGGGTTTAAATCATCTTCGTAGGCACCAACACCGGCTTCATCGGCTTCGGAAGTGATCATGAGATATTTTTCCAGAGCGGCGACCACTTTTTTGGCTTTCTCCAATTCATGCCGCGACCTTAGAAAATCCAGGCACGCATCCCCCTGCACCTTCACCAGTAAACCGACGGCATGGGTTTTTTCGGGCGCCGATCCGGTTTCTAATTTTTGGCGCAGAAATTCCGCGAACCGGTCTTTGATGTCCGCTTCCTGACTCAGCAATAAAAGTTCGGCTTCCGCCCGCACGGTTTTCGCGGTTCCAAGGGCGAGACCGCCGACTACCGGAACCAGATCCGCGGTGAGCGGGGTTTTCTTTTTTTTCAGAAAGCCGAGCACATGGGCGCGGTGCTGCGCTTTTGGGTGGGAGAGCGCTTTCACCAGCGTATTCGGATGCTCGGCAAAATAAGGACCTAAATGTTGAATGGTATCAAAGGCTCGCTGATCGAAATAGGCATAGCCGTATTGGGGTTCGTCCATCAAAATCAATTCGGCCAGGGTCGCGGGCGGTAGCCCGCCGGCTTGCAGTATGGCGGCCAATGTTTCGGCGCTCCAGGTTGTCTTATGATTTCCCGGATAATTGAAACCCCGCATGAGCAGTCCTTCGCATATCAGGATCTCCAGCCATTCCGCCTCGTCCACCAGGTGGGGCCAAATCCGCTGCTTGGCCGGCTGTGCCGTCCAGGCCGCGTGATACACCTGGGCCAGCCGAAAGGCCACCTCGGCGGGCAGAGAATCGATTTGCCTGAATATTTCCCGGCGCGCGGTAGATGGTTCCGGCAATTTTCCGTAGTGTCCGGTCGACGGCCTCAATTTCAAGGCTTGCGAGGCTTTTGGGAGACCGGTGCATTTTAGAAGCACGGCCTCGTCCGTGCCATCGATAACGAAGGTGAAAAGCCTATCCCCGATCCCCTTGTATGTTTTGTCGATCCGGCTCAAATCCGAATGAAGCAGCTCAACCAATTTGTGCGGCACATTGTTCGGATTTTGAACACGTTTTTTACCTCCGGCAAGTTTTTTGATCATGTTCAGCATATCATTTTCCTTTCAGGCAAGCTCGATACGTGCAAGTCAGTTAATTTTACGATTGCATTCCCTTTTTTGTCAACAACTGCGACCGGTCTATAGCATTATATATAATAATTTCTAAATTATACGTAGATTCACAAAATATCGGGACATCCGTTCCATTTGTATATATTACCATTTGAACACGAATTTGGGGGGACGTTCCGGAGTTGATGAAAAATCTTAGATCAAGTCAACATAACAGTTTTAATAAAAGGTGAGAAAACTTGCTAAATCTCTATAATTCACGTATCAATAGAGTGCCGTCAAGGATTCACCATCTCGATGGAGGAGAATTGATATGATTTAATAATAAAGCCTGAAATAGCCGGAGCGTAGTATTCAAATCAATATTTATGGACGATTATCATTTGTTAGGGATGTATTTTCTGATCGTCCTAGAGCCTGGTCTCTCTTTAAAAATGCGTAATTAATCGCCTCGAGTAGTTGATCAATGTCTTCAAATGGCTTGGTTAGATAACCGGCTGCATCGTACTTGTCTATCAACTCCTCTGTATTTTTTACGTCCGTGTAGCCCGTCATTACGATGACCTGAATTGTGTCATCCTGTTCTTTAACCAGTTTGAGTAATTGGAGGCCGTCAATATTCGGCATTCTGATATCGGTAATTACAAGTTCCACAGGATGATTATTTATGATTTCAAGGGCTTCACTACCATTTAAAGCCGTCTGAACATGAAGTCCTTGTCCACCCAAACACATCTTCATGGTTTTTAAGATGTCTTTTTCGTCGTCCACGACTAACAAGTTTCGACTATCGCCTGCCCTCATTCTATACCTCCGCGACTGGAAGTTGAACACTGAATGTTGTACCGCTGGAACTTGTATCCACCAATTTGATATCGCCTTTATGGTCCTTTATAATTCCGTATGAAATAGATAATCCCAGACCGGTTCCTTCCCCCACCGGCTTCGTAGTGAAAAAAGGATCGAATACCTTCTCACTCTCTGTGGTCATTATTCCATGACCGGTATCGCATACGGTAGCTTCGATGCATTGTTGGTTTTCATGGTATTTTGTAGTTATCTCAATCTGTTTCTGTCTGTCTGTAAGGTCATCTGGCAGAGCATCTTTGCTGTTGGAGATTAAATTAACAAAGACCTGCTCCAATTCATTGGGACACCCTTTTATCATAGGCAAATCCGGCGTTAGGTTCTTCTTCACTTCGATGCCATGGATTTTTAATTGCTCGTTAACCATCGTAAATGAGTCTGTAATGATCTGATTAATGTCAACCGATTCTCGGTGACCATTTGTTTGACGTGAAAACGTTCTGAGATGATTAATTATGTACTTCATCCGAGTGGTATTACGTTCCACTAGATCGATAGACTCTTCAAGCTGCGGATTTGAATTCGATTGCTTGAGCTGCTTTGATACCATCTGAGCGTTCATACGGATGACCATCAATGGCTGATTTAACTCATGTGCAACACCGGCCGCTAATTGCCCTATGGATGCTAATTTGGCGGATTGAACCAATTGAGAATGTATCCGACTCAATTCATCCACCATTTTTTTCAAGCTGTTTGCAAGCGCGCCAATTTCATTTTTGGTTCCGATTGGCACCTCTACATCGAAATTCCCCTTTCCGATTTCTTTAATCGCCGGCACCAGAGCGGCAACGGGTTTGTAGATTTCTCGAAGAACTAATCTTGCAACAATTCCAATGGTAGCGATCATCAGGACCATGGTGATTATCGTGATGTATTGCATTCTGTAGGTTAACGCTGCAAGTTTTTTATTCACCAAATGTATCTCGTTTTCTTCGTCCTCAATTTGATCTTCAAGTGTTTCATCGAAATTCTCATCGTAAATTGATTCAAGGGAATTTTGCAATTGATCAAGTGCTGCTTTCTTATCTCCACTTTGGGCTAATTGAAGGGTATTTTCGGCCGTCGATAATATTATAGCGAGCTGTCTTCTTATATCCTCGGCTGTTTCACGCTCACCTGCTTCTTCGTCTTTTTCGTCTTCATCGACAAATTCGATTTCACTTTCGGTGATCTTAACATACTCCTTAATCATCGCTGTTAGCTTGGCTTTGGATTCTTGATATTCTTCAAATTCCTCTTCATCGCCAATCAAGAGGAAATCGGAAACTTCCTTCAACATGCGATTTAGCGTGTTGTTGATCTCTTTTAAAACCATTAACTGCCTCTGGGCAAACTGAACCCGCTCATTTTGAGTGCGCAAACTTGTAGCCGTGTAGAAAATAATGGTGCTCATGATAATTGCAGCCATCATAATGGTTGCAAAACTGAATATTAAATAATTTTTGATTTGCATAATGTCTATCCGATGATGTTTAATTGTCTAGTATTTGTTTAATACCGTCTAATAGGACGTCTACATCAACTGGTTTTTGAAAGGTTTTCTCTACGCCTAACTTTTCGGCAGAATTTAGATAATTTAAACTTCCCTTATTGCCGCCACCTGAAATAGCTATTATTTTGACGTTAGGATCTTCCTTTTTTAATTCTATTATGGTTTGTATGCCTTCTTTATCCGGCATAAAAATATCTGTAATTATCAAATCAGCAGGGGTTTCTCTGTATAATCTGATGCCTATATCCCCATTTGGCGCATCGAGCACTTCATATCCCTCAAACTGAAGCATTCGCTTCATTGTCAACCGCAGATCGTTATCATCCTCAAAAATTAGAATTGATGCCATGGTTAGTTGCCTTTTAATTCAGCTTTATGATTTTCATTTTCACCGGAGAAAGATTCCATCGATTTTTTAAGAACTTGGAAAACTTATCGGTATAGCGACCGGAAAACTTAAATGGTTTGGTATAGCTATCGAAAAATAGCTGGACGGTCATGAAAAAATGCATTTCCAATATAAAATAAATAGATATGCATATATTCATGACCCCCATAACTCTCCACGAAGATTTTATTTAAAAAATAGTTTTCTTTGTGTCTTGGTGTCTTCGTGGCAAAAATTTCCGGTTTATCCGGATTGGGTCAAGTCAACATAACAGTTTTAATAAAAGGTGAGAAATCTTGCTAAACTTCTATAATTCACTTATTAATAGTGTGCAGTTCACTTATTGATAGTGTGCAGTCAAGGATTCACCATCTCCAGGGAGGAGAAATGTTTAGATTTAATATCAAACAAACTATCAAAAGCGGCAAAGCTTGAGCATCTTCTGCTGGAGACCGAATGAAAAGCATCGGCAAAATCTAATTTATTTTCATAACCGTGCCGCAATAATCATCCGGTTTTCAGAAGCACCATTTTCAGGATAAATATCGCGTCAGTATTCTATATTTATAGAGTCCGGCGGGCCTGACGGGGATTATCAACACCATAATTAGTTTTTTAGTCAATAATGTCCCTAATATCCCATGGGCGTCCCCAATATCCCACATAGGAACATAATCCATGAAAAGCTTTTCAAAGATTTTTAAGACACTGCTCGTATCAATAATAATATGTCTGATTGGATGTACCAAGCTCCCCAAAATTCCACCAGCACCTGTACAGGCCGAACAAAGAGATCGCCTGACATTCGAAGAATTGATATCGCAAAGCGATAGTGGAAGCAGTGCTGTCCATAATGCGTATTTTATGCCGGTTGGCGATTGGAAGCCTGCTCTACACGATTTCGCCGGTACTCTGAAGGTTCCCGAAACACTCATGCAGACCGATATATGGAAACACCGTATGTCCCGGTCGGCCCCCCGTTACTTTCCGGGATTTTCCGTGCAGTTTTTTACACACAAAGGTCACCTGGTTCCCGTTGAGCGCAATATTATTCAACCGGTTGAAGGTAATCCTCGCAGTTCTTGGAATTTAATTCTTTCTCCAGGAAAAGTGTGGTCTGAACCCGCAGATAACGGAATGTCCCGCGCGTCCTTTCCCTTTGTTTTAGTCAGTGTGTATTCATACGAAACCCACAACGGCATCGCCACCTTTGTCTATGATGACCGCCGAGCATCCAACTTAAGGATGCAAATTGTCCAGGAAATTTCATGGCGCAAGTTCGATTTCCGGGGACATCTACCCATGACCTATACTCCCGGACCGATTGCCGGACACGAGACTGCAATGGCCCGTTTTGACAAAGAGATGGCTTATCAGACGCCCATACGGCCTTGGTCGGAGCTGCAGAAAATAGCCGATCCCGAATGGCTGGAGAACTTCAATGGTGTTGTGGATTCCCAGGATATTAGTGCCACAGGCATGATTGTCGATAATATCCTTTACCTGCAGCCATGCTCCACCCGTTATGGCGCATATCCCTACCCGAGCCATATGCGAAACAGTGTGTTCTCTGTGACCAAATCCGCGGGGTCTGCAATTGGGATGTTGCGATTGGCCCAAAAATACGGAGATGAGGTGTTTGATCTTAAAATAGAAGATTACCTCTCCGTAACAGCTGCTCATGACGGTTGGGATGAAGTTACATTTGGTGACTGTCTGAATATGGTGACAGGCATCGGGGACAACTGGCCCCAACGCACGCCCAACAAAATTTATGTAGACGAAAATAATGAAAGAATGCTGAAATGGGCCAAGGCAACGACAGCCCGGGATAAACTGAAAATCGGTTTTGAGTTCGGCAATTATCCCTGGGGCCCTGGAGAAGTGTTGCGCTATAACTCTACCCATACGTTTGTGCTGGCCGCAGCGATGGACAGCTATCTGAAAAGTAAAGAAGGACCCCACGCCAATTTGTGGGATATGGTAATTGAAGAAGTTTTCAATCCAATAGGTATCATACACGCACCCTTAAGGCATACGCAAGAACCGGATGGAAGCCGAGGTATTCCGCATTTTTTAGCGGGATTCTATCCGACGCCGGATGACATAGCAAAAATCGCCATGCTGCTGCAAAATGGGGGCAAGCATCGGGGTCGACAACTCTTGAGCAGGGCGAAACTGGCTCAAGCTCTCTACAAAACAGAAAAAAGGGGATTTTCTACCAACCGCTATAATGGTTACGGCTATCGGTGGTACAATATGTCCTTCTGGTCGGCCCCCTATCGCACCCAAAACGGCTGCTTCTTTCAAATTCCCTATATGGCCGGTTATCTTGGGAACCTCGTTGTGTTATTGCCCAACGGTATCTCGGCCTTCCGGTTTGCCGACGGCAACCACTATGACCCTGAATCACTGATCTTGGGAGCTAAAGCGATCCGTCCGATTTGTGACCAAGGCATACCGTCATCCGTTCAAAATGATGTTGGACCGGTCTGTGATGCACCACTTCCAGAGGATCTGGTGATCGAAACCCCCGGAGAATCCGTACCGGCGGAAATGGCCCGCTTCTCCGGGATCTGGGGTAACGGCGGAGTTGACTGGTTTTCCGGAATGTTGTGTACATCGCTAGCGGTTAAGTCTATTGAAGAGAGCGGCAAAGCAAGCGTCATCGTCGGTTGGGGCAAACAGGAGCTTTGGGGTTTCGATAAGCCGGGTTTTACTGAATTGCCGGCCAAGATTGAAGACGGCAAACTCACTTTCAAAATTCAAATCGGATGGTTTGCAAAACTCTTTCATATCGATTCTGGTGAGGTCACTTGCTGGTTTGTGGGGGATAAGCTACGGGGAGCAATCAAGCACCTGAAAGAGGGTCGTTACGGGATGATGGAAAAAATTGAGTAGAATACATGTCAACGCCGCCATTTACCCCCGGAATAAAGCCCGGGACAAAAGCCATGTTGAAAAAGATTTCATGCTGGAATTGATCAAAAAATTTTCGGCGTTGTATTTTGCCGAGATCTTAGGCTTTTGCCTGATGGGCAATCACTTCCATTTGCTAGTAAAAATGATTCCGAAAAACAGGTATACGGATGAACAAATTCGAAAACGTTTTGAAACGTTTTATGGCGATAGTCGGGAATTTAACGAGGGTCAGATTCCCTAGCGGTTCAAGCATCTCTTTTACTCAAAGCACGAAAAGAAGCCCAAACCGATCAAGGGGTTGGATGGGTTGTATTCGTTGAAGCGGTTGTCGGAAATGATTTGAAATATTGGACACGGATTTTCACAGATTATGGCAGATTACGGATTGCAATCACCACAGTCTTTTGTTGGCGAAGGCTTT
>Ga0209454_1000066_pt1 | contig 80324 bp, 75 predicted proteins | sample WorMetHERISLAND1_2_FD_187400 | JGI IMG/M metagenome (GOLD analysis project Ga0209454, IMG submission 187400) | Marine gutless worms symbiont microbial communities from Max Planck institute for Marine Microbiology, Germany - Olavius geniculatus... | ecosystem: Host-associated > Annelida >... | reverse complement strand
GGCTTGGGGCTTGGGGCTTCGCTCTTCGAGCTACGACCCCACAGGTCGCTCTTCGAGCTACGACCCCACAGGTCGCTCTTCGAGCTACGACCCCACACGTCGCCTTCGGCTTGGGGCTTCGCCCTTCGGGCTACGACCTCACAAGACGACCCGACACGTCGCTCTGTTGTTTTAAATAGATAGAATACATTATTCGGTGTTCGATGTTGGACGTTCGATGTTCGACGTTCATTAGTTTCTTTTCTTTGATCAGACTGGCCGTTTTTTGGCCAGAGGCAGTGCTCTTCTGAAACTACGTCTATATTAACCCCCAAAACAGGGTATTTAAATCGTGCTCGTCCTCGATACTGAGAGGCTCAAACGCTTCGAGGACGAGCACGAGCACGAGTAAGAGGACGAAACGGCAATTGAATTCTTAGGAAATCGCGTTGATTTGGCACAGATGTAGGGTGGGCTATGCCCACCATTAACAGATGATATCAGCAATATTTGGTGGGCACCCGTCTTCGTCACGCTTGCAGCGTGACTTCGTCGCGGCACGTGGCAGCCCACCTTACGATTAGGTATTTTCGTTAGATCTGGTTTCTGCAATTCGTACGGCCAATCCCTGTTTTATTTAAAATCGCATTCGCGCATCTTTGCTGGTATAGACCTTGATTTGTTCGTGAATGGGCCCCATAATATTTTTTATAGAGAATCAGAGTACTATCCGAAAAATTGTGAAATCGGCGAACCGGGCGCTGCACCCGGACAAGATTGCCGCTGGGCGCCGTTCCCAGCGGTGTCGGCCACTTTGTAACCCACAATAATCTAAAGCCCCCTACTAAAGGACTCAAATGTCAGAAAAGTCACTCAGCCGCTTTCCGGTTCCTGATTTCGACGAATTGCCGGAGGACATTCGGGAACGCATCCTGGCCGTACAGGAAAAATCCGGATTTGTACCGAACGTATTCCTGGCACTAGCTCATCGTCCGGATGAGTTCCGCGCTTTTTTTGCGTATCACGACGCATTAATGGAAAAAGATGGCGGCCTTACAAAAGGCGAACGCGAAATGATCGTCGTTACGACCTCAGGCCTCAATCAATGCATCTACTGTGTCGTGGCCCACGGCGCAATCTTGCGTATTCGGGAAAAGAATCCGCTCCTGGCCGACCAACTCGCGACCAATTACCGCAAGGCCGATATCACCCCCAGACAGAAGGTGATGCTTGATTTCGCCGCAAAGGTCGCAATGCATGCATACGAGATCAACGACGCTGACCTCGAAAAATTGCGCGCGCACGATTTTTCGGATGAGGATATCTGGGATATCGGCGCGATCGCGGCTTTTTTTGCCTTATCCAATCGGATGGCGAATTTGACAAGCATGCGTCCCAACGACGAGTTCTACCTGTTGGGACGAACTATAGAAAAGGTCAAAAATAAGTAGAATTGAAGCTGATTCGATGGAGACGGCCTTTTCGATTGCCAAGGCCTGCCCTTTTCTCAATATTGGAGGCTCTCTTGAGGTCTCGGAGTTAATCCGGATGCCGGACGAAAAATGACAATGATAATAGTTGCGTAAATTATTGACCCAATCAAACAGTAACGGGAGTTAAAATGAGTTCTTCAGTCAGCCGACCCCCGGCAGCAGAATCTGCGCGTGCAGTAGATCATTTTGCAAGTCTGCTTGAATTTGAAACGGATTGTTGGGATGTGCATCATGCAATTACCAATGATCGCCAGGATTTTGTGCTGCTTGACGTTCGTGGAGAGGAGCTTTATAAGAAAGGTCATATTGAGAGTGCAATAAGTCTACCCCATGCGCGCATTAATGAGGGCAGTCTGTCTGAATTTCCAGAGGATACCCTTTTCGTGGTTTACTGTGCGGGGCCGCACTGCAACGGCACTGAAAAGGCGGCACTGCGTTTAGCCAAACTGGGAAGGCCCGTGAAAAAGATGATTGGCGGTGTGACCGGCTGGCTCGATGAAGGCTTCAGCCTCGTACAAGAGTGATCGCCTGGTGCCTATTTTCAGCTTTCGAGGCTGCCTTCCCCAACTGTTTCTTTTTTTTAAATCGCCTATGTTTGACAGTCTCGTAAAAAGTCGAAAAACGACCTGTTTACGATAGTGTTTAGTATTTGGTGTTTAGTGGTATAACATCTTGATATGACGCGCGAAGTGTTTTACTAAACACCAAACACGAAACACCAAACACATGATGAATTCGACTTTTTACGAATTCATCATATTTAGAATTTGAAAGCATCAGATGATTCCTGCCTTGAAATCACATCGATTTGTTCACATGGATCCTCAGCATGCAGTTCAGACCCACATCGAAGTTCGGACTCAACGGATGTTTCCAGTGAGCTGGAGTACCTCCAAATTGGCCTACCATGACTGGGACGCACTCAATAAACTACCCCTTGAAGCAGCCCGTAAAGCTCAAATAGATTGCTGCCTGTGCGGCAACGACCAATATCAATGTGTGAAGGGAGAAAACGATGGCTAAAAAAGAAGCATGGGGTATTTTTCGCCCGGACAAAAACGGCATGTGGCAGCTTTTGAATGATGAAACGCACCAGTCCTTCGGGATCAGCAGTGTTTCTCAAACGGACCACTATGTGCAAATCAACTACGAGACGCCTTTTAGGATGATACATTGGACTGCGGTCACGCCGGATGAGAAAATGATTTTTCACAATATTCAAGTCGGGGCCACGGCCCGGATGCAGTGTGCCCGGGTCTACTTCGCCAAGTTAGGCATTCCGCTCGTTCCCAAAATGCTGCAGCTTGGCAAAAAATCGAATTTTTGGTTTTACATTAGCGGCGAATAGAAAAGAAAATCGAGCGTTATTCGTTAATAGTTATTAATTATTGGTTTGAAAGGAATCAGATCGATTTTTAAATGTCACGGATGATGGAAATATAAAATTAGATTCACAGCCATTTCTAATAGCGATTAACAAATAACCAATAACATCCATTTGAGCATTTATCGCTGATTGGACGAGTGTTGGCGTAGATCCAACCCGGATAAACCGGAAAGATTAGCCACAAAGGCACAAGGACACTAAGAAAAAATGTTTACTGATATTAAACTTAGTGCCTTGGTGTCTTGGTGGCGAAAATATTTTGGTTGATATATCCTTCGCATCCATGACATGATTTCAATAAATAGACACTAGGCTTTTTCCTATACGCGATTGGAAAAAGTGGCCCCGGTGGGGCAGCAATAGCGCAGTTTTTTGGTTTTAGGTTTCAGGTGTCAGGTTTCGGGTGTCAGGGAACCGAGGTGTTAAGTCCTGAAACCTGAACACTGACACCTGACACCTTCAGTAACTTACAACATGTTGTCAGGAAAAACCTTGCTAAGGGCCTAAGACAACAACAGCGGCTAGGCCGGCTGGAGGAAGCATGGAAATCAACAGCGGTGACATCATCGGACAGGTGCTGCGGGAGCAGGGGGTAAAATTTTTATTTACGCTGTGCGGCGGACACATATCTTCGATTCTAACCGGGGCCAAAAAAGAAGGTATCCGGGTTGTCGATGTACGCCATGAAGTGAATGCCGTGTTTGCCGCCGACGCCGTCGGGCGTCTGACCGACACGCCCGGCGTAGCGACCGTTACCGCCGGGCCGGGGGTGACCAATTCCATCACGGCCCTGAAAAATGCCCAGCTGGCGCAATCGCCGATGATCCTGCTGGGAGGCGCGGCGCCCAGGGTCATGAAAGGCAGAGGCGCCCTGCAGGATGTGGACCAAATTTCATTGGTGGATTCGGTCGTCAAGCTGGCGGTCTCGATTCGCCGTAATTGCGATCTTATCCCCGTGTTGGAATATGCCTTCGATGTCTGCCGCACCGGGGTTCCCGGGCCGGTATTCGTCGAATTCCCGATCGATCTGCTTTACAACGAGTCCCTCGTCCGGCGCTGGTACGGTGTGGAATCCGATACCCAACGCGAGGGCGGATTGAGGAGCAAGCTGTTGGATTTCTATTTGAAACGGCATGTCGACAAAACGTTTGCCTGTGACTTTGAAGACATGCAGCCCGGCCCGGCCCGGGTCAGCTCACCGGACCTGGCAGAAAACCAGGTGGCCCAGGCCGTGGAAATGATTGCCGTATCGCGCCGACCGGTCCTGATCGTCGGCAGCCAGGCCATGTTGCACGCCGCTGAAATCGATAAACTGGCCGGGGCCGTCAATTCGCTGGGCGTCCCGGTTTATTTAGCCGGTATGGCTCGCGGCCTCCTGGGAAGACAGCACCCGCTTTACATGCGTCATCATCGGAAAAAAGCGCTCAAAAAAGCAGACCTGGTGATCCTGGCCGGGATGCCATGTGATTTTCGCCTTGATTATGGGCGTTCCTTCGGTTCCGGCACCAAGATACTATCGGTGAATCGAAGTAAAACCGATCTGAGAATGAATTGCCGGCCGGATCAGGCGGTCCTGTCGGATCCATTTCTATTTCTGTGTGCGCTGGCCGAAGTCCTTGCTTCCGAGCCGGCCGACTGGCAGCCATGGATTCAGGAGCTTAACAATAATGATAACGAACGGGAGAAGTTTATTGCCGGCACAACCGAGCAAGCAACGGATTTTATCAATCCCCTATATCTGCTTAAAAAGCTGAATGAAGTGATTGACGGTAACAGCGTGATTGTGGCTGATGGCGGTGATTTCGTGGGCAGCGCCGCCAATATACTGCTGCCCCCGGGGCCGTTGACGTGGCTGGACCCGGGCGTTTTCGGCACTCTCGGGGTCGGGGCCGGCTTTGCCCTGGCCGCCAAACTGCTGCGGCCCCAATCGGAAACCTGGCTGATCTACGGTGACGGGGCCGCCGGATTCAGCCTACTGGAATTTGATACCTTTGTGAGACATGGGACGCCGGTGATTGCCGTGATCGGCAATGATGCCGCCTGGAGTCAGATCGCGCGGGATCAAGTCGAGATATTCGACGATGATGTCGCCACGGTGCTGGGACGGTCTGATTACCACCGGGTGGCCGAAGCCTTCGGCGGCAAGGGATTTTTGCTGGACAAGGCAGAAGATATCGGCCGGGTTCTTCAGGAAGCCAGACAGGCTGCCGCCCAAGGAACCCCGGTCCTAATCAACGCCCTAATCGGCAAAACGGATTTTCGCAAAGGATCCATATCCGTCTAGTGCGGCAGAAATGGCTTCAGACCTCGTCATTTGTCAATTTTCATTTATCATTTCCGGCTTGTCCGGGTTAGGGATTTTGGATTGCGGATTGCGGATTTATGGAATCGCTGCGCTCTATCAATTATATTTGACCGTTCGACAGAGAAGCTCACGACATGCCGTTCGACGCAGAAGCTCACGAAAAGCAGAATTCCTTCAATTCCTAAATTAAGCTCGCGTCCAGTTTTCACGCGAGATTCTGGTAATGGCTTCCCGCCATTTTAATCGTTGGAGCGCAGCGACTCCGCCAATCCGCAATCCGCAATCCGCAATATGATGTCCAAAAGAGTTGACGCGTTTAAAAAGTAAGTTACGAATTCTGAATTCAGATATCTGTAGAGAATTTGTATACTGTCGTCTGGCAATAAGTCTCGTGCGGGTTGAGAACCGTGCTTGGAAATTCAGGCCGGTTGGGAGAATCCGGAAAGTGCTGGGTTTCCAGGGCGAAACCGGCGTGCTGTTTGTAGTCTATGCCGCCTTTGCCGCGGCGGCCGCCGTCCAGGTAGTTGCCGGTGTACACCTGGATGCCCGGCGTGGTGGTATGCACTGTTAGAATTCTACCCGTTGTCGGCTCGGTAACCCTGGCTGCCAGTTTCAGTGACCCGTCTTGATGGTTGAGCACCCAGTTGTGGTCATAGCCGTTGCCGTATCTCAATTGAACATCATCGGACTTGATACGGGCACCGATGGGCACCGGCTGCCGGAAGTCAAAGGGGGTGTCGGCCACATCCCGCAGCTCGCCGGTGGGTATCAAGTCGGCGGCCACCGGGGTCATCCGGTCGGCATTCAGCATCAGTTCGTGATCGAGGATATTACGAGACATGTCACCGCATAAATTGAACATGGAATGCTGGGTCAAATTGATGACGGTGGACCTGTCCGTTGTGGCCTTGTAACGGATGATCATTTCATTGTCATCGCTTAAAATATAGCAGAACGTGATTGCCAGCCGGCCCGGATAGCCCTCCTCACCATCGGCGCTGACACCGGTGAATTCCAGGCCGCGGCCTTCCCCGGCGTCTATTGGGCTGGTTTGCCAGATTTTCTTGTCAAACCCGTCAATGCCGCCGTGGAGATGATTGCGGCCCTCATTGCTGTTGAGCTCAAATTCCTGGTCGTTCAGGCAAAAACTGCTGTATGCGATCCGGTTGGCATAGCGCCCGACAATGCAGCCGAAATACATTTTTTGATTGAGATAATCGTTTAGGCTGTCATATCCCAGGACGATGTCAGCCGGCTTTCCATGTCGATCCGGACAGACCAGTGAAACAATGATCCCGCCATAGTTGGTGATTTTAATTTCAACTCCGCGATCGTTGGTCAAAGTATAAAGATCCACCGGGGTTCCGTCCGGGGTTTTGCCAAATAGTCCTTTGATTATCGAGCTCATATATTTCGCTCCCAGGTTAACGATGAGGCCGTGGCGGATATCCGGGCTCCTTGATGCTTGATGCCTCCAAAGCCGGAAAAGTGGTGTTCTGATTTTTAGCAATACCCCGGATGACTGTCAACCGTGCAGATTCCTAATTGATCAGAAGCAAATTATAGTGTAGAAAAGCAGCGGGCCGCACGACGTTGATATTTCATGATAGCCAGTGATACTGCAAATCAGAAGCTAATCCGCGTTGCAGGGTGGGCTGCCATGTGCCGCGGCGAAGTCACGCTGCAAGCGTGACGAAGACGGGTGCCCACCAAATATCGCTGAGTTCATCTCATGATGGTGGGCAAAGCCCACCCTACGATAGAGCTGAAAACATTGCCGTTCAACCAGGATACTTAGATGGAAATCGAAGTCACGACCACCGAGCTTGAAATGCTGTCGCCCAGGGATTTCAAACCCAAAGCACCGGCACGCAACGATGTTGCGGTCATTAAAGTTGAAATACCGACACCGGCCATCAACCATTTCTTTTTCGTCAACGTCGGCCGACCCTGGAAGTGGTACAGCCGTTTGAAATGGACGCTGGCCGACTGGAAGGCCCTGGTCGAGAAGGAGACGACCCCGACCTGGATCGGATATGTTCAAGGATCTCCGTTCGGCTACATTGAACTCGATCAGCAGGCCGAAGACGTGGAGATTGCATTTTTCGGACTATTGCCCCAGTTTGTCGAAAAAGGGCTGGGCGGTTTTTTATTGTCGGAAGCCATCCGCCTGGCCTGGGAGCTGGAACCCCAAAGGGTGTGGGTCCACACCTGCACCCTTGACCATAAATATGCCCTGAACAATTACCTAGCCCGGGGTTTTTCGATCTGCAAAAAAGAAACCCTGATGGAGCAGGTGCCGGATGACGATGACCCCATCTGGTCGACCCCGCAATATTATGCCTCCTTAGCCCGGGAATATGCCGCATTGAGCGAACAGGCTGCCGGGCGGCATAGTTCCGAATGAAGGTATTTATTTTTCGTAAAAAACTTTGAGTTGTCGGGTGTCAGGTTTCGGGTTTCGGGTTGCGGGAAAACGAGGCGCTGAATCCTCTTGTGAAACTACATTGGAATGACGAATGTCGAATGACGAATGTCGAATGGTGGAATCGCTGCGCTCAGTCGTCATAAAATAGATAGAATTCATTATTCGATGTTCGATGTTGGACGTTCAATGTTCGATGTTCATTAGTTTCTTTTCATTGATCAGACTGGCCGTTTTTTTGGCCAGAGGCAGCGCTCGTGTGAAACTACATTTAAAGCGAATCACGCTAAAGACGTGACCTAAAGCCCGCAGAATGTCGAAGTGTGGAATCGCTTTGCTCAGTCATTTTAATAAGATAGATAGAATACATTACTTCGACATTCGATATTCATTATTCGATATTCGATATTTGCTTTTTCAAAGTTTCTTTTATTGATCAGACCGGCTATCTTTTAGCCGGCCTGCGACGAGCTCAGCCGAATGGAGGCCGCTGTTCTTATGAAGCTTCGTCTATATTAACCCCAAGTAAGGGATTCTAAATCCTGCTCGTACTCGTGCTCGTCCTCGATACTTAGAGGCTCAAAAGCTTCGAGGACGAGCACGAGGACGAGGACGAAACGGCAAATGAGTTAATCGAAACTGCCTTGATTTTGCGTAGTTTCTTTTCCGATCAGACTGGACGCCCGCGGCAAAGGGCAGCGATAGTCCTAACTGGCCAACCCAAGCGTGGCGATAAATTCCTCACCCTTGGCGATGATTTCATCGTGATCTTCGGGGGCTTTCATATCTTCCATTATTCGCACGGTGTATTTCTGAAGATATTCTTCTGCTTTGGGGCATCCCTGGTTCTGCCATTTTTCCAATCCGATGTGCGGCCAGATAATATTGTCCCGGGGTATTTTTCGGCAATATTTCAAAGTTGATTCAGCCGTTAAGAAATGACCGCCCGGCCCGGCTGACTTGATTTCCGCCAGGACATCCGGTTCATCTGCCAGCGAGAAACCATTTTCGAAAATACGCACCTTGCGAATTACCTCATTGGAATAAACCAGTATCGCCGGAGAGAAAACCACCGAAAAAAAGTTGCCACCGACAAACGGTGCCAGCCCGACCTTGCCCAGGCAACTGGTCAGGTGATTCATCCAGTGCAAGTCACTGGCAAATAAATCGGCCCCCCAGCCGTTGCCGTTGGCTGAAGTTCCACAGTGCGGCAGCCCGTAGTGTGCCATCAGTTCGGCGCAGGCCAGATTGATTACCAGGCTTTGCGGGGTGTATCGATTCACCATGTCCTTCATATCGAACCTTGCCGGAAAGCTGCCCAATATTATCGGGGTGCCTTCTTTGACCAGTTGACTGAAAACCAGGCCTGCCAGGAGTTCGGCATTCTGCAGGGCAATGGTGCCGGCCGCAGTGATGGGGGTCGATGCACCGGACATGCCGTAGTTGCTGAAAATAATCGGCAGGCCGCGCTTGATGGCAGTCACCATTTTATCGGTGGTGCCCTCGTTCAGAATCAGTGGTGACAAGGGGTTTAAGTATGGAATGACAAAGGGTCGGGCGGATAAGTCGCCCGCCAGATGCTCCATGAGATCGAGTACGGCGGGAAAACGCTGTTCTTCAGAAACCAACAGGACCAGCGGTTTGCTGGTATTGGCGGCCATTTCAAGGCTGCCGAAGAGATCGCCGTTTTCCGGTGCAACGTCCTGCAAAACGCCGATGGTGGAGATAAAGTCGAAATAGGACAGGGACTGGCCGAGTCTGGTACCAAGTTCCATATGTCTGCGCGTAAATGGCTCCACCGAGTCCGTCAAGGGATCCTGGTAGTACAAATTGGTCACCCCGACACCGAAGCGGGTCCGTGGTTTGGGGGTGCCTCCCAGGCGGAAGGCATGCTGTCCAAACCGGTTGTAAATGTCTATAGACGAAGGGGCGGATTTCAGCGCGGCGGAGACGAGATCGGCCGTTATCCGAACCGTATTGTCAGGGTTGGGATTACAGCCGGCTTTGACAAAGATTGCCCTGGCATGGGCCGAATCGACCCGGAGCCCGACTGTCGCCAGAATATCCAGGGATTGCGAATGAACGTGTTCGATCTGTTCCAGGGACAGAACATTGATGCGGGGCATAACATCGGGAAGTTGATCAGACATGGCGACAACTCCTGTATGGGAAGCGGGACGGATGTTATTTATTGTTGACAGGCGGCGGATGCTTAACCGGCAACCGCCGACAAGGACTAGATTGAGGCTCTATAAAAAAAATTTTTGGGTTATTCAAGAAAAAAGTGTCGCAGGGTTCAAAGGTTCAGAGGTTCAGGGTTCAGAGGTTCAGGGTTCAAAGGTTCAGGGTTCAAAGGTTCAGGGTTCATGGTTCAAGGTTCATGGGTTCAGCGGTCCGAGGTTGCGGGGTAAACAAGCAGGCATTCGGCGTTCGGCATTCGGCGCTCGGCCCACGGCTTTGGCCGATGGAATCGGGATGCGAGGCAATAAAGCAGGTATTCGGCGTTCGGCGTTCGGTCCACGGTTTTGGGCGATGGAATCGGGATGCGGCGTGCAGGATACGGGATTAATTGCTACCGAGGGCCGAAAGCGTCCAGCTTGGGATTAAACAATTTGACATAGGAGGTCCAGTCAGGCTGTTGAACGCTGAAGGTCATTTGCTAACAATTGACTTCGAGCGCTGTCTGGTTTTTTATGCGTAAAAAAGCATTAATTCAAAAGACGGAGCGCAGCGACTCCATAAATCCGCAATCCGCAATCCGCAATCCGAACCCAGCATCCCGATTCCATCGCCCAAAATCCTTGCGCCCAACGCCGAATACCGAATACCGAATACCGAATGCCTGTTGTTTGCCCCTGAACCTAATATTACTTCATTGTTGTTGATTTTCATTCAGCTCTTTGTTAGGAGAGGTGGTCGACTGGGAGTTCAGACGCTAACCGAGCGAAACTTAAGGATGGAAAAAATGTCAGAGAAAACATTAGAGGAAGCAGCCAAGGCGATTATCAACGGGGATGCCGCAAAAGCGGCCGATCTGGCCAAACAGGGATTGGACGAAGGAATTGAACCGCTGAACTTATTGGACCAGGGATTTGTCCCCGGAATCAATGAAGTCGGTGACCTGTTCAGCAAGGGCAAGCTCTTCATCCCGATGCTGATTAAGTCGGCCGCCGCCATGGAGAAAGCCACGGAAATCATCAATGCCGCCATTCCCCAGGAAGAGGAGATTGCCCAGGGTAAAGTCGTTCTGGGAACCGTGCAAGGTGATGTGCATGACATCGGCAAAACCATTGTGGTGGCGCTTTTTAAAGCCAATGGCTTCGAGGTGCTGGATCTCGGCCGAGACGTGGCCAATGATAAGATTATTGAAGAGGCTGAGAAATTCGGTGCGGACGTCATCGGCACCAGCACGCTTTTGACGACAACCATGGTGCTCCAGAAAGAACTGGAGGAACAATTGAAAAGTGAGGGCTTAAGGGAAAAATACAAAACGATCATCGGCGGCGCACCGGTGACCCAGCGTTGGGCCGATCGCATCGGCGCCGATGCCTATGCCCATGATGCCAGCGATGGGGTGAAAAAGCTGAAAGAACTACTGAAGAAATAACAATGATGAAATGACGAATGTTAAATGACAGAGGTCAGAGGTCAGAAGACAGAAGTCAGAGAACGGATGACAGAGGGTTTCGATTGCGGAATGCGGATTTGAATGAATAAGAACCCGATATAGATGCAATGGAAAGGTGGCAGAAGGTGAGAAGGTCGGAACGGAAGGCGGAATTATTTGATTCTCGAATTTAGAATTCGGATTTTGGATTGAATAGAAGGCGCACGCCACCATGGCGCGGCCCTGCATCTATTGAGACGTGCACCGAAAACCGAATGCCGAACACCGGCATCTTCCTTCTTCCTTACACCTTATACCCTACACCCTATACCCTTGCCTCATTTGCCGAAATCCGAATACCGAACACCGAATGCCGATCCTCCAATTCGCTATGACCGAATCCTGTCCTCAAACCGCGTTACGCAGCCGATGTCGATATCCAGCAAATCGGCGATTCTGAACTTGGCTTCAATTCCTTTGGCGCATCCCGGCAGTGGGCTCATAATCCCGATTTGCAGGTCGTCCCGGACTTCCGACATAATCACCGGATCCGTCAGTTCGGCCACCGCTACTCCCAGTCTGTCGGCCACATAGGCTTTGGCTTGCTTGATCTTCATGCCGCGGGCCATTTGCATTCGAGCTACCAGATCTCCGGCAGCCCGCATTCCGCCCATTCCCGAGGCATGCGCATGCGTGAGGGCCATCCCGAAGGGATCCCCCACGCCCACCTACAATCCGTCCAGACGGCAGATTTCAACCATGGCCTTGGAGGCCCGTGACACCATGTCGATCGGCGGGTGATCATTGACCGTCACAGCGCCGACCCCCATGCCCATGTTGACGTGTACGGGAATTTGCGCTTCGTTGCAGCAGGCCTTGACGAAGGTAATGGCGCGGGATAGATTCCAGGGGCTCGATTCAGAGGTGTTGGTGTTGACCACCGGGCCGAAAATGGTCACTCCGGCCTGCTGGGCCAGTTTGACCTGATCGTGCGGATAAAGACCTGCCAGGCGCACGCTTTCAAATTCCAGCTCGCTGTGCATTCCCAGGATGAACTCGCCCGCCATGCCCATCTCGATGCAGACATCGGGGTGGCGCTCCTTCAGCTTTCGGGCGGCGCCCAAGGCCGCAAAAAAATCGGCATCCCCGGCGCCGCCGACCGTGTCCAAATTGACGCCGTCCGCCCCGGAGGCTATCATTTTATCGCAGGCATAGAACATATCCTTGACGGCTTCGTCGGCGGCCTCCTCATAGGCGGCCTGGGCTTCGGCGATTTTGCCCTGGGGCAGGAGTTCGGCCGGATTTTCAAAAGGTCCATCCGGCCGGCTGTACAGGCCAAGATTGGGCATCGCTCCGTAAAATAGCGGGATATGGGTGGACAACAAAGCCTGCTCCAGGACCGGCTGTTCCATGGTGACAATCGATTTGATCGGTTTGAAGCTGTAGTCGAAGTGGCACAGTTCCATGCTGTCCGCTCCCAGCAGTTTTTCGTAGATCTGCAGGGCCTGAATCCGCTCGACGTTTACCCCGACCCGTCGGATTTTCAGGGTGCCGCCGTCATAGCTGAGCACCACCTCGTTGCCGGGTTCGACACTGACAAAACTGTAGGGTGCGCTGAATATGTCGAACAGATGCTGCAGCTCCTCTTTTGAAAGCGGGGGGACGTCACCGCATTCCGCCGCATCAGCCGTGCCGTTTTCGAGATCTTCTCTAAGCTCCGCCTCGCTTAATTCAAGCGGGGTACCGTCACCATAGCGGGTTCTTATCTTAGGCATTTCTTCTCCTTGCATTTCATTAATTTGGCTTTTAGAGGGCAGTCGCTGATTATATCTCGTCAAGAAAAGAAGGTTTCAGGTGTCAGGTTTCGGGTGTCAGGGAACTGAGTTGTTGAGTCCAGACATACGAAACTTCTTATGAAACGGCATATTCAAAGCCATTCAGATATGAGTTAACGGTGTGTGAGAGTGGCCTCGATTCGACTGATCCCGTCGCAGGCCGGCCGCGATTACCCACTTGGGTAATCGCGGCTGAAAACCGCTCCCACCATCTATAACCCACGATTTGCGGATTGAGTTTCATTTATTTGATCAGACTGGTCGCTCCGTGACCCATCCCGCTGCCAGCTGGAACTTCTGACACCCCGACACCCGAAACCCGACACCCGACACCCGACACCCGACACCCGACACCCGACACCCGACACCCGACACCAAATCGGTCCATTCCTTCATTATTCATTTCTTAACCCCCAGCTCTTTTTCTGCTTCCTCGACAATCGAGCGCATCGTCGCCAATACTTCGTCGGGCAGCGGCTCCGGCTTGTGGGTTTCCAGAATTTCGCGAGCCTTGGCCGTGGCCCGCTGATGCAGATCGGTGCCACCGTCGGCTTGCCAGTCTTCCCGCATACGGCGATCGATCAGGGTCGGTTGGGACTGTTCCTGCATGTGCCGGAAAGTGTGGTCGTGACCCAGGAAATCCTTGGACGGACCGACATCATGCATCACATCCACGGCCAGGGTTTCATCATTGACCGGTATTCCCTGCACTGTGTACTTGATCATCCGGGCGAACTCGTTGTCCATCACCAGCTGACCGTAGTCAATTGTCATGCCCATTTCGATCATCCCCAGGCCGTAAATCAGGTTGGCACCTGCCAACGCCGGTAATAAGCCTGTGAGGGTTTTTTCGTGACCGGACTGGGCATCACTTAATTTGGAGTCACCCTACCCACCGGCGACCCAACTGGGCAGCAGGTAGTAGGTCGACAACTGGGCCACCCCGGCATTGATCATTGCGCATTCGGGGGAGCCCACCGAAGCCGCGGCCCATCGCAGGTCCATCGCCGTGGTCGAACTGCCGTAGATGACCGGCGATCCCTTGCGCGTGAGCTGATTAAGGACGACGCCCCCGAGGACCTCGGCGTTATGGTCCACCAGGGTGCCGGCCAGGGTTGCCGGTGAGGAACCGCCTGCCATGGCCATGGACAGGACGTTGACCGCCAGACCGGCCCGGGCCGATTCGATGATGATTTCGCAGCTTTCTCTGATCAACTGCAGCGGGCTGACCGGGCAGGTAACAAAGGTGATGAGGGGACGCTCCCGCAGCTGTTCCCGACCGCCGACAATGGCAGTGACCATCTTGACGATCTGCTTCAGCAGATATCCATCACCAGGTCCCATGAAAACGTGCTTGGAGGTATTTGACAACATGGCTTCGGCATTGTGCAGCTGAACCGTTTTTTGCGGTACATCTCCGGCGCCGACGGCCCGCTCGTAGACGTCTATCTCGCTCAAATAGTCGCATAGCTTGGCCGAATCCGCCACATCCGCTTTGGTAGTCTCCCGCAGTTCTCCCGTATAAGGATCTACAACGAAAACGCCTTCACCGAAATTGGTGAATCCCACCCGGTTGCTTTCCATGACATAATCATTGACGGGATTTCGCCCGGCCAGCACCAGTTTGGAGGGCGCCGATCGGATGGCATCCTCAACAATGTAGGGCGGAATTTTAACGATGTTGTTTTTTCGATCGACTAGTGCCCCGCCACCGTCAAATATGTCCAGCGCTTCATCGTCTCCGATGTACAGGCCCGTTTTCTCGAGCACCTCGAGGGTTGCAAGGTGGATTTCGTTAAGCTCTTCATCCGTAAAGACCTGCAGGCGTAAGCCGCCGCTGTGTCTTTTTCCTGCATGCAAATTGCGTTTCAAGGCTTCACCTCCTTTGTAGTATTAATATGGAAAGAGATCTCCGTCCCGGCGCTTCTTCAAGTATACGGCAGCCGGCATATCGGCGGCGGTGCACCGATGATGGAGAGCAATCTCCGGGGAATTCATCGTGGAAAAGGGCGGGGCTCGGCCGGGCTCCCTGGGAAGTTTCAACTGAGCCGCATAGTTCTGGAATGAATGAATGGCTTGCAATTGTACCCGCCCCAATTTTAATGGTACGTGAAACTACAGCTCAAAACAATGGAATGCTATCGATGGGCCGGGCGTGATTATGTCCGAATTTGTCCGGCATGTCAAGCATGCAAGCATGAGGAGAATACTTGCCGGACTTGCAACGCGCCTCCTGCTTAGCGGGCGGCCGAGGGAATATCCATGGAAGGTAGTAAGATTACTAACGCATTTTATAAATCCGAAATCCGAAGCACGAAATCCGAAACAAATTCAAATGACATAAAAACAAATGACAAAAAATAAAACCGATCCAATACGCAATTTGGAGATCGGCGCGTTGATCAATTTCAGGCAGTGCTTTTGCCGTTTTGAAAATTTGGACATTCGAATTTATGATTTGTTTCGGATTTCGATATTCGGGTTTCGAATTTTGTCGAGCGTCATCTGACTGTCACCGGATCGGTAGAAATTTTACGGGTCTATACCTGGAAGTGGTGGTTTAATTTTGAATTGCTGCCCAACTTTCAACCCAAATAGTAGTAGCCTCCCGATCGATATAATGGTATCATTTAGCGTTGCACTTCTCAGCCTAAACCAGATGGTTTATCAATTGATTTTCCTGCGTTACTCTTCAAAAAATTAAATTCCGATTCAGGAGACCGGTCATGAGTGAGCGAAAGCGGATTTTCTTTTTAATTTTAATCTTGGCGTTGAGCTCCCTGCTGGTTGCCGGCATTACGATTGCCTCACTTTATAACGCAGCCGTCAGCGAGGAACGGGAGCGGCTGGTTGAGACCGTCCAAAGCCAGGCCCGCCTGATCGAGGCCGTCGCCAGGTTTGACGCCAAAAACCTCAGCTCTGATTTTCCGGGGGGTGCCCGGGCGGCCACCCTGATGCAGATCATCGAGGCGCATAAAAATTACGAGCATTCCAGCCGCACAACCGAGTTCACCCTGGCCCATAAAAAGAGGGACACGATTAAATTTCTGTTGAGGCACCGGCACGGCGGCCTCGAGCCTTCCAAACCGATTGGATTCGATTCGATGTTGGCTGAACCCATGCGGCAGGCCCTGCGCGGACACTCCGGAACCATCGTCGGCATAGATTACCGGGGAGAGCGGGTGCTGGCAGCCCACGAACCGGTTGCAGAATTGGATCTCGGAATTGTGGCCAAAATCGACCTGTCTGAAATTCGGGCGCCTTTCGTGAAAGCCGGCGTGATTGCGGTGCTGTTGGGGGTTGTGGTCGTCCTAATCGGCGTCACCTTGCTGCTGCGAATCAGCAACCCGTTGATTAAGCAGTTGGAGGATCACAACTCGGAACTGGAAATAGCCAATCAAAATCTTACGCGCGAGATCGATGATCGCCAACGGGCTGAGGATGCACTGCGGGAAAGTGAAGCCAAGTACCGGCTTCTGGTCGAAAATGCCAATGACGCCATTTTTATCCTGCAGGACGGGCATATCAAATTTTTCAACCAGCAGGCCCGGCAAATCGGCCTATCTCTGGCTCTCGATATTGCAGCGGTGCCATTGTCTGAATGCATACATCCGGATGACCGAGATCGCGTCAATGAGCGCTATTTCTCCCGAATTGCGGAAGAGAATTTGCCGAACTCATCCGCTTTCAGGCTGGTTGGCCAGGGCGGTCAAATCATGTGGGTCGAGCTGCACTCGGTTCGGATCAATTGGGAAGACGGCCCGGCGACCCTCAATTTTTTAAGAGATATAACTCTGCAACGGCAATTGGAACAACAACTTCAATTGTCACAAAAAATGGAGGCCGTGGGCACTCTGGCAGGCGGAATTGCCCATGATTTCAACAACCTTCTCATGGGCATCCAGGGTCGAAACTCACTGATGCTGTTCGACACCGAACCCGACCATCCTTTTTACGAGCATCTCAAGGAGACGGAGAGTTATGTTATGCGGGCCGAGAAGCTCACCAAACAGCTTTTGGGTTTTGCCCGGGGAGGCAAGTATGAGGCCAAGCCGACGGACCTGATCCAAATAATCGAGAGAAGTTCCCAGATGTTTGCCAGGACCAAGAAGGAAATCTCCATTTACAAAGATTATCAAAACGAGACCTGTGCAGTTGAAGTCGATCAAAGTCAGATCGACCAGGTGTTGTTGAACATTTTTGTTAATGCGTGGCAGGCCATGTCCGGAGTCGGGCAACTGTTTATCCGGACCCAGGAAACCGTTCTGGAAGATAGCTTCGTCAGTACTTACGGTCTGCAACCCGGCAAATATGCCCAGATCACGATAAGGGATACCGGAATCGGAATGGATGATGAAACGGCCAAAAGGGTATTCGACCCGTTTTTTACCACCAAGGAAAAAGAGCGAGGGACAGGGCTCGGTCTAGCTTCGGCTTATGGAATCATAAAAAATCACGACGGGATTATCACCGCCGAGAGTGCCAAAGGCAAGGGCGCGGCCTTCAAGATCTATTTGCCGGTCTCCGACAGGCCGATCATCGACCAGCCCCAGGCAGTACAGCAAATTGTCACCGGGACTGAAACGATTCTGCTGGTAGACGATGAAGAGATGATCATTGACGTGGCGGCCGAAATGCTTAAAAAGATCGGCTACAGGGTTTTGACCGCCCAAAGGGGCCGGGAGGCCGTCGACATTTACCGTTTAAACCAGGATAAGGTGGCGATCGTGATCCTGGATTTGATTATGCCGGAGATGAGTGGCGGAGAAGTATATGAAAGGCTCAAAAAGATCAATTCAGATGTCAAGGTTCTTCTTTCCAGCGGATACAGCCTGAAAGGCCAGGCGGCCGAAATCCTGCAGCGGGGCTGCAACGGTTTTATTCAAAAACCGTTCATAACCCATGAATTGTCGAATAAGATAAGGGAAATTATTACCGCTTAGATCGGAAATATGGTGCGGAACAGACTGCCTATTCCGGGGCGGGTCAGTATTTCGATTTTGCCCTTGTGATTCCTGACGATTCGATCAACGACCATCAATCCAAGGCCGGTTCCCTTATCGCCCTTGGTCGAAAAAAATTCTTCAAATAGATTTTCTTCAGTGTCTTCATCCATGCCGTCGGCGTTATCTTCCACTTCAAACATCCAATGGGTTTGATTGTAATAATCGGCCCTGATGAAAACGGCGTTGGAAGCTTTGCCCTGGTTCTTGTCGCAAGCCTCCAGCGCATTCCAAATCAAATTGCTCAACATCCGGGTAATGCTGGAAGCATCCATGGTCGTTTCGGGCAAAGTCGGATTCAGCAGACTGATAAGCTGGATGGCCATGGCGGACGCTTTTTCCTGATAGAGCCCCACCGTGCGACGGGCAACTTCGGATGGTTTGATTTTTTGCAACTGGGGCGTTCTTTTTTTGGAGGAGTACAGGATATTTTGGGTGACACGCGAGATCTCGGTGATATTTTTCTTTACAATGTGCCAGCCTTTGCCGGCCAGTTCCCAATCACTGTCCTTGATGCCTTCATCAACCACATAAGCGCCTCCCTCCAGGCCTTCGAGCATATTTTTCAAATCATGGGTCAATACGGCAAATGACTGGCCGAGGGTGACAAGTTCCTTTTGCACGTCCTTAATCATATTCACGTTGGTCAGCAATTTGATCACGGCCGAAACGTTGCCGGTCAGACCGAACAGGGGCGCCGAGTATACGATCATCTGGTTGACCGAACCGTCTCTGAGGAGAATGGTTTCTTCGGCGATGTGGACCTTCTTATCGGCAAAGGTTTTTTGCACCGGACATTTACGGCATTTATGCTCCGATCCCTGAAAAACCTCGTAGCAGCGCTGGCCGATGCCGTCTCCGAAATCATTTTTAAAGGTTTGATTGACGAACAGAATCTTTAAATCAGCATCCTGAATGGTCAAGTAGCATGGCAGGGCATCCAGGACGCTTTTAAACGTTAAATCATGGAAATTAGACGGATCTGCAAATTTCATAGTGATTTTACCAAATGAATCATAGTAATTTAGATTGCGGATTGCGGATTGCGGATTTATGGAATCGCTGCGCTCTATCAATTATTAATGGATCGTTCGACACCAAAGCTCACGACAGGCCTTTCGACACAGAAGCTCACGAAAATCAGAATTCCTTCAATTCCTAAATTAAGCTCGTGTCCAGTTTTTTCGCAAGATTCAGGTAATGGCTTCCCGCCATTTTAATCGTTGGAGCGCAGCGACTCCGCCAATCCGCAATCCGCAATCCGCAATCCGCAATCCAAAATCCCTGAATCCCTAAATCCCCAAATTCCTAAATCCTCAAATGCCAAAACTCGGCTGAACGTTTTTTTGGATGACGACGACCTGGCACGGGGCGAATTTAGAGACGTTGGCGGCGGTTCTAATCCGGGTCGCCCGGTCTTTTTCAGGTATTCCGAGAGCGCCCATGATGATCATATCGATATCATTTTGTTTGGCATAGCGGACGACCTCGACATCCGGGCTGCCCATTTTTACCACATACTCGTGGCCCCGGATCGAATTGTTGAGCAATTCGGAATATTTCAATTTCATGGCGCCGATGGCTTGCTGCAACAGGTCATCTTCCGATTCCGCCGCACCGGGCGAATCAGCCGCTTCGGGTGTTTGCCCGCCATGTGATTGGCCGCATGGATCTGAGGGCATGATGACGTGAAACAGGTGCAGTTTGGCATTGTATCTTTTGGCCTGGTCCATGGCATGATCGAAAGCCGTGTCTGCATGCTCGGAGAAATCCGTGCAGAAAAGTATATTGATATTTTTTGGCATAAGGTTTTGGATTGATACTGGTTGATATTGAAGATTCCGGCTGTTTGTAAAGGACGAGGCGACACGCGGCGCATTCGCCTGCTCTGGGCGGGCGACATCCATTCCGTCGACGGATCAATTTGCAGTTTTTGAGGTAGTGTAATTATAAAAAATTGACAGGCCTGTCAAGGTTTCAGTTGATGTCTGCCAGAGCGCGGAGGGTGTCAGGCCGCGGCCGATGATTCTTGCCGGTGTTCGTAAGCCTGCACCACATTTTTTTGCAATAGGGCGGCGCTGTCCGGAATCGGCCGGCTCCAAAATCTGACGATACGTTCAGCAATTCGGATGATATCCTCTGCTGCAAGGCTCTCGCCGAAATTCGGCAAAAAAGCCTGGCGCATCAGCACCGACTTACGAACCGATCTGTCGTTGAAAATATACCCGAAATAGTCTACTTCGATGCCAAGGATCTGTTTGGCGCTTTTGCTGATTTGATGAGCCAGGCTGATCTCATCCGGGTGCGCTCCCCGATTAAACACGATGCGGGGCCGGCAAATTTTGCAAAAATCGGCCACGGTTTGGGCTGCTTCCGGTTCTTCGGCGGCCAGTTGTTGCTGCAAATCAGTGATGGTGGCCACCTGCTTTTCGATTGGCTGCTTGTACATTTCTCTCAGCAGGCTGCGAATCGAAGGATTATCGGACATCTTTCTTTCGATCGCCCGGAGCATGAAATTTTTCAGAAAAACCATCATGCCCATTATCGCCGGCGGTTCCGGCGTCGTCATAAGCAGGCCCCAGGGTGAGAGCCGAAAGAAATCAAGTGTATTAAATGAGGATCCGGCACCCAGGTCCAACAGGATATAGTCAGCGGAGAGTTTTTTAATATGGGATAGGAGTTTAGTCTTTTGGGCGTAGGCGATGTTGGCCATAAACGGGGTTTTGCCGTCTCCCGCTAAAAATCTGAGATTCGGATTTTCAGTGGGAACCAGCAAATTTTCCAATTCAGCACTGCGTGCTTTGAGAAAGTCTCCGACGCCGGGAAATCGATTGGGCAAACCCAGAAAAGAATGCAGGTTGGATCCACCGAGATCCAAATCCACCGCGATGGTCCGACAACCCAGTCCGGCCAGGGCGAAAGCCAAGTTTGCCGTCAGAAACGATTTGCCGACGCCTCCTTTGCCGGCGGCAACGGGAATGATGACTTTTTCTTTAAGCCGTGATTGACCTATTTGCATATTACTCAACCCTCAGATGCCGGCTGTCAAACAATTGACGAGTCGACCCTCAAAATGTGAATTTGTTTTTTGACCTTTCCCTGTGTCTCAGAACATCAACCGCAAGCGTTGATCGATGAGACTAACGGTGCCTCGGTGTCGCAAAAGGATAGGCCATGCAATGCGCGGGCTGCCCAATATAAACTCTAAACGATTTCAGTTTATTCCGACCTTGTAAGTCGGTTCCTTTCTCGGGGCTCCAAGCCCTGGGGGATGGAAGCCGGGCTCAGATTCCTATCCGCCTAAAAAAAAAAGCAAAATTCAGACCAAAAAACTATATTGATAATTTTTTTTGGAGTGTGCCGATTTGGCCAATCAAATATTCGCCGTATTTGCCGGCGCGAAGGGATTTCCCAAATGAAAAATAGCCGAATTTCGCACTAAAGGTTTCAACCATTTAGCCGATCAATTCCTAAGTTATTCATAATCGTCGATCTTCTAAGAATCCCCCTATGACAGTGAAGGAGAATGGATGTCATTAAAACCTGAAAACATCGCGATTTTAGTCGTCGAAGATGCGGCAGTAATGCGCAAAATAGAGGTCAAAACCCTTCGGAACCTTGGTTTTAAAGAGATTATCGAGGCTGCGGACGGAAAAATCGCCGTTGCAAAATTGCAGGAAATCGAAAAAATAGATTTAATTATCAGTGATTGGAATATGCCCCATATGGATGGGTATGACCTATTGGTCTGGTTGCGTGCCCAAGAAAAGTTCAAGCATATTCCGTTTCTCATGGCTACCGGCCAGGGTGAAAAAAAACAGGAAAAAAAAGCCATTGAGGCCGGTGTCAGCAGCTTTGTGGCCAAACCCTTTAATGAGGATGAGCTCAAACAAAAGATTGAGGAAGCTTTAGGCGTCAGCCGCGAAGCAGGTGCAGACCGCCAGACCCAAGCGCAGCCCCGGCTGACGGAATCAGGGAAGCTGCGCCTGAACGTGGCTCATATCCAGATCACTGATCATTTAATTTTAGGGGTTTTAAAGCAATTAATTGAAAAGAAAGAAGTGTCTCCCCGACACTTTGAACTGGTTACTCACTGCATGCCGGGCTGGAATCCCGTGCAGGATGCTTTGGACAAAGGCACGGTTGATGCGGCATTCATCTTAGCGCCGATTGCGATGGACCTTTTCAACTACGGTGCGCCGATCAAACTTACCCTTTTGGCACATAAAGGCGGCAGCATATTCGTGCGCAGCAAACAGGGGGATTACAGCGAACCTTTTCAGGAATTCTTCCAGCAGAAGAACTTTCTCATCCCGCACAAATTATCCGTTCATCATATGCTGGCACATCTCTTTTTCAAAGAAATCGGACTGGAGTCCGGGATGGCGGCCCAAGGTCAAATCGATGTAAATTTCGAGGTCACCGCTCCCATTAAAATGCCTGAATTTCTGGGAAAAAATCCAAAGAACTGCGGCTTTATGGTAGCTGAACCTATCGGAACCAAGGCAATTGCCGCCGGTGTGGCCGAGCTGCAATTTCTTTCCAATGAAATGTGGGAAAACCATCCCTGTTGTGTGGTAGCCATGCGAGATGAAGTTGTCGACAACTATACGGATGCTGTTTACGAATTTACGGAATTGCTGGTTATGGCCGGTAAATATATTGTAAACAAACCGCAAGTGTCGGCCGAAATCGCTGTAAACTTCCTGGATCCGAACAAGCAGTTAGGACTTAAAATACCGATTCTAAAAAACGTATTGACTGAAGCCCGGGGAATTAAGTCAGGGGACCTGTACCCGGTCATTGAAGATCTCGACCGGATGCAGCAATATATGCATCACGAGATGGGTATTGGATCCATCATTGATTTAAACAAATTTGTTGACACCCGGTTTGCTGATGCGGCTTGCAAAGACCGGATCACTGTACAAAAATCATCCGTTTTACATACCGCCGATGGTGCTGCTCTCGAAATCTTAAATCGGGCCCGCGGCAAGGACGACAGCGGGGATAAAACGATGCTCAGCAAAGAAGGCAAATACCTCGCCTATGTCATGGGGGAGCAGGAATTCGGGATCGATATCCTAAAAATCAAAGAGATTATCGCAATGGTCCCCATACGAAGCATTCCCCAGTCGCCGCCCTATGTCAAAGGCGTCATCAACCTGAGAGGCCGCGTAATTCCGGTACTGGATTTAAGGCTTAAATTCGACATGCCGCAAACTGAATTTACTGAAAAAAGCTGTATCATCATACTGGAATTAGAATTTGCCGGAAATTTAGCCAACATTGGGATTGCGGTGGATATGGTCTCGGAAATTTTAGATATCAAGGCCTCTGAAATCGAAGCTACTCCGTCGTTCGGGGTGGATTTAGATACCCGTCACATTTGGGCCATGGCAACCATGGAAAAACAGGTTAAGATATTGCTGGATATCGATGGTATCCTGAACGAGGATGAAATGACCTCTGTGGTGGATTTAAACTAGCTTCCATTGTTCGATATTGGAATAGGGGAATAATGGAGTGTTGGAGTATTGGAGTATTGGAGTGTTGATGATTGCGGATTGCGGATTGCGGATTAAAAAGCTGGAGTGGTGGAGTGGTGGAGCATTGATGATTGCGGATTGCGGATTGCGGATTGCGGATTAAAAAGCTGGAGTGATGGAGTTTTGGAGTGTTGGAGTACTGGAGTATGGGGCAACATTCGTGCTTTTTTCGCAATTTTCCATTAAACGTCGATCCCTTTTAGATGTTGGATTTGGGGTTCTGGATTTAAGGAATTCTATCATTGTATTAAAATGAGATAGAGCGCAGCGATACAACAAATCCGCAATCCGCAATCCGCAATCCGCAATCCGCAATCCGCAATCCGCAATCTGCATTCCGCAAGCCGAAATCGACAATTGCCCTTTATAGTTGGTTTAACGAAATAAAAACTGGACGATAGCTACTGCCGCGTTGTGAGTGATCTACATCACCTCAGATTCAAAATTTGCGCTATGACCAACATCCGCAGACAATACAAAAAAATGATCGATGCCATGGGCGTAGAAGGTTTGGAAATTCCGGTGACCTACGTCAAATTGTTTCATCAGGGCGATTTGCTGCCGGTCTCTCTGATAAAATATTATCCAATCGAAGAAACTTTGACATCTTGCCAGGCCCTGAGGCATGCTTCCCAGGGACATCCGGTTTTATTGAATCTTGATACCATCGGTTGTATCGCTGCGGCCATCAGCCTGGGCCTGGTCGATCAACATCGTGATACGGCTCTGGACCTGCCCCCAAGGCTCTATACAAATTTGATGAGCGAACAGTCGGGGCTGGATCATCGCTTCAGCCCGCCTTCACCAAATGAGTTTACCAGTGGCCATGTCTATGCCTGCCGGGATGCCGGCAAACCTGAATACTGTTTGTTCGGACCCGAAGACAGCGGTCGCTTTAAAAATATCGAAACCGCCAGATTCGCGATAGACCAGATGGCAGTCATTCAGCCTGCCGTAGTCAAGAGCATTTTCTTTTTTTCCAATAATTTCGAGGACGAGGAACTAGTGCCGGACGTAGTTGTATTCAATGTGCGGCCGGTAGAATTGACTCGCATTATCCAAGCTTACCAATTTATGACCGGCCAACGGGTGAGTGCAAGTATGGGCGCCTTGCGGGTTGTACCCTCCGACCTGATTGCATGGCCTTATCTGAATCAGGAGATCAATATCTCGACCTATTGTCTGGGTGCCAGACTCCTGGCGGGATTCGAAGGCGATCGTCTGGGAATTGGGATACCTTACCGGAAATTTGATCTTGTTGTCGGCGGTATGGAACGATCAAAAACCGGCTATCCGTTTGATCGCTACCCCGGTGCCTCGAGCTGACTGTGTTGGTGCTGCCATTCGCCGAATAGAAGTTCAGTTTGATCGGAAAAGAAACTTCATCCGTAAATCGTGCGTTCATGGATCGTGGGAGCGGTTTCCAACCGCGATTACCCGGGTAATCGTGGCCGACCTGCTTTGGCGGGCACGATGGCCCGCCCTACATATATGAAATAAGCGGTTTCATTTACAATTTCCGGTAGCTGGGAGTTAAGGCGCTATATCCCGAAACCCGAAACCCGACACCCGACACCCGAAACCCGAAACCCGACACCCGACACCCGACACCCGACACCCGAAACCTGACACCTTAAACATTTCATATGATGTTTCAGCGGCTCGTCTGCCTACCGACCATCCCGGACTTGGATGCGAAGCCGGGTCAGGTTTTGATCCGCTTGTTTTCAGGATCGTATAACGGCATGGCCACGACCTCGGCCGGCAGTTTTTTGCCCAGCACTTCTACCTCGAGGCGGGTGCCGGGGACTGCCAACGCGGGTTTGACGTAACCCAGGGCAATACTTTTGCCCGTCCGGTGGCCGTAGCCGCCGGAGGAGGTCATGCCAACCTGCTCGTCGTCCTTGAAAATTGGATTGTAGCCCCAGGGATCGGAATCCTCGGCCTCCACGACCATACCGGCCAGCTTCAACTGGATGCCGTCGGCTTTGGCCGCTTCCAGGCCCGGTTTGCCGATAAAGTCCTTATCCCACTTGACCGTCCAGTCGATATTGGTCTCCAGCGGTGTGTGGTGAACGTTCATTTCGGACTTCCAGGCCAGGTAGCCCTTCTCCAGCCGCATGGACTCCATGGCGTACATGCCGAACATTTTAAGGTCGAATTCCGAGCCGGCCTCTGCCAGCGTTTGATACAGCGGAATCTGGCTTTCGATGGGGTGGAAAATTTCGTATCCCAGTTCCCCGACATAGTTCAGACGGTTGACCCGGCATTTGATGCGGCCGATAAAAAACTCCCGGCTGGTACTGAAGGGCAAGCCCGTATCGGATACGTCGCTGAAGGCCACCTTGGCCAGCAGGTCGCGCGCCTGGGGGCCGGCCAGGATAAAACATCCCATCTGGTAGGTCAAGTCCTCCAGCCTGACCGAGCCGTCATCCGGCAGATTCATCATCAGCCAGTGCTGATCATGCCGTTTGCCGACGCTGGCGGTCACGCAAAAATAATCGCCGGCCTTGTGCCGGGTGATGGTCATATCACTTTTAAAGGCACCGTTGTGGTCCAGCATGGGACATAATGCGATACGGCCGTCGCCGGTCGGCACCCTCTGACAGGTCATTTTGTTCAACCAGGCCTCGGCCCCGGGCCCGCTGATCCTGGTTTTGGCAAAGCGGGTCAGGTCCAGCAGCCCCACCTTGTTCATGACATGGTTGCATTCGGCGGCCACGTGGTTGAAGGCATTGTTGCGGCGCCAGCTCGGGGTTTCGCTGAGATCGGATTCTTCAGCGGTAAAATAGTTGGGACATTCCCAGCCGTAGTACTCGCCAAAGGAGGCGCCGGCCTCCTTCTGGTATTCGAAAATGGGGCTGGTGCGGTTGGGGCGGGCCGCGTCGCGCCATTCATTGGGGTAAATGATGCCGTAGAGCCGGGGGTAGGTGTCCTCGATTTTTTCGTGATTATAGGACCAGTTGGCGTACGAGCCGTAGCGGCGGCTGTCCACCGACCACAGATCGATTTCCGGCTCGCCGTTCATCATCCAGCCGGCGATGTAGTGGCCGATGCCGCCGGCCTGGGTGATACCGAAACTGTACCCGCAGGCCAGAAAATAACCTTTCAGGGGATAGGCCGGCCCGACCAGGGGATTGCCGTTGGGTGTGTAAGTGATGGGACCCACCGTGACGTGCTTAAAGCCGCTTTCACCCATTACCGGAAAGCGGTGGATACCGTGCTCGATGTAGTCGGCCACATGATCGATATCCGGCTGCAGTTCGCTCTGGGCATACTCCCAGGGCACGCCTTCCGGATACCATTGTTTGACTTTGTTTTCGTACAAACCCAGGATCAGACTGTCCATTTCCTGACGTACGTAGATCGAGCGATCGGGATCGCGGACCAGCGGCAGCATGGTATCGCGCTGCTCCACGGCGTCAATGGCCTCAAACAATATGTGGGTGTGCTCGCCGGCGATGGACGGAATATCCAGGCCGGCCATGGCGCCGACCTGGGGCCCCCACAGGCCGCCGGCATTGACCACCCATTCGCAGGTGATGTCTCCATTTGGGGTGTGGACGATCCATTCGCCGTTGGTCTTCTGGGTCAATCCCGTCACCTGGGTGTGCTGATAAACATCGGCCCCCAATTTTTTGGCGCCGAGGGCCATAGCCTGGGTAATGCCGCTGGGATCCACATCGCCGTCATCAGGCCAGTACAGGCCCCCCAGCAAACCTTCCACATTCATCATGGGATGCAGTTGCGCGATTTCAGCAGGCGTCACCCATTCCACATTCAACCCGAGGCAGCGGTTCATGCTGTACATGTAGCCCAATTCATCCATACGATCCGGATTGTCAGCCGTGCGAATGGAGCCGGAGGTATGCCATCCGGGGTCCTGCCCGGTTTCGGCCTCGAGCTGCTGGTAGATTTCGATGCTTTTCATGTTGACGCGCGTGCAATAGTAGTTGCTGTGAAAAAACGAACAATTGCCGGCTGCCAACCAGGTTGACCCGGAGGTCAGTTCGTGTTTTTCAACCAGCACGACATCCTGCCAGCCGTACTTGGCCAGATGGTATAAAACCGCCACCCCGATGGCACCGCCCCCGATTACAACGACCCTCGCTTGAGTTTTCATTTAAGCTGACCTCCTTTCCCTTTCAAATGACGAATGTCGATTGTAGAATGTCGAATTAAGGTATTCTGTCTATTTTAAAAAAGATTGAGCGAAGCGATTCAACAATTCGTCATTCGACATTCGCCCTTCTTCATTTTGTTTGGTCCACGAACTTCCTCAGATCCCGCTCGAGATCCCCGGGCAGTTCAGGCTCCCTGTAGTCTGCCAGGATTTCCTTCCATTTTGCATTGGCTTTTTTTTCGATCCGCTGGGCGCCGTTTTTCTGCCAGGTACCGTAATTGCTGCGTTCGGCAATGATGGGCTGGTAAAATTCACGGCGAAAGTTGCTAAAAGTGTGCTCGTTGGTCAGATATTCGCCACCGGGCCCGACATCGCCGATCAGTTCCAGGGCCAGCCGCTCGGCGGTTATATCCTCACCGGACTTAATGCGCTTGCACGTGCCGCAGATCTCATCATCCAGGATGAATTTTTCGTAGGATGCCACTAAGTAAGTCTCAAGTATACCGGCCGAATGCAGCACAAAGTTGACGCCCGACAGCGTCGACATCAGCTGGCCCATCATGGATTCGGAGCCGGCCTGGCTATCGCAGGTCTTTGAATCCGTCACCGCGCCGCCGCTGCGGGACGGGACGTTGTAAAATCTTGCCAGCTGGGCGGTGGCCGCGGTATTGATGGCCATTTCCGGCGCTCCGATGCTCAGCGTGCCATAGCGCATGGCAGCACTGGTGGACTGGCCGCCGATTACCACCGGCGTCCCTTCACGCACCAGTTGAACCAGGGTGATGCCGGCCAGGGTTTCGGCAAGTTGTATGACCAGAGCGCCTTCCATGGTGACCGGCCCCGTTGCACCCGCAATCGACAGTGCCGAAACCAACTGCGGCAAGCCGGCCTCGGCATAGGCCATCATGGCACTGAGCATGCGATCGTCATAGGAAAGCGGCGATCGCGAGCCCATCATGCCGATAAAGGGCGGCTTTTGTGCCATTTCGGCCCGGCTGCCGAAAACAATCGAGGCGGCCTCGATGGATTCATGGACAGCCTCCGCCCCGAGGACGCCTCCCATAAACGGTTTATCGGAATACCGGATGGTGGCATACAGCATTTCAACCCCGCGGCGCCTGACTGGTATGTCATTGGGCTCGACCATCAGCCCGCCCGTCATATCCTGGTATAAGCTGGTGTGGGTCAATTTGACGAAATTGACATAGTCTTTTAAGGTTGAGTCCCGCCGGCCTTCGTCCAGATTGTGCACAACCGGGGCGCCGTAGCAGGGGACGTAGGCGATGTTGTCGCCGCCGATGGTGACGTTTTTGGCGGGATCCCGCGCGTAGAGGGTGAACTGGGACGGTGCTTTGGTAATTTGTTCCTCCACCAGTTTCGGCGGGAAAAATACCCTTCTGCCATCCGCCTTGCAGCCGGCTTTGGTCAGCAGGTCAACGGCCGGTTCGTAATAAAAATCGATTCCAACGGTTTCCAAAATCCGCAGCGTACCGGCATGGATCTGCTGCAGGTCATTGGCAGAAAAATATTCGAAATAGGTCATGAAGAGATTCCTAAGCCTTTTAAGGCATTCTTCGTGAAAACTTGATCAATTGCGCTATCCCAACGGAGTGATGGAGTGTTGGAGTGTTGAAATGTTGGAGTGATGGAGTGTTGGAGTAATGGAGTGTTGGAGTACTGGAGTATTGGAGTACTGGAATAAAATCTGGAGTATTGGAGTAGTGGAGTATTGGAATATTGATACGATCGCTGCAGTCAAACTTAGATTGAACCATGATACCAAATTATCTAAGTTACGATTAATCTTTTACAGCTTCGCCAACGACAGTCTCGTCCTATAGCTGCGTTCGAATCTTCCAATACTCCATCACTCCACCACTCCAATCCTCCAGCTATTGTGCTACTCCATCACTCCACCACTCCAGCTTTTTTCTTACTCCATCACTCTACGATTCCACTACTCGAGCTTTTTAATCCGCAATTCGCAATCTGTAATCCCTCCGGGGCGCAGGCCTTATGACCCCTCCAGGCCGGAGGCCGCAACCATCAATGCTCCAATACTCCCTTTTTTCAATCCGCAATCCGCAATCCGCAATCATCAATGCTCCATTACTCCATCACTCCAATACTCCACTACTCCGGCTTTTTGTTACCCCACCACTCCATCACTCCACTACTCCAATACTCCAGCTTTCCAATCCGCAATCCGCAATCCGCAATCCGCAATCATCAATGCTCCACCACTCCACTACCCCAGTTTTTTTCCAATATTCCAGGTTTTTTGTTACACCACCACTCCATCACTCCAATACTCCAGCTATCTAATCCGCAATCCGCAATCATCAATGCTCCATCACTCCAATACTCCACCACTCCGGCTTTTTGTTAACCCATCACTCAATCACTCCACCACTCCAATACTCCAGCTTTCTAATCCGCAATCCGCAATCCGCAATCCGCAATCATCAATGCTCCATCACTCCACCACTCCAATCCTCCAGCTATTGTGCTACTCCATCACTCCACCACTCCAGCTTTTTTCTTACTCCATCACTCTACGATTCCACTACTCGAGCTTTTTAATCCGCAATTCGCAATCTGTAATCCCTCCGGGGCGCAGGCCTTATGACCCCTCCGGGCCGGAGGCCGCAACCATCAATGCTCCAATACTCCCTTTTTTCAATCCGCAATCCGCAATCCGCAATCATCAATGCTCCAATACTCCAGCTTTCCAATCCGCAATCCGCAATCTGCAATCCGCAATCATCAATGCTCCAATACTCCAGCTTTCTAATCCGCAATCCGCAATCTGCAATACGCAATCATCAATACTCCAATACTCCATATTTCTCACTACTCGAACTTGCCGGCGCGGAAGGCCTGTAGGAAATTCATGCAGAAGCTGTCCTTGCCGGCCAGGGTTTCGGCGGCGGTGATGTTGGCCATCATCTTGCTATCCAGCGGGTTGACAATGGCGCCGTCCAGGCCTTTGGTGATGGCCATCACCATAAACGTCTGGTTTAGAAACGGGCGCACCGGCAACCCGTAGGATATGTTCGACAAGCCGCAGGCCGTATGGATGCCCTCAAATTTATGCATGATTTGCTCTACGGAATTGATAAATTCGGTGCCGAAAGTGTCATCCACCGACAAGGGCTGGACCAACGGATCAACGAAAATGTTTTCCAGCTTAACGTTATTCTGGAGCAGCCCGTTGACCAGCTTGTCGGCAATCTTCAGGCGATCATCAACCGTCTTGGGCATGCCTTCGTCGCTCATGCACAGGGCAATCACTTTCATGTCCGTACCGGCGATAATCGGCATGAGATTCTCATAGCGTTCTTTCTCCAGGGAGATAGAGTTGATCATGGGGATCCCCTGATGCACGGCCAAGGCCGCCTCGATGGCCCTGGGGTTGGGGCTGTCGATGGCACAGGGTCCATCCACGACCGCCTGAACGGTTTGCACCAGCCATGCCAGATATTCCGTCTCCTTCTTAACGAATATTCCGGCATTGACATCAATATAATTGGCGCCGGCCTCGTGCTGGTCCTGGGCAACCTTTTGAATGGCGGCCTCATCCTGGGCCTCGATAGCGGCGCCGATAGCCTTGCGGCTGGCGTTGATCAACTCTCCGATGATTATCATTTGTTTGCTCCTTTGAAATATATGGCCTTGATTTTGTCTTTTTTCCTGCTCATAACAATCTGATATAGTGATATATACGAATGCCTAAAATGAACTAAATTGCCTAAAATGACTAAAATTAAGGAGACGCTGCGCTTTGTCTTTTTTATAAGACCGACAGAATACCTAAACTTTAGCTCATTTTAGTTCATTTTAAAATTTAGCTCATTTTTCAGTTAATGATGACAACCATTCGATATTCCGCTAAATACCTTATTCCGATAATGTAACAAACTATAATTGTTATGCTTCCACAAACCTGCGAACCAGTTCAACCGCGCCCGGCGCATCATCGCTGCGGCCGTCGGCGCCGATCTCATTGGCGAAAGCCTCGGTTACCGGAGCGCCCCCGATAATCGTTTTGGCTGACAATCCGGCTTCTTTGATCGCCTGAATCGTGGTTTCCATGGCGGGCATAGTCGTTGTGAGCAGGGCGGACAGAGCCACCACATCCGCGTTGTTGTCTTTGGCTGCTTCGACAAACTTTTCGGCCTCGACATCCACTCCCAGGTCAAATACCGTCAAGCCGGCGCCCTCCATCATCATGGCCACCAGGTTTTTGCCGATGTCATGCAGATCGCCTTTAACGGTTCCAATTACGACGGTTCCCTTGGAATGGCTGGTTTCCTCCGTCAGGTGGGGTTTCAGGATTTCAAGCCCGCCCTTCATGGCTTTGGCGGCCATAAGCATCTCCGGGACAAAGAGAAGGCCTTCGCTGAATTTATCCCCGACCTCATCCATTGCGCTGATCAGACCATCGTTGAGAATGGTCGGTACATCCGTTCCCGCCTCCAACTCCGCCTGGGTTAATTCCTTGACCTTGTCGACCTGAAATGCCAGCACGCCTTCATAAATGTCCTTAATTGCCATTGTTCATTTCTCCTTATTTAGAGGTAATCAATCGATTTCTCAGAATCCGTTTAATAACCGGCACAGTTAGGTGTTGCTTGCGCGTGTGCATATCGTATGCCAATGCCGTGTCGAGATGGCTCCAGGTGTACACTCAATTTGCAAATTTTTTGATCGACCTTATAAATGTCTGATATTATGTTTGAATTATCTTCAGTCAGACAGATCGAGATAAGCATCTCACCGGGGGCCGATTGCTGTGGTTCAACCAACTAGTAAAAATATTTTTACGCAACATGAAATGATAGAAAAAATATTTTGCAAAGTGAAAATTTTTTTGACAAAATTAAAATACTATTTTAGCATAGCTTTCACCCATGTCGGCAGGCTACCTGTGTAGCGGCGGGGTTTATCCCCGCCTGGAGTTAGGCCCTTAGCGGGGTTTTTCTGACAACATGTTGTAAATTACTGAAGGTGTCAGTGTTCAGTTTTTAGGACTTAACACCTCGGTTCCCTCTACAATATTCATTTCCCCGGTACAGCGGGGAATGGGATTATATCGGTGCATGTTTTATTTTTCAACTTGATCGGCGGTTGGAATGAACGCTGATACCTGAAGCCTTTTAAATCTGTAAATGTAAAGCCACACCGACTCTAGATTGTTCATGTAAAGGGGATTAAAGCCATGGACCTTCGAGTGGACCAAGCCTTGAATCTGGCCGATATCGACTTTCTGTCCGTATTTTCCGCATTTGACGAAGGCGTTATCATTGCGGATCAAGCCGGACGCATCGTATTTTACAACCAGACCCAGTCCCAGATCGACGATCTCGAGCCGGAATTTGTCATCGGCAAATCAGTGCCCGAGGTTTACAACCTGGATGAGAACAGCAGTCTGATCTTACGCTGCCTTAACAGCGGTCAGCCGATTCTGGGTGAGCTGTTTTATTACCGCACCTGCCGCGGGAAACTCGTCAACACCGTCAACAGCACCTTCCCATTGATGCAGCGTAATAGGGTATCAGGGGCCATTTGCTTCATCAAAGACTACAACCTGCTGGACAAGGAGATATCCGCCTCACCGGCATTCAGCCCCTACGAGGGTCATGGATACGGCAACGGCACCCGGTTTATGTTTACCGACATCATCGGCGATGATGAAACGTTCCTGCAGTCCGTCAAAGAAGCCCAACTGACATCCGGATCGCCTTCGCCGGTGATGCTTTACGGTGAAACCGGCACCGGCAAGGAGATGTTTGCCCAGTCGATCCACAATCACGGCCCCCGGCATGAAAGCCGTTTTATGGGCATTAACTGTGCGGCAATTCCTGAAAATCTGCTGGAAGGACTGCTTTTCGGTACGTCCAAAGGGGCCTTTACCGGGGCGGTCAACAAACCCGGCCTGTTCGAACAGGCTCATGGCGGTACTCTGTTTCTGGACGAGGTCGATTCCATGCCGCTCAATTTGCAAGCCAAGCTGCTGCGTTTTCTGCAGGAACGCAAAATCAGGCGCGTCGGGGGGGCCACCGACATCAACATCGATGTCAAAATCATCAGTTCGGTCAGCAACAACCCGCAGCAAGCGCTTCAGGACGGCCAGATCCGCATGGATTTGTTTTACCGTTTGGCAGTGGTGTTCATTCCCATCCCGCCGCTGCGGGAATTGACGAACGGTGTCGAATCCCTCGCCCGCCACTTTATATACAAGTACAATCTCGTGCTGGGCAAGACCGTTATGGGCGTTTCGGAACAGGTTCTCGATGTGTTCCGCCGTTACCATTGGCCGGGCAACGTTCGCGAGCTGGAGCATTTGATTGAGGGCACCATGAATGTGATCGAAGCCGAAGACGTTATTCGGATGCGTCATCTGCCCCGGCATTTTCTGCCGCCTGAGTTTACCGTATTAACGGAACAAGCGACCGGCCGCAGAGGCCGCGACCGGATTGATGCTACCGACGCATCCGACAATAACAGCCCGTCGACCGCCATGCCCGCGACAGATACGCACCGGGTGAAAACGACCCCGGAGAGTTTATTGGGGCGGCAAAAAGCCCGCGAAAAGGAGTTGATTAATTTGGCCCTGCTGGAATCGGCGGGCAACGTTTCGCGGGCGGCCCGCAAACTCGATATATCGCGCCAGCTGCTGCATTACAAAATGAAAAAATACGGATTAGAGCGCGGTTCCTATTGATTTTTCTTGACATTAGAACGGCAAAGTAATACCTAAATCTTCATAAAATTCATCATAAATTCTAGGCGTGGCATCTGAATTTGACTGCCACTTCCAACTCTCTCTTTATTTGTAGTCGACTGTTGTGACTTCCACTGCTTCTGATTCGAATTCGCCTTCAACTTGACAGGAATATTCCATTTTTCCATCATTTCATCATTCAAACCGTAGTATAGGCTGTGCTTCACCGCTGCGAGATGATGTTAAAACGGATCTGTCGGCCCGAATCTTAATTGATCCATTAAATAAGGAGGCAACATGAGTAATCCCGCTCAATTGGAAAAGGTTTTTCAAATCATCATGAAGCGCATGATGGATACCGGTCAGGCACCCCATTTCACGGAGATTGCCGCGGGTTTGGATGTGCCGGTGGAGGACGCCCGCCAGGCATTGCATGCGCTTTTTTCACCCGGTTTTCCGGGCTGGCTGTTTCCCAACACGGACTACATTTCCTCTTTTCCGCCGTTCAGCAACCTGCCCACCCAGTACCGCATCAGCATCGACGGCGAGCAGAAATGGTTTGCCCAATGAGGGTTCGAATCGCTGGCGGTCAGCTGGCTTTTTCCCGGCAAGACAGTTCAAATCGATGCTCCTTGTCTGGATTGCGGGTCACTGGTCAGGGTTGAAATGAAGGATGGTGCGGTTCTGAACGCCGAGCCCGAAGGTATCATGGGCTACACATCGGTTCCCTTCAAGGACTGGTTTAATGATCTGCCATACGCCTGAAGTACCATGAATCTCTTCCGGTCGGAAGAGCATGTTCGCAATTGGAGCGGATTCAAAGCCAATACTGATGAGGGGATCAATAAGCTTTCCGATGTGGCGGGGCTTTTCTCCATCAACTTTTTTACCAAGCGGCTGGAACCTGACTACGTCTCCCGTATGCCGGAATATCTAATGGAGTTGGTGGGCATCCTGAAAGGGATGGGGGAGTTTTGGGCGCCGCCCGAGCAGGGATAGGTCGATTATCGCGATTTTGTAGATACATACTATCATCATCCGGGGATCAGATCTTGCCGATTATAGCCCTAACGTTGCAAAATTCTCTTGTCGTAGGGTGGGCTGTGCCCTCCAAATAGAACTGAATCTCACGGTCGAAGGTGGGCACAGCCCACCCTACAACTACCAGATTTTGCCGAACCACTCATATTATTTTGCGGTCGTCAAAAGTCAACCGACAGTAATCATCGGGATCAATAAAAATTAGAAATTGACGGACCGGATGTGGACCGATATCGACCCGAGTTTAGATGACTTCAAGGTAATTACGGACAGGGTGCTTTTGATGCATTCTGACTTTTTGCTCCAGGCCTGGGGATTCGTCATTCTGGAACTGATAACTTCCAGTTTGTTTCAATTCAACAGAGATGCCAAAAACCAGTATTCCCTTTGAAAAGATCCTTCGAGCCCATCCCTACTGTTTTACTGCCACCTTGTAGTAGTTTACGCTATTTGCTTGACAAAAGGAGTATTTTCCAGTAGCAGTTTTGTTATCCAAAGTTCACGCAAACCGCAGACCAGCAATGAACCGTTCCCATGTCCCGATCTCACGCACATCATCCGAAATTCCTTCTGGAACGGACAGCACCCGCTGTAAACCATATTTCTCAGTTGCAATCCGTAGAGAAAAAACTTGGTCCAGCTGAGCTATTAATATAAGCTGACAAGGAGCAGCTTTCCGTTTTCCGAATTGACTCCGATTGCCAATCCTATTATGGGTCACTTTGACAAGGCGGTCATAAATGCAAACTATAAATAACCAACCTAAATTTTAGGAAGGAGCCAAAAAAATGAAAACTTTGAAATTCAATTGTTTATTGGTCATTGGATTCGCGTTTATCATGTAACGTTGGTAGACGAACAAACTGTTCATGAATTTCAGGGCGTGTAGTGCCGCTATCTAACATATAAGTTAAAACCGCGTTCCTGCAACTTCAGAAACTATGTCCACTGGATATTGCGTTGGTCATTACAAACGAAAGGGGGATATCGTTGGCAAAAAATAAAAATACTACAGTTTCCGTCATTTTGTTTTCAGTGATTTTCTTCGCCCTGAGCGGGTGTTCGACGTCAAATTTTGGCAGGCTGGAGTCCGACAAAGAAGTAAAGCACTCTTTTGAAAGCTACCAGGTTTTGCCGAACCATAAATATTACTACTGGGGGGAAAGCAGCACGCCTCGAGCCATTGTCGGGATCGAGGAAGCCTACGAGCTGAATTTAACAATGTATCCTCAAATCGACACTGAATCGGGCGATTACCGCAGATTGATAGACATCGTTTCTCTTCAGGGCGCAGGCAATGCCTTCGAACCATGGGGCTTCAGAATCTTGGACAAGACAGGTAATTACGTGGGAGTATGGTATTCCGCAGCTCGACCGACGTCAGTCGATATCAATGAAAATCGTCAGATTGTCAGATTTGGGCCGTCAATTGTGGTGAGAGGAGTGGATCATAGATAATGCAGTATTGCAAACACACTGCGATCGCGACAAACACCCTCTGGAATCTGATTGAAGCCCACAGCCGCTATCAGGAGTATGCAGCTGGATTGGATAGGGTAGAGTTGGTCGATAAAAATACTATCTCTTTATACACCGTGATAGGCGAGTGGCGTGGGGGCAGCAGTTTCCGGTGAATCAATATATGTATTTGGAACTCCGTTAGATTTCGGCTTAATTTGAGAGCGTATTGCAAAAGGAGGCTGCTATGAAAAGATTCTCAATATTATTTCTTATGCTATCGCTTATTTCTCTATTTATACTGAGTTGCACTTCAAATTGGACAAAAAATAACGGCAGTGTTGCGACAAATGATGACATCAAAGCCATATTTGAAAATCATGAATATATTTCAGAATACAACTACTATTACACCGCCAACTACCGGTATAATTCCCTTCAAGCCATCGTAGGAATTAGGGAAGATTATGAGCTTGTGAAAGAATCGAGTGGGTTGTATTGGACCGACTGGCAGCAATTTGAGCCAAGTAGGGAAAAATTAAAAGAATTAGTTGAGGCACTGGACAACCCCACGTCAACTGATTCATCGACAATTGGATTCATAATTTTTACACCTGGTGGAGGAGATCAAATAGGTATTATGTACTCTGTTAAATGGTATTCAGACATTCCTGAAATACGTTTCAAAGATCGAAAACTAATCGTAGTTAAACCGCGTAAATTTTTGACGAGTTCTGGAGCTCCATAGTTTGGCGTGTCTTAAATTTGCTTAGTTGCATAAAATTTTGAATTTAGTCTTTGCTGCTGCAATGAAAACCGGCGCCAATATTGACTGATCCTGGATTCTGGTTTCCAGCCTTCGCTATTTCAGAGCTTCGGCCCGGCAGGCTGGGTACTGGATGGTGGTGGAATTCTCCGATCGTGCTTTCTTCGTCATCCAGCATCAAGTATCCAGCATCCAACATCTGCGCGTAAATCGCAACGGTCTCAACCACATCGGTCAGACCTATATGACAAGAATTATTGCAATGTTAGGGGAGGCCAAAATTATATTCTTAATGCTGAAAGTTGCAAAAAAGGAGGTTAAACGATGAAAGACTTAAAATGCTTTAGCCTGATGCTCATAGCGGTCCTTTTTGCCATGGGATGCTCAGGAACCTATGGGAATTATATAAACCAATCGGAAAGCGAAACGAAAGTTACCAAAAGGGAACTGATCGAAAACTGGTCAGACTACGACATATGGCTTTGCTACCATACGGCTTACGAACCAGATAGACTAATTGTCATCATTTTTGATCCGAAGAACGATGATAAGGAAATATTGGTAGAAAGCAGCTATATTAAGGTTAGAAGTCAGAGCATGTGGAGAGAGAAAGTGAACGCAAATATGGCGAGTGATGGAGAGTTCACGCTTTTTTGGGACACTTACGGTCGCGGGTACACTACAGGTGTACAAGAGATATTGGGTCTCGATAACCAGTTCTACGGATATGTTATCCATCAGCAATATGCGGTGTCATTGCAGAGGGTGGATCTGGTCGATGAAAATACAGTCAGCTTGTTTTGGCGGGTTCCGGGCACAAGGGAAAGATATTAAACATTTATAGAAAGCTAAATAAAAAGGAGATAGCTGTGATAAGACACTTAATGTTTTTATTCCTTCTATCGCTTATTTTTCTATTTCTACTGAGTTGCGCAAAAACTATTGGCAATAAAGTGAAAGACGATGAGATCAAAGTCCAGTTTGAAAACTATGAATATGTTTTAAATTACAACTATTATTACACCGGCTACGGTGATGGTCCTGTAGCCATCGTAGGAATAGATCAAAGTTATGAGCTTGTGAGAGCTTCGGGCAGGGGGAATGTTACAAATTGGCAACGATTTGAGACAGGCGGTGAAAACCTCAAAGAATTAGTAGATGCCATAAAAGCCTATAGTGGCCCTGAACTGAAAGGCCTGACTGATGGCTACATTATTAGTTCACTTGGTGGAGATCAAGTCGGGATCCTGTATCGTACAAGATTGTCGAGCGGCGGTATACAAATTGAGTTAGGGGAGGGAAATAGAATAGCCGTCTCACCACACACTTACAGGGGAGGTGGACCTCCGTAATTCTTGTGTGTAGGGAGAATCAAACAAATGCGGTGAGATTGGAAAGAGTAGAGTTGGTCGATGATAGCACTATCCGAATATCCTATGGTCCTCTGCGTGCAGTACCGGAGATCTGAAACTGTAAAAAACCTCAGCCTTTATGATAGCGGGGGCTCTGGTATTTAAAGGAAGAAATTATGGAATCTTTAAGATTGGCTGTAATTGTACTTCTCATATTTGTTTTAAAGATGGGATGTTCGGGAGGCTATCAGCATTTGGAAACTTCGCCGGGAAACGATACAAATATAACTCATCAGGAACTGATCGAAAACTGGTCGGACTACAATATTTTTTTTCACAACAGAAGTTCCGTTGGATTGGGCGTCATCATTTTTGATCCGAAAAATGACAATCGGAAAATAGTGGTTGCCAAGTATTGGGGCACCATAAAAGATCAGGAAACATGGTCCGATTTTGAAAAAGCATATACGACACATGATGGCCATTTCAAGATGACCGGGGGTATCAGGACCCCGACCCGAAGCCGGGAGGCCACCGGAGTTCGGGAGATATGGGGTTCGGACAACCAGCAGTACGGATTAATCGTCCATCAGAAGCTCAGAGATTGGGTGTTTGCAAGACAGATCGATAGAAATACCTTGAAATTAGCTTGGCGCCCTAGCGGAGGCTCAGGGCCGGCAATGTAGATTTGTCATTTAATGTAAATTTTTCCACCTAATCAAAGTTCTGGTGATGGCTGTGCTTTCTGCTATAACGCTACCCTTTGAAATCACCTAAAACCGCGTGATATCCGAATCATATGATCACACATATCGATAAATTCCGAATTACACATCCATCAGCAATATGCGGTGTCATTGCAAAGGGTAAATTCGAGTCTTACAAAGAACTTGCTGAAATAAATCCGTCTGAATGAGAGGAGGAGACCATGAACATAACCAAATTAGCTGGAATAGCAGTTTTAATACCTTTTTTTGTCCTCGGTTGCTCGGGAAACTATGCCAATTTAAAACCACTGAAAATGAGCGAATCCAATATCACTCAACAGGAACTGATCGATAACTGGTCGGACTACAACATCAGGTATAATAATCTAGTTATCATTTTTGATCCCAAAAACGACGATAAAAAGATAATAGTCGGTAACTATTGGTGGAGTACAGTTGAAGATCAGGAAACCTTGACCCAATTAGTCAATGGCACCAAAAAGCTGCCTAAAGGCTATATCAATCAGGTATGGGGGAATGAAATCCGAGAGATTTGGGTTTCCGATAGCCAGTTATATGGCTATTTTACCCAACACCAAAATGAGCTGGTCAGCGCACAGATAATCGATGAAAATACGGTGCGATTTTTTCATAGTCCTAGTGTGGACCGGAGGGTACATTAATTTTAAGTAGATCTTTAGGAGAAAATTGCGATGAACCGCAAAAGATTTACTGGAATAGTAATCCTAATAATTGCTTTGGTCATGGGATGCTCTGGAACCAAAGGGAAACTGAAGACCCAATCGGAAAGCGAATCAAAGGTTACCCAACAGAAACTGATCGATAACTGGTCAGACTACGACATTTGGCTATACTACAGCCAGGGATATCCACCGCCGGAGGTACTCATTATCATTTTTGATGCGAAAAATGACAACAGGGAAATAGTAGTTGAACAAAACGCGCGTCTAGTTAAGGTTAAAGATCAGCAAATGTGGACAGAGGTTGTGAAGGAAAATACGACGGGTGACGGTGATTTCAGGATGGAACCGGCTCCATATGGGTGGGGCAGTGTTATCAGCGTATTAGAGATAAGTGATTCCGATAACCAGCTTTTTGGATATGTTGTCTATCACGAGTGTTGCCCGGTAAACATACGCTTCGTTGAAGAAAATACGTTGCGGTTAGATATTCGCGTTGATAATGCAGGAGGAGCGCCATGAAAAAACACTTGAAATTATTTTTTCTCCTAAGAAAGTCGGGTGTAGATATGCCTGAAACTCGGTTCAAAGATGGAAACCTAATAACAGTTAAACCGCTTACATTTGATCTGTCTGGGTCCGGAGCGCCATAGTCTGGTGAGCCTTTTCTGGGGCTGTGTATAAGAGAATAAAGCATGAAAAGCAAAATATTGGCTGGTTTATTGGTTCCTTTTTATTCAGGACCGTAAAGTAAAACATGCAAAAGATCGTCTTTGAATATGACCCATTAAGATCCAAGAAGAATCGTCAGTTCACGGTTCGGCTTAGTGAACGTCAACGGGTTGGGTACAAATGGATCAAAAAGGGACCTAACATAGTTTACTTTGGGTCTGACCTCAAGAAAATCATGGACGGGGTGACGGACTACTTCCTTTTTAGAAAAGTTCTTGAGAGTGAGATGGAGTTTCGAAAGGTTGAAGGCCGTTTCGCTTCCGAGCAAGATGAATATACCATTCTCCGTGTCTCTCCCTACGACCTTAAAGAATTTGTTGAAGAGACAAAGAGAAACAAGGGATTATGTGATAAAGAAGGAAATATCCTTGAGTTTCGTTATATTTCAAATGTCGAACCTGAAATAGTCTTCCAGTCTGGAAGTGATGGTTACTTCATTGGCGTGAACCTACAGGAATTTGAATACGCGAAACTCGAATACACTTTAAGATCAAAACAGGTAATCGCCGTATGTAAAGACAAAATACTTGCCGTTCACCCCGATATCCCACAAAACTTTTTCCAGTCCCTGCCACTAGATCGCAAAATCCCATTCAAAGACCTCGATAATATGCAGAAAAACCTTTCAGTGTTTGGAGATAAGATAATCCTGCGGTTTAATGGCAAGACTTTCTCTAAAAAAGAGGATTTCCGGCCCATTTTAGACTTTATTTCATCACTGAAAACTGCAAGCCTGAGGTTTCAGTACACTGATAAGTTATCTGTGAAACGTGATGACACCCGAAAGGTGTTTTTTGACCTGGCAAACGCAGTCGAGATTCAAAGAAACAGTTCCTTAGAAGACAAGTATATTGACTTGCTAAAACAAGCCGGTGCACGGTATCGCCCATCCAAAAACGGTGATTGGCTATTTCCTGCATCAAATCTTGACCGCATCCTAGAGAATTTGAACGAAAAAGGATTCAAGCTCCAGATAGAACATAAACCATTCAGAATTGATACAAAACATGATTGGCATATCCGTGTCGAAGATCATCATATCCATATCCGGGGGATTATCAGTTGCAACGAACGAAAGGCTGATCTGACTAGCATCTTTAAGGCCTTTGTAAACAATCAGCAGTACTTTCCCATCTCTGACGGTTCCTATGGGTATATATCATCACCCTTGAAAATGGACTTACATCGTCTCTTTGAAAACGGGCTGATAAAAGAGGATGAGATAGTTATAAAGGATTTCCATTTCCAGGATGTTTCAGAAATATTTCAGGCCAAAAATGATGCCCATGTGGATGAACGTTTTAAAGATATGCTCACCTTTGAAAAGGAGATGGGAAAGCTAAAGGCATATCCTGTGCCGGAGTCCTTAAAACACATTTTACGCCCATACCAGAAATTTGGTTATTACTGGCTCTCATCATTGAATGAGTTGGGATTCAGTGGAATACTGGCGGATGACATGGGGCTTGGAAAGACCTTACAGGTATTGACCCTGATATTAGGACTCAAACAAACTACCAAATCCGGACCTTCCCTTCTGATTGTGCCAAAAACGCTTATATACAATTGGGAAATAGAGATAGAAAAATTCACTCTATCTCTTACTTATATCCTTCACACAGGAAAAGGCAGAAAACGGCACGAAATAAATTCCAACGGCCATGATCTGGTTATAACATCCTATGCGCTTATGCGCCTTGATTTTGATATCTTTGATAAGATCAGATGGAGCTATCTTATCCTAGATGAGGCTCAGGCAATAAAGAACCCGTCTGCTCAGGTAAGTCAGGCAATAAAGAGGATAAATGCAGAACACAGACTTTCACTCTCAGGCACCCCGGTTGAGAACAGCCCTGTTGACCTCTGGGGTCATTTTGATTTCCTTATGCCAGGCTTTTTTCAAGACATTGACCAGTTCAAACAAAGATATAATGGAAGGGATCCAAAAGATCTTAGGCTGTTGAGTGAAAAAATAAAACCTTTTATACTCCGTCGATTAAAGAGTCAGGTGTGCTCTGAGTTGCCCCCAAAAACAGAGATCACCCTGTTCTGTGAATTTTCCGATGACCAGAGACATTTATATGATAAGGTGGTTTTATCCGGAAAAAGAGAAATCGCTGAAAAAAAAGCTGAGCAAAAATCATTATCCTTACATATACTCACCTTGCTCTTACGTCTCAGGCAGATTGCCTGTCACCCTTTTCTTGCTTTGCCTGACAGTTACAAATATACCATGACCAGTGGCAAGCATGAAATAGTTCTGGAAACTGCTGAAAAGATCATTTCAGAGGGGCATAAAATACTTGTCTTCTCACAGTTTACCGAGCATCTGAAGATCTTGAAAAAAGCTTTCATTTCCCATGGCATTGAGTTTTTTTATCTCGATGGTAGTACCAATGACAGGCAGGAAGTGATACAAAGTTTTCAGGCATACAGGTACCCTTGTGTATTCTTTATGTCACTCAAGGCGGGTGGCCTTGGATTGAATCTCACAGAGGCCAGTTATGTTTTCCTGCTTGATCCCTGGTGGAATCCAGCCGTCGAAAACCAGGCGATTGACCGGTGCTACAGAATTGGACAAGAAAACCCGGTAACGGTCTACCGCTTCATTACAAAGGATTCTATTGAGGAAAGAGTAAGTGAACTTCAGGAAATAAAGAATGCTATGGAAAAAGCAATCATCAGTGAAACAGATATTGACCATGTTCCTTTGAATGAAAAGAGGTTGGAAGCATTGCTGGATGTTTTATAATGGCCGGAAGGGGTGTCCTTCGATATATCAAGACCTATAAGGGATCTGCTAAAATGCACGTGTCTGAAAGAAAGATACAATGAATTGCATAAGATTAGCTGGAATAGGAATCCTGATAATTGCTTTGGTCGTGGGATGCTCGGGAGCCAATGGTGAGCTGAAAAAGCTTTCGGATCCCAATTCAAAAATACCTTAAATTGTAACAAGGTGACAGAAGATGAACTTTTTGAAATGCCTTTGTCTATTGGTCATAGGATACTTATTTATAGTGGGATGCTCTGGAAACTATGGGACATTAAAATATCAAACAGAAAGCGAATCAAAGGCAACCAAGCGGAAACTGATCGAAAACCGGTCTGACTATAACATTTGGCTTGTATACCTCACAAGATACAACCCACCTCGATTGACCGCCATCATTTTTCATGCGAAAAATGACAAAAGTAAACTAATGCTTGAAGGCATCGGACGTAAGGTTAAGGTTAAAGATCAGGAAATGTGGACAGAGGTTGTGAAGGAAAATAGAACGAGTGATGGCGAGTTGGCCCTGACTTGGTCTTGGGACCAGGTGCATTCCTCAACAGTGGTCCGAGAGATATGGGGTCCCGATAACCAACTTTATGGATTTATTGTCTATCAGTGGGTGGTAATGGATAGGGTAGAGTTGGTCAATGAAAATACACTGAAGCTTAAGTGGCGGTGGCCTAAAGCCGTGGGGTCACCGGTGGCCTAAAGCCGCAGGTTTCTGATTAATTCATTTACCTGGTTATCTACAAAGCTAGAGTAACGGCAATTCACTTCCCTCCCCTGGTGGGAGGGATTGAGGGAGGGGGACAAAATAGATAGCATACCTTTACTTGATCTTTCTGGATAAGCGAATTCATTTAAAATCCATGATTGAATAAATTTTCATACTAAAGATCATCAAAAAGAGGTTGAACGATGAACACCAAAAAATTCTTTCACTTAATTCTCACATTCCTCCTTCTTGCTATCGGATGCGCTGAAAACTATGGGATTTTTAAAAGGAAAACAGGAAACGAAGCAAATGCAACCAAACAAGAGTTGATCGATAATTGGTCAGATTACGACACATGGCTTTTATACGATACGAGATACAATCCGCCTCGATTGATCGCCATCATTTTTGATGCGCTAAACGATGATAAAAAAATAATGGTTGAAGGCGACAGCAGTATTGTTAAGGTTAAAGATCAGAAAATGTGGTCGGAGGTTGTAAATGAACAGACGACGAGTGATGGCGAGTTCGCCCTGGTTTGGGGTCCCTGGCAGGATCCTGCCAGTACCGGAGTCCAAGAGATATTGGGTCCCGACGACCAGCTATATGGATTTACAATCTATCAGGAAAACGCGGTGGTATTGGAAAGGGTGGAGTTGGTCGATAATAGTACTGTCCTGTTGTCCGGGCACCCTCCGCGTCCAAGAAGGGGTGATTAAAATAGATTTATTATTTTATTCAAATCTCCAACTAATGAAAAATTTCCGCAAAAAATTATCGTCAATGGTTATTGGATTACGGTCAGAGATCTGGAAACCTGGACTCAATTCGACAATGGCACCGTAAAACTGCCTTTTGGCCATATTAACCAGGCATGGGGGAACGAAATCCGAGAAATTTGGGTTCCCGATAATCAGTTTTTTGGATACGTAACTCATCAACCAAATGAGCTGATCAGCGTACAGATAGTCGACGAAAATACGGTGCAATTATTCCACGCCATGAGTGTGAACCGGAGGAATTTCTAATCTCAACAGAACTGACAATATGGAGGGACCATGCTCAAATCATTAAAATATTTATTCATTTAAAGAATCTGTGTAATCTGCGAAATCTGTGGATTCAATGCCTATTTGGTTGCGACTTTGCCGCGCCAAGAAGACCAGGCTCCCATTCTTTGGATTTCGCTTATTTGATTCGATAAGGAGACGAAGAATGAAAACCTTGAAACTCATTGGTTTAATGGTCATCGGATTCGCGTTCATCATGGGATGCTCTGGAAACAATGCCAACCTTAAAAATCCATCAAATGACGAATTGTCGGCAACTCAACAGAAACTGAACGAAAATTGGTCAAACTATAACATCAGATATAATTCAGTCGTCATCGTTTTTGACTTCAAAAATGATGGTAAAAAGATAATTGTCCACAAATCTTGGAGTACGGTTAAAGATCAGGAAACCTGGACTCAATTAGTCAATGGCACCGCGACCGCAGGTTTCCGCCTCAACCAGGTATGGGGGAACGATATTCGAGAGATATGGGTTACAGATAATCAGTTTTATGGATATATTGTCCATCAGCCGCGTGAGCTGGTTAACGCAAGAGTGGTCGATGACAGTACTTTACGGGTAATCCATACTTCCAGCATAGATAGGAGGGTTTGGGACTAATCAACTAAAGGCAGTGGAGACCAATTTCCTGTTATTGCTATAAACTTGAGCATTTGACAACACTTAAAATTTTGCGATATCTATTTGATACAAAACATTTTCAGTAAGTTACGGTATTGGCAAGTTACGTTGCAAGGCCCCGAATGTTGCTGATGATTTCATACTTGATCCATGACTGAATGATTATTCCTACTTCTGATCATCAAAAAAAGGTCGAATGATGCACACTATAAAATTCCTCAGCCTAACTCTCGTATTCCTCCTTATTGCTACCGGATGCGCGGGAAACTACGGGAAATTTAAAAGAAAAACAGGAAACGAGTCTAAGGCAACCAAACGAGAATTGATCGACAATTGGTCGGACTACGACATCTGGCTTACATATTACACGGCATACGATCCGCCTCGATTGATCACCATCATTTTTGATGCGAAAAATAATGATCAAAAAATATTGGTTGAAGACAACAGAAGTATTGTTAAAGTTAAAGATCTGGAAATGTGGAAGGAGGTTGTAGAGGAACATACGACAAGTGATGGCGAGTTCGTCCTGGTTTGGGGCTCGTCGCAGGAAACTGAATATACTGGAGTCCAAGAGATTTGGGGCCCCGACAACCAGCTTTATGGATTCATTATCTATCAGCAGTATGCAGCCGAATTGGAAAGGGTGGAGTTGGTCGATAAAAATACTATATCGTTATATACCCTGATAGGCGAGTGGCGTGGTGGCAGCAGTTTCCGGTGAATCAATGTATTGATTTACCGGAAACTGCTGCATAAAAATTAACCATAATATTCCTCCCGGCGTTACTGCGGCGCTTTGAATTAGTCTAAATGCAATATTTGCAATCGAGGCAGAGTCCATGTAACTGGTATTTATACAAGATTGCCGACATAATTATTTTTACACCGGCTACGGAGATGGTCCTGTAGCCCCCGTAGAAATAAATAATAATTATGAGCTTGTGAAAGTTTCGGGCCGGGGGAATGTTACAAATTGGCAACAATTAATAGGATAAAACCGTGGGCTATAACAGGCGAAAGGGGGATATCAATGGTAAAAAAACAATGGTTTGCAGTACTTGTCATTTCATTAATTGTAGTTCTAATCGCGCTTGGTGGATGCTCGACGGGCAATTACGGCAGGCTGGAGTCAGACAGAGAAATCAAGAGCTCTTTTGAAAGTTACCAGGTTTTGCTGAACCACAAATACTACTACTGGGGTGTAAGCAGCTCGCCTGGAGCCATTCTCGGGATCGAGGAAACCTACACGCTGAATTTAACAATGTACCCTCCACTCGACCCTGAATCAGACGACTTTCGCAGAATGATAGACATCGTTTCCCTTCAGGGCGCGGGCAATACCGTCGAACCATGGGGCTTCAGAATTTTAGACAAGTCGGGCAATTATGTGGGGGTATGGTACTCCGCAGCTCGAGCGACTTCAATTGATATAAATGACAATCGTGAGATTGTCAGATTTGGGCCGTCACTTGTGGTCAGAGGAGAGAATCATAGATAATGCAGCATTGCAGCCACCTCGCGACGGCGGCAAACATCATTCTGTGAAAATCCGTGAAGATCCGTGTCCCAATCAGATACAATTCAATGAAGTCTCAAATAGAATTGGCGCTTTAAATGATTTGAAGTTTGGCTATCTGATCCAGGGCACCAGTGATCTGGCCAATGTTAAAAAAATTGATCAGAACACAGGGCAGTTATACTACCACTATAGAACGATCGGTGGTGGACGTTGATGCAACAAATTGAAAGATATGGTTCAATTTCGGCTTGTCCGGTTTTGGGGGTTCCGATGAAAACAAATAGATCTATTAGCCAGAGATATTGGGTAATCATTACGGTAATTTTACCAGTGATCCTATTGGGCGGTTGTATAAGCAAGGAAACCATCAAAATTCCCTTATCGGACCCGTTGCCTCATCCTAAATTAGCTCAGATGAGGTCTCTGCCCATTGAAGAAAAAGACGGGGTCATTTATTTCGGTAAGAGCAATAAATGTACAAAAAGGGCTATAACGATCATTTCGCTCAAGGGAGAGCCTTACGAGGTGGGTTACGCCCATGGTGTGTTGCTTAAGGATGAAATGATGCCCTGGATTAAAGAGGCCCTTTATTGGATGAAGGCCCAATCTTTTGGGACCTCGCGGTTGAAAAATGTGCTGTTGGATCGTGCCAAAGAGGTAGAGCAATATATACCCGAGAAATACAAAACGGAATTAAAAGGTTTAGCAGCCGGTTCCGGTATCGACTACCATTTAATCTTGATGATCAACACCGCCAGCACAACCGGGTGGAGATACTTGTCATGCACATCTGTTGCTGTGAAAGGGCAAGATGGGAAAATAATCAGAAGTCGCGGATTGGAATTCCAGCTAGGGCAGGGGCCGGAAATCCTTAAGCCTAAAATACTGATCATAAACCAACCCTCACAAGGCTATGCATTTGCCTCTGTGACGGTTCCGGGCCTGATTGGTGTCTGGACGGCAATGAACGAAACCGGCCTTAATTTAGGCACCCATGCCATTGCAGGAGCCCCCTTCCATTGGAAAGGGATGCCGTATGATATACTTTATCGAAAAATAACCGAAAACGCTAGTTCAGTTGAAGAAGTCGGCGAAATCCTGGAAAAGGCCCGCCGATCACTCCCTCAAATGATTATGGTAACTGATGTAAGAAAAGCAAGGAACTATGAATTTGACTCTGCAAATGTCGGCTTTAGAGACATGGATGAAGATGGGCTGGTGCTGACGAACTTCACCCAAGTTCTTGATATCGGTATGGACTACCATTGCAGGCGATACCTGGCGGCAAGTTCCTTTTTGAATGATAACCGAAACAATTTCGACATCGGCAAGATCCTTGGATTGGTTCGAAACGACGCAATATCCTGTATTGGAAGTCCAAATACACAAAGCTATCATTCGGCAATCTTTGTACCGGAGACTCTGGATTTCTGGATAGCTGTTGGTCCTTCACCGGCCAATAGAGGAAGATGGGTTGGTTTTAATCTTAAAAAGGAAATCGATGGCAGTGGTCACGATCCGCATCCGTTAATTATACCTGCCATGTCAGAGATTATAACCGCCACCGTTAAGATAAACGAAGCTGAACCATGGACTGGTAAATGGAAGGTGGAATCAAATTCTCAAGGGGGCGGAATATGGGCTATGAAACAAGAGGCAGAAATTGTCAAATCCACCAGAGAAAGCGCTTATGAATTTAAGGGCAAGATTCGGGGAAATCAGCTAAAAGGAAAATTGGTGGGCGCCTCCGGAAGTTACGATCCGTTTATGATAGAACTGCTTTCAGATAGTATGTCATTCAAGGGAACAGTGGATATGGCAACTGGGAGAACAAATCACCTGAGAGGCAAGAGGATAGAGTAAAGATCGGAGGAGAATATGCAAAGAGAATCACTGCCGACGATTCAAAGCTTTAAAGTGAGGGCGGTTCGGGTGCCGATGGCTGAAGCGCACCAGACCGCAAGCGGTGTGATTACCGAATCGCCTTTGGTCTTGACGGACATATCAACCGACACCGGAATTAGCGGGCATAGCATTGTGTTCACCTACACGCCGGCTGCGCTCAAGCCGACAGCTGAGCTGATTATGAATTTCGAAGATCTGGTACGGGGTGACGTCCTGGCTCCGGCCGAAGTCGAGCAAAAACTGGCCAAACGCTTCCGATTGCTGGGGCCGCAAGGGCTGGTCGGGATTGCGCTCGCTGCGATCGACATGGCGCTTTGGGATGCCCCGGCCCGCGTTCATGGCATGCCGCTCGTGCGCCTGCTCGGGGGAGTCGAGAAGCCGGTTCGTGCCTACGGTGCGGTCGGTTATGACGGCGTGCAAGGCTCCGGGAAGGGTGCCGAGAATTGGGCAAGGCGCGGGATTACAGGTGTTAAAGCCAAAATTGGCTACCCCACGGTGCAAGAGGATGTCGCCGTTGTGCGCGCCATTCGAGAGGCAGCAGGCGACGACATGGCCATTATGGTGGATTACAACCAGTGCCTCACTCCGACCGAAGCCGTGGAGCGCCTTCGGGTACTCGACGAAGAGGGACTCACCTGGGTCGAAGAGCCGACGCTCGCCCACGATTATGTCGGACATGCAATGGTAGCTCGCGAGGCGCGAACCCCAATCCAGTTCGGTGAGAACTGGTGGGAACGTTGGACATGCTGCACGCCATTGAGGCGCAAGCATCGGACTTCCTGATGCCGGACGTGATGAAAATTGGCGGAGTGACCGATTGGCTCAGGGCTGCGGCAATCGCCCACGCAAAAAACATCAGTGTATCCAACCATCTTTGGCCGGAGATCAGTGCGCGCCTTCTGTGCTGCACACCGACAGCGCACTGGCTGGAGTATGCTGACTGGTGGAACCCCATCCTGGCCGAGCCGCTGCGAATTGAGAAGGGCATGGCCATTATAGATGACACTTTCGGCACGGGCGTGGAATGGAACGAAGACGCGGTGAGCCGTTTTTCCGCCTGACCTTTTTCAGGTCGAGAGACCCCGGCTGGGGAATTTAGATTCATCGCCCAACTGTCTATTTATTAATAGAAAGGAGGTGCCACCATGGCACTCAGTTATGTCGTGACGGCAAGACTCTCGGATTATTTCAAAGATTCGTATTTAAAGGCAATTGAGGAGGCCAATTCCGGAGGGACCTTCCAATTGCCTGATGATATCGCTACGTCAAGAGACAACCACAATCAGTATCTGGCTGAACTCAGCACCAGAGGGAAACTATACTGCGCCGGGCCTTTCGATGATTTCACCGCGGCCCTGTTCATTTTTGAAAATGTGACCCGGCAAGAGGTTGATGAAATAATGAGTGAGGAGCCCCACCATAAAAACGGTTTCATACCGGACTGGGAGATCAAGGAATGGCATCATCGATTCTAAAAATGATAAAGTTGACGAAGTCACCGAAGTTCTGGTAAAAGGGTGTTGCGCGAGAGTTTACGACGTGCAAACTCAGCGAACATGAAGGTGAATAATTAAGGCCGGGCAGAACCCATTCTTGGGGGAAAGGTTGGGAAATGCATACTGTCTTTATTCATAAGCCGAGCTACCCATGCAGGGGTGGTTGGGCTTTTTATATTTTGAGAGGGGAATTAGTGGATGAAAAATGATCCAAGCATCTACTTTAGGTTCAGCTCACTGGTTGCGGGATTTGCTAATCGTAGGGTGGGCTGTGCCCACCGAACATCGCTAAATTCATCTGCCTGCATAGAAGCCCTTAACTCCGCAAAAATAAACACCGTCCGCGAGAATTCGATTCCAAAAGGGCCGGGGAAAGCACTACTTTGCATTGCAGTCTTTGCTTTTATTTCATTTACAGCATTAACTTCAGCTTTCCCGCAGTCAAAACAGCGGGAATACTGGTCCACCAGCGAATGGAAACTGTCTACGCCGGAAATTCAGGGCATGGACTCCACCAAATTATCCATCGCCGAAGAATTTATCCAAAACAGACTACCGGACGCCTACAGCCTGCTGGTGGTTAAGAACGGCTACCTGGTTTACGAAAAATACTTCCGGAATGGGAGTCCGGAGCGTGTGGACAGCATTGCATCGGTTACCAAAAGTATAATGTCGGCCCTGATCGGGATTGCTCTGGATAAAGGCTACTTGAGCAGTGTGGATCAAAAAATATTCAATTTTTTCCTGAATATGTCAACGACGGGAAAAAAGAAATCAGCCTGAAGCACCTCCTAACAATGAATGCCGGGTTTAAATGGAACGATTGGGGCTCCATCATGTAGGAATGGGTGTATTCACTGGATTGGGGGGGATTTGCCATGCAACTTCCCCTTGATAAAAACCCAGGCGATGATTTTAACTACAACTCATCGACCTCTCATCTACTTTCCATAATTTTAACAAAATCAACCAATTATTGATATAACGAGTAAAGTGTCAAACCAAACACCAAAAACGAAACACTAAACACATGATGAATTCGACTTTTTTCGAATTAGTCAAACTTAGCAATCGAGGCTTTCATGTTCTCATACATATTCATGAAGGTTCTTGAAAGCCGGCCCCAGCGCTACGATTGGGGGATTGACTTTCTGACCAGGGGACAAGTCGGCAGGATCAAAGAGCGTATTGTCACTGATTTTGTCCGCCCGGGCATGGATATCCTGGATCTGGGCTGCGGAACCGGTGATTTGGCTGTCAGAGCAGCGCAGGCCGGTGCCCTTGTAACCGGAGTCGACATCTCGGAAGGCATGTTAGCCGTTGGACGGGCGCGGGTACAGAAGCGCGAGTTGGTAAACCGGGTCGTTTTTCATCATGCCGGAGTCGTTGAAATAGACCGGCTGTTTGATGAAAAACGCTTCGATCTTATTACATCCACCCTGGTGATGAGCGAGCTATATGGTGAAGAGCGCCGATGGGCCCTGGAGGCACTGTCAAGAATTCTGAAACCTGACGGGAAATTGCTGATAGTCAGCGAGGTCGTACCCAAACCATTACTAAAACGAGCGATCTATTACACTCTGAGATTCCCCTTGGCACTGATTACCTATCTCATTTGCCAGACAGGTACCAAGCCGGTCCGGAACCTGGCTGATGAATTGCATCATGCGGGCTTTGAAATTGAAGAAGAGCGTTATTCTTCTCTGGAAAGCTTGACTACCCTCGTTGCAAGCAAATCAACAATTGTAAACCGCGCTTCCTTCACACAGGTGATGAGGCCGGATCAGGATCGGTCAGCAATTAAATCTATTTTGGACTATTGCGGGCGATGGTTTCCAAACCCCGTAGCGCCGGGCTTGCGAAGCATCGGTACTCCGGACAGGAACAGTCCGGTCGTTGTTACCGGCAATTTTCACCTTTCAGTTCGGCGGGTTGAAACGGCACTTGAAGACCAGAATTGCTATCTACTCGTTGTACAGACAAAAGGTATCAATGTCTGGTGTGCATCTGTCGGAGGGGAGATGAACACGCATGCCATCGTAACTGCATTGAAAACAAGTGACATTGCCGGTCTGGTTGATCACCGGGATCTTATTCTGCCGCAATTGGGTGCTCCCGGTATTGATACTAAAATGTTGAAGAAGGCGAGTGACTGGAAGGCCAAATGGGGACCGGTAGATGCCGGCAGTCTGCCCAAGCTGATAGCGAACGGTCGCGTTCCGGCCCAGGAGCATCACAGGGTATGTTTCAATTTGGCGTTTCGGTTGGAAATGCTATTGGCCATGAACTTTTTGCCGTGGCTTTTTTTTGCCATCATTGCACTGGCCATTGATCCTGTCTGGGCGATTTTCATGACCCTGACCTACTGGTTTGCCGGTTTTGTTCTTTATGCCGGATACTACATCCTACCATCCAAAAGCGGTTGGTTTAAAGCGCTGATACTAGCTGTTGCTGTGACGGTTTTTTGGGGCGGGATCAATACACTTGCTGGCGTTAACGCCCGGCACTACGCCGGCTGGATGTTTTTCATTTCATTGACGATATTATCCATCGGGTTGGATCTCAAGGGAATTGTCGGTGATCAAGCCTCTGAGGCGGAAGCATTCCTGCACAAACGTGGGCTTAAGTCCCTTGGCCCCCTCTTTTCATCTAATGGGGTCCACTCGGGAATTATCGTCCAAGACAAAGCCGAATGTATTAATTGCCATACCTGTCGCATAATTTGTCCTGTGGGTGTGTTTGGTATGGCGCCACCTGAAAAGTATATCATTCCAGTCGACCGATCAATTTGCTTAAAATGCAATGGTTGTGTAATGCAGTGTCCGCAAAAAGCGCTATCCCTCCGTAAAAATGGCGGAAGGGAGGCAATCCGGAGAGTTTGAATTCAGCCGTTGTTTTTAATCCGGAGAAAAAGGAGGACGTCATGAAGGAAAAATTGGCAATACTCGTTTCGTTTTCACTTTTTGGCCTTTTATGTTTGAGTTGCGCCTCAAATTGGCCCAAAGATTTCGGCAGCTTTGAGCAGAATGAAAAAACCAGAGCCATGTTCGAAACCCATGAGTATGTTCCAGAGTACGATTACTATTATACCGGCGATGCCAATTCGCCGGAGGCCATCGTCGGCATAGCCAAGGAATACAATTTGGTAAGGGTTTCGGGCTGGGGGCACTCGACGAATTGGCAAAGAATAGGGCCCGGCAGCCAAAAACTGAAAGAGGTCATCGAGGCAATGTATCCCCCGACCGCATACGGTTACATGATATATGCCCCCGGCGGGGAGCAAATCGGGGTCATGTACTCTCAGAAATGGGGAACTGTCTGGGTACCTGAAGTCAGAGTGAAGGCCGGCAACCGGCTGGAAGTTGTGCCCCATAAATACAATTCGACCTGGGCTCCGGCGGCAGGTTGATACAGAGTCAACCCTAACGATGCAATAATTTCTTGTAGTAGGGTGGGCTGCCGTTGGCCGCGGCGAAGTCACGCTGCAAGCGTGACGAAGACGGGTGCGCACCAAATAGCGCTGAATTTAACTGTCGAAGGTGGGCACTGCCCACCCTACTACAAAAACATAAGAATCAACCAGGGGTGTGATCCAGCCAAACCATTTCAATTTCGGATTATCCCCGTATTTCTTTAGATAAATGAATATAAAAATAAGAAAAGCCAAACAGTCTGATACCGAGTCTATACTAACTTTATGGGCTGAGATGATGGATTTTCATGCTAATTATGACAAGCATTATTCAAGAACAGAATCTTCAAAGAAAGGTTTTAGAAAGTTTGTTTCGGAAAATATCAGTTCAAAAAAATCCCTTGTATTAGTTGCCTCCTATAACAAAAATATCGTCGCATATACCATTGCATCCATTGTCAAATATCCTATCGTACTACAGAAAAAGCAATTCGGAGCTGTCTATGAATTAACGGTTCAGACAGAATTCCGGAGGAATGGAATCGGAAAGCAATTATTTGCGGAGACCCAAAAATGGTTTAAGAAACGAGGGGTGAATAGAATAGAACTGTCAGTATTGAGAAAAAATCCAATATCATCAAAATTTTGGAAGAAAATGGGTTTCGAGCCTTATTTGGAAAGAAGGTTCAAGAAAATTTAACTAATCCCCAATCCGGATAAGCCGGAAATAGCCACAAAGCCACTGAGACACAAAGAAAAAAATTTATAAATAACTTCGTGCCTTGGTGCCTTGGTGTCTTAGTGGCGAAAATCTTTTATTTGATAAATCCTTAGAATCTATGGCGAGAAGTTAGGTTGCGAAGTTGACTTTCTTAAATTGGTTCGTGACAAGCCTTCATTGCGAGAAATAAAACATAAGACGCTGTCGGCTGATCTCATTTATGCTGGAGGAGGTGGTAATACACTCAGCATGATGAAAATATGGAGACGTTCAGGTTTTGCAGACGTTATAGGAGATGCCGCAAAACGTAACATCGTATTATCGGGATTGTGTGCTGGTGCTCTATGTTGGTTCCGTTATGGCAACAGTGGTTACCGAAGAAAAAATGCCCCGAAGAATAGCGGTACCCGCATCAAAGGGCTAGGCCTCGTGAATGCAACGTTTAGCCCGCATCATATGCAAGAAGGCGAATACCGCATGAACAATTTAAAGAAAATTATGGAAAGAACATCGGGAGTAGGTTTAGCTGTCGACGATTTTGCTGCGATTGAAATAAATGGAGATCAGTTTCGGATATTGAAATCCAAAAGGCATGCGACAGTTAAAAGAGTCTATCATTCAAGAGGGAAAATTATCATAGAAAGGGTGACAGCTTCCAGGGAACCAAGGCCTTTAACTGAATTAATAGAGAGACCAAATTGAAGCCGTTACACATATCATCTACGTATCGCAAGTTTAGCGGAATTTGTGATAAATCACAATTATGAAATCAGTGATAAAGATCTTATGCCTTCCTTTCTTGATCACTATGGTAATCTCGTGGATACCGTCGGAGGGTTTCACCAATCAGCAAAAAACAGAGGCCCGTTTATTACGGACGTTTTTATCTATGCCTTTGGAAGATAGTGAAGCGGCGTTTATGCGCCTTGGGTCTTATTCAAATATTATTGTCAGGGTTGCCGATAAGACTGTTTTGTTCGATCCTGCAAAGCTCGATGAAGAGGAGTTGAATATACTAAATAAGAAGGGAGTGGATCTTGTTGTATACACTCATGGGCATTATGACCATTTTTCCAGTTCAACTGCTTTGAAGCTTTTTAAAGGGTCACAGCCAGTCATTGCTGTTGAACCATCTCTGTCTCCATTTTTGAAAGGTGACATCCCTGAAGAAAAATTAATTTCAACGGCGTCTGGGAAATCCTTTACCACTGAAAACATCACAATAGACGGCCTCGAAGGCAAGCACCTCGGGCCGATTATGCTTTTCAGAGTAACGATCAATGACATAAAAATATTCCATGGTGGGGATTCAGCTTATGTTTCGCTTCAAACGATGGCGTCACATCTTGCATTTGTTCCGACAGGCTCTCCCTCTCCCACCTGTAAACCCGAATATGCCTTTAAGATGGTTTCTGATGTAAAACCGCAAATCGCTGTTCCCATGCATGGATTAGACGGCCAGAACGATGAGTTCAAGAAGCTGATGGACTCGAATATGCCTGAAACAAAGGTTATCATCACAAAGCCCTATGTTATCCAAAAAGTGTCCATTCGATAAGTGGAAAGAAATAATGAGTATTACATTTAGGCAATTTCGAACGGATGATTTAATATTATACGAGAAATGGCGTAATGATATAAACGCACATCATCTCATGTCGAATTTCTATCCACCGCAATTCAATGGCGAAATCGTAACAAGGTCTAACCTGTATGTGTGGTATGTCATCGTAATAGATAGTGCAGATGTGGGTACGATTTGGTTGGAAAAAGAAAAATTGCATGATTCGTTGGTCTCACTTGGAATTATGATAGGCCATCCTGATAAACTGGGGATTGGAATTGGACAACAGGTTATTCCTCTGGCTATTGAATTGGCGCATACGAGACTCAGATTTGAAGGAGTTCAGCTGCGAGTGAGGAAAACGAATATTCGAGCAATCGGTTGTTATAAAAAATGTGGCTTCAGCATAATAGGTGAAGGTACCTATATAAATAAAATAGGCCAAGAAATCGCATTTTATGAAATGCAAATGCCGGCTGATCAGGTTAAATAGGAATACTTAAAGACTTTCAGATAAAATCTTATCCGGGTTTTCCGATTCTGATTATAATCTTTTCGTATCTGCAATCCAATAAGCCGACAATTTAGAATTTAGATTATGTCTTCTCTGAAAAATTCCTATTATCAGAATTTAAAAAAACAAAGTATCGTATTAAAGTGGCTACTTAACGGGTTATTAGGTGATCTTTCATATCATTCGGTGTTGGATATTGGCGGCAGTATTGGTCTTGCAAAAACGATTTGCATAAAAAGTGAAGTCAGAACTGTTTCTTCAATTGATCCGGATCGTACGTTTATTGAAGCCTTTTTGGAATGTAGTGAGGATAAACGCTTTAAAATCATTGAAGGAGACATTGACAGAGTTGATCTTACAAAATTCAAGTATGACATTGCTTTTTTATTATTAAATCTGCCTTGGATGACCGATCCAATCGCTGCTGTTGAAAAAGTTGCATTTAATGCCCCTAATTATATTGTAGTCGCAGATCAGCAAATTACACCTGACCAACGAAATATCATTAGCACTGATATGCCGAATGAAAAAAAGAAAATAAACGATGTATTCAATAGTTATATCAGCAGAGGAATTTGTATTGATGATTTGATGGCAAAAAATGGCTATTACCCGCTTATTGTTCAAAAATATAATATGCTTAACACAGTTTTATATTCCAAAGATAAGCCTGATAGAACGGTATATGATAATGCCAAATACATAATTCAGGTCAATAGCTCGTGTAATTTCGACTGCCCATGGTGCTATGTTGATAAGCTGGGCATAACAATGGATGAAGAAACATTTCAAAAAATTTTAGAAACTGTAAATGACAAGGATATGATTAGTCTCAGAGGAGGGGAGCCCACACTGAGCCCGAATTTAATTAAAGGATATATTGCCCCGGCAATTGAAAAAGGGGCCCATGTCATTTTAGAAAGCAATGGTTCGTTTATTGGGCGCTCCCAATATGACGATTATCTAAATGCATTTTCAAATAATGCATCTGAAATCAGGATAAGTTTGGACAGACCGCATTTGGATTTTTTGTCTTCCTATGAAAACCGACTGGAACACCTCAATAAAATTGAGAGGTTCATTGAGGATGCAAGGAAATACAACATAAATGTTGGTCTATATTCTCTTGGAATGGACATGAAACAGATATCAACCTTGTTGAAGGAGTTTTCAATAATGAGTATTTCAGAATACATACGTCCTATTACAAGGTATTTGGACATTGAAGATTTACCAATTAAGGGTAAGTTCGTAGATATTTATGGCAACCTTCATGATAGGATATCTGGAATACGATATTCAGAATATGATAAAGGACCATCGTTTTAATTTTTGTTTTAGGTTGTGAACATTTACTTTTTGAGTACCCAGAGGTAAAAAAAAGGTAAGAAAATTCTTGGGACAGCGTCTTAATTATTTTGATTGACCAGGACCTATAAATTTGGATATAAATACAAGTAAATATTTTCTGACTCTATTTTTCCACCTGATCTGAAACGGTATTCCACTATAAGAATCGAATCTGGTTTTCCACCTGATTTATACTATCCTTCGAATAGTCCACGTACTGAGTACATCTGCTTGTAACCCTAACAAGAGGAGGTGTATGATGCCCACCTATGAGTTCTATTGTGATGAATGTAAAGAATCTTTTGCCTTAATTCTTTCTATCAGCGAACATGAAGATAAAAAAATCAGCTGCCCAAAGTGTAAGACCAAAAAAGTAAAGCAACAAATTTCAATCTTTCAGACGGTAACTTCAAAAAAAAGCTAACTATGGTCAGAAATTTTTCTCAACTAACGGGATAGATACGTTCAAATTCAAGTGAACTGAGAAACCCGGCACCCTGCTTTCGGAATGTACCAAATTTCATTCTACGTTGTTGTATTTCGCGGAATTTCTTAAAATGGCTTTAACCTCGGGGGTCTTTGCACATTGGCTGTCGGCGTTTTCATGCAGATCACGTAAGGAGGGTTAAAATGGCCATTAGAGTTTTTATCAAACGAAAATGCGAAGATCCCAGCAAGGAAAAAGAGCTGTTTGGTCTGGTTCGAAAACTTCGAAGCCTTGTTCCCCAGCAACCCGGCTATCTCTCAAGCAAATATGTTAAGAAAACCGAACACCCAAAAGATATCGTTGCGATCAGCACTTGGGATTCTTCAGAAGATTGGCAGAACTGGTATGAAAGTGATGAACGTCGGGAAATTCAATCCAAAATAGATGCAATTCCCGGCGTGAAAACGACATATCAAATATACGAGGATACAAAACTCGATTCATAGCCGGTGTCTACCCTAACATTGTATTATTTCTTGTCATCTAGCCTGACCGATGTGCTTGAGACCGTTGCGATTTGCGAGCAGAAGCTGGATGCTGGATACTTGATGCTGGATGGCGAAGAAAGCACGATCGGAGAATTCCACCACCATCCAGTATCCAGCCTGCCGGGTCGTAGCTCTGAAAGAGCGAAGACTGGAAACCAGAATCCAGGATCAGTCAATACCGGCGCCGGTTTTCATTGCAGCAGCAAAGATTGATTTCAAAATTTTATGCAACTATAGGGTCTATTTGCGTAGATTAGAAAGTTTCTTAAGATCTGTAAAACAATTCAGATAAAGGAGGCGCAATGAATATTTCAAGAAGGAATTTCCTTAAAAAAGGTGTGAAATTCGTGTGCCTATCTGCAATGCTGGGGTGTACTCGCAGTCTAAAGGCGAATGATGAGAAAGTTCGAGAATATGAGATTCTCCCGGTGGAATATGAACCTAATCCTATTCTTTTTTCAGATCAAACACCTACCGTCAGTGTTGTAAGTGTAAACAATAAATGGAGCGAGGCCAAAGGAATTGAATACGCTACTACCAGAGCCATTGAACTGATTGGTGGAATAAACGAAGTTGCTAAGGACAAAAATCGCATTCTGCTGAAGCCAAATTTGGTCAACCCTAACCCCAGTGACACAACTAAACCCATAGTGATAGAGGCATTGGCCAAATTGATGAAGAATTCCGGCAAAGAAGTATATATTGGAGAGGCCGGTGCAGCTTCTATTCGAAACATTAATACTTCGGTACAAGGGTATGTATGCAGGACTAAAAATACTGAGATTCTCCAGGCCATCCAGGATGATATCTTCAAAGGAACAGGATATGATGATTTATCAAAACGAACCGGAATTCCTCTTGTAAATCTTCATGTAGGAAATATGGCAAAATTGAAGGTGTCTGATAATTTTGTCTATAAGGACATCTATGTTCATAAAGCAATGTCTGATGCTGACCTCATATGTTCTGTACCGATGATGAAAACTCATGGCTTGGCGACCGTCACATTGGGGTTAAAAAACATTGGGATAGGTGGATATTCTGGAATGATGTATGGCACGGTGAGGTCACTGGTGCATCAAGAGGGTATCAAGCTGGAGCCAACGGGGACTTCGGCAGTAACAGTTGATATGGTAAAAGCAAATAAGCTTGGATTAAGTGTTATTGATGCAACCACCGCCATGCAAGGCCAAGGTCCCTCCATCAGCCACGGCGGAACCCTGGTGGATATGAACCTGATCATTGCCAGTAAAAATGCATTGGCGGCCGATATGGTTGCAGCCAGTGTTATGGGTTTTGAGCCAATTGAAATTGACTCATTTAAATGGGCCTGGAAAGCGGGGATGAATCCTTCAAACATAAACGATATTGAAATCGTTGGAGAAAAAATTGAGAGGGTTCGACAGCAATTCCAGAGACCTCGAGTGATTCCTTATACCATGATTTCCGATTGGTACGGGCCTCCCTGCGGGTAAAAATTAGAAAGTTCTCTTTATATGGCTATAAAATGACAAAAAATAATATAAGCAAATTTACATTCCCGGTTGGATACCACAAGTTTCATAAAAAACAGGTATTTAATTTCCAGCTAAACCGTTGGCATTCATTGGGATACGCCAGGTTTGAAGATATGAAAAGAGTAGGTCAAAAGATTGAAACTTTTCATGATTGGAAAACCGAAATGGAACAACTTGCCGTAAAAGCAGTTTCTGAAAACAGATTCATGAACGCCGCTTTTTATTATCGGGCTGCTGAATTTTATATCTTACAGGATACTACTGAAAAAAAGCAAATGTATGATAAGTTCAGCGAATACTTTTACAAAGCAATTGAAAATGACGATATTGAACGATTTGAAGTGCCCTATCAAGATGCATTCCTTCCAGCCATTAGAAAACCAGCAGTAAGCGACAAAAAAAATGGTGCAATAATCATACATGGAGGGTTTGACTCTTTTATCGAAGAGTTTTACTCTTGGATGGTATATTTTTCAGATCACGGCTATGAAGTGATTGCTTTCGAAGGTCCAGGGCAGGGTGCTGCGCTCAGAAAATACGGACTGCCGCTGGACATTGAGTGGGAAAAGCCGGCCAAAGCTGTTTTGGATTATTTCAAACCAAGTGATGTCACCTGGCTTGGAATATCAATGGGGGGATGGTTTTGTTTTAGAGCTGCTGCATTTGAAGCAAGAATTAAAAGAGTGATTGCTTCAGGCATTGGTTATGATTATATGAAAACCATGAACGTTGTATTTCGAAAAATACATATCTTCTTCTTCAAATATATGAGGAATTTTACAAATAAAATGGTATTGAAAGGAATAAAAAAGGAAAATGGAATACAGGCTTGGATGAGCGCCCAACTAATGTATATAACCAAAAAAAAGATACCAATGGATGCTTTTGATTTTCTCTTACAACTAAATGCGGAAAACATTCATTCAGAATTAGTAAAACAGGATGTTCTGATTCTAACAGGAAGAAACGACCATATAGTTCCTTTTCGAGCCCATGATATGCAAATAAAGGCATTAACCAACGCCAAATCCGTAACAGGCAGAGTGTTTACCAAGGAGGAACAAGCCCACAATCATTGTCAGTTTGGAAATACCGGTTTGGCACTCGATGTTATGGTAAAATGGCTTGATGTAAAAACATAAGTCAATAATCCAAAGCTGCTTTAATCAGAAATATTTTTTTTAAGATTGACTTTTGATACCTCCATCAAAAACCAACTATCTGGCATTAGGACTTTCTGCAGAAGTATCTTATTAAAGTAGCTTCATAACGGCGTATTGGTTAATCTCTCATATCAGTCAGTGTTGGACATTGGCGGTAGTGTTGGTCTTGCAAAAACGGTTTGCGTAAATGGTGAAGTTGCAACTGTGTTTTCCAAATGAACCAGATGAGGATTCCGGCGGGGATAACATACATATGACGAAGGAAAGGGGAAAATCATGGTCAAGTCAACGACAAACCTTTCCGCGGTGAAAAAATTTCTATCCTTACCCAATGACCCTTCTAAACCTATATCGCGACTTGACTTGATCCGGCTCAAAAACTGGATGCTGGCAGCGATTTTTTTATCCAATGCAGTCGCTAAAATTCTTATGGATAGTTTTTTATTCCGCGGTGGGCCCTTACCATCTGCAAAGTCGATGCAATTGGTTGATCCTCCCGGCGATGCATTTAGATTTATTTTTTTTGCCTTAGGAATCGTTATATTTGTATTTATCTATGAGAGTCCTATCCGGCGAACCTTAAATGACACCTTCCATAATCGTACCACCTCGCCTGAAACCATTGAGATCGCCAGGCGCCGCTTACTTAATGAGCCTTTTTATATGATGGCCATGAATCTCTGTGTCTGGATTTTGGCGGCATTTTTCTTTGCCTATTTATTTAAAATTTTTGGCGAACCTCGCCCGGTGGTATTTCGCATTTTCCTTATAAGTTTGAATACCGGATTGGTCACTGCTGTGATATGTTTTTTTCTGCTCGAACATGTCTCCCAGAAACATATATCGCGTTTTTTTTTCCCCGAAGGAGGGCTTTACAATACTTCTAAAACCATACGAATTCGGATTTATATAAGATTTTTCGCATTGCTGTTCGCCTGCAATATAATTCCACTTCTATCTTTTATTCAATTATCTTATTTATCAGAACCGGGGACACAGGGTACAGACCTTGTCTTACAGGAGATGCGAACTGCTATTATTACGAATTCCATTTTTTTCATTGTCGTTGGTCTCAGTGTAACCCAGTTTGTCATAGCGAATTTCGCTGCACCCCTAAATGAGATCATTCAAGCCATAAAAGAAATCCGCCGAGGTAACTTTGATCGTAAAGTGATTGTCAGATCGAATGATGAAATTGGCTACACCGGAGACGTAGTCAACGAAATGGCTACAGGTCTAAAAGAGAGAGACCAGATGCGCCAATCTCTATTTCTGGCAAGAGAAGTTCAGCAAAATCTACTTCCAGCTGCAAATCCACAGATCGAAGGTTTGGACATCGCGGGGAGCAGTATTTATTGTGATGAAACCGGGGGTGATTATTATGATTTTATCCTCAATGATGCCAACGAAGATGCACCATTAGGTATTGCCATAGGAGACGTATCCGGACATGGTATTTCCTCTGCTTTGCTGATGTCCGCTGTCCGCTCATCTTTGCGGCAGCGTTCATCCCTGCCGGGAGGCATCGCAACCATCATATTCGACGTGAACCGTCAACTTGTCCACGATGTGGAGGATTCGGGTCAGTTTGTTACCATGTTTTATCTGATGATTGATACATTAAAAATGAACCTACAATATATTCGGGCTGGACATGATCCCGCTATATTTTATGATCCGAATAGCGACGCATTTGAAGAGTTGGGCGGAACGGGTATGGCACTTGGGGTGGATAAAAATTGGAATGGGCGAGCGTATACAAAAAATTTGCTTGGGAATGGACAAATAATCTTTCTTTGCACGGACGGTATCTGGGAGGCCCGCAATCTTCAGGGGGAAATGTTCGGAAAAGAACCCATTTACGATATTATTCGAAACAATTCATCTTTTAGCGCAAATGAAATTCTCAATGCGATGATAGAATCTTTAAATAGCTTCCAAAAAGGCGTTAAAATTGAAGATGATATTACCCTGGTGATTATTAAGATATCGGATTAATTGACGCTTCTGATTTTCTATAACTTCATTATTTTGATTGACCAAGACCTATAAACTTGGATTAAGTGTTATTGATGCAACCACCGCTATGCAAGGCCAAGGTCCTTCCATTAGCCATGGTGGAACCCTGGTGGATATGAACCTGATCATTGCCAGCAAAAATGCGTTGGCGGCCGATATGGTCGCAGCCAATCTTATGGGATTTGAGCCGATTGAAATTGACACATTTAAATGGGCCTGGGAAGCGGGGATGAATCCTTCTAACATAAACGATATTCAAATCGTTGGAGAAAAATTAGAAAAGGTTCGGTAACAATTCAGAAGACCTCAAGTGGTTCCTTATACCATGATTTCCGATTGGTACGGGCCTCCCTGCGGGGAGAAAGGGGAGATAAATATGAAAGCAATCAGATTTATCAGTCTTTTAGTAATCATCTTGACCTTGATTTTATTAATCGCTTGTACAAAAACAATTACTGAGGAACAGGAGGCGCTTGAGAATCAAATTATGGCGTTTTTCACATCAATGGATGCAGCCGCTTCCCCACCGGACTGGGTGGAGATGACCAGAATCGTCAATGAATACTTCGCCGAGGATCTCACTATCAGGTTCGAAGATCCGAACCGAAAAGACCGCGGGATTCAAACTATAACTCTGCAACAATATCGACACATGCTCCGGCAAGCACCCGAGGTGATAATTGATTATAAACATGAGTTTAAGAATCGAAAAATCGAAGTCGCTCCTGATGGTAAATCAGCCAAATTAGAGGTCAGGCGCATGGATACTACCACAATGGCCAAGGGAGCAGCGATGACGTTTACGCCCTATTTGTTCGCGGACAAGAACGTGGCGACAAATGAACCTTACGTGACCATCAAAAGTGAAAGACAGATCACCATTAGGTTTGAAAATAGTGCGGGGAAATTGCTTGTCACGCAAATTGATTCAAAAGTCATAAAAATAGAGTTAAGCAGAATTTAGGACGCAGATTTTCGCAGATGCACGCAGATTGCGCCAAATTAAGGAATTGAGGGATTGTGGGATTATATAGACCGATTACCTTCAATTCCTAAATACCTAAATTCCTGAATCCCTAAATTGAACTCATTTTTATCTGTGAGGAACAAGGGGTCAAGTCTGCTCTTGACTCTTGATAGCCATCTTCAAGTAAAGATTCATTGAAAACGCCTATATTTTGTCGCAGAAAACCTGGTCCCGCGGGACAGGTCAGTCCTGCCCAAGGCGGGAGTGGAATGATGGAATACTGGAATGTTGAAATGCTGGGTTTAGTGGATTCGGATCTATTTTTATAGGGATGGTTCGGATAATTATAAAAATCAGACCGTCATCCGCTTTCGATTCCCAACAATTCGTTGTTCCACTCCTCCAAAGGCGGATCTGCGACATTGCATTATTCCATTCGGAGTTTAAGCCAGACTCCGCCACTCTGTAGTGAAATCAAAACCGGGCCTTCTGGTCTCTGGTTCTTTACTCAAATCCTGGCGGCGGTGCAAACCCTCCCACGGTTTGTTCAACCAATTTTGCAAATTGGATGCAGGTGCGGTCTTCCAGGTAAGGGGCGACGATCTGCATACCCACGGGCAGTCCGTTTTGGGCCGGCCCGACCGGTGCTATGGTAGACGGCAGATAGGCCATACCCGTCAGGCCGGCCCAGGCGATGGCTGTATCGAAATATGACCGATTTTCACCGTTTACCGCCAGTTTGCGTGCGAAAAAATCCTCGCTGTGGTCGTGTGGAAAAGCTGTGACCGATACCGTGGGACACAGCAGGATATCGAATTCCTTGAAAAAGTCCGCCCAGACCTCCCGCATCATCGTCCGCGCATAATTCAGGCCCAGCCAATTCCGATGCAGCACGGCCGTACCCCTTGCACTGCGGGCGAAATCCCCGTGATCATCATCGGCAAGGCTTTTAGACGCATCCAGCAAGTTGTCGAAAATTTCCGGGGGCAGACCCGCACTGGTTGCGGCACTGAGAAGCTGATGATAAATTTCATGGCTGCCTACAAAATCAATATCCGGTCGCTTTTCCTCGATCCGGGCCCCGGCCCTGGCCAGCGTATCCACCGCATTCTGCAGACAGTCCAGAACATTGGTATCGGTGGGAAAGGCCGGATCTTCCAGCCATAGACCGATTTTATAGTCTTTGAGATGTTCTTTGCGGGCGGGCGGAAGGTCGATATTCCAGGCGATTTTTTGCGGACCATCTGGTGAGATAATCAAATCCATAACCAATGCAAGATCATCGGCGCTGCGCGCCAGGGGACCGGCCACAGCGATGTCGGTTTCGGTTTTGTACTCCCCGGGAAAGATCCCGGGCGGGGGCGGGATGTGTCCGATAAGCGGTACGATGCCGAAAGTCGGCTTGTGGCCGAAAACGCCGCAAAAGTGCGCCGGGTTGCGGATCGAGCCCCCGATGTCGCTGCCCATCTCCAGACCGGTCAAACCGGCAGCCAGGGCGGCGGCCGAACCGCCCGACGATCCGCCCGGCCCCATGTCCCGGTTCCAGGGATTGTTGGTTTGCCCGTAGACTTCATTGTAGCTTTGCACATCCATGGCAAAAAGCGGCAAATTGGTTTTACCGAAAATAACCGCCCCTTCGTCCAGCAGTGTCTGAACCACGAATGCGTTTTTGGCCGGTTGGTAATCTTTCAGGTCCGGGGCACCGGAAGTGCAGGGCATACCCACGACTTCAAACGAATCTTTTATCGTTAACGGGAGACCGTGCAGAGCCCCCCAAATCTCTCCGCTATCAAGGGCTTTGTCAGCCGCCAGGGCCCGCTCGCGGGCACGGTCGAGATCGGTTGCGACAATCGCATTGATTTGCGGGTTGTAACGCTGCATCCGTTCGATATAAAGCTCCAGAAGCTCGATTGATTTGATTTTGCGAGTTTTGATGGCATTCGCCAGGTCGGTTGCGGATTGAAAGGCCAGGTCGGTCATGTTAATACTCCCTTCGTCTACCCCTTGCGGTTATCGTTGGCAGCTGGCAACATAGCTATTCTGCTGTAATTATGCAAACCATTTCTCCAGGCTTGGCCTTATTAATTCTACCTGGCTATGACTGAATAAAAGCTCTGAACCAACGTTGACAGTCAGATTTGCTTTGCACTATGCGGATTACTGTAGCATATTGTCAATAGAGAGCACGACCTCCGGTTTGAGGACCGCCGGTCTGATCAAAGAATAGAAACTTCAAAAAGCAAATTTTAGATTTTGGAATGCGGATTTTGGATTTAAGGTATTCTGTCCATATTAAAACGACTGAGCGATGTGTCGGGTCGTAGCCGAAGGCGAAGCCTGAAGCGATTCCACCATTCGTCAATCGACATTCGACATTCGTCATTTCAATATAGTTTCACACGAGTAGTAGGAGGGCATTGTCATGGCAGATATTGATGTGCAGCAAATCATGGAAAGTATCTATGAAGCTCACGGCGGTAACTCGCCCTGGCGCAAACTGGAGGCCGTCGAGGCGGTCATTTCCGTGCGGGGCTTTTTATTCAAAGCCAAAAGACGCCCCACCTTGAGCCGGGTGCGGGTCAGGGCCTCGATCCGTGAACCGGAGTTCACTTTCTATGATTATCCCGGCATTGGCCGGAACAGTGTTTTTCTTGGCAATGAGGAGGTGCGCATTACGGATGCCGGCAATCAGGTTTTGGTCAGCCGACAGCAACCGCGTGCGGCCATCCGGGGACTACGCAGGCAGTTGTACTGGGATGCCCTCGATTTCACCTATTTTGGCGGATACGCCACCTGGAACTATCTGGTAACGCCTTTTTTGTTTTTAGGAGATGAATTTAAAATTAATTTGCTCGAGCCCCGGTCGACCGATCCAGATTACCCCGTTAAGCTGCTGGCAGATTTTCCGCCGGAATTTCCCTCCCACTGCCGTAAACAGATCTTTTATTTTGATCGCGATTATCTCCTCCGCCGCCTGGATTACACGGCCGAGGTGGTCAGCCGCTGGGCTCGCGCGGCACACACGTGCGAGAACTACCGGGAATTCGATGGCTTTAAGTTCCCGACCAAAAGAAGAGTCCGGCCGCTTGTAATCGGGTCGAAACCATTGGCCCGGCCGGTCATTGTTGCCATCGACATCCATGAATTGCAGGTGAAAGAATCCACGTAGAAATGAAGATTGAAAATTGAAGATTTTTGGTTTCGCTCTGCTCTGTCCAATTTAAATTGGATAGAATTGATTAAAAATCCAATCGGGAAATGTCAAACATCATGTATAGACATGATAGTATTTCAATAAAGTGATACTAAATGAGCGAAAAATGAACATTCAGGAGTTTTTAGTTATTCGTTATTGCGCCCCGGGCAGACTAGTAAATAGATAGGGCTGAGAACTTAGTTGTGTTTATTTAATATTAGTGGCATAAAAAAACAATCTGATCCGTTTCTAACCAAATAACTGATAACGAAAAGCCGATAACATTCAATTTGGTTTTACCAAATTGAAGTAAATGCGAAGGTTGGCAACCATATGAAACAATCATCCTGGTTTCTGGGAATCGACCTGGGTACGGGCAGCTGCAAAAGCGTTGTCATCGATGAAAAGGCTGAGATCCTCGGTTTCGGTGTCGGAGACTATCGCGGCAGCGATGCCCACAACCGCTGGCAGGAGCAAAATCCAGGGGAGCTTGTCAAGGCAGCAATAAATTCGGTTAGAAATGCTTTGGCGGTGGCTGAAGTCGATGCGAACCAGTGCGCCGGCTTGAGTATCGGGGGGGCGCTTCACAGCCTGCTGGCGCTCGGAAGCAGCGGCGAGCCCCTGACCGGCGTAATTACCTGGGCCGATGGACGGGCGGTGGACCAGGCCGAAGCCTTGCGAAAGCAACTGCTGGCGGCCCGGCTCTATGAGCAAACCGGCTGCCCCGCCCACGGTATGTATCCCCTTTACAAAATTATCTGGCTGCGTGAAAACAAGCCGGAAGTCTTTCGCGAGGCCTGGCGCTACGTGACCGCCAAAGAATATCTATTTGCCTGTCTGACCGGGGAATACATGGTCGATTACTGCCTGGCGGCCGGCTCCGGTATGCTGAATACGCACTCGCTGACCTGGGAACCCCTGAGCCTCGATTTGGCGGGGATCCGCGGGGATCAGTTGTCAACACCCGCTTCACCGCAATCGGTGCACGGCGGACTCAAGCCGGAAATGGCCCGCCAAATGGGTATTCGTCAGGATGTGGCGGTGGCGCTCGGCTCCTCGGATGCCGCCAATTCGAACCTGGGCGCCGGAGCCGTGCTGCCCACGCAGGCGACCTGCATGATTGGAACCAGCGGCGCGTACCGTGTGCTATGCCCCCAGCCGATCCTCGACGCCCAGGCCCGCAGCTGGTGCTACGTCGTCGATGAGGCGCACTGGCTGGTGGGCGGGGCCATCAATAATGGCGGGGTGGCTCTGTCCTGGCTCAGGGACTGCCTGAACCAGGCCTTGCAGGACACTGCGACAGCGGACAGCTTGTCTTTTGAGGACGTCCTGGCCCTGGCGCACCAGTCGCCGCCCGGAGCCGGCGGGCTGATATGCCTGCCTTTATTTGCCGGCGAGCGTAGCCCCCATTGGAATTTGAATGCCCGGGCGGCCTTTTTCGGCATGAACCTCGGGCATGGCGCCGCCCATCTCAGCCGGTCTCTGGTGGAGGGCATCGCGTTTCGCTTCAAGAGCTTGAGCGATGTTTTGGCTGAAATCGGCGTCGATGTGAAGCAGGTCGTCGCTTCCGGTGGATTCACTCAATCGGACTTCTGGCTGCAGGTTGTCACCGATGTCCTCAACCGGGAGATGCATGTTCCGCCTTGGGGCGAGACATCCTGCCTGGGGGCGGCTTTTTGGGCCATGCTTGGTACCGGACATGCCGCCGACCTGGAAAGTTTGGGGGGCTTGGTTGCGCCGGGAAGCGCCTGTTCGCCGGACGAGGAGAGGGCCGCCCTATACCAGCGGATCTATCCGCTGTACCAAAAGCTATATCGGGACGTCAGTGGAAGCTTTGAAAATATTGCCCGGCTGCAGCAGGAACTCACCGGCAGCAAAACATGATGCACACATACTAATAAATAGGTTGCTTCGAGGATGCAAGCAGTCATTATTTGCCTCGAGCTTGGAGTATTGGAGTACGGGAGTGTTGGGGTATTTAAAGGAGACCTCAAATTTTCAGCCTTTACGCCAACACGCCTCAACTTGTTTGGCGCAATCCTTCGGCAACCTGCCAGTAAAGCGGCTCATGAGGCTGAAATACTTTCACCTTATCCTCGCCGACTGCAATATATTCCGCTGACGCAGTGGGAGATTCCGTTTTGGCCAGCGTGATGGCGTCCGTATTCGGCGGCATTCCATAGAAACGGGCGCCATTCAAAGACAGGAAGGCTTCCAGGTTTTCAAAGGCCTGCTCCGCTTCGAACACTTGCACGATCGCGGGCAGGGCGGCGGTCACGTTGAAAATGCCGGCCGCAGCACCAGCCTTGACCTTGTCAACCAGGCGGTGGGGGGCGGAATCCGAGCCGAAAAAGAAACGCGGATCACCCGAAACCGCCGCCCGGCGAATGGCCAGGCGATCGGCTTCCTGCTTGACCACGGGCAGGCAGTACATGTGGGGATTCAGACCGCCTGCAAATATACTGTTGCGGTTGATGAGCAGATGGTGGGGGGTTATGGTCGACCCTAAATTGTTTTCCGCCGCCAGGACATAGTCGACACCAATCTTGCAGGAGACATGCTCCATGACGATTTTCAGCCCCGGCATGTTTTGGCGCAGGGGATCCAGTTCGCGGTCGATAAAAACCGCCTCACGATCGAAGATGTCCACGGCGGGATCACTGACTTCACCGTGGATCAGCAGCGGGATATCGAGTTCCTGCATGACCTCCAGCACCCCGTAAGTCTTTTTAATGTCTGTAACGCCCTGCTCAGAGTTGGTGGTAGCCCCCACCGGGTACAATTTTACGCCGGATAGGAGACCTTCGCCGTGCGCGCGGCGAATCTCCGCCGGCGGGGTTTCATCGGTTAGGTACAAGGTCATCAGCGGTTGAAATCCATGGTCGGGCGGCAGACAGTCCAGTATTCGTTGCCGGTAGTTCCTGGCATCCTCGGTGGTTCTGACCGGCGGCCTGAGGTTCGGCATAATTATCGCGCGGCCGTATAATTCGGCTGAAAACGGCAGCACCGCCTGCAGCATTTCTCCATCGCGCAGATGAAGATGCCAGTCGTCGGGACGTCTGATAACCAACTCATTTAAGGTCTTCATTTTCTATCCCCAAATCTTCAATTTTAATTCTTCAATAATCATTTCCGGCTTCGCCGGTCTAGGTATGCTTCAGTAAACTATCAGAAGCCTGTTTTACATTCAACCGCAAATTAATTGACAAACAAATAGAAATGGGTAATTGATTGGAGCGCGCGCCGATAGAGGGGGGGACTCAGTCGGCTTCTATATCACTTATAACCTGGCTGCGAATAACTGTCTTTGGCTCAAACATCTCTTCAATCGTCAATCTTCAATTCCGGCTTGTCCGGGTTAGGTGGTATACTCATGAAAAAAGTCGATCGTCAAACTCATTTTCCCATTTATAGCGTGATGATTTTCATTTTTGGTGCTGTGATTTTAGGCCTGCCTTTGACAGCAGTCGGGGCTCAGCAATCTCCGCAAGGAGATAATTTAATGCTAAATGAAAAATGGTTGGGCGATTTTGATGAGATGGCCAAAAAGCGTCAGATTCGGGTACTGGTGGTTTACAGCAAGACGTTTTTCTTCCTAGATCGCGGCCGACAACGGGGAATCACCCATGATCTGCTCAAAGAGTTTGAAAAATTCATTAACAAAAAGCTTAAAACCAAAACCTTGAAGGTGCAGGTCGTGTTTATTCCGGTGCAACGCGATGAGTTGATTCCGGGGCTGGTGCAGGGACTGGGAGACATGGCCGTCGCCAACCTGACGATTACCGACCAACGGCGCCGGCAGGTTGATTTTTCCAATCCCATGTTGAGCGGGGTCAAAGAACTGCTCGTAAGCGGTCCCGCCGCACCGCCGATCAAAGGCGTCGATGACCTCGCGGGCCGCGCAATCCATGTCCGCAAATCCAGCAGCTATTACGAAAGCCTGGTGCAGCTTAATGAAGAATTTAAAAAGGCCGGCAAAAAGCCTGTGGAACTGGTCCCGGCGGACGAAACCTTCGAGGATGAAGATTTACTGGAGATGGTGAATGCGGGACTTATACCCATGATTATCATGGACAACCATAAAGCTCAATTTTGGACCCAGATTTTTGACAAAATCCAGGTCCATTCAGATATTGCCGTCAGAACCGGAGGCGAGATTGCCTGGGCATTTCGCAAAAACAGCCCGCAACTCGCAGCGATTGTGAATGAATTCGTTAAAGGCCACAAAAAGGGAACCCTGATCGGCAATATGATGTTAAAGCGCTATCTGAAGAATACCAAATACGTCAAAAACTCGTTGTCCAAGCAGGAATTGGAAAAATTTGAAGCCATGGTTCGGCTTTTCCAGAAATATGCCACGATCTATGAATTCGATTATCTGATGATGGGGGCTCAGGCCTATCAGGAGTCGGGATTGGATCAAAGCAAAAAAAGTCATGCCGGTGCGGTCGGCGTCATGCAACTGCTGCCGTCCACAGCCGCGGATCGCAATGTCAATATACCCGAGATTCAAGAACTGGAGAACAACATTCACGCCGGGACCAAATACATGCGCTTTATTGTGAATCGCTATTACAAAGATGAGCCAATGACCGATGTCGACAAGATGCTTTTTGCTTTTGCATCCTACAATGCCGGGCCGGCCAAGGTGAAAAAGCTCCGTAAAAAAACCGCTGCCATGGGTTTGGATCCCAATGTATGGTTTCACAATGTGGAAGTGGCTGCCGCCAAGGTCATCGGTCGGGAAACGGTCCAGTACGTCAGCAACATCTATAAATATTACATCGCCTATCGCATGATCACGGAGCAGGAAGAAAGAAGACTGAATTTGATGAAGGAAAAATCATGATGTGATTTCCCTAAACCGGAGGCGGGCACTATGTTACTCAACCATTGCTCTAAGCGTGGCTGGATTGTATTTTTTCTGGTTTTGATATTTTTTTTGACCGGCTGGTATATAATTACCTGAACAAAAAGTTGATTGAAGCTCTTACCTAGATGGCTCAATAATCTTCTGAAGCATGCCTTTTCGTCTCGGTATCCCAGCGGGATAAAACGTCAAAAATTGCTTGAAATTATGAGATTTTGACGGAACTGTCGAAAATTTGACACTTTTCCTGAAAATCCCCAATTTTCCGTTTTTTTTAGAATCTTTTAACACCTTGAAATTATTAGTAAATTTTTTTTTTCAGTTTGGCACTCTTTTTGAATATACAAATAAGCAATTATTTAGTTTCTCGGATGTGCGTGCATCTTTTCTGCCGGGCTTCCAAAACGTGTGAAGATATCCGAGCAAGAAAAAAACGGCATCAAAGAGAGCCAAATAAACAAAAAGGCAGGGTCTTTTAAGGTCCTGCCTTTTTGTTTTTGTAAACCATTTCTTCAGTGACTCGACGCAATAGCGCTGTTAATCAGTTTCGCCTTTGAATTGTTGGCAAATTTTGGATTTTGGAATGCGGATTTTGGATTTAAGGCATTCTATCAATTTTATTTGTGGATTGAGGGACGTTGTAGGGTGGGCTGTGCCCACCTTCAACCTTTAGATTCAGCGCTATCTGGTGGGCACAGCCCACCCTACAATAAGATATTTTTTCGTCGTTAGTGTTATTTATAGAATGAGCGAAGCGAAACCGCCAATCCAAAATCCAAAATCCAAAATCCAAAATCCAAAATCCAAAATCCAAAATCCAAAATCCAAAATCCAAAATCCAAAATCCGAAATCCAAAATCCGAAATATCCTATCAAATTGTTTACCCGCTAAACATAAAGCTCCACAGAATTCACTAATTTTGCTGAATTTCCCGTTCACTGATTCCCATCAAGTATAAGAGTCCATCCAGACCGACGCTGGAAATAGATTTTTCCGCGTTTTCTTTTACCACGGCTTTGGCGTGATAGGCGATTCCCAGGCCGGCAATGCTGATCATGTGAAGGTCGTTGGCGCCGTCCCCCAGGGCAATGGTCTGCTGCAGGCTGATGTTTTCGACCGTGGCGATGGTTTTGAGGATTTCAGCCTTTTTAGGCCCGTCGATGATATCCCCCGTGATGTTGCCGGTGACCTTGCCGTCTTTGATTTCGAGAACATTGGCAAAAACGTAGTCCAATCCCAGCTTTTTCTGCAAGTGTTCACCAAAATAGTCAAATCCGCCGGAAATGATTCCGATTTTATAGCCAAGTTTTTTGAGGGTATTGACCACACGCTCGGCGCCTTCGGTCAGCGTGAGATTCCGGGCGACTTCGGCAAGCACCTTTTCATCGAGGCCTCTGAGCAGCGCCACCCGGCGGGTAAAGCTTTCTTTGAAATCGATCTCGCCGTTCATGGCCGCGGCGGTGATTTTGGCCACCTGATCCCCGGCGCCGGCGTGCTGCGCCAGCACATCGACCACTTCCTCCTGAATCAGGGTGGAGTCCATGTCAAAGACCACCAGCCGGCGGGCATGTCGATAAATGTCATCCATGTGAAATGAGATGTCGATACCGGTTTCTTCGGAAATTCTTAGCAGTTGACCGCGTAATTGAGCAGGATTGTCCAGCGGACCCGAGACGGTAAACTGAACGCAGGCTTTGGGCAGCGAGGCGGGCTTATCCGGCATTATCCGGCCGGAAAGATGGGTAATGACATCGATATTCAAATTGTTATCTGCCAGTGCGGTGGCAACTTTGGCCAGCTGAATCGCCGTCAGTCGGCGGCCGAGAAGGGTTATAATCCGGCGCTGCTCGCCGTACTGCGAGGCCCAGCCGTTGTAGCTGTCAGGATCGATAGCCGAAAAACGAATCTGAATGCCAAGCTTATGGGCTTCAAACAGTAGATCCTTGAGAATCGACGAGGATGAATGCTCCACCGGTATTTCGATCAGAATGCCCAGTGACAGGTAGTCATGGATGACTGCCTGGCCGATATCCAGAATCGTCACCTCGAACTGGGCCAATATATTGGTTAAGCTGGAAGTCAATCCCGGCCGGTCCTGGCCGGTGATGTTGATCAGAATAATTTCACGCATGTAATCTTCCTAACCCGGATCCGCCTGCCTGCGACGAGCTCAGTCGAGTCGAGGCGAACAATAAATATTCAATATTCAATCTTAAATCTTCAATTCCCCGGTATAGCGGGATCTCCGCTACGCGGCAACCGGCTTTGCCGGATTGGGATTCTATTCGCCCGAAACAAAAAATTCAAGCACCAATTTTTTAAAAATTTCCGGTGCTTCGGCCGGAATGCTGTGGCCGACACCGGCAAGTTGCTCATGGCCGGCGCGGCAGTCATGGGCCAGCCTGCGCACATCATCCGCTTCGACCAGGGGATCCTGGGCGCCGGAAATAATCAAGGTCGGGATATCGAAACCTGCCGGCACCCGGTTGGGCGCGGGGTAGTTCAGTACGGCTCCCAGTTGGGCGATCAACGCGCTTTTGTCGTTGCGAAGATTCACCGCGCTGACAATTTTATCAAGAATGTTTTGATGCTCCCTTAAAAATTGGTTGCCGAATACGGTCGGCACCGCGGCCCAGGCCATGGCCTTCAAGCCGGAAAGTTTGAGGATCTCGATCCAGGACCGGACAATTGCCCGGCAGCGGTCACTGGTGTGCGAACTTAAGCTGCACAGCACCAGCCGATTGATTCTTGCCGGATATTGGATTGCAAATTCCAGCGCCAGCCGGGCTCCATGACTGATGCCTACCAGGCAGGCCGTGCCAACCGACAAGCAATCCAATAAGTTTTTGAGATCGGAAACGTGCAGTTTCAGCGTGAGCGGGGCCGCGCCCAGGTCGCTTTGACCCTGCCCCCGGGCATCGTAGAGCAGCAGGCCGTATTCCTTGGAAAAGGCGGGCACCTGGCTGCCCCAGTACAAGGTGGTCTGAGTGGTGCCGTTTAGAAATACGACAACCGGCTGCGAGGGATCAACATTGTAAGTTCGGTAGAAGAGTTTGCATTCGTCTGGGGTGGTGAAGTAGGGCAATGTTTTTACCTGGTATGTTGCTTATTAATGGGTCGAGCTAAATATACGTTAGATCCTTTTTTTAACAAAGGATCCAGGTTTCAGGTGTCAGGTGTCAGAGTAAACGGATTAAATACTATTATAGATCCTTTAGGAGTGTTTCGATATAAAAATATGATGTCATCAGCCAGCGCCGCAGAAGAACAGTTTCTCTCGAAAGGGCGCAAAGACGAAACACAATCTATGTATAATAGGTTTTACATTTTAGTTATAAATGTTTTTCGCAATGGTGCACGATTTATTTTCAAAAGGGCTAACATGCGTTTTTTTTGCACTTCTAAATTCCTGACACCTGACACCGACACTTGACACCCCTGATTTCGCATAGTGCTGTATATCAGATAACGAGGATGAAACTGCTACTTTTTATAAATTCTCGGTACTCGTCCGGTAATCGAGGTGACGACTTCATAGTTAATTGTATTGACGGCCGTGGCCAATTCATCGGCCGCCAGTACTTCATCGGACTGGCGTCCGAACACGACCACCTCATCTTCGATCTGGACGTCATCCAGTGCGCCCACGTCCAGCATGGTGAGATCCATGCATACCCGGCCGACGATCGGCACCCGCCGTCCGTGGACCAGCATGTATCCGCGGGAGGACAGCAAACGATTAAGACCGTCGGCATACCCGACGGGTACGGTGGCGATGGTGGTGGGCTGGTCCGTGCGGTAGGTGATTCCGTAGCTGATGTGAAAGCCGGCCGGCACCTGCTTCAGATGAATGATCCTGCTTTTCACGGTCATGACCGGTCTGAGTTCGACTGGGTTTGGCTTAATTTCATCGGATGGGTTCAGGCCATAGGTAGCAATGCCGGGTCTGACCAGATCCAGATGGGAGTCCGGCCAATGGATCAGGGCGGCGCTGTTGGCGGCATGCCGTAAAGGCGGTGTCAAACCATCGGATTCCAGACGACTGAGAAAGGCCATAAATCTTTCCAGTTGAGCGTTGGCATAAGATTTATCGGCACTGTCGGCGGTGGCGAAGTGTGTGAACATACCGCCTACCTCCAGGTTGGCCAACCGGCTGATGGTCTTGACGTCGCCGATGGACCGGGCGGCGGCGGAACCGGGGTAGGGCTCGTCGGCCGGGTCATCGAGCAGCAGGCCCAGACGCCCCATGCCGCTGTCCAACTTGATGTGAACTTGGATTTTTGCTCCCCGGCGGGCGGCCTCTTCGGATAGCGCCCGGGCGGTCGCCGGTGAGTAAACGGTTTGAATCAGGTCGTTGTCAAAGATGGACGGGGCTGATTCGGGCGGGCTGTAGCCGAATATTAAAATGGGCGCAGCCAATCCGGCCTTTCTGAGCTCGATCGCTTCATGGAGTCTGGCCACCCCCAGGAATTCAGCGCCGTTTTGCAGGGCCGTGCGGGCAACTTCGACTGCTCCGTGCCCATAGCCATTGGCCTTGACAACAGCCATCAGACGGGCTTGGGGCTGCGTGATGCGTTTTAGCTCTCGAATGTTGTGCGCGTAAGCATCCAGGTCGATTTCGGCCCAAGTCAGTAATTTCTCCAAGTTCATACCTCAGTCGCGCTAAATTGTTTTGCACTCCCAATTTTACTTTGACACGGAAAAAATTACAAATCACAAATAACAAATATCAAACAAATCACAATAGAACAAATTCGAATTTCCAAACTAGGAGCTAACCTTGAGGATGATTCATCCCAATCGGTGCATCAATATCAGACAGTAATAGTTACCTCAATGTTTTGGTCATTGTATATTGGAATTTGAGATTTATTTGTAGTTTGGGATTTGTAGTTTGAAATTTAGAGGCAGTTCATTAAGAAAAGTACAATATCTTATGGAGTATAGTTTAGCCATATTTTTGATCTGCAATTATGCAGAAACTTCCTGATACAATTCCTTGGCATGATAAGAACTGCGCACGAACGGTCCGCTGGCAACCTCGGTAAAGCCGATTTTTATGGCCTTTTTGCGCCAGGCTTCGAATTCGTCCGGCGGGATGTAGCGCTCGACCGGCAAATGGTTTTTGGAAGGTTGTAAATACTGGCCCAGGGTCAAGATTTGACAGCCGGCAGTTTGCAGGTCCTGCAATGTATTTTCGACCTCTGCTTCTTCCTCGCCCAAGCCGAGCATCAGGCCGGACTTGGTCGGCAGCGTCGGGTCGTACGCGTGCGACCATTGAATGATATCCAGCGACCGGCGATATTCAGCCTGGGGACGGACCCGCGGATAGAGGCGGGGTACGGTTTCGATGTTGTGATTCAGCACATCCGGTCCGGCTTCCAAAACCGTGTGCAGCGCATCCCGGTTTCCCTGAAAATCCGGTATTAACACTTCCACGCAGGCATCCGTCATTTTCCGGCGAATTTCTGTGATGGTCCGGGCAAACAGGGATGCCCCGCCGTCGGGCACGTCGTCCCGCGTAACCGATGTGATCACGACATATTTCAGACCCATTTGGTGGGCCACATCCGCCACCCGGCCGGGTTCTGCCGGATCCGGCGGTTCCAGGGGACCCTGCCGCACCGAGCAGAAACCGCAATTGCGGGTGCAGCGGGAGCCCATGATCAGGAAGGTGGCTGTCTGCTGCGAAAAGCACTCCCACATATTGGGGCACTTGGCTTCCTGGCAGACTGTATGCAGCCGGTCATCGCTGATCATGCCTTTGACTTTTTCATACTCGGGACCCTTGGGCAACTGGCGCCGCAGCCATTTGGGCTTTTGGACGAGTACGGTGGGGTTAGATTTTATCTTCATATAGCAAACTCTGATCTATCAATAATGACTCATTGTAGGGTGGGCTGTGCCCACCAAAAAAGCGCTGTTTTCCTCTATTGGTGGTGGGCAAAGCCCACCCTACAATAACTCTGCATTCTCAGCAGCTCTGCGGTGAATAAAATACTTCAATCAACCCGTCATCAGACGTTCGAGGTCCGTAAGACGGCATTTTTCATAATATATCCCCAGCGCCGCCGCAAGCTTATCCTTCAGAACATCCAGGACCTCTTCCATCGGCAAATCTTCGCCCGATAGTTCTCTCATTGATGTCATGCTGACCCCTTGCAGGCCGCAGGGCTGAATCCATGAAAACGGGGTCAGATCGAGATTGACATTCAGCGCCAGGCCATGAAAGCTGATGCCCTTGCGCAGGGCAATGCCGATGCTGCCCATCTTCCGGTGGCCGACCCAGATCCCGCTGTTGATGGGGTTGCGCTGGGCGGCGATATCGAATTCGTCCACGGTTTGAAGCATGGCTTCTTCCAGGGCTGCCACGAAATCTTTGACGCCGATTCTTCTCGTGTGCAAATTCATGATGGGATAGACGACAATTTGGCCCGGACCGTGGTAGGTAATGACCCCGCCGCGCTCGACCTGAATAACCGGGATGCCCGCCTCTTGCAGGTATGCTTCCGATACCAGCAGGTTGTCCAAGCCTCCCCGGCGGCCGAGGGTAAATACGGCCGGATGCTCCAGAAAAAGCAGGATATCATTGTCGATATCGTTTTCAACCCTGGCCGCGACCAAGCTCTGCTGCAAATCCCAGGCTTTCTGATAATCGATCAGACCCAGGTTGAGGGAGAAAACGGGTTGCGTGTTGCGAGTTGCGGGTTGCGGGGTACGGGATTCGGGTTGCGTGTTGCGGGGTTCGGGGTGCGG
>Ga0209454_1000065_pt1 | contig 80924 bp, 66 predicted proteins | sample WorMetHERISLAND1_2_FD_187400 | JGI IMG/M metagenome (GOLD analysis project Ga0209454, IMG submission 187400) | Marine gutless worms symbiont microbial communities from Max Planck institute for Marine Microbiology, Germany - Olavius geniculatus... | ecosystem: Host-associated > Annelida >... | reverse complement strand
TTTGCTCCTGAAGTAAAGCAGCTTGCTGAATTAGCTAAATTTTCAAAGAATATCAACTAAATTTAAAATTTTTAAATTACAATTTTGTAATTTATTGCCTGACAATTTGAGTTTATGCGTACACTCTTTAGGACAAGGAGGGAAAAAAATGAATGCAAGATTACACGGAATGTCAGCTGTGTTAATCGGGATTTTTATTTTGGCGTTGGCTCTGCCCTGTCAGGCCAAAGATCTTAAAATCACCGACGTCTTCGTGGACTATGACGCAAAAGAGATGGATATCTGGGGGGAGGCCTTCAACAAATGTGGAAAGCATGCAAATAGCCTTAAGGTCACCCTCGCCCGTTATTTACCCCCACTAAAAGTGAGTTATTATGATCCCGCCCGTAATTTGATAACCGCGCAACTTCCAAATGGTATACTCCCTGGAGACTTTCTTCTGACCGTGTCCTGTGCCAGCAGGGGCAAGAGACCATGGCGCAACGATGAGTACGATTTGACGATTCCTGCCGAGGGCAAGCAGGGTCCCAAGGGCGAGCAGGGGCCACCCGGCCCCTCCATCCCCCCGAATTTTAACACTTACACAAACATTGGCTTAAGGTCAGACGGTTGGAGCGGTACGTACGTCGTCGTTGCGCAATGCGCCTCCTCCGCCAGTACGGTCACCGGCGGAGGCTGCACCACGACGGAGCCCCGCGCGGCCGTCACTGACACAGTGCCGCTGTCATTCTCATGGTCGTGCAAATACAGATGCTTTTCGACCACATGCTCCGCCGCCACCCTGACCACTTACGTGATCTGCCTTGAGTAGATACTCAAGTCTGCCCACCACGTCCAGTATTTATACGAATGCGACGGGCGGTCCTACAGAACTTCACCCTATGGCCGATCTGCAAAACTTGCCATCGGACACAAGGGACCAAGGCAATGGTTCGCGGAGTGAGCAGTAGCAAACACAGAGCGCGTTCCCCCTCCGCCTGCCCTGGCCAGCCAGCGTCTGACGTACTGCCCAAGCCGGGAGGAGCTGTCAGGCTCCCCCGGCTCTTGCTCGTAAAGCCGGGCGGCACGTTTGACGAACCGTTGCACTGTGGCCTCTGCCACCGTCAGCCCTTCGGGGCCGAAGTGATAGCCCAGGAAATCAAAGCTTTTCTCGATTCTGCCCATTACCGTCTTGTCAGGATGCTTTTCCAGTTTAAATTCATTGAAGGTCTGATTAAGCACCCGGATGGCTTTTCTTAATTTCCACCGGGTAGGAGCAAGTATCAGGATATCATCCATGTACCGGAAGTACCTTACCTCCACCTTATCCATATCGAGGTCCAACACCAGAATGAGGGGTCAGGTCTACGTTTGACTCTAATATAGAGTAATATTAAAGGTCAAACGTAGACCTGACCCCTATTGTTACCGGATCTATGATTGACCTTTCTCATTGGAAACGCTATCTATATCACATAGAAGCCAACTCCAAACCATTATGTGATAATACCCTTGAATTTGGGCGGGAAATTGGGGCGATTTGAGAGGAGGATAAAATTGATCGACTTGGATTATTTTTTACTACAGGAAAATCCGCGTATCGAGGATTACGTGATTGGAACCTATCTGTGCCGTGAAGAAATTAAAAACTCGCAAGAAATTCTGAAAATATCGATAAAGATGGCGTCGGAACAGACGATCGGGACCTGGACGAACGTTCCCGGCGAAACAAAAGACATGATTGAGCGTTTTCATGGCAAGGTTTTAAATATTTGGGAAATACCGGATCGAGAGCAGTTTTATAAGGGTATGGATGAACCCTGCACCTATGTGCTTCAAATTGCGTTTCCATGGGAAAACTTCGGTCCTCAGATACCGATGATGCTGACAACCGTGTTCGGCAATATCTCGATGATCGGCGACATAAAACTGTTGGATCTGCAATTGCCCCGCAAGTTTGTAGAAAAGTTTCCCGGACCGCAGTTTGGCATCAGCGGGATCAGAGAACTTCTGGGTGTACCCGAACGACCGCTTTTAAACACGATGATCAAACCCTCCACCGGAATAACGCCTGAACTGGGCGCCGACATACTCTACCAGGCTGCATTGGGTGGTGCCGACATCGTTAAAGATGACGAGGTCATGGGCGACACGGAAATATCCCCTATGTTGAAGCGGGTGGAGCTGTATATGGCTCAACTACGAAAGGCTGAAGCAGAAACCGGTGAAAAAAAACTTTATGCCGTCAACGTGACAGACGAACCGGCGGAATGCATTTCAAAGGCGGAAGCTGCTGTAAACAACGGGGCCAATGCGATTATGGTGAATTTTCTCCCGGCCGGTATGGGGTTGATCGCTTCTCTTGCCCGAAATCCGAAGATAAATGTCCCGATACTCACGCATCATGATTTTGGCGGGGCGCTTTATGCAAGCCCATGGCATGGTGTCAGTTCTTCCCTGCTGTATGGCAAACTGGCAAGAATTATCGGTGTGGATCTACAGATTATCCCCACGCCCTATGGGAAGTTTTCCCTAAATTACAGCAAATACTTGCGCATCGCCAATGGATTGAGAAGCCCATTGCACGATAAAAGAAGAGTTTGGCCCATTGTCGGCGGCGCAATTAAGCAGGGCCATATTGCAAAAGTGGTCGGTGATTTGGGCCACGACTTCGTTATCGGTGCGGGCGGGGCCATTCATGCCCACCCCATGGGCGGGAAAGCGGGGGCCAGAGCATTTAGACAAGGAATTGACCAGATCGTTGAGTACGGCAAACTGGATCAAGCAAAAATGGGCCAAGAACTCAAAGCTGCCATTGATTTATGGGGGGAGGCCGAGACCAAATGAGCAAACCACGAAGGCTCCTATCATTCTACGGAGATGATTTCACCGGAACCACGGCAACCGCTGAGGCCCTCACCGCCAGCGGAGTCTCCACCGTTATGTTTATCGAACCTCCAAAACCGGCCTATTTAAAGCAACATTTTCCCGATATTCAGGCGGTGGGGATTGCGGGAATAGCTCGTTCTTTACCGACGGACGAATTGGAATCGACCCTGCGATCCATATTCAAGAAGATAAAGGCCTACGATACCCCACTGGTTTTATACAAAGTTTGTTCTACTTTCGATTCAGCGCCGAATTTGGGAAGCATCGGCCGGGCGGCGGAAATCGGCCAGAAGATATTCGCATCCAAAATTGTGCCCATTTTACCGGCAGCACCCCGTTTAGGAAGATTCACTCTCTTCGGCAATCATTTCGTCGCGGTTGGGGAAAAAGTATATCGGATGGACCGGCACCCATCTCTACCAAACCATCCCGCCACCCCCATGCAAGAGTCGGATTTACGGAAACATCTTGCCAAACAAACCGATCTTAGCTGCGGTCTGGTTCCGGTACCCCAATTGGAAAAAGGCATTAAACAGGCAAGAGACCATTTCAACGGTCTTATGAAAAGGGACATTCCGCTGATCCTGTTTGACACCTTGCTCGAACGGCACCTGAATAGAGCTTGTGAAGTGATCTGGGACCATGTGGTCAAGGGGAAAATTAAATTTTGTATCGGTTCCCAGGAGATTGGTTTTGGGCTGGCCAAAGAATGGAAGCGCCAGGGGTGGCTTGCGGATATTCAGAAAAAGCACGCCAAATTAACTGCCAGGAAAGCGCGCAGGATTTTGGTTGTATCCGGCTCCTGTGCCTCGGTGACTGGCAGGCAGATAGAATGGGCCTCAACCCATGGCTTTACTTGTATCCGAATTCATCCTGCCAAGCTGTTTGAACCTACCGGTCAAAAAGAGGAAATAGCGCGTGTTTTTGAGGAGTCTGTTTCAAATCTCAAAGATGGCAAATCGGTTATCCTATACTCTGCTATGGGGCCGGAAGATGCGAGTATCTCGGAAAACCAGAAATTAATGGATCGGTTGGGGTTGGAATCTCAAGCATTGACCCAAAAGCTCGGCGGGATCTTTGGCGATCTTACCAAAGCGATTATAACTGAAGCGGATGTGCAAAGGGTTGTGCTTGTCGGCGGAGATATCTCGGGCAGGATTACGCCAAAATTAGGAATATGGGCCTTGCAAGTCGGCAAATCCATAGGAATCGCGGCACCGTTATGCTACGCTTACTCAAGCTACCCCGAAATTCATGGCTTGCAAGTGGCTATGAAGGGAGGGCAAATCGGCGATGACGACTATTTCGGCCAGGCTAAAGAGATGCGGATGTCTCAATTTGAACAAGTCGCACTGGGACGCTTCTGATCCAACATAGAAATCCTGGTTATCAGAGCCAGGTCAGAGATAATCGGCTGCGTAGTACAAGAATGCGGTGGAATGATGGAATTCTGGAATGTTGGAATAATGGGTTTAGCGGAATGATGTCTTATATTATGAGATATGTAGGAATCAGAAATCAAGATCAGACAATCATCCGTTTTTGATACCCAATATTCCATTGTTCCACTATTCCATCATTCCAAGCGGTGTCTAAGCAACCGGCACTCTTCTGGGGTGAAATCAAAGCCGGTTCCTCAGGACCCCAATCTTTGCGCCAGTGTCCGTCTCAACCGATCCGGTCAACGACATACGCCACCGAAGCGCTGATGATTTCCCTTATCAGTCCGTCGGGAGCAACCTCGAAGTCGGTGTTTTTGCATATCTGCAAGTTCCCGTCGCGCATGTGATTGGCCGGGAGTTCCAGCGACATATAGAGAGTACCAAATTTGGCCTGGATGCCTTTGAGGATGGATCCATAATCCGTAGTCCCATCACCCAAAGCGCTGAACAGCCATCGATCCCCGTCTTTTTTGAGCTGCTTCAAGTGCAGGCAGACACAGTGGGGAACCGCATGCAGGTAGTCATCCTCGGGCAAAACCTTGCCTTTGGTGTAGGAATACACGTTGGAAGCATCATAGTTGAGTTTGACATGGGGATTGTCCAGTCGGGCCATCAACGCTGCACCGTCCGCACCGGTGGTGATGATACTGTCGGCGGCGCCGCAACCCGGGTTTTCCAGCGCCAATACAAGGCCATACTCCTCTAAAACCGGCGTGACCTTGTCGATGCAGTCGAGGAATCCCTTGACGTTTCGCTGCACCCCGCCATTGGTGATGACGATTTCAGCGCCCATTTCTTTTGCAAATTCAAGACGCTTGATCATTTCAGCGGCATCCTGGAAATGGTCGCCCATGTTGAAGTGGACGCCGACCGACCTCACTTTCAGACCGGCGTCCGTCGCCAAGTTCTGAAAATAGCGACCGTTCGCAGCGGAAAAAAACGAATCGTCGACCAGGTCCGGATAATAATTTTTAATGAAGGCCGGCTCCACGTATTTGAAACCCAAACCGGCGGTCATGGCAAAGGCTTGCTCGAAGCTTTGGCCATGAAATACCAGCGTGTTCAAGGCGAGATTTTCGGCTATTTTTTTGAGGCCACCCATCGTGGATCTTCTCCGGTCAACCTTGCGGCACTGGAATTCACTTGGCACCATACAGCTCGCGCGCTTCAGCTGTGCTCATCACCTCGCACCCCATGGCCTCGATCAGCTGGGCCAATTTTTGAACAAGCACCGCATTGGTCCGGCCTTTTTTGTGCGGTGCGTAGTAGATGCTGTCCTCGAAACCGACCCGGGCCTTGACGGCACCCAGCGCAATGGATGCCGCCACCATGGAAAAATCGGTCATTTCATTGTGGGTGATGCCGAATTTGCACCCCTCCGGCAGGGTGTTGCGCATGTGAATAATGCTTTCGACGGTGGGCTGGATGCCGGTATAATACCCCATTGGAAAATTGCAGTTGAGCGGCGGTTTGAGGATCCCTTTTTCGAGGAAGCGTTTGACGGTACAAATCATGCCGGCGTCGAAAATCTCCAGTTCGGGGACCACATTGCGGCTGTAAAATCTTTGGGCCCAGTATGCGATGTTGACTTCAGGGTTTTTGAATATCAGGTCTTCACCAAAGTTGAGGGAACCCATATTCAGGGATGCAACCTGGGTCCTGTTATCGTCTATGGCACTGCAGCGCTCGTCCAGACTCAGGTCCTTCTCGAAACCGCCGGTGGAGCCCTGGATCAGTATGTCCGATTTGTCGCGGATCAGATCCAGGGTGCGCGAATAGACATCCGTTAAATGGGTTATTTCGCCGTTTTCCTGCCGAACGTGCAGATGAACCTGCGAGGCACCGGCCCGGGTGCATTCGAAAACTTCCTCGGCGATGTCCTCCGGAGTCAAGGGATTGATGACGTCATCGTCGGGGTTGGCAACACGTGCCACCGGGGCGACCGTGATCATTACTTTTCTACTCATTGAATTCCTCCCATAATCAGGATTTGTCATCCAACTTCAGCATCTTCGTGAGGACTTCGTGCAAAGACTCGTCGGTCAACACCTGCTTCCAGTCCTCCTTGATGAGCTTGTCCCTGCCGTAGTCCATTGCAATCATCGCCGCATCCGACGCCGGGTTCGATCCCAGCAGGAAAATGGCGAGTATAATTTTGATATGGCCCAATAAAAATGACATACCGGCCTCTTTGGGAATCTCGCGCTTGTCCATTTCTTTCGCTAGCTCTTTGAACATCGACAGCAAGGAAAGGCCGCAGACCTCGACGACCGAAGGCTCCAGAAAAGCCATTTGCTCAATGGTAATTTCAAACACTTTGTCCACCGGTGCGAACATTTCCCTTACGATATCACAGGCCAGTTCATATTTATCGCGGTCGCCTTTCCATTGGGTAGAAACAATGTCCTGCAGACCGGATATGCCGCCAAAATGGTCTTTGTAACCCTCAAGCGACGGCTGGTCCTTGAAAAGCGCGGGATGGCAGGGATGGATCACCGTGTAGTGCAGGTCCGGCCGGATAAATACCTGATTCATGTAGGCGGCGGCCGGGTCCAGCAGGATAACCGTCGCATCGGGCTTCATATCCGGTACGACTTCGGTCGAGATTTTATTGATCAGGAGATCCGGCACGGCCAGGACCAGGACATCCACCAGGCCCCAAACATCTTGTGGGCGGGATACCTTTAACCCCTCTTGTTCGAGCCGTTGAATTCCGGCTTCGGCATTTTCGATATAAAAAATCTCATTGGGCAGCTTCCTCAGGTTTGCGCTGATACGCATTCCCATTTTTCCGCCCGCACCTAAAAGACCAATCTTTATGCTGTCGGGTATACTCATGTCTAAGCCTCGATTCTCTTGGTTATGAAGTGGATTAGGATAGAAGATCCAGGATTTATGATCCCCAAAAAGGTTATAGCGACCGGATCCCGGCGGCCGTCTTGCCGGGCAGCGAATTTGCCTGATCGACTCAAGCAAATTAGCACCACTTGTCTCCGGTGTCAATACGGTTGGCGCTTATGAGAATAATATCAATATTCGATGACCTTTTTTACTACTCCAATTTTTGCGGTTGACACCCCAACTAGCATTGGGTATATGGATTTTGGTATCGCCCTTGTTAAATAAGCGTTCACGGAAACCGGCAGACAACCCATTTTATCAATATCTTCAGAGAAATGGCACCGCCACAAGGAGAAGTCAAATGAAAATGTATACCGAATCCGACGCATCGCTGGAACCTTTGGCCGGCAAAACCGCAGCCATATTGGGATATGGCAATCAAGGTCGGGCGCAGGCCCTCAACCTGCAAGACAGTGGCGTTCACGTGGTTGTCGGCAACCGCGATGACAGTTATGCCGAGCAGGCCAAAGCGGATGGCTTTGAGCCGATGACCATCCTTGAGGCGGCCACTGTTGCTGATTTCCTATTCGTTTTGACCACCGATGAGTCGCAGCCGTTGATCTGGGATGAGCAAATTGCGCCCGGTCTGGCACCCGGCAATACCCTGGTGTGGGCCAGCGGCTACAACGTGGGATATGATTTAATCACCCCACCGGCCGATGTCGACGTGGTGATGGTGGCGCCCCGCATGACCGGCAACTATGTTCGTATTCTTTTTGAAAACGGCAAAGGGGCTATCGCTCAAGTAGCCGTTCATCAAAACGCCTCCGGCGATGCCTGGGCCGGTATGATGGCCGTGGCCAAAGGTATTGGGGCCACCCGCGGCGGTGTCTTTGAGTCGTCCTTTAGAGAGGAAGCTGAATTGGATCTGTTTGCCGAGCAGGTTGTGTGGCCCGGATTGGTGGCCTGGTTCGAGGAGTGTTTCAGACTGGGCGTCGAGCAGGGCTTCTCACCGGAATTGATGGTGCTTGAACTGTATGCCTCCGGCGAAGCCTCCGAAATTCTCGGCATGATGGCCCAAAACGGCTTTTACAAACAGATGACAAGGCACTCCACAACCAGCCAATACGGCACCCTGACCCGCTCGCGCGCCATGCTCAATGATGAGAACAAAGCCCGAATGCGAAAAAATTTAGTCGAAGATATTAAAGGCGGTGCCTTTGTAAAGGAGTGGAGCGACGAGCAATCGGCCGGTTCTCAGGTCCTGGGCAGAATGAGAGAAGAAGCATTGAACAATCCCATGAGTCAGGCCGAAGACCGGGTTATTCCTTTGGTGCAACGAGCTCACAAGATGAATGAATAAAACCTGCAGCTGCCTTTAAAATGAATATTGATTATTGATTATTGAATATTTGTGGTTCGCCTTGACTCGACTGAGGTCGGCGGATCTTTTATATTCTGCCGCCACCGTCAAAATTCTTGCTTGTTAATACCCGGTTGTTGCATCAATATTTATGGGAATCTACATGGATCCCTATAGATACAGGGAAAAACCGAAATTGGAATGGTATCCTGGATGTCACCCCTGGTTGATTCTTGTGTTTTTGTTGTAGGGTGGGCTGTGCCCACCTTCGACATTTAGATTCAACGCTATTTGGTGGGCGCAGCCCACCCTACAATAAGAAATTATTGCATCGTTAGGGAATACCTTACCAAGATGCCAACAAATGTTTTGCACCTTTTGCGCAGAACTTATTCGGTTACTGTCTAATACCCAATACCCAATACCGAATACCGAATACCGAATACCTATTGTGCAATCAGACCGTCCGGATAGCGTTCGAACAGTCGCTCTTCATGAATTGGAATGACGATGTCGGCGCCCATCAGCTTGTCATAGGCGCTGTTCCACTCCGCCAGAGATTCCAGACATCCGATTGGGCGTTTTTCATCGATATTGTCAAAGACAAACACAGAATCGGCAAACCCAACCGTACCTTGATTCGTCGTCACAAAAACACCCATCGATCCCCGGTGATGGGCACCGCACCACCACAGCGTCAGCCCCGGCAGGATTTCCATCTCGTTTTCCACAAGATGGATCTTGTTTTTTCCCGGGCCTAGAAGATATTCCATGGTCTTCTGCGGGAAAAATACACGGGTTTCATAGATTCCCATTGCATCGCCCCCGATGACATTTTCCCAGCCTTTTTGGGACATGTAAATCTCGGCATTCACAAACATCTCGAGGTTGCCGGTGGCGTAAGAGGACATCGAAGTGATGAGCACCGTATCGATGTCTTCCACCGTGAGACCGACCTTTGCCAGCGCTTCGGGAGGCTGGGTCACTTTGTCGGCCGGATGGGCACAGCGTTGGTCGACGTACTGGTGGGATTTATTGAGAATGTCAAAATCTTCCGGCTTGTTGACCGGCACGCCCGTGTCGACAAGCACGTTGCGTCCGCCACCCTGGATCAGCCAATAGTAGAAAAACAGATTGCGCCATTCGCCGATTTTCCCGATGTAATACCAAACCGGTCCGGGTGATTCCTGTCGAGCGGCGTACAGCGCACGCACTGAGTAGGTCATCTTCGCACCTCCCGTGATTAATCGATTTTTAGCCGATATTCTATCATTGATAACCTGGTCGTCAGGACGAGATCCGAGATAGTCGGCTCTGCCTTAGACCAAAGCTGTTAAACGTTTCCAGATTTAAGGTTCAGGGTTCAAGGTTCAGGGTTCAGGGTTGATTGAATCGCTTCGCTAAGTCATTTTATATAAAAAAGACAGAATACATTATTCGATGTTCGACGTTGGGCGTTCGATGTTCGACGTTCATTAGTTTCTTTTCGTTGATCAGACTGGTTGTCCTATAGCCGGAAGACACTGCTCTTGCGAACCTGCATTTCAAAATCTGGAATCGATTGCATCTTAGGCTACGTTGCCATTGTAGGTTGGGTTGAGCCAACTCCGGGCTTTTTTGGGTTTCGTTACACTCTACTCAACCTACATTTTTCCGGCGTCATCATGAAATGCGAAACCCAACAAAGGCCGATTTTGGAACCGAATGAATACAGTTTCTTTTCTTTGATCAGATCGGCTGTTCTTTAGCCGGCCCTCGACGATTACCCGTACCGGGGAAATCGCGGTTAAAAACCGCTCCCACAACCCAAAACAGCTGATAAAAAACGACAAAGTTATTTATTCGAGTAGACCGGCCCCGGGGATCGGAAATTTACTCCTTGAGTCTGCAAGGCCCATCAGCGTATGGCCTTGCCGGTTATCTTGTCGAAAAACACGGTGCGTTCGAGGGCCACCGATAAGGTCACTTCGTGCGTATCCTGCTGGCCGACATGGGCTTCCAGTTCCGCCATCAGACGCGTACCGGCGAGATCGAACGTCGCGTATGACCGCGAGCCGGTGGGCTGGATCACTTCCAGTTTGGCCCGCAAGGTTTGAAGGCCATGGTCGGAATGGGAAAAATGCTCCGGCCGTACGCCCCAGGTGTAGTCCCCGTTATCGGGCGTGGCTCCGTTGTTCAAGGCACCCGCCACGGAAAGGGTTTGCCCGTCGGGAAGTGTCAGCGTTCCGCTGCTTACGGTCACGTCGACGAAATTCATCGATGGCGAGCCCAGAAAACCGGCGACATAGGTATTGTCAGGCCGCTCGAAAAGATCGAGCGGCGCCCCCGCCTGCTCAATCTCGCCGTCGCGCAGCAGAATGATGCGCTCGGCCAGCGTCATCGCCTCAATCTGGTCGTGGGTCACGTAGATAAATGTCTTGCCGAGCTGAGTGTGCAGGCGTTTGATTTCCTCGCGCATTCCGTCGCGCAGCTTGGCGTCCAGGTTGGAAAGCGGTTCGTCGAACAGGAACAGGTCCGCGTCCCTGACGATGGCGCGGCCAATGGCGACGCGCTGACGCTGTCCGCCGGACAATTGCCGCGGGTAACGATTCAGGTAATCACCGATATCAAGCAGCCCGGCCGCCCAGTTTACCTGTTCTTCGATCTCCGGCTGCGGCACCTTGCGGGCCCGAAGGCCGAAAGCAATATTTTCGTAGACATTGAGATAGGGGTAGAGCGCGTAGGACTGGAACACCATGGCAATGTTGCGGTCGCGGGGTGCGAATCCCGCGATGGAGCGGTCGCCCAGCACGATGTCGCCGTCGGAAATGTCTTCCAGGCCTGCAATACAGCGCAACAACGTGCTCTTGCCGCAGCCTGACGGTCCAACCAGCACTGTGAATTCACCGGCGGGAACGTCGATCGATACGTTCTTTACGGCATGAACCTTGCCGTAAAATTTGTTGATGTTCTTCAGGCTGAGATCGGGCATGTCCTATCCTTTCACCGCGCCCAGGGAGATGCCGCGCACAATGAAACGCTGCATGGTGCCGACGACCAAGATCATCGGCAGAACACCCAGCATGCTCATGGCGCTGATTTTGGACCAGAAGGTCGATTGCGATCCGAAGTAACCGGTGACTTTTACCGTGTAGGTCACGACTTCCGACTTGGTGAGAATGAGCGCAAACAAAAAGTCGTTCCACGCGAAAATGAAGGTAAAAACTGCGGTCGCGAACAGGCCGGCGCGCGCCATGGGCATGACCACCTTCCACAGAACCGCCCAGCGGGAGAGTCCGTCGACGAGCGCGCACTGTTCAAGTTCCAGCGGAATTTCCTGGATATAGCCGCGCATCATCCAGGTGACATAGGGCACATTAAAGGCCGTGTAGAGCAGGATCAGGCCGATATAGGTGTCGACCAAGCGCCAGGAAACGAACAGCAAAAAGATCGGAAAGGCGACGCAGATCGGTGGGATCATGCGTTGGGAAATGATCCAGATGGCCAGGTGATTACCGCCGGTGCGGAATCGCACAATGGAATAGGCCGCGACCGTGCCGATGACCATGGCGAGCAGGGTGCTGACCCCGGCGGTCACCAGCGAATTCCAGACCGACCAGGCATCCCCGTCGGTAAACAGGGTCACGTAACTTGAAAAATGCAGATTGCCCGGGACCCAGACCGGCGGATAAGCATAGATCTCCGAGGGTGATTTGACGGATATGGCGGCCAGCCAATAAACCGGGAACACGAACATGATGGTAACGATCAGCGCGCAGGCCAGCCGCAACATCAGACGCCACCCCCTGTCCCAGCGGATCATCGTGCCACCTCCACCCGCCGCAAGGCCCAAACCACGATCACGGTCAGAATGAAGATCACCAGAAAGGCGATGGCCGCGGAATAGGAAATCTCAAATTCGCGAAACGCCATCTTGTAGGCGTAAATGGATAATGTCTCGGTAAACGTGCCCGGCCCCCCCTGGGTCATGGTCCAAATCACGTCAAAAACCCGGAATAGATCAAGGGCCCGGATCAACAGGGCGATGAACATGACCGGGAGGATCGCGGGCAGCACGATGCGCCGGAAGGTCATCCAGCGCGAGGCACCGTCGATCTCGGCGGCTTCCAACTGCTCCTTGTCTACGTTGGACAGGGCCGCCAGCAGCAAAAGAAACATGAACGGCGTCCACTGCCAGACTTCGGCGATCAGGATCGCCGGCCACACCAGGGCGGTTTCGACGGTCCAGAGCAGCTTCACTTCACCGCCGGCTAACCAGCCGATGATCTGGTTGATGGGGCCGAAACGCTGATCGAACATCATGCGCCAGGTTGAACCGGCGACAATCGGTGAAATGATCGTCGGCAGCAGGATGATCGCGACCAGGGTCTGTTTGAACGGCAATTTCTCAAGGAACAACAGCGCCAGCAGATAACCGAGCACCAATTCGATCGGCAGGGCGATCACGGTAAAAACGATGGTGTGCAGCAGTGATTCCCACAGGCGGACGTCTTCAAACAAACGCGCGAAGTTGACGAATCCCTGGTAGCTGGTGTCATTGTCGAATAAAGAGATGTTCTGGAACGACGTGACGATGAGCTTGATTAATGGATAGAGGCCGATCAGCAGGATGACGAAAACCGCGGGCGCGATCAGCAGATATTTAAATACCCGCGGCCTGTCCATGGTTCTGGAGAATGCGCTCGACATATTTCCGTCTTTCAACCTGCCCTTCGCCGGAAACGGTCCCCGGACCCATGGGCGGGTCCGGGGACGCGGTTTCAGTTGTGCCGGATTCGCTAGTTCGGATAGGCGTTGGGCTTGCTGGCCCAGTCCAGATACACTGCCTTCTGCTTTTCCACGCCGATGCGCTGGGTCAGTTTATCCCATTGAGCGGCCAGGTCGTCGAGAATGGCCTGGGGGTCATCCCCGGCCCAAAGACGGGTGATTGCCTGGCGCAGACCTTCCTCGTAGCGGTCGGTCTGAATGAGCGACAGATCGAGAAGCCCTGTTTCCGCACCGGCTTTGAGCGTGTCGAGATACTCGTCCGCATTCGACCAGCGCGAACGGTATTCCGCGCTTTCGAAATGGCTGGTTCGGAAGGGGTCACGCAGAGCATAGGGCAATTGGACGCGCTGCAGGCTGATTTCCTCGCTGTTCATCCATTGGATAAACAGATAGGCGGCTTCCTTGTGCTTGGAGCCCGAGGCGACGGCAAGGGAAAAGCCCACCGCCAGTTCGGGCCTGCCGCCGGGCGGCAGCGCGTAGCCGATCTTGTCGGCCACCTTGGTCTCGGGGATCCAGTTCAGGGCTTCCGTGCCTTTGCCGTAGCCGGCCGCCCAGCGACCGACCGGAGGCCAGGAGATGGACATGGCGATCTGGCCGGACAGGAAGGCGTTGAAGGCCTCGATGAAGCCCCACTGCTCGATGCCGGGCGGCATGAACTTGTTCTCCTCCCGCATTTCCTTGAACACCTTGACGCCGATTGGTGAATTGATGGTCGCCTTCATGGTCTCGGGATCGAAAAACTTGCCGCCCTCGACGCGAAACCGCTCCTGAACCATGTACTGCGCATTGCCCGGCTGGCGCAGCATGCCGGCGCCGTACATCTCCGGTGCGTACTTATCGGTGATGAACTGACCGATCTCGGAAAATTGCTTCCAGGTCTTCGGCGGTGCGAGATCGTAACCATGCTTGGCCTTGAACTCGGCCTGGTTCTCCGGATTGGTGAACACGTCTTTCCGATAGTACAGGACCAGGGCGTCGCCATCATCCGGCAAACCGTAAATTTTTCCGTTGACCTTCATCTGGTTGTCCCGGTAGACGGGAGCGATCTTTTGCAATTCATCCCGGAAGCCGTACTTTTCCACGAAATCATCCAGCGGGATGATGGCTCCCGCCTGGGCCATGTCCGGCATCTGGTTCGGCACGACATTGATGACGTCGTAGGCGCCGGAGCCGGCCCTGTGAGCTTGGATGGTCTTGGTGAACATCTCCGACAGCGGCGACTCGATCACGTTGATCTTGATGCCGGTCAGCTCCTCCCACATGGGGCCGGTGAATTTTTTCGGATCGAGCGGCTGCAAGCCGGCTTCGTAAAATACGTTGAGCGTGATGCCGGAATACTGCTTGGCGGCCTCGACGGCACGATCTGCTGCGCTTTGGGTGCTTGCCGCAGCGGATTGTTCGATCTGCCCCCCGGCGAAAACCCCGATGATCGATAGCATGACAACAAAAAGAACCACCCAATGTTTTTTCATAACACTTCCTCCTTCCGTGTCTTGAAGAGGTTCCATTCTCTTTGTAGAACCGAATGTTAATTTGGAAAAGCCAACAAGGTCGGCTTTGGCCTGGCGGATGATTCATTCAAATTAAAAATCGACACCCCCCAAAAGCAGTGGGTATGTGGATGTCCCCCCTGGAAACGGCCGGTGCCACCTCCGATGGTGGGCCGCCGATTTTTACTCTTCATCCAGTTACCTATTATACTTCTAATATAAGTTTGTCAACTGCAAAGCCCTTTTTCAGAAGGGCGCCGTGATACCACATTGTAGGCAAAGTGGGGGCGGCAGACATCGGGTGCCGGAGGGATTTAGTGGCGAGTCTTCCGATGGCCTCCGGCTTTGATTCTTTTACCTGACCTTAGTCGCGATGTGCAATCAATTGGATCGCCGGCTCATCCGGTTTAAATCTCTTTCCGTTTTCGATTAACTTTCCGAGATCACTATTACTTAGCGTCAACTGTCTAACCGGGCTATCGCGTAGGGCAACAAATCGAGGGTGAGCGTCCCATCATCAGATGTTTGCTGCTTTTCAGCGGGGGCGCTTCGATATGATTCAGGTGAGCGCATCGCCGTTTCGGCATTGGTCTCATCCAGGCAGCGTATCCCAACCGGCCCGCTCAAATTCCGGACGGTAATCTGCTGCGGTTCGGCACTCAAATTAGCAATAATCACGCGGGTCTTGCCGTCTTTGTGCACGGCCAGACCTTCAGTTTGCAGCGGGTGGCTGGATACGGTTCGAATAACCTCGCCGCCGGCGAAAGCTCCGACATCGGCCAGGACGTGGTAAAGCGGGAAGACGGTGCCGGGCAGGGAGTGAAACTTCTCCGGGATTGGGCTGCCGGGCTCCGTTTCCATTACGCCTCGCCAGCCGGTGGTTTCGAAGTAGGTCACGCTGAAGACATTGCTTTCGAGAACATACTTGAGGCTGCCGGCCGTCCAACCTGCTCCAAACAGCGACATCTGCCGCTCATCTACCTGGAAAGGCAATTCACCCGGCGCGGGCTCTGGCTGGGGGCCGGTGATATGGGGAATGAAGCGCATTTTGAACGTAATGGGCGAAACGGCCATCGGCAAGTTGCCGCAAAGCTGCCGGGCGCTTTCAACAGTAGCCTTTTGGGCAGCCAGGGTTTCGACCAGCGAGGCGTTGTCAAATGCGTGGACCTGGGGGTTGATAGAGTAGGCCACCACATCCATCGCATCTGCCGGCGGGCGGGTTCGATTGAGTTCGCAGAAAAAAGCATTGCTTCCTGCACCAATTTTGACTGCCGGATCGTAATCCTTCAAATGCTTGCGGGCCAGTTTTATCCATTTTACACTCGTTGTTTTCTCGTCTTTATGGAAGATAAGCCAGGTCGATACCGGTGGCTTTACATCCTCAAGTATCTCCTTCAGTGCATTGAATTCGTCAGCGGCAGCATCCGACAGGATGAGGGCCACTTCCAGCGAGGCGCCAAGGGCTTCGGCTTCAGCCGCCGCCTGGCGCAGCCTGGCTTTGAAATCAGGCTGTGACAATTCCAGATCGACCCGCAGATGCGACAGGTTCAGCATCTTAAGCCGCTCAATTTCCTCTGAATTAAGGTGCAGCCCATGGCTGGCGACGCCCAGACCTATGTCGGGAACCGGGGCCACGGCCGATGGTTCGATTAGAAACGTCGGCTTGTCGTCGCCGGTTTCAATGGATGTTTCAGGGATTTCACCGTGAAGCGTCAAGGTAACCGATTGAAAGATCTCGGTTCCGGCTTTGACTTCTGCTGGAAAGGGTAATTCCAGGGGCGTGGAATAGGTTTTAAACGAGGCATCCGTCCAGTTGCGCTGGTCTTCCATTTCAAAGATGTCGCCTTCAAAACGAACCTCGGCCCACAAGTTGGGCAGGACCTGATGAGACAGGGCCCTCATCTGATGAAATGGTGCCACCGGCCAGGGATGGCCATCTTTAAACAGCTGCGGCGCAATGTACTGCGGAAAGGGGCACCCCTCAATTGCACCGTCCACATGTTCAATCTTGCAAGGAACGTCAGCACATGCCATTGGATGCAAAATGCAGAAGCCGATGCGATTTCGCAGGAATGTTGAGCGAGTCCGGCCGTTCATCTGAAAGGTGATGGTACCCTTGGCGTTTCCGGTAACGCTGGCGTGCCAGAAGAAATCGATGCCGAGATGTTTGTGTTCGGCGTCATAGGCAATGGTGAAGGAGTCTCCGTCCTGATCAATTTGCACATTGGAGAGTACCGGCTGGATGGTTTCCCAGTTGTGGTCGCGGACGGCGGCATATATCCGGCGTATAATTTCCCGATTGCCCAGTTTGATGTAGCGCAGATCGCCCGCCTCATAGGTGAGCTTTAACGGGCCGGCCTCAATTTCCAGTTGCTCTGGTAGGGACTCTTCTTTGCCATAATATAACGTGTTTTTAGACATCAACATTGATCACCTCTTCTTTGTTAGGCTAGCTAAAATCACCAAGCGGAATATTTGGCTTTGGGGATTATCGGAAGTATGATTTTTATTACCTCCATTTTATCATTGTGTAAAGACCTGAATCTTCGACCCCTAAAGTCTCAGCTATTTTCGCCGATAATAGGTTTTGAAAAATAGCGGCTTCGAGATGGCGTTAGAAGCCGCCGGAGACCATGATGGTTTGCCATGGGTAACAGTATCTATAAAAGGGGAAAAAATGCCGCATATGAAATTCAACCATGAGCCCATGAACACCCGAACCGATGAAAATAACTGCTTGACTACGGATGTTTCTTCCAGTTGCCGGTCTGCAACTGCATCGAAAAAGCCGATGAACTGCCGACGTTTTGAACTTTCAAAGGGGCTGGCATTTTTTAATATTAACGGATCGTCCCGGGTGATCCTACTTGTTGTCGTGATGATTGCCATCTTTATTCCGGCTTATCTGATATTGATGCCTTCATCCAGCGAGGAAAAAACAGATCAGGATGTGGCTCAAATTAGCATTAGCACGGAGGAAATCGCCGAAGACGAGCACGAATCGACCGGAATCGAAAAAGAGATTGAGGATGCCTATCCACCCAGAAATGATATCGAAAGGGCCCGAAATGCCACAGTCTCCGTCAAGACCGGATGGGGCTCCGGGTCGGGGTTCTTCATTGATGAGCTTTGCCGTGTTGTCACCAATCGGCATGTGATCGAGATTGATCCTCGCCAGATTGCTGCGATGGAGGCCGAACTATCTCAGCTCGAACAATATATTGAGGATGTAGAAAGACAGATCGACATGATGGAAGAAAAGGTGAGAACGTTTGGCGACACGGGATTGGGGGAGGCTATTGTAGATCAAAAAAAAAATCTAGATCGCATCAAAGGCGACTATGATCAGCTCGCGGATAATATAGATAATATAAAATATGTTACGGACGATTTAAATATCATCTTGATTCATGGTGGTGAGTATTCTGCGACGATTTTAGAAATCAGTGAAAACTTGGATCTGGCGCTATTGGAACTGCATGAATCCGATTGTCCGTTCATTCCAACCATTGATTTAGACGCGTTTATACAGGGAAAGAAGGTCTATACTATCGGCAATCCGGTTGGACTTTCACATACAGTTACCTCCGGAATCATATCTGGAACCCGCAAACATTTGGACTATTCCTTTATTCAGACGGATGCTCCCATTAATCCGGGGAATAGCGGCGGTCCCCTTATTGATCAAAAGGGACGCGTTATCGGTGTAAACACGGCGAAGGTGGCGAACGCGGAAGGTCTCGGGTTTGCGATTCCCATCGGCGCTGTGTTCGATGAATTTGATTCATATTTGGTAAAAAAATAAGTTCACGACCTGATTTGTGATCAAACAGTCAGTGATTAAGCCCTGAAACCGTTTTCCGGGTGCATCGAATTATACCCATATACGCATTAGCCGTAGTTGCTGCACCTTTATCGGTCAATATTGTTAGGGGGCTTCATTGCAGCTGCTAAGAGAAATTTAAAGATTCTATACAGCTCAGCAGTTTATCGTTCGCGTGACATCTCGCGTACCAGATCGCAGTATAACCGCACGCGTTCGACAGGCGTTGCCGGAGTCACCGGACTGCCAAGGTTTACGACAAAACGATTCCGGTTTTTTCGACCGGCAGCGATTTGTTCGGCAATCGCATTGCGAAGCTGGTTTTCGCTGCCGTCCTGGAGAACACCAATCGCATCCAGATTGCCGAACAGGGTGCACCTTCCGGCAATGTATTCTGCGAGTTCATTGATGTCTACGATAAAATCTTTTTTGCTCTCCTCGAATGCCAGAGCATCCGCACCGATAGACAGGATCGCATCGAGTTTGCCGGCGGGACCACCCGAGAAACTATAAATGCTTTTGATTCCCAAACTGCGACACTCAGCCACAACCTGGCGCATGTATGGCACACTGAAGGTTTCGTAAGCTTGTGGAGAAATCATATCGGTGAAGCATTCCCATATCAAGATCCCGGCCGCACCCAGAATGGCTGCCTGCCGGACGGCTTCAATGGTGCGGGCGGTGAAATGAGGAAGGGCTCGTTTCGCCAATTCCGGCTGCCCGCCGATCATCATCATCATGCCCTCGAAGCCCCACAATTCGTAAAAATACCAGAGAGGGGCGTCAGCGTAGGCGATAGGATACCGCCGTGAACCGTGCTCTTTTATCAAGGCATGGGCCAGGTCCGCGCTTCCGTCCGACTCTTCCCGTCTGGCGTTGAATGGCAGCCTCGGGAGAACCTGGTCATCGAGCTTCTCCGGTGTTTGCGGCAAATCGGCGGTCTCTACCGATGCGATATGGCCGTGTCGAGACCATCCGCCAATAACCGGGGGTTCCAGCTTCTTGCGTTTGTCGTTCGCCCGGTCGATGAGGAATACACCCTCAGGACCATGGTCGATTTTTAGATTCTCGCGTTCCTGTCGGGAGTGAAATGTCTCGACATGAAGAAAATCCTGTCCTGTGCGTGCAATTACATCGCGACGCCAGGCAGTTTGCCGCTCCAGATCAGGCGCATACTGATCATACCACGGTGAGCTCGTCAGCTGGTCCCAGTGGTCTCGAATAAAAACATACTCCCAGCAATCGGTAGCTGCAAATTCTTGGGAGCCTTCTCTGGAAAATGCTGCTTCAATTTTCTGTCGTCCGGTCAGCATATCGCATCCTTTTTATTGCTTTTAGCTCTGAGCATTCAGCTTTGAGCTCTTCTCTTCATACCCTATACCCAACCCGGACAAGCCGGAATTGAAGATTGAAGATTGAAGATTTATGGTATCGCTTCGCTCTTTCTTTTATATTTCAATCGATCATTAATCTTTTATCGTATTTGAAAGTTGACACCATAATTTTTCTTCATAAACGCCTATATACCAACGGTTTACCAAGAAGCTGAAAAATATTCTGCGCTTTTTACGCAAGACTGAGTTAGCAACTGTCTAAACCTTACCCCCTGCACCTTACACCCTATACCTTATACCCTACACCTCAATCTTTTTCCTTTCAGCTTTCAGCTTTGAGCTTCTTTTGCTTTGAGCTTTATCCCACCTTCTCACCTTCTTATCTTCTTATCTTCTTATCTTCTCACCCTCTCGCCTTTCAATCCCAACTGCTTTCCCGCCTTCACGCCTCCCGGCCTCCCAGCCTCTGCAACGCCATCAGCGACAAAAACTCAAACACCAGGTTGGCGGCCAGAATCGAGGTGATCTCGCCGGGCGAATCATAGGGCGGGCTGACTTCCACCAGATCGAATCCCACGGTGTTCAACCCTTTCAATCCACGCACCAGCTGCAGTATCTGATAGCTGGTGAATCCCCCCACTTCCGGTGTACCGGTGCCGGGCGCATAGGCCGGGTCGACGACATCGATATCCAGGGAGACATAAACCTGTTTGTCACCGATAATGTCGTGAATCTGCTCAATGACCGCCGGAATCCCAGCTTCCAAACATTGCTCGATCGGTAAAATCCGGGCGCCCTGGCCTTCGGCATTCTTGAGCTCTTCGGAATGAAATATGGATCCCCGAATCCCAACTTTGACATAAGCATCGGTATCGATCAATCCGGATTCGAAAGCATCGGCAAAAGGGGTGCCATGATTGCGGTAACCTCCCTCGGTGTCGCAGTGGGAATCAAAGTGAACCACCGCCAGAGGGCCGTATTTGGCGGCATGCGCTTTTAGCAGCGGGTATGAAATGGAATGATCGCCGCCCAGTGAAATCATACCGATCCCCGCATTGATAATGGATTGGGCATCCCTGACAATCAAGCCCATGGTAGCTTCGATATTGGGGGGTTGGATGGCGATATCCCCGTAGTCGACGAGTTTAAGGACATCGAGCGGACCCACCTCGAGAACGCGGTTATAGCCCCAAACAACCAGAGAACTTTCACGAATTTTACGCGGTCCCATGCGGGTGCCGCTGCGGTAGCTGGCGGCCCCACCATCGAAAGGAATGCCGACGATCGCGACGTCTACACCTTTCAGGTCGCGGCTGGCAGGCTGGCGCATGAAGGTTGGTATGCCGGCAAATGCCTCCAATTCGGCACCATAGGCCGGGTTGTCATTTTTTATGTGCATGTTTTTCTCCTCGACCAATGGCGTAAGGTAATTTGGCGCTTTGCGGCGTGGTATCGACAATCTGTTGTCGATGTCAATTGAGTCACTGTACTTGAAAGGTCAAATGAGCTAAAATTTAAAATGACTAAAATGAACTAGAATTGCGGAATCCTATCATTTTAAACAGACCGTTCGACAAAAGACTCACGGCAGACAGAATACCTTAATAATAGTCATTTTAGAACATTTAGGCAATTTAGGCATTTGTCCGTTGAGATTCTAATTGTTCACTGACCCGCAGGGGCCACTTTTTCCAGAAACTGCCTGAGTAAAAAGCCTATAATCTTGATTGTGATTTTAAAGCGATTTGTGATTAAGATTTAAATTATTCAAGCATGAAACGGCGAAAACACGAATGAAATTGAAAAAAATCTTGTTGTTCCGATAAGGGCGAATTTCAATTCAAGCAGAATCAAGGACCCAGACGCTTGACCGCGAATTTCACTATTTACAATCTGCATCTCATGGAATAATGATACACTGTGCGAAAAATGCAAGAGGAAAATTACTATGCCCAACCCAGCTGAACTAGCTCGGATCGGTCATACAGATCTGAATGTAACACGACTTGGTTTAGGTGCGGCACCGCTCGGCAACCTGTTGAAAACGGTGGCTGAAGCAGATGCCATGAATACGTTTAAAGCGGCATTCAAGGCGGGTATACGTTACGTCGACACAGCGCCTTACTATGGCTACGGATTGGCTGAAAACCGCCTCGGTCGAGCGTTGGCCGATCAAAATCGCGAAGATTTTGTGATATCAACCAAGGTCGGCCGTCTAATCCGGCCGGGACGACGCAGTGGTTCGGAGCTTTTCGACGGAGACCAACCTTTTTACCTGGCGAATTTGGAAATGCGCTGCATTTTCGATTATGGATATGACGGTGTCATGCGCTCCCATGAAGAAAGTCTGGAGCGGCTCGGCCTGGATCGGGTGGACATCCTCCATATTCACGATCCCGACGACCACTTCGAGTGGGCCGTCAAGGGCGCTTATAAAGCACTCGACCAGTTGCGCAGCGAAGGTACCATCAAAGCCGTCAGTGCCGGAATGAACCAATGGGAAATGTTGTCGCAGTTTATGGACCACGGCGATTTCGACTGCTTTCTGCTGGCCGGGCGATATACTCTGCTGGAGCAGACGGCCCTGACCGAATTTCTGCCGAAATGCGTGCAGCGGAGTGTTTCAATCATCCTGGGCGGCGTTTTCAACAGCGGCCTGCTGGCCGATCCCCGGCCGGGGATTACCTTCGACTACGAGGCGGCACCGCAAAAACTCATAGACCAAGCTCTACGAATTCAAGCCGTCTGTGAGAGTCACGGCGTGCCGCTCAAAGCCGCAGCGCTACAGTTTCCGCTCGCCCATCCCGCAGTCGTTACCGTGTTGACCGGTGTTCGATCCGTCGCCGAGTTCGAGGAAAACGAACGAATGTTTCGCCACCCGATTCCCGGGGATATGTGGCAGGAGCTGAAATATGAAGGTCTGCTGGCTGAAGTAGCGCCGGTGCCCGGGCCCGGACAAGCCGGAATTGAAGATTGAAGATTGAATATCAAATCCTCCTCCGGCGGACAAGTGTCGAAAGAATGTACTCTGTCTATCTTGTAGAAAGACAGAGCGACGTGTCGGATCGTTGCCGAAGGCGACGTGTGGGGTCGTAGCTCGACGTGTTGGGTCGTAGCTGAAAGCGAAGATCAAAGAGCGAATCCCCAAGCCTGAAGCGATTCCACCTTTCGACATTCTCTATTCGATATTCTGCGGTTCGTTTTAAAGGTAGTTTCATAAGAGCGGCGGCCTCTGGCAAGAGGACAGCCTGTCTGATCAGAAAATAAATTTTTGAGAATCGGTTCCGAAATCGGCTGATGTTGGGTTTCGCATTTCGTGATAGCACCGCAAAAATGTAGGTTGGGTTGAGTGTAACGAAACCCAACAATACCTGGAGTTAGCTCAACCCAACCTACAATTGCAACTTAGCCTAAGATGGATTCAACTCCAGTATTTGAAATGTAGTTTCACACGAGCGGCGGCCTCGATTCGACTGAGCTCGTCGCAGGCCGGCTAAAGGACAGCCGGTCTGATCGGAAAAGAAACTTCAAAAAGCAAATTTTGGATTTTGGAATGCGGATTTTGGATTTAAGGTATTCTGTCGATTTTAAAACGTCTGAGCGAAGCGATTCCACCATTCGTCAATCGACATTCGACATTCGTCATTCCAATGTAGTTTCATAAGAGGATCTAGCAACTCGGTTCCCTGACACCCGAAACCTGACACCTGGACACTGACACCTTCAGTTTCTTACCACATGTTGCTAGAAAAAATGTACTAGAAACCTAATATCGAGGAGGATACCCAATGCCATATACACCCGTCGTGGATTCACACCATCATTTTTGGGATCCGACCCAACGAGATTACTACTGGATGGGAGGCGACGAGCTGGCTAGCATCCGCAAACCCTTCAGGCCGGAGGACCTGCGGCCGCTGCTGTCTCAAAACAAAGTTGACCGTACCGTGATCGTACAGACCGTGCCGAGTGTCGAGGAAACCGAGGAATTTCTCTCTATCGCGGCCGCCACCGATTTTGTGGCCGGGGTCGTCGGCTGGGTCGATCTGACCGATCCCGGCGTTGACGAAACCCTGGCCCGGCTCAAATCCGGCGACAACGGAAAATACCTGGTCGGCATCCGTCATCAGGTCCATGACGAGCAGGATCCGGATTGGGTGGCCCGCGAAGATGTCATTCGCGGCATCAAGGCGGTCGGCACCGCCGGCCTGGCCTATGATCTGCTGGCCAAACAAAGGGAACTGCCGGCCTGTCTGGCGCCGGTGGATGCCAATCCCGAAATGCGGTTTGCCGTGGACCATATCGCCAAGCCGCTGATCGCGGCCGGTGAAATGGAGCCTTGGTCAGCTCGGTTGGCTGAACTGGCGCAGCGTCCGAATGTTTACTGCAAGCTGTCGGGTATGGTGACCGAAGCAGATTGGAAGCAGTGGAAGCCGGAAGATCTCAAACCCTATGTCGACCGGGTGCTCGAGCTGTTCGGCGAGGACCGCGTCATGTTCGGCTCCGATTGGCCGGTGTGCCTGTTGGCTGCGGATTACGGAACTGTCAAAAGTACCCTGGAAAGTCTGTTAAGCAATCCGGAAGGGGAATGCCACGCCCAAATTTTCGGTGGCAATGCCACTGCATTTTATAGGTTGTAGCCCGTATATTTTTCAGCCTTGCTCTCTTTATGACTATTTTTCTTGAAACGACTTTCTTGCTTATGGTAGACATTCCAACTTAATTTTTATCGCTGAAACCAAGCAACATTCTAAAACCAATCAAAGCAGGTGAAAAATCGTGCAAAAATTAACCAAAGACGAAGAACTCGATCTGAAGAAAACCGCCGTTCAAATTCGCAAAGATGTTTTGCGAACGATCAAGGCCGGCGGTGCCGGGCATATCGGGGGTGCGCTTTCCTGCACCGACATCCTGACGGTGCTATATTTCAAAATATTGCGGGTTGATCCGCAAAATCCGAACTGGCCGGAAAGAGATCGCTTTATCCTTTCAGCCGGTCACAAGTGCCTGGCACTTTATGCCACTCTGGCCGAGAAAGGCTTTTACGACAAATCATTGCTGGATACATACGGCGCCCTGTGCACCAAGCTGGGGGGACACCCGGATATGCATAAGCTGCCCGGTATCGAGTCGAATACCGGCGCCCTGGGGCACGGCCTGTCAATCTCCGGCGGTATGGCCCTTGGCCTGAGACTGGATGGCCGCGATGCCAAAGTCTATGTGGTTCTGGGCGACGGTGAACTGGCCGAAGGCTCCAACTGGGAGGCGGCCGCCGCCGCCAGTCATCACAAACTGGACAACCTGGTGGCCTTTGTCGACCGCAACAAATTTCAGCACGGCGGCCGCACGGTGGATTTCATGAGCTACGAACCGCTGGACAGACGCTGGGAAGCATTCGGCTGGGCGGTCCGCGTGATCGACGGCAATGATTTGCAGCAGGTATACGGCAATATTATGGACACCCCTTTTGAAAAAGGCAAACCGTCGATGATCATTGCCGACACTATCAAGGCCAAAGGTGTGCATTTTATGGAAGACAAAGCCAGTTCGCACTACTGGAAAGTGAATGAAGACGAATTGAAAGACGCCGAGCAGGCCCTGCAGAAGATCGAGGAGGGATTGAAATAATGGAGGAACTCAAAGATCCACGGAAAACCTTTGGCGAAGCGCTGACCGAAGCCGGGGAAAAGGACAGCCGCATTGTGGCCCTGTCCGCCGACAGCTCGGGCGGCTCCGGCATGACGCCTTTCCGGGAGCGATTTCCCAAACGCCATTTCGAGTTCGGCATCATGGAGCAGGGGATTGTAGGGTTTGCCTCGGGGCTGGCTACGGCCGGGAAAATTCCGTTTTTTGCCGCCATTGCCCCTTTTGTGACGGCCCGGCCTTTCGAGATGTTTCGCAATGATCTGGGCTATATGAACCAGAATGTCAAAGTGGTCGGCCGGTGCGCCGGTTTGACGTATTCCGATCTGGGCGCCACCCATCAATCGCTGGACGATGTCGCCATCATCCGGACCATTCCCGGTGTGACCGTTATCAACCCGGGGGACCCGGTGGACATCGTCAAAGCCGTGCATGCGGCGGCCGAGCATGTCGGCCCGGTCTACATCAAAATCGGCAGTCCCAAGATGCCGGTGCTCATGGACGAAAACTACCCGTTTGAAATCGGCAAAGGTGTGGTTATGGAAGACGGCAGCGATGTTGCGATCATCGCTACGGGTACGCTGCTGTGCAAAGCCGCGGCTGCCGCCAACATCCTCAGAGAAAAAGGCATTCAGTCCCGTCTGATCAATATGCATACCATCAAACCCCTGGACAAAGAACTTGTGCTGAAGTCCGCCGCCGATACGGGCAAAATCGTCACAGTCGAGGAAGGTTACCTGGCCGGGGGTCTGGGCGGCTGTGTTGCCGAGCTGCTGGCCACCGAATATCCAACACCCATGAAAATGATCGGCGTGGACGATCAGTATGCGGACGCCGGCCCCTACGAGGAATTGCTGGGGCACCTGGGGCTGCAGGGTGAGCAGATTGCGGAGACGGTTGAAAGGTTCGTGGAGTCATAGTTAGTTCAGCCCAGTCACTTAGTTAATGGCTATAACAAATTCATTTAAAATAGCGAACGAATGCCTAAAGTGATCTAAATTGACTAAAATGCCTAAAATTAAGGAAACGCTGCGCTCTGTCTGATTGAAAAAGTGATGAGCACTGAGGACTGAGCGAGTCGTTGTATGCACCACCCGGATTTTTTAAACTCAGTCCTCAGTCCACATTACTCAGTCCTTATGGGTGCCTTATTTCGACATTCGATATTCACTTTAAGATAACTCAATAAGAACTTCTGCCCCTCGGATTATATTTGTGCGTGATCGAGAAATTATAAAGATTTGTCATCTATTTTATATCGAAGGTATGTCCCAGGCGGAAATCGGGGAGATCATGGGGGTTAGTCGCTGGAAGGTCGGCCGCACGATCAAGGACGCCCGGGAGCGTGGGCTGATTTCGATAGCCATTAACCATCCTCAGAGTGATTTAACTGAGATCGAGATTGAGCTGGCGAAAAAATTTAGACTGAAGCTGGCAATTGTGGTTGACATAACGGAATTCGATAGGGTCTCCCCCTTAGATCAGCTCGGTAAAGCCGGTGCACAATACCTTGCATCGATTATTGATCGCCACCGGATTCTGGGTGTCACTTGGGGTATCACCGTGTCCCACGTAGCCAAAAACCTGCCGTATGTAGAAGCCAGACACCTCAAGCTCGTGCAGATCGGCGGGGGATTGGGGATTATCGAGGGGACCGATAATCCCGCCCTGACCGCCATGCTGGGACAAAAATTAGGCGCCGAAGCCCATTTGATCCAGGCGCCGATTATGGTCCAGAGCAAATCTATCAAAAACACTCTCTTTAAAGAAAACAAGATTAGAGAAACCATTGAAATAGCTAGAAAGGCGGATCTGGTGATGTTCGGGGTTGGACTTGTAGGACCTGAATCGCTTTTGTGGAAGTCAGGTTTGTTGACTGACAATGATGCAACCAAATTGAAAATGGCCGGCGCGGTAGGCGCCATCTGCGGACGCTTTTTTGATGAAAATGGAAACCGTTGTCTGCATGACCTGGCAGAGCGCACGATAGGCCTCACGCTGAATGAACTAAAGAAAATAAAACACAAAATTTTGATATCCTCCGGCGTCGAGAAACATTATGCAGTATTGGGAGCGCTGAAAGGTGATCTTGTGGATGCGCTCATCATTGATCTGGATACAGCCCAAAAACTGCTAGATGAGCAGTGAAAACGCATTCAATTTAAGAAATTCCATCTCAAATTTCTAGTTATCTTCCCTATTGTCGAACTTGCTTTTCTTTACTTAAATCGCCTTCCCAATCGAAATTACCGGCTCTGAAATACAATTCTTGTGCTTTTTGCAGCCACATCCCAACTGAAAACTCTAATCTGTATTAACTTTTTTTATTGACAAGCGGAATCGCAAATGCTATGCAAAATACTCATATGAGCACATAGTGCTCATATGAGCAAAAAAATATTTCCAGCGATTATTTGGCTTCTCATGTCGAGGATATATTAAGAGTCGCTGTATAATTAAAATTAAATATTATTATAACAATAATTTAAATTAATATTGATTTGCGCTTCTAACTTGCGATTTAACCAATCTTTTATCATCAGATTTACTTTCATGGCTTCAACTATATTGCAATATACTGCTCATATGAGCAGAAGCACATCCTATTTAAATCGAAGTAGCCGTAGTGAGGACGGATTCCAAAGCAAATTTATATATCAGAGATTGTTATTGTATCAATCATGCGAATCGATTCTATTCGGGAGAACCAGGATATTGTTTCCTGCGACTAGCGGCGGGATCAGTTGGTGGCGTTGTTTCTAAACCATCCCGTCTTTTATCAATCAATCTCATTTATTAAGGAGGAAACCATCATGATTCGATTTTCCAAAGCGGCTATCACCGTGTTGTGCCTGGCATTAATTCTTGGTTTGGGCCTTATGATCCAGCAGTCGGCCGATGCGGCCGATGTCAAGGTGGCCCTGGTTCCGGGCGGCCCCCATCCGTTCTTTGCTCCCTGGGAACAGGCTGCAGCAGATGCCCAAAAAGATTTCCAACTTTCTGCCGGCGACTATAAAGTGCCCCAGGAATGGAAACTGGATTTGCAGAACAAACTGCTGGAAAGCCTGGCCGCCCAGGGGTACAATGCCTTCGGTATCTTCCCGGGTGATGCCACCGGCACCAATGCCATGATGCAGGAACTGCTGGACTTCGGCGCCCCATCCGTTGCCATCGGGGGCTGCACCCAAAGCCCGAGCCCGGCTCAATTCTGCCTGGCTACCGACGTTTACCGGTCGGTTTATATCGGAACCAAGCAATTGATCAAAGAAATGGGCAACAAGGGCAGCATTCTGCACGTCTGCTCCCGTTTAGTCGATCCGAACACCGTGCTGCGTATCGCAGCCATTGACAAGGCGATCGAAGAAGCCGGACCTGATGTGACCTTGTATCAGCATTTACCGGATACCGACAGCCAGGAAACCGGCGATCAAAAGATCAACGGTCTGCTCGCAGCCAAGGCTGCTGAAGTCGATGGAATTATTTCGACCGGCTACGTATCCTCGGTGGTTGCGGCCCGCTCTCTGCGCAACATGGGCGACAAACGCATCAAGATGATCGGCATCGACGACGATCCCATTGTACTTCAGGCCATTAAAGACGGCTTTTTGCAGGGAACCATGGCCCAGAATCCTTACGGCCAGGGCTATATCGCGGCTTACGTCCTCAAACGGATGCACGAAGGCTGCAAAATCAAAGAAGGCGCACCGTTTCAGGAGACCACCCAGAATAAAACCTTTATCGATTCCGGCACGCTGCTGATTCATGCCGGCAACATCGATACCTACAAGGATGAACTGAAGGCCATTGCCAAAGATATCATCAGTTCGTTCGAAGCCAAATACATGACCTGTAAGTAACCGGCTCCGGCCGAGTCGGAGGTGAAAATTGAATATTTAGGGTTTGCCTTCGGCAGGTCAATTTTAAATTATACAACAGTGAACTCCTCGCAGCTATTTGCATGCCATCAATCAATGCCTATGCACTCCAAGAATGATTAGCTGCGGGGAGTCAGAAATTATTGGAATTTAGATTGACAGAGCGAAGTGATATCCATAAATATTCAATAGTAAATCTTCAATCTTCATTTGGTGATCCCATGTCAGAAGCAGCCACGACGATGAATTCTCCGGCAGAAAAATTCGACGTTGTCGCATTTATCATTCGGGCCGCCAATGTGGGCGGCCTGGCGCTTGTTATTCTATTGCTCTCAATTATTATCGCCAGTTTGGCGCCGGGTTTTCTTTCACCCTTCAACCTGTTTGCTTTAACCCGCAACTTGGCGATCGACACGGTGATCGGGTTTGCCATGATGGTCGTTCTGGCTTGCGGCCATTTTAACCTGGCGGTTGGCTCCATCGGTGTCAGTGCGATTATGGCCACTGGTTATTTGCTGGAGGGTTTGGGCTTGCCGATTCCCGTTGCCATCGCAGGCGGTTTGGCAGTCGGTGCGCTGATGGGATGGCTTAATGGAATGCTGGTTGTAAAAACAGGTATCCACAGTTTTGTCATCACCCTGGCCACCGCCAGCCTTTTTTTTGGTTTGATGCTGATTCTCAGCAAAGCCGAGGCCTTCCGCAATCTTCCGGCGGCATTCAACGCGCTTGGTAAGAAGCGCTTTCTGGGCCCATACTCCTCCATGCTTTTCGTAACCGGCGGCGTTACTGCCGCACTGCTGATCCTCTACAAGTTCTCCCTGATCGGAAGGCAGATCCTGGCCTGTGGCGCGAATCCCCTTGCAGCCGAAATGTCCGGTGTGCCGGTCAAGCGTGCCATCGTCGTGGCTCATACGCTGTCGGGTTTGCTGGCAGGGGTGGCCGGGGTCATGGTCACGGCCCGCCTAGCCGCGGCATTACCCTCGGTCGGCGCGGACTGGTTGCTGCCATCGTTCCTTGCTCCGCTTTTGGGCGGTACACTGCTTATCGGAGGGTATGTATCGGTCATCGGTACGCTGCTGGGCGCCATCCTGGTAACGATCCTGCAAAATGGACTCGTTCTGCTTAAAGTCGGCAGTTTCTGGGTTCAGTTCTATATGGGTATTACGCTTCTTATTGCTGTCGTTCTCGACCGATGGCGGAGCTATTATGCCCAACGCATAGGTTTAACATAATGAAGAGATATAGCTTCACCAGCATGCTGGCAAAGGCGGATTGGCTGCCTATTCTTGGCGTTACGGTCATATCCATAGTCATTTTGTCGATTATTGCACCGGCCTTTCTTACCCGAACGAACTTGTTTGTCATGCTGCGAATTCTGTCGGTGACCAGCATCGTCGCCATGGCCCAGATGATCGTTATCGGACTCGGCCAGATGAACCTGGCTGTCGGAGCAATCGGCGGTCTGGTGGGGATTCTGTTCGGCGGCATGATGGAAGTCTATGGTGTCCCGGTTGCGGCCGCTGCATTGGTCGGTGTGCTGATCGGCGTGGTATGCGGATTTATCAACGGGGCCTTGATTGCCTATACCGGGATCAACGGATTTATCATAACCCTTGCCACGATGTCGATATACACCGGTCTCAACTACGGCATCACCGAGTCCATTCCTTTCTATCATATGCCCAAGCAGTTGATCGCCTGGTACGACAGTTATCTCGGTCCTATACCGAACATCGTGTTCATTCCGCTGGTCACTGCGGCGCTGGTCGCATTGTTTCTCTTTCGTCATCCCTGGGGTCGCCATATCCTGGCGGTCGGCGGCAACCCGGTGGCGGCTGAGCTTTCAGGCATTTCCGTGCGCAAGACCACCCTGGTTGCGCACACGGTTTCCGGTACCCTGGGCGCTCTTGCCGGAGTCGTCTCCGTGGCCCGTCTAGGTACCGCTGAACCGACTATCGGCGCGGCGTGGCTGTTGCCGTCTTTTGCCGCGCCGGTTATCGGAGGTGCCGTACTGGCCGGCGGCCATGTTTCCGTGGTTGGAACATTGATCGCCGTCGTAATGATTCTCTTATTGGAAAATGGCCTGTTCATCGCGCGCACCAACCCCTATTATATGGATTTTTTCTTAGGACTACTTATTCTGGCAGCAGTTGTGTTCAATCGGTGGCGCACCATCCAGAGCGAAAAGAGAGAGGCCGCTGTGCTGGTTGGAGAAAAGGTATGAAAACTTCAGCTTTACGGGTAGAAAATGCGACGAAAAATTTTCCCGGTGTAAAAGCACTTGATTCCGTATCACTCGATCTACTGTCCGGCGAAATTCACGCGCTTCTCGGCGAAAACGGTGCGGGAAAAAGCACCCTGATCAAGATCATTACCGGAGTCTATCGACCGGATGAGGGGGATGTCCAAATCGCCGGAGAGCAGGTGAATTTTACTTCACCACAACAGGCGCTAAGCGCCGGAATCGGCACCGTTCACCAGGAACGGAACCTGATCCCCCATTACTCGATTGCAGAAAATATCATGCTGGATCGGCTTCCGACCAAATTCGGACTGATTGATCGCAGCTATATGCGCCAGCAGGCCAAGCACTGGCTGGGCGTTCTCGATCTTCACATTGATCCTGAGATTCCGGTGCGCAGACTATCTGTCGCCCAGATGCAGCTGGTCGAAATCGCACGGGCCCTTTCAATGCAAAGCCGCATTCTTTTGCTGGACGAACCGACTGCTTCCATAACCGGAAACGAAATCGCCATTTTGTTCAATTTGCTGCGTCGGCTGAAAGATGAGGGCGTGGCGATTCTTTTCGTCAGCCATAAGCTGGAAGAAGTTTTCGAACTGTGCGACAAGGTGACAATCCTGCGTGACGGCAAAAATGCCTGTAAAAGTGTATTGATCGAAGAACTTGATAAGCAGAAGATTGTCACCCACATGATCGGTCGCGATGAAGATGTCAGCGACATCGGCCAGCGCAAAGACCAGCTCGGCTCGACCAAACTCGAACTTGAGGATATTTCTACGGCACACGGCCACCGTCGCATTAATATGGAAGTTAAAGAGGGTGAGGTGCTCGGTCTATACGGGCTGGTCGGCGCCGGGCGCAGCGAGTTGGCCAGGGCGATCATGGGCGCCGAACGAATCACCAGTGGTGAAATCAGAATTAACGGTAAAACGGCCCGCATCAAAAGTGTAAAGGATGCCCTCCAAAAGTGGCGAATCGGTTATGTTTCGGAAAACCGCAAAGAAGAGGGGCTGATACTGGCCCATTCCGTTGCCAAGAATACCGGTATCACCATTTGGCCGCGTCTCGGAAAACTGATGTCGCTGTTTACCGACGCGATGGAGCGCCTTGAAATCAAACCCTTTATTGATAAGTTAAATGTCATCACACCAACTCTGGAGCAGAGCGTCGGCAACCTCTCCGGCGGCAACCAGCAAAAAGTCAGTGTCGCCAAATGGTTGGCAGCCAAGGTCGAGGTGCTGATTATTGATGAGCCGACTGTCGGCATCGACATACGCACCAAAGGATACTTGCATCGGTTGATCTGGAATCTGGCCGATCAGGGGGTTGCGGTGCTGTTGATCTCCAGTGATCTGCCCGAGATGGTTCTGTTGGCAGACCGGGTGATTGTCATGAAAGACAAGCAACTTGTCGGCGATCTGCCCAACAGCCGTCAATACGAAAGCATGAGCAGCCGGATTATGCATTGCATCCATGAGTCTGAAGTCGAATTAGATGAATTTGCGCAGGACGGCGAATTGGCTCTGCAGGGCGCCTAACAAGGAATCGGCGGGACAGTTTGGAAGGAATCTAAGACGCTGATTTACCGGTGCCCCTCTCGCAAACTAATGGAAAATATCTGCATACTGTGACTCCGCAGCCGCTGTCGTGGCAGGAACTAGCCTGCTCGAAGAAGCAACCGGGGCGGTATGCCGGCGGTGATAAAATCCGCCGTATATATATGAGATGATGTTCAAACCAAGGCGGGAAGTTGAAGGAATACGGAAGAAAGGAGCAATAAAATGACTGATACCATGGACAGTAAATCTGCCGGTGCCGTGCTGGAATCGGTAAGACAAACCGGCATTGATATCGTTGACGACGGCAGCGTTTTATTCTGGCAGGGTGAATACGGCGGGCAAACCAAACCACGCGGACCATTGGCAGGCAAAAAAGTCGCCTGCCTCGTAGGCAGTGAATTCAGTGACTTTCAAGCATATTACCTGGCTTCATACATCGGCGAGTTCGGCGGTGAGCTGGAATTTTTATGCGTTGACTGGGTCACCTATAAGTTTACCCGACCGAACATTAAAACTAAAGGCGTTGTCGGAATGTGGGGTCTGACACTGGATCCGATTCCCGTTATGGGCCCTTCAAAGCATACCTGCAAGAATTTAAAGGAAGCCAATGCCAAAGACTACGATGCGGTAACGATACTGGGAGGTCACTCGGCGGACGTCATTGTGACGGAAGTCGAAGTAAAAGACTTTTTGAACGCCGCGGCTGACAATGGAGCAGTCATCGGCGGCATTGGCGCCGGGATTATGCCGATGATCAGATGCGGCATTATGGAAGGCAAGACCTGCACCGGAAACCAGCTGGTTGATTATATGCTTAAAAAGATCGCCAACTATGAAGATGCACCGGTGGTCACTGACGGCAAAATAATTACAGCCAAAGACACGGTGGATTCTCCGGCATTTGTGCGGGCAATTTGCAAAGCGTTTGCCCCTGATTTCGAGGATCCCCGACAGGGTATTCTGACCGGCAAAAAAATGCTCGTGATTGCCGGCGAGGATTTTGAAGATATCGAGCTTGCCGTGCCGGTAATGGAGTATATCTATCGGGGGGCTAAAGTGACAATTGCCACATTTACGCCTGCCGTGCGATCCCGCCCGCCATTGGTGGGTCTGGATGTTGTGCAGGGAAACTTTGGCATGTCGATACCCTTTCAGGAGATTCCGGAAAGTTATTACACGATCAAAAAACTGGCAGATGTCAGCATGGATGATTTCGATGCCCTGCAGATCCCGGGGGCCTTCTGTCCATACAATATTGTTGAAACCGGAACACCACTTGAATTTTTAAAGCAGGCCGATTCCGCCGGCAAAATTATGACCTATATCTGTCACGGCGCCATACCGGTTGCCGCGGCCGATTTGATATCCGGCAGGAAGGTGGCCGGTTGGCAGGCTTCGCAAGATTCGATCAACATTATGGGCGGTGAGTTCAATGAGGCCTGGGCCGCGGTGGTCGACGGCAGCCACGTGTCCGGTCGCACGCCGCCGGAAATACCCGAATATGTTGACGCCATTACGGTCGCATTATTAAAGTAGTGCCCTTGGATGGTTTTCCGCCGAAGGCGGGATACTGGAAAATGGTTTAATATGTTGCAGTCGGGTTGCATCTGTGAGGGAACGAGATATTGTAAAAATATGCCACCTTTTCTATAATCAAGGCATATCCCAGGTCGAAATCGGGTCCATGATGGGGATCAGCCGCTGGAAGGTCGGCCGGGCGATTAAGGATGCCCGGGAACGTCAGTTGATTTCCATCTCCATAAACCATCCACAAAGTGACCTGACCGAGACCGAAATCGCGCTGACCAAACGGTATGGGCTGAAGGAAGCCATTGTTGTAGATATCGATGAGTTCAACCGGGCATCCCCACTGGATCAGCTGGGTTCGGCCGGCGCCAGATATTTAACATCAATTATTGAGCGTCACCGGATTCTTGGCGTGACATGGGGCAGCACGGTATCCTATGTTGCCAGGAACCTGTCGAAAATTGAAGCAAAACATTTAAAACTGGTTCAGATCGGCGGCGGTCTGGGAACGATCGAAGGGACGGACAATCCGGCATTAGCCGCGATGCTGGGCCGGAAATTGGGCGCTGAGGCTTATGTCATTCAGGCACCCATTATTGTCCAGAACAAGTCGATTCGCAATATGCTGATTAAAGAAGCCAGCATACGTGAAACAATAGCGATTGCCCGCAAGTCGGATCTGGTCATTTTCGGTGCGGGACTCATCGGACCGGAATCTCTTTTGTGGCAGTCCGGTCTGTTAAACGAAAGAGACTCAATCCGGTTGAAAATGGCGGGTGCTGTTGGTGCCATCTGCGGGAGGTTTTATGATGATCTTGGCGTGAGCTGCTCCCACGATCTGGAGGAGAGAACCATCGGACTCAACCTGAACGAGCTAAAAAAAATCGAACATAAAATCCTGATTGCGGCCGGTTTGGAAAAGATTCGGGCCATACGGGGTGCATTGCGGGGCCATCTCGTGGACACCCTGATTGTAGACATTGATACAGCGGAGCATCTGCTGAATAATTGATTGAGGGATTTATGCAGCAATACAACAGCCTGGGACATGATGAAGCAAAATCAGCAATTCAGGCAATCGAGGCGGAATTGCAGGACCGAAAAATAGCAGCCGTCATCGCGGTCACCGATGTGCACGGTGAACTGATTGGGCTGTTGCGGACCGATGGCGCCAAGCCGGCATCAATTTTGATTGCGACCAATAAGGCATGGACAGCCGCCCGTGAGCGTAAGCCCAGTCACGAGTTGGGACAGTCAGCCCGCGATCCTGTAGTAGGTTTTGATATGGCCTATTTCGGTGATAGCCGTTATATCGGCTGGGGGGGCGGTCTACCCGTGGTTGTCGACGGATCGGTGGTGGGTGCGGTCGCCGTCAGTGGCCTGACCGAAAAAGAGGATACGGAAATGGCTCAAGTCGGTGTTGCAGCTATTCTGGAGGCTATCGGATAATTTTGAAATTATTAAAGACCCGACACTGCTTATCTGACACATTTCTGGGTGATCTATGAATATTTTATTGCCGCAACCGATTGAGCCTGAAGCGGTCGAACTGCTCGAACAGAATAGCTGCAAATTAGTCAGTTGTCCGGATCCCAAGCCTGAGACCGTATTGCCGCTGATCAAGAACGCTCATGGATTGATTTTGAGAACCGGCATTACCATGACCCGGGAGTTGATCGAAGCGGCAAACAACTTGCTTGTAATATCGCGCACGGGCGGCGGACTTGACAATGTGGATGTCTCTGCAGCTTCTGATCATGGAATCATCGTAACCTCGAATCTGGGAGTAAACACGATCAGTGTGGTTGAACATGTGCTGTCCATGATGCTGTCACTGTCCAAAAGACTGACAACTATGGATCAGGCAGTGCGCGGCAGCAACTTCGGCATTCGCTACCAGAACCTGCCGCGGGATATAAGCGGCAAAACCATCGGTCTGTTAGGATTCGGTCGCATCGGCCGAGAGTTGGGAAAGATCTGCCGGCATGCATTTGATATGCGGGTCATCGCTTACGACCCTTATTTAACGGATGACAGCAAAACGGAAACCGCAAGTTGGGTGGAGATGCTTGAAATGCAAGAACTGCTATCAGAGGCTGATTTCATTTCGATCCATGTTCCACTGACGGATCAGACACGCAACCTGATAGATAAAGAAGAACTATCTCTGATGAAGTCGGATGCGATATTGATCAACGCTTCCCGCGGAGGAGTAGTCAATGAGACTGCTTTGGTCAAAGTCTTGGAGAATAACAAAATTTCAGGCGCCGGCCTGGATGTCTTCGATGAAGAACCGGTGCCGGACGATCACCCGCTTCTGAAGCTCGATAATGTTATATTGACGCCCCACAGCGCAGCACTCACAAGAGAGTGTGTTGTGCGCATGGCCACGGAAGCAGCAACTTGCGTCCTGGATGTATTTGCCGGACGGGAGCCGAAGAATGTAGCCAACCGGGATGTGCTTGAAACCGGCAGATGGAAGCAGGATCAAACGGTGACTGTTTAAGTTGAAGATGATAATTGGCTGGGAAGCCAGGAGGCCAGGAGGCCTGGAAGCCGGTAGGCGAGGAGGCCAGGATGCGAGGAGGCCAGAAGGCAAGACGGCAAGGAGGCCAGGAACCCGGAAGGCTTGGAAACTCAGAGAATCAGCGGCTTTTATCTACCAGCTTCGCAGCCTCTCAGCTTCTCAGCCTCCGAGCCTCCCAGCATCTTATTTCTATTAGGGCCCAACTATCGAAAGATAAGAATCACTATATAAAACAATTTTCGGGGAGATTGTGATGTCGAAGAAATTATCAGGTGTTTTTGCACCGATTGGCACACCCTTTGTGGACGGGGAGGTTGCATACGACCAGTTTCGCTCCAACATGAAGAAATACAGTGAAACCGGGCTGGCAGGTTTTTTTGCGCTTGGCAGCAACGGTGAGAGCATGTTTTTGACCGAAGCCGAGAAGCTGAAAGTTCTCGAAATCGTGCTTGAAGAAAAAGCAGACCATCAGATCGTTATGGCGGGCGCCGGCTATGAATCCACCCGGCAGACGATTACATTTAGCAACCAGGTTGCCGAAATGGGGGCGGATTTCGTATCCATTCTCACACCGTCGTATTTCAAGAAGCGAATGACCGATGCCGCCATGATCGGCTACTACACGGACGTCGCGGATGCCGTATCCGTTCCGGTGGTGGCTTACAATGCTCCCGGTTTCACCGGCATGACCCTTTCCCCGCAAGTGGTTGAGACCATATCACGCCACCCCAACGTGGCTGGGGTCAAAGACACTTCCAAGGGCAACATGAGTTCTTATCTGAGTGTGGCCGGCGATGACTTCGATATTCTCTCCGGAACCATCAGTACTCTCTTTGAATCCATGCTGCTCGGTGCCACGGGCGGCGTTGTCTCGTTGGCTAATGCCTTCCCGGCGCCCTGCTGCGAGTTGTACGAGGCGTGCAAAACTTTGGACCTGGACCGGGCGCGGCAGCTGCATTATATGCTGATCAGATTGAACAAAGCCGTATCGGGCAGCTTCGGGGTGGCCGGCGTTAAATATGCCTCTGAAGTCGGTGGATTTTATGGCGGCGATCCCCGCAAGCCGCTTTTGCCGATAAGCGAGGAAGGCAAGGCATCCATCAGAAAAGCTATCGAAGAGGCAGGACTGATCGAAGTGTGAAGTCGGAATGCGGAAGCAACTAACAGCATTCGGTATTCGGCTTTCGGCGTCCGGCATGGAAGGGAGCTCAAAGCGAGGAAGCTCAAAGCGAGGAAGCTCAAGGCGAGGAAGCTCAAAGCGAGGAAGCTCAAAGCGAGGAAGCTCAAAGCGAGGAAGCTCAAAGCTCAAAGCTGAAAGCTGAAAGCAAAAGGAGCTGAAAGCTGAAAGGGAAAATAGATATGGTTTAAGGTATAAGGTGTAAGGAAAAAGGCTTTCAGCATTCGGCAAGGAAAGAAGCTCAAAGCAAAAGTAGCTCAAGGCTCAAAGCTGAAAGGCGAAAAAGACATGGTATAGGGTGTAAAGTTCGCAGTATTCTGCGCTCGGCCACGGTAAATGGTCGGCAACCTTATAGCTTAAAACATTCGTGTCGTAGGGTGGGCTGTGCCCACCAAATACTGATAATACAGGCGATTGGCAGTGGGCACAGCCCACCCTACAACTTTCCTTGACTATCTGGCCATTATATTGAAGTAGGGGCGCTTCCCCATATTTAAATTGACAGAATGCCTCAATTATTCGTTATTCAATATTCATTAGTCATTTCCTAGTGGACTGCATACTCGCCATAGACGTCGGAACTCAATCCTTACGGGCCTGTGTCATCGAGCCGGATTTGACGGTTGTCGAAAGACAGAAGGTTCCTTACACGCCCCGGGTCATTTCCCGCGATAAGGTTGAAATCGATGCCGAGATTCTTTGGGATGCCCTGGTTGAGGCCTGCGGTCAATTGAAGCATCGCGATCGGGTGAAAGTGATCACCTTTTCTACGCTGTGTCCCTCCCTCTTGCCCATGGACGGCACCGGCAATCCGCTGCGTCCAATCATTCTTCATCTCGATCGCCGCAGCTACAAACAGGCCCAGTGGGCGCTGGAAAGAGTCGGGGAAGAAAACTATTTGAATATTGCCGGCAACCTGCCGATTCCCGGCGGCATTTCCGCCACCAGCCTGCTGTGGGTGCGAGAACACGAACCGGAAATATACTCAAAGAGGAAAGTTTGCTTCGGACATGCCGTTACTTTTTTTATGAAACGTCTGACCGACAGGTTTCTCATCGATCCCTCCAACGCGTCTTTTACCGGGTTATATGATACCGTCGGTTATGGTGATTGGGATGAAAGATTGTACGGCCCGCTTGGGATAGACCGGGCTAAATTGCCGGAGGTGTTGTTGTCCACTTCCGTGGCCGGCGAACTAATCGATAAAGCGGCAGCAGTGCTCGGTTTGCCTAAAAACATTCCCGTCAACATCGGTGCCAACGACACGACCTGCGCGACGGTGGGCGCCGGCGTAACCGAGGCCGGGGACATCATGAATACCTCCGGCACGGTTGAAATACTGGTCCTATGTTTGGATAAGCCGTTTGTCTCCAAAAACCATCTTTTGAGAACCCATGCTTATGCCGGCCGGTGGCTGGCCATGCGAACGGTAGGCGCCGGCGGCGCGTCTTTGGAGTGGTTCAGAAACAATTTCTGTAAAGAAATGACCAAAGAAATATTCTATGAAGAATACCTCAGAAAGGTATTGAGTCCCGATAAATCCCCTGAGGCGCGCTTCTATCCATATCTGACCGGCGACCGGCACCGGATCAAGCGCAAGAGCGGATCGTTTACCCGCATGACGCTCAATACGGACCGGGACGATCTTCTGCTGGCGCTTTGTCATGGCATCATTTCGTTTCAGATTGAAAGCATCGCCGAATGGCAAAAGAAGGTCGATCTGTCAAAAGTGATATCGCATGTCGGCGGAGGCGCCAGCGACGCCTACACCGGATACAAACAGAGCATGCTGCGACAATTCCGCTTCGTTCAACAAGGTGAAACGACTCTGGCCGGTGCCGCTCGACTGGCATTGGCGGCTACGGGAAATTAGAAAGCCGGACTTTTTCGAGACTACTTTCGGACAAAGACGCCAAGGTAAAAGTAAAATGGATCTATATTGTCCCATGTGTCGTAAAACATAATCTGGAGGTAATATGTCAAACTTAAAATCGAAGCTAAAAAACAACGGTCTCGTCATCGGCACCATGATTTCAGAAATCCGTAATCCAAATTTAGCCTATATGCTGATGCGAAGTGGGTTTGACTTTTTCATCATCGACACCGAACACGGGGCGTATTCGCCGGAAACCGTCTCCAACATGATCGCCGCCGCCCGGGGGGCGGAGATGGACGTTATCGTGCGGATTCCGGAAATCCGTCGTGAAGCCATTATGAAACCCCTGGATTCCGGTGCTGCCGGGTTATTGGTGCCGATGGTCGATACGGCTGACCAGGCCCAGGAGGTCATTTCACTTGCGAAGTATCCACCCATTGGTAACCGGGGGGCGGCTCTGAGCAGAGCCCACAGCGTTTACAGCCGACCCAGCGCCGCCGAGTATTTAGAGCAGGCGAATGAGGCAACATTTATTGCCGTCCAGGCCGAAAGCCCCGAGGCGATCGAAAATCTGGAATCGATTGCGTCTACTCCAGGCGTGGATTGCATTTTTGTCGGCCCATTTGATCTTTCCATCAGCATGGGCATCCCCGGCCAGTTGACCCACCCCAAGGAAGTTGACGCCATCGAGCAGGTGATCGATGTCTGCCGGCGATATGATGTCGTTCCGGGGATTCACATGGCGGATGTCACGACCCTGAAAGCGTGGATTCAAAAAGGAATGCGTTTCGTCAGTTTCAGCAGCGATGTCGACTTGCTGGCCAGGGCTGCAGCGGAAAGTTTATCCCAACTGATGGACGGAAAAGACTGATAAAACGTCAATTTTGAGATCTCTAGATCCATCCGACACTCACCTTAGGCACTGCAGATACCCTCTCCAGAATTCTATTTCCGGCATTGCTTGGGCCGAAATGCGCGTTGAAAAAGATCCAACTGATCACATGGAATATTGTCATTCCCGTACACATTGATAGATATTTTAGCCAGCGGTTCCAGGATTGCAATGTCCGTGATGGGGTTGTTTCGTAAGTTCAGGTCGCGCAGCTTTACTAGGGCTGAAAGCGATCCAACTTGCTCAATTCGATTTTCGGCCAATTGCAGTTTTTCGAGGGTCACCAGATTCCTTAAAGGCAGTATGTCAACGATCCGGTTTTTATTCAAGTTGAGGTCCCGAATCTTTTTTAAATTCGCAAGGGACGACAGATCGACGACCTGGTTTGACTCCAGATTTAGAAGGTCAAGTTTCGACATTCCGGCCAGTCCTGATAGATCTTCGATGCGATTGCGGCTGAGCCACAGATAGCGCATTTGACTCAAAGCACCTAAAGAAGCGGTCTCCTTAACCTTGTTTTCCCGTAAATCCAGATTGCTCAGGCTGGATAGCTGCGATAGAGGTTCAAGAGAGGTAACGTTGTTGTTTGACAGGCCTAAACGCTTTAATTGGAGATGGTTCGCCAACGGCGATAAATCCGCAATTTGGTTTTGACTTAAATGAAGTTCGGTTATTTGAGATAGTCCTGAAAGCGGTGCAATTGACGAAATCTGGTTGTTACTCACGAAAAGCGTGTGGAGCTTCGGCATGGATGAGACAGCAGAAATATCTTCGATGGCGTTGGCGTTAAGAGAAAGCCGGAGCAACTTCGTTAAGTTTTTCAGGGCCGAAATGTCCTTGATTTTGTTCTCGTCCAAGCTCAGTTCCAACAAATTGGTCATATTGGATAAGAATGAAATATCTTCAATCCGGCAGTTGGTGAGGTCAAGTATTTCAATATGGTTTTGATTGGAAAGGGCTGCCAAATCACCGATGGTGCTCTCGGTAATTTTCAAGTCGGTCAGACTATCGGGCAGGGCGGTTAGATCGGCGGTGCCCTCAATTTCAACACTATTTAGCTCCAGCCGCCTCAATTTTTTCAACCCCTTCAACGGGCTCAGATCGGCAAGTTTCGTATAGCCGATCGTGAGTTCATTGAGTTCGGTCAGTTGATCGATTCCTTTGAGGCTTTTGATCATCGCCCCGGACTCGTCACAGGTCAGGTATGAAATATCGCTGGAAAATTCATGGGGCGTTCCGAAAAAGCCATGCTGGATGGCCTGCTGCACACAGGTATTCAACCCCGGATCTTCAAAACTAAGCTCCGCCACCGGAATTTTGGGTATACTGGCCTGCTCTTTCTTATAGTCCCCGTACAGGCCGGCCAGATGACCCACCGCAGCAATGGTAATAATACAGATACAGGCAACATAAATGTAACCGATGATCAATGCGGCGGTGGCCAGACCTTTGCCTTTGAGATGATGGTGTTTGCGGATTTCAGAGCGTGCGACGTGACCCAGGACGATTGCGACAACAACACACGGCACGATGAAAATGCCGGCAAGGCTAAGGATGAACGCGGCGATGGCCTTTCCGGAAGTCGATTTTTGGGGGATTGCGGGCTGCGTCCCCGGCGATGTCACTTGTTGCCTAATCGGTGGTGGCTGATGGTCCATATTATTTCTCCATCGTTTTTATAATTATCAACTGATGACGTTATCGGTAACATTTTAAGATTCTTTAAAAATATCGGTTTAGAAATTGGAGGCGTTTTGGCGGGAGGAAGGTCTTCTACTTCTGACTCCATTTATAAGCCATTCCGATCTGGCTGGATGGGAATAAAAAATTTTTTCACTTTACCGAGAAACTTTAGGGCCCATAAAAATTATAATATTTGGATCAGTTATAAGGATAAACGTATCATCTTGTGGACATCCCGGATACGGAAATTCTCAAACCCTGAAGGATGAGATTGTGGTATTATTTCAGCCTTGACAACAGCAACCGAATTGAAATAAACAGATAGAAAAATTATTATCCATGCGTCAGCGGCGCTTGTAAACTTTGCCTTGAACCTTATGACGAATTTACCAACGGCTACTTTCTGAACATCATTCTGTGCTGAATCTCGATCCGGTCCAAAAGCCAAAAAGCTGACAGTTCTCCCCTCACTTCATTACTTATAGTTCAGATATTTTATCCGTTATCTCGAGTGGATCAAAGTCGCCACTACCGATCTTTTGTGAAGCGAATTTAGAGTATTGGATCTGAATTGACGGTATTCAGAATCTGCAAACTAAGCCTCTGAATTGAAAGGAGATAAACATGAAAACCAACTTACGACCGACTCATTTTGTGGCTAAAATACTATGTCTGGCATCAATGCTGGCGCTGAGCCTTCCAATTGCGGCATCTGCTCAGATTCCCTTCGACCTCCCTCCCGGTTGTGTGACGGACACGTTGCCGGCAGTACCAGAGGATCAAATTATTCTAATTTGTACCCCGGTTCCGGCTGAAAATTTTAACGGCACCATCGTGGTCTACGCCCATGGTTATGTCAATCCCCAGGAACCTCTATCACTGCCCTGGGAAGAACTGGCCGCTTTTTTGCCGGTATTGGAAATCTTATTGCAAAGTGGAACGATTTTCGCAACCACGAGCTGCAGCAAAAACGGTTATGCCATTGAACAATGTGGAGACAATATTAATGACCTGGTGGCTGAGGTCAAAGAACAGATTCCGGCGGAATTATCCCCGAAAGTTATCGCCACAGGTGCTTCTGAAGGGGCCGGAGTGATTTCAAGGCTCATCGAAAATTTTCCCGATATCTATAACGGCGCCCTGGCCTTGTGCGGGCCGGTAGCGGGATTGCCCTATCAAATTGGCTACCTGGGAGACTTTCGGGTCGTGTTTGACTATTTTTTTCCCGGGGTAATTCCCCGTACAGGGATCTACGATCTAAAATTTACCAGCCTCGACGAATGGAATGAGATCAAAGAGCGTATTCGAGCGGCTGTTAACGAACGACCGAAATTGGCTGAGCAGGTATTCAACGTGACCGATGCTGCGGCGCAGCCGGGATTGTTGGGCGAATCGGCCGTCAATATTCTGAAATTCAGCGTTGTCGGGGTTAAAGATCTTGTCGAGACCGCCGGCGGCAGGCCTTATGGGAACAAATGGCGCTGGTATCGCGGCTCCAATAACGATCGGGCGCTGAATGCCGGCGTTGAGAGAGTCAGATCCACCCGTCAAGGCAGGAAATACGTGCGCAAGTTCTACAATACCTCCGGAGACTTGCAGCAACCCATGGTCAGTCTGCACACGCTTCAGGATGATGTCGTCCCCTATCGGCACAATTGGCTCTTTGGGTTTAAAGCCCTGTTTCAGGGGAATGCCCGCCAATTTCTCTCATTGCCTGTAGTTCGATTTGGTCATTGTAATTTCGAGCCGTTGGAGGTTTTTGGCGCTTTCTGGCTGCTGATGATGATGGTGGATTAGAGGATTGTAAAAATCTCCCCCCATTGCGATCAATACGGTTTCATAGTTGAAGCGTTTTATGCAATTACCCTTGCCGCCCAAAAAACAATGAGATTGCCAGGGCGGAAACGACGAGAACCAGGGCCGCCACTTCGCCGATGCCGACCGGCTCGTTTAAAATCAGGGCGCTGCTGAACACCCCCACAACCGGAATGGCCAGGGTGCTGATGGCGGCGATGCCGGCCGGAAATATACGGACCAATGTGAAATAGGCCCAGTGGCAGTAGATCATCGGAAACATAATGATATACGTCAGGGCAAATATTGCCCGCGCGGATATATTGGCAGAGACGCCGGATGGCTCAAAAATGAGCGCACCCATGACCACTGGAATGCCGCCCAGCAAAAGCTGCCAGCCGGTTAAGACGGTGGTGGGCGTATCCCAGTCGGTGCGTTTGATCAGAACGGTGCCCGTGGCCCAGGATATCGCGGCCCCAAGCATAAATGCAGCACCCAGCGGTGCGCCGCCCACCGCTTCCAACTCGGGCCAGACTAACAACGCCAGCCCGACAAGTCCCATTCCCAGGGATATAAGCCGGCTGGCCGTGATGGATTCATTGAGCATAAACGCACTAAGCATATTGGCCCATAACGGCATGGTAAAAGCGATGATCGACGCCCGGCCGGCATTCATCCGCAGCACGCCATGGGCCGAGAACACGTGCCATCCGGCAATGCTGAATAGCGCCACGACAAACAAGGGCTTTAGCTTGTGCAACGGCAGCTTCAATTTGAAGCCGTTGACTCTGGCGAGGATCAATAGCCCGATCCCGCTCAGCACGATGCAGTAACTCCGGAAAGTCCAGGGCGGGATCTCACTGACCGTAATTTTCATGGCCGGCCAGGCCAGGCCCCAGAACAGGCTGAGCGATATCAGCAGAAAAATGCCCTTGCGGGGCAGGCCGCCCGATTTTGCTGCAGGCTTTTCGCTGGGTTGGTATGTCAAGTTATAGCTCCGTAACAATAAATTTTTAGCCACGAATTGACACGAATTTTCACGAATGTTGATTTTTCTCCCTGCATCTGTTTTTGAAGTTTTTACCAATTCGTGATCATTCGTGTCAATTCGTGGCTGAATTTGGTATTAACTTCTCGCCAAGAATTTACTGATCCGCTCCATAGCTTCTTCCAGGATAGACATATCCGCTGCACAGCAGATGCGCACCGCCCCCTCGCCGCCATTGCCGAAGGCGACTCCGGGTGCCACGGCCACCCGGGTTTCCTCGAGCAGCTTCAAGGCGAACGCAAAAGAGTCATCCACCCCCGCGATTTGCGCAAACAGGTAAAATGCCCCCTCCGGCCGGGCAACCGACACGCTGTCCATCGAATGCAACGCTTCAAAGCAAAACTCTACCTTCCCGCGCAGGGATTTCACCATCGCCGAAATATCCTCATCACCCTGCTGCAGGGCTGTTTCCCCCGCCCGCTGGATCATGGAGGGGGCATGGGAAACAATAAATTCGTTGAGCTGGGCCGCCTTTTTGACAAGGTCGCGGCGGGCGACAACCCAACCCAGGCGCCAGCCGGTCATGCAGTAGCTTTTCGAAAAAGACTGAACGACGATTACCGCGTCGTCCCGCGTGCATAGCCGCAAAATGGAGGGTGCCACCTTGCCGCCGTAGTAAATGCGTTCATAGACTTCATCGGCCAGCAGCCACAATTGGTAGCGGCGGCAAAAGTCGAGCAAGGCCTGCTGTTCCGTCGCATCCGCAACCCAACCCAACGGGTTTGAGGGCGAGGCGTAAATCAGCAGCCTGGTTTTTGGTGTAAGGGCTTTTTCAAGGGCGGCGAAGTCAATTTCATAGCGAACGCCGTTCCAGGACAACGGCAATTCCCGGGGCGATCCTCCAAAGAGGCTGACGATGGCCGATCCATTGGGCCAGTTGGGGGTCAGCACCAGGGCCTCGTCACCCGGGTCGATCACGCAGCGAATGGAGACATTCAGGGCCTGCACCCCGGAGGCTGTGATGAGAATTTCATCGGTCGGATTCAGGTCGACCTGATGAAGCTCGGCATATTTGGCGGCAATGGCCTTTCTGAGCGTGGGCAGTCCGGCATTTTCGGAATAAAAGGTGTAGCCTTCATTCATGGCCTGGTAGGCGGCATCTTTTAAATATTGCGGGGTCTGCAAATTGGATTCCCCGAAATGGAGTTTGAGAACGCTCTCCATGGGAAATGCCACGTCCGCGATCGCACGAATTTGAGACGGGGCCACGCGTGCCAGGCTGGGGGCAAGCGATATTTCTGACATAAAAGTGAGCCTCTGTTTAGGGTTTAAGGTTTACGGTTTAGGGTTCAAGGTTCAAGGTTCAAGGTTCAGGGTTTGGGGCTTCGCCCTTCGGGCTACGACCCCACAAGACGACCCCACACGCAAGGTTCAAAGGCCTGAGGTGAGATGACCTCCACATAAAAATCGAATCAATAGGCTATCTTTAGACCAACTAAGTAGCTTACTTATCAATAAACACACAGGATTTTCAAGCCTTCTTGCTTGCCAAATGACCTTATTATCTTCTGAATTTGCTTTTCTAATTCCTACTAAATTAGTCAATTATCTAGTTAAAGTAGATATTAAAATTTGCTTGACAAATAAGAACGATTCCTATTTATAAACCTTGCGTTTAAGTCTCAACGCCCGGGCCAAACGGGAGATCTAACCTAAGCCGATTGCAGCTGGACTTTTTTTCCAGACTGCCGAATATATTAATCTCTAAAAGGAAAGGAGAAATTTCATGAGCAAGACCACCGACAATCTCAAAGCAGCATTCGCAGGAGAATCCCAGGCCAGGAATAAATACACCTTTTTCGCCGAAGTCGCCCGGGCCGAAGGCTATCACTACATTGCTAAAATTTTTGAAGAAACTGCCGAAAACGAGAAACAGCATGCCAAGGATCATCTTAAACTGCTGGAAGGCATCGGAGACACGGCCGCCAATTTGAAAGAGGCTTTCGGCGGGGAAGACTATGAAGTCGAAAGCATGTATCCGGGATTTGCCAAAGATGCTGAAGAAGAAGGGGAACAGGCTGCCGCCATCGCCTTCAAACAGGTGGCCAAGATCGAGGCCCATCACCGGGCGCGTTACAAAAAGCTGGCAGAGATGGTTGAAGCCGGCACTGTCTTCAAAAGAGAAGAACCGATCAAATGGAAATGCGGCGTATGCGGCTACATAGTCGAAGGCAACGAGCCGCCACCCAAATGTCCGTCCTGTAAGCACGCCAAAGAATACTATGAACCGGCCAACCTGGATTTCTAAGGGATGGATTTTATGAGCAAAACCGAGGAAAATTTAAAGGCTGCCATCGCCAATGAATCCCTGGCCCGCAACCGGTATTCCTACTTCGCCCAAATGGCCGAAAAAGAAGGGTATCGATACATCGCCAAGATTTTCGAAGAAATTGCCGAAAACGAAAAGTATCATGCCATGGAGGAACTCAAGTTATTGATGGGCAAGCGGGACACCCTGTCGAATCTCAGGGAATCCGTCGATGGTGAGCAGCTTGAATCCGAAGATATGTATCCCCGGTTTGCAACCGAGGCGGAAGTGGAAGGCAACCGGGCGGCCACGATTCTCTTCCGGCAGATCGCCAAAATCGAACAGCAGCATTACGAGCGCTTCAAAAACCTGCTTGAAATGGTGGAAACCGGCAAGGTGTTTAAGCGGGATACCCCCATCAAATGGAAATGCAGCATTTGCGGCTATGCTCATGACGGTCTCGAGCCGCCCAAGCGTTGTCCTTACTGCCAACGCCCACGAGAGTATTACGAACCGGCCAATTTGGATGTCTAGGGGGAAATATGGCAAAATACGTATGCAGCGTTTGTGAATATGCCCACGATGAGGAGCAAACCGGTCAAGTTTGGGGTGATCTTCCGGAAGATTGGGTTTGCCCGGTCTGTGAATCACCCCAAAGTTATTTCTCCATGACGACTGACGCCGACTCTGCTTCGGACCCGCTCAATGAGCGGGAGGCGGAGGTCACCGTGGCCTCCACCGCCATCGATCTTCAGAAAACCATGGCCGAGGCCGAACCGCACTTTGCCGATATTCAGGAAATTGCCCGCGGCAGCCGGACCGTGGATGAACCGATGCGTACGAAGGTGCCGGTGATCGCGTGGGATGATATCCTCATCAAGGGTGCGCAATTGGCCAGAATACCGCTGAATCACGAAGAGCCGGTCAACACCAGGACCGTTATCGGCCCGCAAGCCGGGACCCCCCTGGTTATCGAAACTCCGATTTATATCTCGCACATGTCCTTCGGCGCCCTTTCCAAACCGGCCAAAACCGCACTGGCCAGGGGCAGTGCTTCGGCGAAAACACTTATCTGTTCGGGTGAAGGCGGCATTCTGCCGGAAGAATTCGACGCTGCTTACCGGTACATATTCGAGTATGTTCCCAATCAATACAGTGTCAGCGAGGAAAATCTGAAAAAGGTCGATGCCGTTGAGATCAAGATCGGCCAGTCAGCCAAGCCGGGGCTGGGGGGGCATCTGCCCGGCCAGAAAGTGACGCCGGAGATCGCCCGCATCCGTGGATTCAACGCAGGCGAGGATATCATCAGCCCCTCCCATTTCAAAGATATCCGCTCCAAAGAGGATTTAAAAAATCGGGTGGATTGGCTGCGGGAGACGACCGGCGGCAAACCGATCGGCATCAAGCTGGCGGCCGGACACATCGAGGCCGACCTCGATATTGCCGTTTATGCCGGCCCGGACTTTATCACGCTTGATGGACGAGCGGGGGCAACCGGTTCGGCTCCCAAATTCGTCAAAGCGAGCACCTCCATTCCCACCCTGTTTGCGTTATACCGGGCCCGAACATTTTTGGCAGAAAATGGCGCAACCGATATCAGTCTTATCATTACCGGCGGATTGAGAATTTCTTCGGATTTTGCCAAAGCGCTGGCCCTGGGAGCCGATGCCGTGGCCGTCAGTACCGCTGCTCTGGTTGCCATCGGCTGCCAGCAGTACCGGGTGTGCAACACCGGCAAGTGTCCCATGGGAATCGCCACCCAGGATCCCGAGTTGTGCCGTCGCCTGGACATTGAACAGGCCGCCGGCCAGTTGGAAAATTATCTGCGGATTTCCACCGAAGAGCTCAAAGACTTTGCCCGTCTGACCGGCAACGATGATGTTCATAAGCTTGGTGTTCAAGATCTGTGCACGACCAACTCGGAAATCTCGAATCACACAGCCATTGAGCACGCGTGATATAAATTTGAGTACCTAGCGCTCTGGACGAGATCCAAGATAATTGGATGTCCTGTGATCCTGAGTGGCGGAATGATGGAATACTGGAGTGTTGGAATGTTGAAAATCCGCTGGAGGAGGACTGGGTTTAGTGGAATGGGATCCATTTTTATAACGATGGCACGGATCAGTTATAAGATCAGACCGTCATCTGCTTTTAATTCCCAATATTCCATTCTTCCACCATTCCAATATTCCATTCGATGTCTACGTTAAACTCCACCCCTCTGGGGCGAAATCAAAGCCGGGCCTCTGAGCTCAGATTTCAACACGCCTGATCCATTTTAAAAGTTTTCATCAGGATGCTGGAGGCGACCATATTGGTGCCGTGGGCCAGGGCATCCAATATATCGCTGTCCGTCCAGCCCTGCTCGTGCAGATCATCCACATCCTGCTGTTCAATTCCATCAGGTGATTTGACGGCTTTCATTACAAAGGCCACCATGGCCCGGTCCTTGTCCTCCAACGGCGTCTGGAGGGGATCGTTTTCCATCTTGACGATATCCTCGTCCGACAGCCCCTGCATCTTAAGCAAATTCTTGTTGAAACCGGTACAAAAAGTGTAGTTATATTCCTGGGCGACCAGATAGCGGATGCTGGAAAGCAGTCCAAATCCCAAATTGGGATGCTGGGAATAATACTGAATCGACTGCCAGACCGTATCCAGCATTTTGGGACTGGCACTGGCCAATTGCAGCGGGGCGGGGATTACGCCTGCGTTTTTTTGCATGAAATCATAAATCTCCTTAACCTGGCCTTCGGCTTTTTCGGGTTCGACGGTTTGAATTAGAGCCATTTTTTTCTCCTTTGTTTGCAGGTTGGTTGGAAGATTGGTTCTTCTTCTATGTTGCATACCAGAATATTTTATATGGAGGAATGATTCATTATAAACCGCCAGATCTCAAGGCAGGCAGTGATAAGCCAGTCCCCGTGTGCCCTTGATGACCTGGAATGCTCACTTTGACAGAAAGGATGGCCACTAGCCGGGGAATTCGGCACCCTGCGAACATTAGCCATCCCATAACCCAGGTCAGCAGGAAATTACAACAGGATTATTGCTCCCTGACTCAAGAAATTCTGGATTTGACATTTTTTACGCTGCTATGATACTCAAAGACAGTTAAAGTTTATTTTTAAAAAATATGCCGTTTTAAGCTTTGGTGCAATATTACCCGGATCTAGGGATATCCGGCTGATAAATCTTAAGTATTCTCTCCAAATGCAAACTGCAAGAGGGTGATAAAAGCACCTGGCCGTATGCCATCAATCTCAATCTGCGTGACTATTTTCTGCTGATCCGATGCTTTATCCCCCTGCTGCAGCGCAGACTTGGCCAAACAATTGCGAATATTGCCTCGATCCGCTGGGCTCGGATCGCTTACCTTTGCGCATTCTGCTCGTTTTTGCATCCGCAACAATGGTTGGGGATTCATACTCCGCGATGATATAAGACCACTAATTGGGGAGGATTGAAGATGAAATTAGCTGCCTTAAGCAACATACCACCATGGGAATGGCCCGCGGATGCCGACGAGATCATTCTCGAGGTTCTGCATGACAAGACGGCCTCCGACTCTGAGCGCCTGCTCGCTGCCGGGATGGCCGGCGATGCCACCATCGTCAATGACGTGATGGCCGATGCGCTGCTATCGATAGTCGGCAACGACAATGAACCGGATGATTTGCGCAGTCGGGCCGCCATCGCGCTTGGACCGGCCTTGGAGTATGGATACATTGATGGTTTCGAAGATCCGGAGGATGTGCCGATTACAGAGGCCATGTTCTCGAAAATACAGGATAGCTTTCACGAGGTGTTCATGGCAGACCCTAACCCGAAGATCGTGCGGCGGCGGGCTCTGGAAGCGTCGGTGCGTGCGCCCTTGGACTGGCACCGGGAGGCCGTGCTGGACGCCTACACCCGCGATGATGAAGACTGGAAACTGACCGCCGTTTTTTGCATGCAGTATATTCGCGGGTTTGACAATCAAATCCTCGAGTCGCTGTCGGACGAAAAACCGGAAATCGTCTATGAAGCTGTCTGCGGGGCCGGCAATTGGGCAATCGATGCAGCGTGGCCCCAGATCGCAGCTTTTGTGACCTCCGAGGAAACCGATCGGGACCTGCTAATGGCTGCCATTGAGGCGGCGGCCTCGATCCGACCCCAGGAAGCATCCCTTATTCTTGGCCCTCTGATGGATTCCGACGATGAAGACATCTCCGAAACCGTATACGAAGCGTTGACAATGGCCGGCATGTTCTTGGAGGATGATGAAGACGAATTTTGGGACGATGATGACGATGAAATCTGGGATGATGATGACGATGAAAAACCCCCGACGATCCACTGATATTGCAGCTCAGCTCAATAAGGAGGATAATATGAAACCTGAGAATAAAAACGCCAACCTGCACCCGGGACTCAAACGAAGGGAGTTTATGGCCATGCTGGCGGGCTGCACTGCCGGACTGATGGTACCCAGCCTTTTCCATGGCGAAGGAACGACTGCCGCGGCCGCCGCGTCCTCTGACCGGCTGGGCAAGCTCCTGCCCCTGCGCAAGCTGGGTTCTTCCGGCCCTGTCGTGACCAACCTGGGCGTGGGCGGACATCATGTAGGCATTGCCTCGGAAAAAGACGCGCAGGCCATCATCGAAAAAGCTTTAGAGGAAGGGGTGCGCTTTTTCGACAACGCCCCTTTTTACAGCGGTGGAAAAGCAGAGCAACGCTACGGAAAATTCCTCACTCCCCAGTACAGGGAGGTTTCCTTCATCATGACCAAAACATTGGCCACAAACAGGCAGAGTGCCCTAAAGGACCTCGACAATTCTCTCTCCCGTATGAAGACCGACTATGTGGACCTTTGGCAGATGCATGCCCTCGGAAGTCCGAAGGATGTGGAAGCGCGCGTCCAAAACGGTGTGCTCGACGCCTTCGTCGAGGCCCGGAAAATGGGCAAAGTCAGGCACATCGGCTTCACCGGCCATGACTCCTACAAAGCCCACCTCAAGATGCTGGAAGAGCTCAAAAAGCGGGGTGTGAAGATGATTTCCTCGCAGATGCCGGTCAACCCCGCCGACCCTCACTACGAGAGCTTCGTCACGCACGTGGTGCCCAAGTGCGTGGAGGCGGGCATCGGCGTGCTGGCCATGAAAACGCTGGCTGACGGACGTTTCTTTGGAGGGAACAGTGGGTGGCGTCGCACACATGTCTCTGTTAAGCCGATAGTACCGGCGATTCTTTCCGTGGAGGAAGTCTTCGGCTTCGTGTGGTCCCTGCCCATCACCACCCTTGTCAGTGGTATGGAAAGCGTCCGGCAGGTTTCCCAAAATGCAGCCATAGCGCGCAAAACATGGAACTGGAACGAGGCCGAACGCCAGAAACACATCGACGCAGTAGCCCCCATCGCCGGCCCGGATCTCGAGTTCTATAAAAGCATAAATTAGACGTCTCGGAACTTCTATAACTTATTGGAAATAAGACTGTTTTTCATATTCAGATTTTATCCAACCGACATGGAATGTTGGAATACTGGAATATTCCATTGTTCCATCATTCCAATTGTGAGCGAAGCGAACCAAGTTCAGGTAAAGGAGGCGTTATGTTGTCGCGTAATCTTGGGCAATCAGGGATTTCAGTATCGGCCATTGGACTTGGATGCATGGGGCTTTCCGAGTTTTACGGGGAACCAACGCAAGAGTCGGAGGCCATCAATCTACTCCACCGGGCCGTGGATCTGGGTATCACTCATTTCGATACCGCGGAAATTTACGGCCAGGGCCACAATGAGCAATTGGTGGGTAAAGCCTTTGCCGGGCGTTGGGAGCACGTGGTGTTGGCCACCAAGTTCGGCCCCCAGCGGGATCCAGCCACAGGCGCTTTTGTGGGCGTGGATGGCTCTCCGGCGAATGTCCGGAGCTCTTGCGAAAAGAGTCTTCAGCGTTTGGGGACTGAAAAGATTGATCTGTATTATCTGCACCGGGTTGATCCGGCAACCCCGATTGAGGACACGGTGGGCGAGATGGCTAAGTTGGTTCAGGAAGGAAAGATCGGGGCTGTCGGCCTGTCAGAGGCATCGGCCAAGACCATCGCGCGCGCAAATGCGGTTTATCCGGTTGCCGCCCTGCAAACTGAGTATTCGATATTTAGCCGGGATATCGAGCAGGACATACTGCCCACTTGTGTCAAGCTTGGCATTAGCTTGGTAGCCTACTCGCCCCTGGGCAGGGGAATGCTGACCGGCCGCTACACCACCCCCAGCGATCGACCTACCAGCGAAACGGATTTTCGGGCCCAGGCGCAGCCTCGATTTCAGCCCGGAAATATCGAGAGCAACCTCAATCTGGTGGAGGCCATCAAGGAAATCGCTGACCAAAGGGGAAGCGCAGCCGGTCAGGTTGCGCTGGCCTGGGTTTTGGGCCAGGGGGATCATGTAGTCGCCATTCCAGGCACCACCAAGCTCGCCAATCTTGAGTCCAACCTTGGGGCACTTGATTGCCGGCTTACCGAGGAAGACCAGGTAGTGCTCAATCAATTGGCCGACCAGGTGCTCGGTGATCGATACTCTCCTGAAGGGATGTCGGCGATCAACCAATAACCGTTTCGATTCACTCAAAGAAGGCAAGATAAGGCATTGACCAACGAATCACTAACGGATGATACTATCGATGATTGATGGGCACCCGTCTTCGTCACGCTTGCAGCGGGACTTCGCCGCGGCCAAGGGCAGCCCACCCCACTAGATGGGATTTTCGCAACGTTGGGATTTACTCCCTATAATACATCGGAGTTAAGCGGCTGAACTTCAACCAGGCTGCAATGGAAGGCACATGTTTCACCCATGTCGGTGAGGCGTTGGCTGGTCAGCTGGTTGGCACCGCCGCCCGGCGAAAGACGGGGCCAGTGGAGGCCCTCGGCCACCAGGAGCCCGGGCTGAGTGTCATCGGTCACCTTGGCCAGAAAGCGGCATTCTCCACGGTCGTTGAACACCCTGACCGGGTTGCCGTCGGCTATGCCCCGGGTTTCGGCGGCTGCCGGATGGATCATCACCCGGGCAGGCCCGGCTTTGGCCCTCAGGCTGTCAATCTCATTGAAGGCCGAGTTGAGGAAAAGATGGTGGGGCGGGGTGATGAACTCCAGACTGTAGTTGTCTCCGCCATCGGCGTCTCTTTCGGGCTGTCCATCCGGGAGGGGATCGAGACCCTGATCGGCCATCGCCTGGGAGTAGAATTCCACCTTGCCCGACGGCGTGGCGAAGCCTTCTGCATAAGGGTTGCACGGGATGTTGAGTCGCACCGCTCGGCCGGATCTCAACGCTTCAAGATCGACTCCATCCAGATAGTCGGATTTTTCTTGCAAAAATCCTTCAATAAAATCCATTTCGTCCAGGGAGAAGACCTCGTCCTTAAATTCCATGCATGCCGCCAGATCCTGGAAAATGGCCAGGGTGGGGCGGCTTTGTCCCATCGGCGCGATAACCGGCCGGGCCAGTTGGAGGTAATTGTGGCCGTATGACCGGTAAAGGTCGGTGATTTCCAGAAAACTGGCCCCCGGCAGAACGATATCTGCGTAGCGGGTGGTGTCGGTCGGAAACATTTCCTGGACAACCACGAACAGGTCATCACGGGCGAGCCCCTCCAATACTGTGCGGGACTGGGGCGCCACCACGGCCGGGTTGGATTGATAGACATAAAACAATTTGACGGGCGGGTCGTCCAGCCGGGTCAGGGCGTTGCCCAGTTCCACCATATTGACGGTCCTTGTGCCGGGCGGGCGCAAATCCGGTCGTGTCAGGCGGCTGAGGTCCGAGGGCGCTCCGCCCAACATGCGGGTGATCCCGCCGCCGGGCTTGTCGAAAGCGCCGACCAACGCAGGCAGCAGGGCGATGGTGCGCATGGCCATGCCCCCTTTGAGCTGGCGGGCCGGCCCCCATCCCGTGCGGATGTAAGGTGCCCGGGCCCTTCCATAACCTTCAGCCAATCGGATGATCATTTCCTCGGACACGCCGCAGATGGCGGCCGCTTTGGCCGGTGCGTACTTGGCCGCCCTTTTCTTCAGTTTTTCAAAACCCAGAGTTTGGCTTTCGATGAAATCGCGATCAATCATATTCCGCTCGATCAGCACCTGGCTCATGGCAAGGGCCAGGGCGGCATCGGTGCCCGGTTTGATCATCAGGTGTACATCGGCCCGTCGGGCCGTGAGATTGCGGTAGGGATCGATGACGATCAGAGTGGCACCGGATTTGCGGGCCTTGTTGAAATGGGGCCAGGCATGGATGTTGGTGGTCAGGGTGTTGCTGCCCCAGATAATGATATAGTCCGATTGGGAAGCCGATTGAATTTCGGTGCTGGGCCCGCTGCCCAGGCTGGCTTCAAACCCGGCAGAGGCCGCGGCGCTGCAAATAGTGTAGTTCAGACAGCTGGCCCCCAAACGGTTGAAAAAAGCGTGGCCGGCATTGCGATGGACCAGGCCCATGAGTCCGGCGTAGGAGTAGGGCAGGATGGCCTCGGGCCCGAATTCGGCGGAGACGGACTTCATACGCGAGACCACCTCATCCAGAGCCGCGTCCCAACCGATGGGCTCGAATTGGCCGGCACCCTTGGGGCCGGTCCGCTTAAGGGGAGTGGTAATGCGTTTGGGCGAGTGGACGTGCTCGGGAAAATGGCGGGCTTTGCTACAGATAAAGCCTGCCGTGAAGGGGTGATCCGGGTCACCTGTGACGGTTGTGATGCGCCCGTCCTCGACTTCGACCAGCAGACCGCAGGTGTCGGGGCAGTCTTTGGTGCATACCGCGCGTTTCCACATAGTCGACTCTCCTATCCTACTTAAAATTTTGTCAGAAAATAGTGAATATAGTTATCAATGACCTCTGAAAATAAGTGCATATTAAAATGAATATTCCAAGAAGTAAAGGTTTTGTGATTACAGAGGTCTGGACATTTAAGGTGAAAACTTATCCGCAGAGAAAAGGTTTAACAGCACCAGATTTGCCAAATAAGTCGAATGAAAGTATGGTTAACGTCAAATTGAGAGAGGTCTAACTTAAAGTTGTGAGAAATCCTTATCCAAAGCTAGGTAATGCCCACCAGAAAACCTTGATTTCATAGGTTAAAGGTGGGCACCCGCCTTCGTCACGCTTGCAGCGGGACTTCGCCGCGGCCAACGAAAGCCCAACCTACAATACCTTGCGAGCCGTACCTAAAGAAGATGAATTGAACACGAAAGCGAGAATTCGCGAAAAAAGAAAAGACAAATTTCGTGCTTTCGTCCTTTCGTGTTTTCGTGATAAGAATTTTTGACATGAAATTGATATACCCACTAATAAAGATACTACTCGAACCCATGGAGGTATCTGATGCAGGAAGTCGAAATTGTCTACGGTGATAAGCTTATCCCGGTGCAACTGCCGGAACCGGTGCTGACCGCCGCCCCCGAATCGGGTGCGGAAAAAGTGGCGGCCATCAGCGACATCCGCCAGGCTCTACAGGAAGCCATGGCCAATCCCATCGGCACACCTCCATTGCAGGAGACGGCTCGGCCCGGCATGAAAGTGACCATCGCCTTCGATGACCCCACCATACCTCAGATCGAAACCCAGGTCTGGCGGCAGGCCATTGGACTGTCAATGGAGGCACTTTACGCCGCGGGGGTGAAGAAAAAGGATATCGACCTGGTGTGCGCCAACTCCCTGCACCGCAAATTCACCCGCAAGGAGATCGGACAGCTCATCGGCGACGACCTGGTCAAGGAGTTCGGCTATCAGGTCCATTGTCATGATGCGGAAGACAAAGACAATATCGTCTCTCTGGGACGCACCGCGTCCGGCTATGATGTGGAGCTTTCGAGATGGGTGACCGACGCCGACCTGGTGATCTATGTCAATACCCTGCTGCTAAGGGCCTTCAACGGCGGCTGGAAATCCATCTGCGTGGGCCTTTCCACCTACCGCTCCATCCGCCAGCATCATCACCCCGACATTATGTCCATGTCCACCGAACAGAACCCCATGCACGACATCCTGGACGAAATGGGGGACCTGGTGGAAGAAAAGCTGGGCCGGGAGCGGTTCTTTAAAATCGAAACCCTGCAAAAAAACTACTTCCAGGTAGCCAGGTTCTGGGCCGGCTCCATACCTGCAACCCGTAAAGCCGCCCTGGCCGAGATGCGCCAACGCTTTACCCGCCGCCGGGACCTGGTGAGCGAAAAAGCGGACATCGTGCTCTACGGGGTTCCCGACGGCAGCCCCTATGCCGCTTTTTCCCGCACCAATCCCTTTTTGTCCATCATCTCCAACGGCCTGGGCTATCTGGGCGGCGTCATCGAAGGCACGGGCAACCCGGGCTGCACCGTGATTCTGTCCACTCCGGCCAAAGAGGATTGGGACCTGCCCAAATTCGCACCTTACAAGAAATTATTCGACGAGGTGCTGCCTGTCTGCCGCGACCCCTATGAAATCCTCGACCGGTATGCCGACGAATACACCAACCACCCGGAGTTTATCCACAACTATCGCTATTGCTATTCGCACCACCCGGCCCTGCCGATATTTGCATCGTTTCCGCTGCGCCGGCTTAACTACGCCGGCCGGGTATTCGTCGCCGGGGCCGAGAACCCGGCGATGATCGAGCGTTTTGGCATGCAGCCATTTCCGAATGTGGAAAAAGCCGTGGCCGCTGCCCGGGAGATCCACGGCCGGGACGCGGCCGTGGCCTTCACTAAATATCCGGCACTGCCGAATCGGTTTTTCATCTGAATCCTGCATGAATATTGATTAGAAACCAGGCAAAAATAGGTCTTTTATGCCTCTAAATTATTGACTGGCGAATGTAAGGGCGGGCATAAAGTGCGCCGCTACAAGACGTCAATCTGCCTTTCGGGTAGGGGCGGGGGTTATCCCCGACCGCGCACCATGGGCATTGCCGCTAAACTATTATCGAAATCACTCACTTCAGGCGAGATAATCATCCAACCCGCCGTATCGGTTTGACACTGACCGGGTTGCGTTCACTGATATGGTAATTACTTTTGAGTCTGCCGGCACGACAATCGCCTCCGGTGGGCTGTCATCGGCTTACCGGTTATTTTTCAGGCACTTCGAAGGCGAATCAATAAGGTGAAGGAGAAATCATGCAACAAATCGTAATTACCAAATACGGCGCGGTGGATGTATTGAAAGTTCAAGAAAGGCAGGATCCAAGTCCCGCTGCCGGAGAAGTTCTCATCAACGTGAAAGCGATTGGCGTCAACTTCGCCGATATTCTGGCGCGCAAGGGACTGTACCCCGATGCGCCCAAACCGCCTTGTGTTGTGGGCTATGAAGTATCTGGGGTTGTGGATATTGTCGGTCGGGATGTGGATTCGGCGCTGATCGGCCAATCGGTTCTGGCCCTGACCCGGTTCAACGGCTATTCGGATAAAGTCTGTGTGCCGGCAAACAACATTTTTGCCATCCCCGAAGCGCTGGATTTTGCAGGGGCCGCCGCCATCCCGGTGAACTACCTGACGGCCTATCAACTTATATGTGCTATGGGGGGGCTGAAAAAGGGTGAATCGATACTCATTCACAATGTCGGCGGCGGCGTGGGCCTGGCCGCACTGGATATTGCAATGCATCTCGGCGCCGCGACCTATGGGACTTCCAGCGCCGGAAAGCATGCCTTTTTGAAGGAACGGGGATTGCAGCATCCGATCGATTATCGCAGCCAGGATTTTCTATCCACCATCATGAACCTCACCGGCGGCCAAGGTGTAGAGTTGATCATCGATCCGATCGGCGGGAAGAACTGGAAAAAGAACTATAAAGCTCTGCGAGCAACGGGGCGTTTGGGTTTTTTCGGAGTTTCGGCGGTTACGGAATCGACCATGGGGCGCTTTTTCCAGTTTGCCAAGCTGATATCACAGATGCCCTGGTACAATCCGTTGGGCTTGATGAACGCCAATAAAAGCGTGTTTGGCGTAAACCTCGGCCACATGTGGCACGAAGGAGATAAAATCAGCGGCTGGATGCAGCACATTCTCCAGGGTGTCGCGGAAGGGTGGGTGCGGCCCCATGTGGATCGAACCTTTGAATTCAAGCAAGCCGGAGAAGCCCATGCCTATATCGAAGGGCGAAAAAACACCGGTAAAGTCGTGGTCGTGACCGACGGTTAATGCGATACCCGTACCTTCGAGCTTGCAGATGTGACCGTTTGACAAAATATTCATGATGTATTAGGCTGATGTATACATTGGTTGATATTCAAATGGGAGATGGCAATTGATACGCACACAGATTTATTTAACATCTGAAGAAAAGAAGGCGCTAAAGGCGCTGTCTCACAGAACCGGGAAGAAACAGAGCGAATTGATCCGCGAAGCCGTTGATGAGTATTTGGTCAAACGCCATCAGTCAAGTCGTCAACAGGTGCTCAATGATGTCGCCGGATTGTGGCGGGACAGAGATGATCTGCCCGACTTCAATGAGCTTCGCAAGGAGTGGGACAGGAGTGGCAATTCATGACCCGTAAACTGTTGATTGATACTGATGTCCTGGTGGATTTTCTTCGTGGTTTTCCAAAGGCCGTAAAATATCTGAAGACTCATTCGGAAGAAGTCCTAATTTCGGCCATAACGGTTGCAGAATTGTACGCGGGCGTCAGGGATGACGAACGCAGACATCTGGCCGACTTAATCTCTCTTTTCATGGTTATTCCGATTTCACAGCAAATAGCTGAGAAAGGAGGATTGTTCAAGCAACAGTATCATAAAACACACGGCGTTGGCCTGGCGGATGCGATTATCGCGGCAACATCCGTTATTGGTGGAGCGGAACTCAAGACTTTGAATACGAAGCATTTCCCCATGATCAAAGGCTTGAGAGCTCCTTATATGAAAAATTAGGACAACGGTTGTCATAAATCACGGGTTAAGTCGCCATGCAATATCATCAAACCGCTGGCAATTGTTGCCACCTTCATCACATCTTTGAGTTGAACCAAAGCCGGGTCCTCTAAGTTCGGATCTTTATTAAATCTCCCCTTTTTTAAGATACCGCTGCCAGCATATCGCCGATTTCAGCCTGCATTTGACTGGCTTTTTTATAGATCGGCAGCAGCTTGTTATAGATGGCGCTATTTTCCGGTATCGGCTCGGCAACGTCTTCGATAGTATGGATTTCATCGATTTTGTCGAAGTCCGGCCAGAGGCCGGTCCCGACTGCTGCCAGCGCAGCCGCACCCAGCGCGGCGGCCTGCTGATCGATGTTGGTTTTGACGATACTCATCTGATAGACATCGGCCAGCATTTGGCGCCACATTTTGCTTTGACTGATGCCGCCGACAGCCGTTATCTCATCTGCAAGACCCGTTAGTCTTCGCAGCTCATCCAATGCCACCCGCAAGCCGAAAGCCACCCCTTCCATTGCAGACCTGATTAAATCGGCCCGGGTGTGACCGAGATCCAGCCCCATAAATGCACCGCGAATATTCGGACTGGCATCCAGAAGGTTGCCGCCGGCCAAACTCGGATTGAAGATGATGGCGTTGGAACCAATCGGCGATGTCTCGGCCTCGGCTGTCATGAGTTCGTAGGGATCGACGTTCTTCGTCTCAGCTTCGGACACGATTGATTGGTACATTTGATCCCGCAGCCAGCGGTAACTGCTGCCGGCTGAAAATATTGAGGTTGCCGACACAAATTGGCCGGGAACGACATTGGTAAACACATAGGGCCGGGTTCCGACGTCCAGCAGCGGTTCCGCGGAGGAAACGGCAATCCAGCTCGAAGAGCCCAGCGCATTGTAAGTCCGGCCTTCCTTAAAACTTCTGGCACCTAGCGCCATGCAGGAATTGTCTACCCCGCCGGCAACAACCTTCAGCTTGGCCGGCAGATTGAGGGCATCGGACGCTTCCAGCGTCAGTTCCCCAATCACCTCGGTGGACGGGACGATGTCCGGGAAAATATCCCGCGGCAGTCCGCTGGCATCGATCAACGACTCAGAATATTTCCAACCCACCAGATCATAGGCACCGCAGCCCGAGGCATAGGAATAATCGGTCACCATGTTGCCGGTCAGTTTGTAGTTGATATAATCCTTGGTCCCGATGACCTTATGGATATTTTTGAACACCTCGGGTTCATTGTCACGGTACCACATGATCTTGAATACCGAGTACAACGGCGGTGGAAACCCGTTGCCGGTCAACAGGTACCACTCATTTTCATCGACCTTTTCGAAAAAATGTCTGCTCTGGTCAAGGGGCCGGGAATCGGACCAGATGGGCGTTGCTTCACGCAGCAGATTCCCATGGCGATCCAGGGGAACGACTCCCAGACTGTGACCGGATATGCCGCAGCAGACAATTTCATTTTTTTCTACGGAGGCTTTTTCGAGCAAACGGTTGGTGCTTTCAACCACGGCGTTCCACCAATCCTGCGGCCGCTGCTCGTGCCAGCCGGTGGCCGGATATTGGGTTGGATATGAAACAAAATTTTCTGCCAGGCACTTGCCGTCGATATCATAAAAAGATGCCTTGTTGCCGCCCGTGCCCAAATCGTAGGCGATGATGTATTGACCTTTCATTGATTTTCTCCTCAATCAAAATCCTCAAGTTATACACAGCGTCATAATTATTGGCACATTTGCCATTTGAATTGATGGAATTATAGTACGGATCCGGGTCAATCATAGAGAACGCTGTGTATGTATGCGCAAGAATTTAAGTCGTTCAGGATATAGTTTCCAAAAACCAAAAGATTCAGCTTTTACATACCTATAATCAGCTACATATAAAAAATCGATCTGATTCCTTTCAAACCAAAAACGAATAACAAATACCTGAATTTTGCTCCCAATTGCCACTGAATGGCGCTTGAGTCTAAGTTGTCGAAATTGCCTGAGGTGTTGATTGTGATTCAAAAATTCAGTTATCTATATCTTCAATACCCGACCCGGCCGTGCAGTACAGGCTGCGATAAGGTCCATGGCCGCCTGCACGTTGATGCCGAAGCGGGCCACCCCCATGGCATACATTTTGGCCAGCGTGTCCAAATCGCGGATTCCTCCGGCCGCCTTGATTTTAATGGCGCTGCCGACAAAGCCGCTAATCAGGGATATGGTCTCCAGGGTGGCGCCTGAAGCCAGCCAACCGGTGGATGTTTTGACAAAAGCGGCGCCGGCGTTGATACACAATTCGCACGCTTTTTTAATTTCATCGTTGGTCAAACAATGGACTTCGAGAATAACCTTGATTTTTACTTCGCCGGCGGTCTGAACGATCGCTTTGATTTCATCTTCGACATAGTCTAAACAGCCCGAACGCAGCATGCCGACGTTTATCATGAGATCCATTTCCCGAGCGCCGTCGGCCAACAATTGTTCGGCTTCGACCAGTTTGGTGCGGGTTGTATGGCCGCCGCCCGGAAACCCGATTGGTGCGCCGACATAAATATCCGGATCTTCCGCCAGCAGTTCGCTCAATAAGGATACCCAGCAGGGCAGGGCATGTACGGAAATAAACCTATATTGCTTGGCGTACCGGACCAGTTGTTTTACTTCAGCCTCCCCGTGCGGTGTCTGCACCGTGCTGATATCGATTAATCTTGGGAGTTCTTCGGATTTTAATTCTTTGGGTGTCGTCATTTGGCTGCTTTCTAATGGGTTTAAAGATTAGTTTCATAAGAGCACCGCTTCTGGCCGCGAGCGTCCAGTCTGATCTAAGAAAAGAAACTAATGAACGTCGAACATCGAACGTCCAACATCGAACATCGAATAATGTATTCTGTCTATCTTAAAACGACTGAGCGAAGCGATTCCATCATTCGTCACTCGACATTCGTCATTCGTCATTTCTTGAAGTTTCACACGAGCAGCTATAGCCGCGTCAGACGGCAGGTGTAGCGGTAGCGATCGCCGCGATAGACGCCTTTGACATATTCGACCAGCTCACCATTGACCGAATAGGCCACGCGCCGGATGACCAGGGTGGGAAAGGACTTTTTCTGGCCCATCAGACGCGTCTGTTCCCTCGTGGACATCGAAGCTTCGATGGTTTGTTCGGCATCTTTTAGTCGAATCCCGTTTTTTTCCAGAATGCGGTACAAGGATTTGGCGTAGTCCTCATCGAGACCCAGCTTGAATCTGGCCGGAATATACGAATGCAGAATCCCGAGGGGCTTGCCGTCTACCAGCATCAGCCTTTTAAGGGAAAAGACGCTTTCATCGGACGATAGATTCAAGCGGGCCACAATCTCCGGAGACGGTTTGGTGTATTCGACCGAAAGAACCTGCTTGCCGGCATCAATCCCGGCCATCTCTTCCGTAAAGCTTTTTAATACGGGAAGCTGCTCCTCGATCTTGCGGCGCTTGACAAAGGTTCCCCGGCCCTTCTTCTTTTCCATGAAGCCTTCGTTGACCAGAAGCTGGATGGCGTTTCTGACGGTGGCCCGGCTGACGTCATAGAGCTGTTGGAGTTCATTTTCAGAGGGGATCATATCTCCCTCCTTCAATTCCTCGTTTTCGATCTTCCCAAGAATAATTTCCTTGAGTTGATGATAAAGGGGCATGAAGCTGTCGTAATTCAGTTTTTCGATTCCTTCAGCCATTTCTTGCACCATATTTCAGGACTGCAGCCATTTTGCTGATAGGTTCGCCGGCGCCCAACTTTGAACGGACAGGATATATCGATGCTTCGCGGAAAAACCCTGTTGATCTGGTTTAGCCCCCCACTGAATAAATTCTAAAGGACAGAGCGGCCGGGCGGCGCCAGCGCGGCGCGAGCGACTTCAACAAACATTCAATCTTCAAACTTCAATTTTTTACCACCAGCACCACCTTGCCGCCCACATGGCCGCCTTCAACCATTTCATGGGCCCGGGCGGCCTCTGCCAGGGGCAGCGTCTCGTCGACGACAGGCTTCAGTTTGCCGTCGTTGACAAGATTGGCCAGTTGATCCAGGCGTTCACGGTTGCGCTCCATGAACAGCGTGTGAATGGTGGCATTTTTAAACCAAGCGCCCAGCAGTGGATACGGTTCCTCGCGCTCCACGATACACACCGCGCGGCCATAGATCTTCAGGGCCTCGAAATTGCGTCCGAAAACGTCACCGCCGACTGTATCGAAGACCACATCGACACCCTGGCCTTCGGTTTGCTGCTGGATCACCTCGACGAAATCCGATTCCTTATAGTTGATCACGTGGTCGGCACCGAATTGGCGGACCCTGTCTATGTGCTGGGTCTGACTGGCGGTAGAAAATACCGTCAGCCCCTTCCATTTTGCCAGTTGAATAGCCAGCGAGCCGACCCCGCCGGCACCGGCATGGATCAAAACGCTCTCGCCGGCCTGGGCAGCGGCCCTTTCAAAAAGGGCTTCCCAGGCGGTCTGCCCGCTGAGGGGTATGGTGGCAGCCTCGACGTGGGACACATCGGCCGGCTTGCGGGAGACGATATTTTCATTGACTACGCAGTATTCAGCATAGCCGCCGTTGTCCGTGATGAGGCCCGAAAAGAAAACCTCATCGCCCGCTTTGAAGTGCTGCACGCCGCTGCCGATTTCGGCCACCTGTCCCGATACATCATAGCCCAGTACCGATGGGAATTCGCGGGGCAAACCGATCATGCCCGATCTGATTTTATAGTCCACCGGATTGACGCCGCAGGCAAAAACCTCGACCAGCAGTTCGCCTTCGCCCGGTGTCGGCGTTGTGATTTGCTCCGGCTTGAGAACATCGCGGTCGCCGTATTCATGTATTACGATTGCGTCCATTGTTGGCTCCCTCTTTGAGTTTGGTTTGTTAAAAGTGTGCCTCCTGCGACGAATGTCATCACTCAATAGGTAATTTTCTGTTGTTAGGCATGTTCCGCATTGATATAGATACCGCTTCAGTTATGCGTAAATAAAATAGATAGAATTCCACAAATCTTCAATCTTCAATCTTCAATCTTCAATTCTGTTCATAAACGCTTCCGCCTCGGCCCGGGTCGGCAAGGCCGGAATTGCGCCTGGTTTCTTGCATGTCAGGGCGCCCACGGCATTGGCTGTTTTCAGTGCACCGTAAACCCGATCCTCACTGATAGCTGCCAGTGAGCCGGTTTTTTCCCGTTCAGGCAACAGTTCCGTGATGATGGCACCCAGGAATCCGTCTCCGGCGCCAGTGGTTTCCACCACATCCACTTCCAGACCGGGCAATTCGATGCGGTAGTCTCCGTTGGTGGCAATGGCACCGTTCTCTCCGCGGCTGATGACCAGCAGTTCGACGCCTTGACCCAGAACCGCCTGAATCCCGTTCTCGAGGTCTGCATGGCCTGTAGCCACCGCCCATTCCTCCTCGCTGATTTTGGCCAGGTGGCAGTGTTGAAAATAATCCTGGATGACGGCGGCCGCGGTTTTCTCATCAGGCCAGAGTGTGGGCCGATAATTGGGATCGTATGATATCATCAGGCCTTTGTCCTTGGCTATTTGAAGGGCCTTGCGCTGGGCGGACGCCGACGGTTCATCGATAAAAGATATAGACCCATAGTGAAAGCAGCGGGCCCCTTCAAAGATGGATTCCGTAATATCTTCGGCCGTCAGCAGCATGTCAGCACCGGGATTCCGGTAAAAGCATAAATCCTTGCGGCCGTCATCCCACACCGCAACGTAGACGGCGGTGGTGCGGGCCGCCTGATCGACGAACAGGTATTCGGTCGCCACACCCGTTTCGGCCAGGCTTTCCCGCAAATACTCTCCAAACGGGTCGTTGCCCACCTTGCCGACAAAACCGGCCTGCAAGCCGAGGCGCTGGAGCGCCACCGCCACATTAGCCGGCGCGCCACCCGGCGCTTTGATAAAACCCGGCGAATGCACCAGAGATACATTGTTGGCTGTCGATACATGCTCGACAAGCAATTCACCCATGCAGATGACGTCAGACATGTAACATTTCTCCTTTTGTTAGATCTTTAAAAGATGTTGCAAGTGCCATGGCTTTGGAGCTCAATGGCACATTTTAGGCGCTTATGTTTGATGTCTTTTTTTTCAATGATCCCTCACTCCACTGCTCCAACACTCCAACACTCCATCACTCCATCAGTTTAGTACTCCACTTCTCCAGTACTCCTGCAGCTTTCTATGCATAGATATCCGCAATGCTATCAAAGCTGTCTTTTAATAAACCATACAGCTCCCGGTAGATCGGAAACAGTTTGTTGTAAATTTCAAAATTTTCGGCGATCGGCGCATTGCGGGTTTCGGCCTCGACCACCTGCACGGCCTCTGCGACGCTGCTCCAAATACCCACCCCAGCCCCTGCCACCAGGGCTGCTCCGTAGGCGCCGCCTTCAGCACTGCCGCTGACCGTGATGACCTCGTTGTTGAAGGCGTCGGCATGGATTTGACGCCACAAGTCACTGAGCGCACCGCCGCCGGATGTTCGAATCTGATTGATGGGCAGCCCCATATCCGTGATAAGGCGGGCGACATCCCGCATGCTGAATATAACACCTTCCATCACACTTCTGAGCATGGCGCGGCGGTCATGACGCAGGGTGAGTCCGATGAAACCGCCCCGTGCATTGGGATCCGGATATGGGCATCTTTCACCAATCAGGTAGGGTAAATACAGCAAGCCTTCCGCACCCGGTTCGCAAGCGGCTGCTTCCCGGCTGAACAGTTCATAGACATCCTCGCCCAGCCAGCGGGCGACCTCGTTTTCGGCCCCACCCAGCATATCGCGTACCCACCTCAGGGAACCTCCGGCCGCCAGGGTGACTCCCATGGTATGCCACTTGTCGGGGGTGTTGTTGCAAAACACCTGCAGCCGGCCATCCGGGTTGTCGTAACATTTGTCCAGTGCCATGGCGACAATACCCGCCGTGCCGATGGTGGTCCCGAGTATGCCGGGTTCAACCAGCCCCGTGCCGGTGGTTTGAACCACGGAATCGCCGCCGCCGCCGGCCACCGGCAACCCGGCCGGCAGGCCGAACTCGCCGGCCAACTCGTCAGTCAATTGCCCGGTAATTTCCGGCGATTCGCAGCACTGCGGAAGCAGTTCCTTTGGAATATCCAGCAGGTCCAATAGCTCGTGGGACCACTGCCGCCGGCGGACGTTGAACAGGCCGGTGCCGGAAGCATCCGAGACCTCGGTGGCAAACTCGCCGGTCAGTCGATAGCGGATATAGTCTTTGGGATTTAAAATGATATCCAGCTTGTCATAATGGTGAGGCTCGTGCTGACGCAGCCAGAGGATTTTACCACCGGTGTAGCCGGGCAGCATCCGGTTGTTCGTCAGCTTCAATAGCCCCGCGACACCTCCCGCCAGGTCATGGATTTCCTGACACTGGCGGCCGGTGCGCTGGTCATTCCACAAAATGGCGGGGCGCAGAACGCGACCGTCCTTGTCCAGCGCCACCAGTCCGTGCATCTGTCCGCTCAGACCGATGGCCTTGATATCGACGACATGATCAAATTCCCCGACCGCCTGCTTGAGCGTGGCTTTAACCGCTTGCCACCAATGCGCCGGATCCTGCTCGGACCATCCCGGCTGGGGGGTCGACAGGGGATACTCTTCCGTAGCGCGGGCCATCACCCGGCCGTCGCCGTCAATGATCAGGGTTTTGCACCCCGAAGTTCCGATGTCGATGCCGATGACATATTGCTGGGACATGGCGACTCCCTTCTATCTCTTTTGATTCCGCCTGCTAATTCACCCTGTAGAAACTCCCTGGGGCAAAAATTGTTCTTCGAAATAGGTTTCAGGTGTCAGGTTTCGGGTGTCAGGGAACTGATGTGCCAAATCCTGACCAATGATACCTGATAAAGCTAAGGCACGCGTAAATATCGACGGAAAATTGTCGATTTAGTGTCCCTGAGCGCTTAACGAAATAAATATTAATATGCGCAGCATAAAATAATTAATCCGCCGCAGATTTAATTTAGCGAGCAGTTTCATATTTAGATTATAGTCCAAAAAACTGAATACATCCTTTACAAGGCGGATTAATTAGGGTTCCCGGTATCGAATCCTTACATGCTTCAGGTTCAGGTATTCGGCCAAGCCTTCATGACCGTGCTCGTGTCCGATCCCGCTCTGTTTCCAGCCGCCGTAGGCGACATTCATGATGCCGGCGTCGACGTTGTTGACAGCCACACTGCCGGCTTCCAAGGCTTGTGACAACTTGTGCATTTCATGCAGATCGTTGGTGCAGGCGTAGGCCGCCAGGCCATAGGGCGTGGCGTTGGCCAGTTCGACGGCCTCGTCCAGGCTGCCATAGGACATCACCCCCACCGCCGGCCCGAAAGTCTCCTCGGTCATGATCAGCATGTCGTGGGTCGTGTCAGCCAGGATGGTCGGCTCGAAAAAATAGCCTTTGTCATATTGGCCGCCCGGCGGACGTCGGCCCCCGCAGATCAGGCGGGCACCCTTGTTCAAGGCATCTTCAATGTGGCGTCTGGTTTTCTCGAGGCCCGGGCGGCTGGCCATCGGGCCCAGGTCACTGTCCGGTTTTTCAAGCCCGTCGGCAATGGTCAATTTCAGGGTTTCATTTTTGAATTCAGTCAGAAAAGCCTCATAAACATCCTGCTGTACATAAATGCGGTTAATCGCGATACAGATCTGGCCCATATTGCGGAAAGACCTTCTGACAGCGCCTTTAACTGCCGCCGCCAGATCGCTGTTTTTGCTGACCACCATCGGGCAATGGCCGCCGAGTTCCAGAGAAACTTTTTTAATCGTGTCTTTTGTCTGTTCCTGGATGTCCAGGCCGACCTTTAACGAACCGGTAAAGGCTACCTTGTCTGACAGGGGGCTTTTAACGAGTTGACTTCCGACCGTGGCCCCGGACCCGGTTACGACATTGATCACCCCGGCGGGAATGCCGGCGTCAAACAGGCAGCGCCAATACTCCAGGGTAGAGAGCGGGGTCAGGGACGGTGCTTTGGCGACGATCGTGCAGCCGGCGGCCAGCGCAGCGGCGGCCTTCCAGCCCGTCAATTCGACGGGGTAATTCCAGGCCGACAGCGCGGCTACCACGCCGACAGGCTGCCTGATCACCAGGCTTTGATCCAGTGCGTTTTCATTGGCCACAATCTGTCCGTAGGCCCGTTTGCCCTCCTCAGCGTAGTAGCGCAGCATTTCGACGCCTTTGGCAATTTCTCCAATGGCCTCCTGCAGGGGTTTGCCCTGTTCGCGGGTCATCAGCCGTCCGATTTTTTCCGTGCGTTCATTCAGAATATCAGACGCTCGCCAGAGGTATTCAGCGCGCTGAAACGGCGACAGCCTAGCCCAGGCCGGGAAGGCGGCGCGGGCGGCTTGCAGGGCTTGATTGACTTCCTCCTCGGTCGCGCGCGGCACTTCGGCAAAAGCGATTTCATCGGCCGGGTTGACGACTTCGATATATGAGCGGCTGGCGGAATCCATCCACTCGCCGTTGATTAGCATTAAAAACCGATCCATGTTCACTCCTAGTATTGTATTCAAATTGTTCCTAACCTAATTCTTAACTCGAATTGGATTTTATAGGGCTCTCCGTATATCAGGGTTTCAGGTGTCAGCGCTGCCTCTGACCACGTGCGTATAGTCAAATCCAATGAGAAGCCAATGAACATCGAACATCGAACGTCCAATATCGAACATCGAATGTCGTATTCTGTCTTTTTGTAAAGAGATCGAGCGAAGCGATTCCACCATTCGACAATTGTCAATCATCATTCGTCATTCCCTGACGCCGCCGGATCCTTACCCGTCACCCACACCATTGCCAGCGGCTGGTTGCCGGTGTTGTAGGTTACGTGAAATTCACCGAAAGGCACATAAAACGCATCTCCGGCCTGAATCGGAAACTCTTTGTCTCCAATGACCATTTTGCCTTTACCCGACTGAATGTAATATACTTCTTCCATATCGGCGTGGGCGTGGCCGGTGGTCTTGCCGGTGGGATAAATCACCGTGTATCCCATGGTCAAGTTCTTTGACGCCGAGTTTTCCGGATCAATCAAATAATAGGTGTCCCGCAGGATTTCGCTTTCGCGTCCCTTAACTGAATGTCTGAGGGAGCGTTGATCGAGATCCGGTTGTTTATCTTCGATATTGACGGTGTGTTTCATGAGATAGACCTCCAAAACAATGTATGTGGTTATTTAATTAATTCGATGGATTGAATTTACTGCAAGAGTAAATGATCTAAAATTCAAAATGACTAAAATGATCTAAAATTAAAGTATTGTATCGTTTCAAAATAAAAGGCAGAGCGTAGGGTTTTCCTAGTCATTAATCATTTTTGGCAGTTTAGGTCCTTTTCGGGCTTTCGTTCACTATGAGAAATCTGCAAATACTAGCTGGAAATGGATTTAGCAACAAGGATGACAACATGTATTCAATATCGTAACATTATCTTGAGCGCCTTCCCGGAGGCCGCGTGTTCCAGGGCGGCGTTAATGTCAGCAACCGGGAATTCGGCGGTGATGAACTCCCGGTAATCCAGTTTCTGCGTATTAAGCCAGTCGCACAGCGGTTCCTGGGCGGCGGCCTCCCATTCGCGTGTCGGCCATTGATGGACAAACAAGTTGAAATTGTAGGGACCTCGATGTTTTTCGATGGTGATGGCCGGTTGGTCGATAACGCCATAGACACAAATTGAACCGGCCATTTTGATCAAGGCCAATCCGGAATTGATTACCTCCTGGCTGCCGACGGCGTCGATCACCGCATCCAACGGTTTGGCGCGCAATTGGGTGACGCTCTCAAGTCTGGTTTCATGGGGGGCGAACACCTCATCGGCTCCCAGGGCCAGGGCTTTTTCTCTTTTGGCGGATTGAGGATCGACGCAACCGATGTAATTCATTCCCAGGAGCCGGGCAAATTTCACAAAACTCATGCCCACCGGCCCTGCTCCGAATATAAGAATATCGTCGCCCGCTTTGAGCTGAAAGTCACTGAACCCGGCATACACCTCGCGCCAGGTGCACAACAGCCCGGCGGCCTCGGCGGATATACTGTCGGGCACGACCCGCTGGATTTGATACAGTTCATCCCAGCCGTGCTCGGCGTCGGCTACCCCGTCGGCGACCATGGCCTGGTGGTCCTTGACGAGAATGTATTCAGAGAAACCGCCCCAACCGCTGCCGTACTTGCTGTCGGTGGGTTCCAGCAGCAGACCGCCGACGACCCGGTCACCTGGCTTGAATGCCTGAACCTTGCTGCCGACGGTGTCGACGACGCCGACCGATTCGTGGCCCAGAAGCAGAGGATAGGTTTCGACGCCCGGAAAATGGCCTGCCACCAGTTTGCGGTCGGTACTGTTACAGAGGTAGGACATCTCGGTTTTGACGACTGCCTCATAAGGACCCGGCTGAGGTTCCGGTATTTCAACCAACTCGACCCGGTCGGGTTCGACTACGGCGATTGAGAACATAGAAAGAATCCTTTCCTAGGCGCTCGGCGGCACCATAGCGACAGTTTGTTGTCGATGTTAATCAAGTCATTGCATTTTAATTCTGACAAATGATCTAAAATTCAAAGCGACAATATCCTCAACCGTATGACGGGTTTGAAGCTGGGTGCCGAATTTTTTTTCAAGCTCGCGCTCATCAATATAGATATTCTCAAAGCCATCAGCAAGTCCGCCAATCTGTCCGATGCGACTGCGCTGCAAGACTTTGATGGCTCGCAGGGCTGCCAGGGTGATTTTGAATCTTTCCTCAACCATGGGAGCATCGGTGTAGCCATAAAACCATTTGAAGGGTATTCGGTGAAGCGTCAAATAGTTGCTGATGATGGACCCGTACATGTTGAGCCCACAAAACGAATTCAGCTGCAAAACCCCGTCTCTGGTGGGCTCGGGTACAGACCACAAACCGATATAGCTCTTGACCCGCGCCAGGGGGAGGATGACCCGCCCGTAGCCCAGGCTGGCATTGAAGATCAGGGTCAGATCAACCTGACGATCATCCAGGAATTTGCGGGCGGCCTCGCCATCCGCTTCGCTGCGCAACGGATCGGGCAGCACCGCCAGGTCGAAATCCAGGTCGGCTTGGAGTAGTTCCATACTCTTAATTATGCCGGCGTATACGCCCTCATCATCGCCCGGCATGTTGGGATGTACCACACCGGTTAGACCTATCTTTACCTTGATGTCTTTCATGCTTGATTACTCTTTCTAATGATCAACGCTTTTTAATTTCGAGATATAAATCTCAAATCCCAAATCCCAAATAACAAATAAATTTCAAATCCCAAATTCAAAACAATTCATATACGGCGGAGATATTATCGATTCAACAGCCCGCCACTACGGAAATTAAAGTTTTAATTTAAACCTCACTCAAGCGCCGATAGGAATAATGATCGCCACAAACTTTGAAAAGTAACCGTAAAACTCGTTTGGGTCATTGGATTTTGGAATTTGAATATTGTTTGCCATTTGGTTTTTGATGTTTGGAATTTATCCTGTTCAGACACTGAACTGTCGATTAGTTCAGGTGCTCAGATTCATGCCCGACCAAATCACTCCTTGAACTTGATTAGTGCTTTTCCGCTTTGGTCATCGAAAACATGGATATCTTCAGGCTCGCCGCATACCCAGACCTCATCCTGTTCTCGGACGGCAAAATCCGGGGATATGATCGCTTTTACCTCGGTGTGATCGGCACTCAGGGTCACAATTAAATAATCACCTAAAAATTCGATCACTTCCACCCTGGCTTTGACACCGGATTCAGTTGCCTCGGCGGCAATCTTTGTTTTGTCGGGGCGAATGCCAACTTGAATATCGGAATTGATGGCGGAAGCCGGCATATTCTCGCCAATGCCCCAGATAACCGGGTTGCCGCCGTTGCGCAGCGCAACACGATTTTCAGAGTCGACCTTGCCGGTCAAAAAGTTCATGGGCGGCTCTCCGATAAAGCCGGCCACAAACTGGTTGGCCGGGAACTGCCACAAATCATCGGCGGTGCCGACTTGCTGGATTTCGCCGAAATTCATGACGATGATTTTGTCGGCCAGGGCGACCGCCTCTTCCTGGTCATGGGTTACATAAATCGTCGTGGCTGACATTTCGTCATGGATCCGGCGAATGCGTGCCCGAATGATTGTTCGGACCCGCTGATCCATGTGAGACAGGGGCTCATCCAACAGCAGAACCGACGGATCACGCACTAGAGCCCGGGCCAGCGAGACACGCTGCTGCTGCCCGCCGCTCAACTTGCCCGGCTTGCGTCTCAGAACATCTTTCAATTCAAGGAATTCAGCGATTTCATAGACTTTCTTCTTGATTTCCTGTTTATCCATGCCGCGGGCCTGCAGCGGGAAGGCGATATTATTAAAAATCGTCAGGGGGGAGTACAGGGCATAGGATTCAAATGCCAAAGCGATATTCCTTTCGCGGGAGGACATCTGGTTGACGACCTTGCCGTCGAATAAAATTTCACCCCGGGTAATGTCCTCCAGGCCCGCCAGCATTCGCAGCGTTGAACTCTTGCCGCAGCCTGACGGCCCCAAAATGGCGACAAATTGCTCGTTGTCGCAAAAGAAATTGGCATCCCGGACGGCCTCTACATTGCCTTCATAAATTTTCCAAACATTTTTGGCTTCAACGGTACTCATGTTTCCCTTCCTACTTCTTGAGTTCTACTGACTTCGGAAAAAAGAAAAGATGGTTCTGATCGATTTCGGCCCAGACCATGTCACCATCATTGTAGTGTTCTGCGGTATTGATTTGAACCTGGAAAAAGGTCTGGCTCAACTCGAAGGTGATCATGGCGCTCTCGGCTTCCCGAACCATCACATAAACCGGCAACTGAAAGGCCGCCTCCGAACTTTTGGCGCTCGATACGCTGATGTTTTGGGGACGGATTCCCAGCCGGACCATATCTTGACCGTCTTCCTGCCAGAGAGCTTTTTCCATTTGACCGACTTGCCCGGAGTCGATGGGGAACCGAAAATCATTCCCGGCCTGAAAATATACCTGTCCGTTTTCACGCATCACTTGCCCGTCGACCAGATTAATCGGCGGATCACCGATGAGCCGCGCGACAAAGTCGCTGGCCGGTTGATGATACAATTCACGGGGATCGCCGATTTGCTCGATATTGCCCTTTCGCAGGACGAGTATGCGGTCCGAAAGCCCCAGGGCTTCGCGGTAGTTATGGGTGACATAAATAATCGTGGTCCCCAGTTTTGCTGCCAACTGCTTGAGCGTGCTGCGGGCAGTGACTTTCAGCTTGGCATCCAGATGGGCGATGGGTTCATCCAGAAGATACACATCCGGCCGACGCACCATGGCGCGCGCCAGGGAAACACGCTGCTTCTGACCGCCGCTTAACTGCTGCGGTTTGCGGTCCAGAAGTTCATTGATGCCCAAAAGGGAGGTGATATCGTTCACCCGCGCGCGAATCTGTTCTTCGCTGAGTTTTTCCTTGCGCCGGGGTGAGCGCAACGTGAAGGCGATGTTTTCAAACACCGAAAAATGAGGGTACAGGGCGTAATTTTCAAAAGCCATGGCCACGTCGCGCTCATGGGGCGGCAGATCATCCACCAGTCTGTCGCCGATATAGATGTGCCCCTCCACTTGCTGTTTGATGCCTGCAATTAATTCGAGGGTCGTGGTTTTGCCGGCTCCCGAGGGCCCTAGCAGCGTGAAGAATTCACCTTCCCGGCATTCGAAGCTGACGTGATTCAACGCGACCAGACCGCCATACTTCATTAAGACATTTTCCAATTTTACTCCGGCCATATTTTGCTACTCCTCGTCTTGACTTCCTTCAACTTTGGGGGGCGGCACAAATTTAATAACCGACAGCGTGCCGATGATTCCGACGATGGGGGCAATCCACAAGGGAATATAGTCCTCCAGCACCCCGATCCAGAATAGATTTACCCCGATAAAAAGCATGATGCCCCAAAATAATCTGTCGCCAAATGCCATTGCAGTTTCCTCGAACTCTAGTTAATGGTTGTTTTTCAATATTTCGTACTTCCATCGTCCCTTCAGTGGGACATTAAAATTGCTAGTTATATCACTCAAGGTTTCAGGTGTCAGGTTTCAGGTGTCAGGAAAACCCGTCTAAGAGCTTAAATTTGAATCCACTTTTGAAATTTTATGAATTTCGCTGCTATTTTCGTGACTCAGGGTCCCGCCAACAGCGGGGTGCCCGTCAAAACCGGTCGGCACGGCCTGCGACGAGCTCAGTCGTGTCGTGGCCGACCCTACGGTGACATATGGACAATATTTCGATCATCGATCAGCCTGTTCTCAATGCGCCCAAACGCTGGGCTGACACCTGACACCCGACACCTGAAACCTTCTATCCTTTCACCGCCCCAAACGTCAGCCCTCGAATGATGTAGCGTTGCATGAACCAGGCGGCCGCCAGGGTTGGCAAAATGGCGATGCCCATCAAGGCACACATCGGACCCCATTGGATTTCAACCGATCCCCAAAACGTTGCCAGTCCCACAGATACGGTGCGGGCAATGCGTCGCGTGAACAGAAAAGCGAAAAAGAATTCATTCCAGGACCAGATCAGACAGAAGGCTGTCGTGATGGCGGCTCCGGGTTTGATCAACGGGAAAATAATTTTGCGCAATATTTCAATCCGGCTGTAGCCGTCCACCATGGCGGCATGCTCGACCTCCTGCGGGATCTCCCGAAAAAAACCATACAGCAGGAAGGTGGCAAAAGACATGTTGAAATACAAATACAGCAGGACCAGTCCCAGGTGTGTGTCCAGCAGACCCAGGTTGCGAAAGGCAAAAAAGAACGGCAAGGCCGCCACGACCCCTGGAAACATTCGGGTCGATATGGTGACGAACAGAAGGTGGCCTTTGCCGGTGTTAAACCGGGCAAAGCTGTAACCGGCCGGCAGTGACACCAGCATAACCAGAATGGTGCTGAAAACACTGACCACCGCCGAATTAAACAATTCCGTAAAGGAAGGCCTCACGTTGGCGATATAATTGTAATTGTACAGCGTTGGCTTAAAGATCAGTTTATCCGGTTTGAAGATATCGTCGGGCGCCTTGAAAGAGGTTACGTAAACCCAGAATATGGGGAAAATAAACCCAATTAACATAATTGCAATTACCAGATAAAATAGTGCCTTTTTCACTGCCGTACTCCTTTTTTAGAATCCTTGACCCAATGATGGTTGCCACCGGATGGGTATCACCCGTTAAGTCCCAATTGGGGGTAGTCGGTTATACCGTCGAATCCATCGCTTTAATCAACTGGCGGTACATGATGGAACAGATGATGATCGTCAAATATAGTGAAAATAATGCCAGCGCGGAACCCCGGCCGACGTCGAAGAAAACAAAGGACACCCGATACACCATCCAGTCCAGGATTTCGGTATTCATGCCCCCCCGGGTGGTGCCGTAAAGCGGATCGAAAATTCGTATCAGCCACATCGTCCGCAGCAAAACAATGATGATGATCAGGGGCTTTAACATCGGCAGGGTTAACTTGCGAAACGTGAAAAACGGGCTGGCGCCGTCAACGTTGGCCGCCTCGAACTGATCTTTAGGCATGCCTCGCAAACCGGCGAGCAGGATAAAGATCGAAAAAGGCGTCCACTGCCAGATGGAGATAAACATGATGGTGTAGATTGCATAATTCTGGCTCGAGAACCATTCATGCCGCCCGAGCCCGAACCAGTAGAAGAATTGATTGATGATGCCGAACTGGACATGCAGCATATAATTCCACATCAGCGACATGGCCAGCGGGGAAATCAACAGCGGCAAAAAACACAGGCCCCTGACGATGTTCTGGCCTTTGAAGGTGCGGTTGAGCATCAGCGCAAAGGTCATTCCGAGGGTGAGCTCGACCGCAATGCAGATGACCAGGATATAGAAGGTCCGTCCCAGGGCCTGCCAAAAATCGGTGTCTTCGAGAAGATCACGATAATTTTCGAGCCCGATGAATTCGGGAGCACCTTTTAAAACGTAATCGGTAAAAGACAAAATCAGACAGTAGAAGGTCGGATAGAGCATAAATACTGCCAAAAGAATCAAGAGCGGGAGGATGCAAATCCATTTAACGTATTTTTCACTGCTCAAGATTTGCGATAATTTGCTTGTGGCAGCCCCATTCGCTGCAACTGATGTGTTTGACATCGGATTACTACCCCCAACCCGGACAAGCCGGAATTGAAAATTGAAGATTGAAGATTGAATATTTGTGGTTCGCCTGCGGCGGATCGATTTTTAACTGTCGCTTTTGATAGAAATATAAGATCAGTTTTCCAGCCTTCCCTCAATCCGCATTCCGCAATCCGAAATCCGCAATCACCTGCTCTCCACCACTCTAACTTCTTTGGTAAAGCCCAGTGCCACGGAAGGAGAACGCATCTTCCTTCCATGGCACCGAAGGCGATACTATTTTACGACCGGCAATTTGCCGAATTTTTTCTGAATGCGGCCGAACTTCTTGCCCCATTCTTTGACGGAGCCTTCCGGATCACGTTTTTTAATGGCGTTCTCATGGCCGACGATGGTCATGACCTCGTACAGCTTGCCAAACGCGGCGCTGTTGAAATGCAGGTAATTTTCAACATCCGGGGCCTGTGCATCCCAGGTTTTGACAATGGTGTCGATCCAGCCCAACTCGGCGTGCTTGGCCGGGTTTTTGTAGTCCGTAGCCATGATGGAATCGCGGCGGGCACTGACCCACCCGGTATTGGCCGCCTCCAGCTGGGTGCCGTAGGAGGCGATGTACCGCAGCAGCCAGTAGGCGGCTTCGGGGTTCTTGCTGTCCCGGCTGGGGGCAAAGTGAAAGGCGCCGGTGTAGGGGCGACCGCCGACAACCGGCTGGTTGGCGACCTTGGCGCCGGGAATTTCTTTTTCGGTCGATGCCGACCAGGGCCACAGACCGGAATACATAACGGGAACCAGCACGGTTTTGCCGGCCACGAAAAAGGCCGTGGCTTGGTCCCAGAAGGCGTTTTCACTGCCCGGAGGCGCAAACTGCATCAGATCCTGATAATACTCGAAAGCCCATTTCTGGACTTTTTTGTCATTTTCCGTGATCTTGAAGCCGGTCAGTTTGCCGCTGGCATCCCGTACCGGTGAGGCCCAATGGGCGCCCTTGCCCCAGATCATGGTGCCCAGCTCATCCTGGACATGGGGGAAGCGTCCGGCCATCAGGGAAACGCCGTAAAGATCTTCTTTCAGCGGTTCGCCTTTGAGCATCTCGCCTTTTTTGCGGGTAAAAAATTCAGCGTGATTGCGCACATCCTTCCAGGTTTTAACCGGCGCCAGCTCATAGCCGTATTTTTCCTTGAATGCGGCTTTTTCCGCCGGATGTTCCAGGACATCGGCCCGGTAGATGGTCATCATGGTGTAGTTGTAGTAGGGCAGGCCCAGCAGCTTGCCGGCGGAATTGGAGCACATCCGCAGCAGACCGGGATCATGGCCGGCTAAATCGGCTTTGAGGCCGGCCACCCCCTTGGGATCATATTTTTCCGCCAGATCTTCCAGCGGGTACAGGTAGTCCTCCCATTCGTTGGTCCAGGATGTCTCGGTGACTACCAGGTCATAGGCGCCGGTTCTGCCCTGCAGCTCAACGATTTCCTTGGAGTACAGCGAGGCAAACACGTGCGATTCTTTGGTGACCTTGATACCGGTCTTCTCTGAAAATTTCTGCAGAAACGGGAAAATCAGGTCGGATCCGCCCCCGGCTTCCAGCGGCACGTGGATTGGGTTTCTGTTTTTAATTTCCGGAATGTCATCCAGACTGAATTTGTCGCCTGCCGTCGCACTCAGCGCGAAACCGAAGACGAAAGCCAAAACAACTGCAACCACCAAACTTCTTGATTTCATACTCTACCTCCTTTTACGATTTAAAGTTAGTTAGACAATGTCGCGGTACTCGCTTCGTCAGGCTGACCGCAACGCAGATGAAAACTGACAAGAAGGCTAAAAACTGATTTCAATTCCAGTCAGGGCCCCGCCGTCGACCTGGACGGTGCAGCCGGTCATGTAGCTGGCGCATTCCGAGGCCAGAAATGTTACGACCTTGCCGACTTCTTCCGGTTTGGCATAGCGTTTGGCGGCGCTGGCCTGATCCGCGGCGGAGTCCAGAATGTCCTGGCGGGTTTTGCCCAACTCGGCAGCCAGGTTGTCGGCAAACCTGTCCCAGATCTCGGTGTGAATCAAGCCGGGACAGATGGCCGTGGCGCAGATGCCGTCCTTGGAGTAGTAAAGGGCGATTGACTGGGTGTAGTTGATCACCGCAGCCTTCGCGGCATTATAGTCCGCCACCCCGGTACCCGGAGCGATTCCGTACATGGAGCTCATGTTGATGATGCGGCCCCATTTTTGATCGATCATTTTGGGGATGATCAGGCGGCAGGTTCGGACGCAGGCCATCAAATGAATGTTGAGCTGCGAGGCCCACTCCTCGTCGGTGGCCTCGATGGGCGTGGTGGGATGGGAATGGCCGGCGTTGTTGAACAAAATGTCGATGTGGCCGAACGCTTCATAGGTTTGGGACACGACTTTTTCGACTTCCGCGGCGATTTCCATGTCCGCCTTCAGGCTGAGCGCCTCAACTCCGAGCACCCGGATTTCTTCGGCAGCAGCATTCAGGTCGGCTTCATCGCGACCGGTGATGGCGACATTGACGCCCTCTTTGGCCATTTCCAGGGCGGTTGCCTTGCCGATGCCTTTATTTCCCCCAGTGATCAGGGCCACCTTACCCTTTATTTCTAGATCCATTTGCTCCTCCTCTCAAAACCTTTGTCAGTCTTACCTTTGCTTAATCATGTAGCAATTAAGAGCAGGCATAGCGTGATGAAGAATGACTAAAATGATCTAAAATGCCTAAAATGACTAAAGAGTGTACGCATAAACTCAAATTGTCAGGCAATAAATTACAAAATTGTAATTTAAAAATTTTAAATTTAGTTGATATTCTTTGAAAATTTAGCTAATTCAGCAAGCTGCTTTACTTCAGGAGCAAA